>Ga0209839_10002017_pt1 | contig 10122 bp, 7 predicted proteins | sample OrgsoiDNA2013050_FD_185800 | JGI IMG/M metagenome (GOLD analysis project Ga0209839, IMG submission 185800) | Permafrost soil microbial communities from the Arctic, to analyse light accelerated degradation of dissolved organic matter (DOM) -... | ecosystem: Environmental > Terrestrial > Soil >... | reverse complement strand
TCCATGACCGATCGTTGGCTGCCGCTGCGCGCAGAAAGGGCGTGGCGGTCGGGCGGCCGCTCTCTACGGTCCGGCGCCCGTTCGCTACGGTCGGGCACCCGCTCTCAGCGGGCGTCCCACTGGAACCAGTGGATGCCGATCCCGGCGAACACGATGATGTAGCCAAGGCACGCCAGCAGCGAAAGCGTGTCGCGGCTGTACCACGCGTGGAGGTTGAGCACGCCGGCGAACAGCGTCATCACCGCTCCGACCGGAGTCCAGCGCGCGACGGAGCTCCAAAAGTCGCCGAGCGCTCCGCTTTGGCCGAGAATCCCGAGCAGGATCAGGACGGCGAACAGCACCCGCGCGATCGCCTGCACGCTGTCGGCTGACCTCACCAGACCAACCAGCGCCTGGGCGATACTGAGGAACACCGCCCCCGCCAGGATCGAGACCAGCAGCACCAGTGCGTACTGGCCAGCGGACGGCGAGATGTGATGGATCTGAGTACCGATGATCACGACGGCGATCGCGATGATCAGGTTCGCGACCGCCTGCATCGCCAGCCGACTGGTCATGATCGTCCAGGTGGGGGCCGGGGGTGACACGCAGTCGCTGAAAGACGCCCGTCTCCCGGTCTCGCGCGACCGTCAGCGCGTAGCCGATCAGCGACGTCGAGAGCAGCCCGTAGGCGATCGCCAACCCGATTACGAACTCCGCCCCGCCGAAGTTGTGGGTGGCCTTGTTCCCGCTCATGCTCGCCAGAACGAAGACGGGCAGCAGCATGCTGATGATCAGCGCCCGGCGATGCTTGAGGAACACGGCGAAGTCCGCACGCAGCAGTGAGCTGAACACGAGGCGCGTTGGTGGTGCGGCCGTCGCCCTCGAGCTAGTCACGGATCTCGCTCCCGGTGAGCCCGATGAACACGTCCTCCAGCGTCACCTCGCCGCGAGCGACCTCCCGGACGCGGGGGTCGCTCTTGTGCTTCTCGATCAGGTCATGCGGCGTCTCGGTCGTCAGCAGCGTGCCGTTATCTATGATCGCGACCCGATCGCAGACCGCCTGGGCCTCCTCCATCGAGTGCGTCGTCAAAAGGATGCTTCCGCCCTCCCGGCGGATGTGCTCGATCCGGCCCCACAGCTGGCGGCGCGATTGCGGATCAAGGCCGGCGGTCGGCTCGTCGAGCAGCAGCAGCGCGGGGGTCGTGGATGACCGCGACGTAGAGGGCGAGGCGTTGCTGCTGTCCGCCCGAGAGCTGCTTGAACGGCTTGTGCGCCTCGCCCTCGAGGAGTACCTCGCGGCGCACGCGCTGCTTGGCGAGTTGCTGTTGCGCGCCGGGCGCGAGCAGGAGGCGAGTGAGGCCTGGCGTCGGGCCGAGCGTGAGCTTCCCGGCGACCCCCGGCTGTGCAAGCTGGCGGGATCAGCGTACGGGGACGTCGGGCTGCACGGCGAGGCGCTTGAGTGGGAGACCCGTGGACTGGAGCTGGCGCTCGCCGCGGGCGACAGCGACATGGTCTGGGAGCTTTCCGATGCGCACGATGACAGCCTGCTGATGGTGGGCGAGCCGCGCGATGAGCTGCAGATCCGCGCCCTGAACGTCCTGGGGTTCGAGGACGACTTGCACCGCGAGCCCCGAGACGCGCATCCGGGCCGCGCAGACAATGGTTGCGCCGGATCGAGCGAGCGTGGGCGTGGCGTGGTTTCCGCCGGGGGAGTACGAGCGGGCGCTGCGGACGTGGGAGAGCTTCGCCGAGGATTACGAGCACGGATCGTACGCCGCGTACTGCGCGCGGCTTGAGCGGCTGCTGCACGAGCTCCGCGCCGCCGGCACCGCCCGGCTGTCGCTGGCGCCGATCGCGATCGACCGCTACCTGGCGTGGTGCGCCGATCAGGGCTGCGATCCCGCGGATTCCGACAGCCGGGCGGCATATGCCCGCGTGTTGCTGGGCGACGGCGTCACCCAGCCGTGGGCGCCGGGACGCAACGATCCATGCTGGTGTGGCAGCGGCCGCAAGTACAAGAAGTGCTGCCGGCGCGCGGCCTGACCCTGCCCCCGCGGGCAGCGCCCCTGCCGTGGATCAGCGTCGGTTGCGTTTGCGCGCGCTGCGTTGCGCCTTGCGGCGCTGGGTGCGCTGTTTGGGCGCGTGCGGCCTGGTGGCGGGGCCGGGTTGCGCGGCGTGGATCATGCGATCGGCGGCGGGGCCGATGATCGCCTCGCGTTGCTCGGGTGCTCGGGCGTTGAAGTCGGCCATCCAGGCGTCCATCGCGCCCGGTGCGCTTGGGTCGATTCCTTCGGCGAGCATCTGCATGACGAGCGACTTCGCCAGGCCCCACCTTGACCTGTCGCGGGCGCGCTGCAGGAACTCGCCGCGCAACTCCTGACATGCCTGTACGAGCTGTTCGAGCGGCTCGCCGGAGAGGCTGCCGCGCGTGTGCAGGAATCGCAAGAACGCGTCAGCGCACTCGGGAACCGCCGGCAACTCCTGTTCCTCGACGACGGAGACCTTCCGCGGGAAGTAGTCGAGCAGATACTCCGCCAGATCCGCGCGCGTCCAATGACACAGGCGCCCATAGCCGCCCTTGTATCGCAGCATCGAGGACGCCACCCAGTCACCGTCCTCCCACACCACCCCATCAGGCGGGTACGTCGCGCCCGCGTGCTGCTCGAACTCGTCGAGCAGCATGTCCATCTCGCGCTGCAAGCCCTCCTCGTCCTCGTCCTCGTCCTCGTCCTCGTCTGGGTTCTGGTCGTCGATCACCTGCGGGTCGTCTTCCCACGGCGCCAGCACCGCTGGGCGCGGCAGGCCCGTCGGGTCGCCGGTCAGCGCGCGTGACACGATCACCCACGCCGGCCCGGCCTCGTGCCCGAGCGCGATCTGCGCGTCGACCGCGCGTCGCGCCGCCGCGAGGACACGCGCGGTGAGCTCCTCGGCGGCGATCGGCACGGGCGCGTCCCCATAGTGCACGCCGTCTGAGAGCAGCTCGTGTACGGCGGCGATCGGCGTCGGCGGCGTCAGCGCGCACCGCACCAGCACGTCGCCCGTGTCTTGATGCTCGATCCCCAGCAGCGCCGTCTGGACCTCGTGCGCGCCGGGTCGGCGCAGCAGCACGACCAGCAGCTCGGCGTCCGGGCAGTCGATCCGCGCCGCGTCCTGCACGGCGAGCATCCCGACCCCGGCCGCGATCGGCGAGACGATCCCCTTGTCGGCGAGTCGCTGTGCGCCCGCCCGCGAGCGTCCGGCCAGCCGCTCGGCGGCGAGCACGCCAACCGCCGCGAGCAACCCCGCAGCATCGACATCGCCACGCGCCTCGATCGCGTCAAGGACCGCGGACGCGACCTGCTGGGGCATCTCGAACTGCTCCAGCGGTACGAGCAGAGTCGCGGCGAGCTGCTCCAAATCGGCCGGGTCCTGGAGCCCTGTCGCGTCGTCGAGCATCGCCAGAAACGCCGGGATCGCCTGCTCGCGCAGGAACTCTGTCTGAACTTCGCTAACAGTGGACGACATCGCGCAAGCGTAATCGCCAGATCGGCGGCACCGCCACGCGTCGCGCGTCCTCTGGTCACCGGGTGTCGACCGCGACCAAGCTCATGACTCCCCGTAACGGGCTGTGAGAGGTCACGGTAAAGCGATTGGTGCGGCTGGACGGGGACTGCGGGGTGTCCGGTAACGATCGTCTGCGTTACACGCCCGGGCGTGGTCGGCGAGGCCACTGTTTCCGGGACGCCCGGTGTAACGCGAGTCGTGTAACGCGCCAATGTCTAGCACTCCTCCGTTCGCGGTACAGTCCGCGTGTGCGGATCGGGTACGGGCCGACGCGCGTTCAGCATCCCGAAGCTCAGCACGACGCGCTCGAGGCGGCCGGGTGCGAGCGGATCTTCATCGACCACGCCAGCGGCAAGCTCGCCACTCGCCCAGAGCTGGCTGGACAAGGCGCTGCTGGTCGCCGAACGCGCCGGCGACCAGCTCGTCGTCGCCAAGCTCGACCGGCTCGGCCGCTCGCTCGAGCATCTGATCGAGAGATCGCGGCGGACTTCGGCGTGACCCGCGACCGTGTACCGCGCACTGAAGAAGACCGAGACGGGTGCCGTTCCCCGCGTCTGAGGGCGGGCCGGCGACTGGAGCGTGCACCAACCGCCGGGTGGGCCCACTGGCGTCGTGCGACTCAGAGGAGAAGTGCCGCCAAGGCCGCGATCGCGCCGACTCTCGACGATCGCGTTGTCGCCGACTCGATCGTGAGCTCGGCGACAACCTGGCCGAGCAAAGCGATAGTCCGGCGCCGGCGCGTCCGACGCGTGCTGTTGGGCGGAAGCGATCGTCCGGCCGCGGCTAGCTGCCGAGGGTCGGAACCGATCGCCAGCAAGCGCTCGGGGACTTTCGAGGACCTTCGCCAAGCGCTTGCTGGACCGTCTGGTTCAGTTAGCGCTAAGCGGCGTCGGCTCCCGCAATCGCCGGCGAAGGGAGCAGTGTCGGCAGCGCCGGCTCGCGGGCTGCTGAGATTGCTCAAAGCAGACACGCCGCGAACGGCGGCGGACGCTTCCGCTTCGGCTGGTTGAAGTGCTTGCAGCTCCGGCGGTCTCCTGTCGATGCCGTCCGCGCCGGCTGCCGCTTTCGCCAAAGTCGAGCTTAGTTACTGCTGGAGGGAATAAGGTTGGCGAGCTCGCGGACTGCGACGGAGAGGGTCGTCAAGTCGTTTCCATGTGCTGCCCGGATGTCTGTGAGCATCCCGAGACACCGCTCGACGGTTGCGGCGCTGGTCTGGAACCATTCGTCAATCGTCGCGTCGCCGTCGATAGAGGTCGAAGACGCCTCGAGGACCGCCGCGGTGAGCGCCCGGTGGGTCTTGTACAGGTCGTCGCGCAGGGCGGCACGGGCGAGCGTTTGCCAGATGTCGGCGCGGGGTAATCCGCGGATGCGATCGCGGAGCCAAGCCAGCTCAAGGCGGCGGTCGAGCCTGAAGTGGATGTCGGCTGCGCGGCGGATGGACTCTTCGCTTCCACGGGCGCTCTCGACGATGTCAAAGGCGAAGAACTGGGCATCGAGGGCGGCGACGCGCGATGCGAGCGCGCTTGGCACGCCGGCATCGGCGAATTCGGCCACGCGCGCTTGCCATGCGTCGCCGTCAAGGTCGCTCAGCAATTCCGGCAGCGTCTCGCACAGTGTGGCCGCCCCGGGGGCGTAGTCCGAGACCGCCGCGGCGATGTGGAGCGGAGGGCGCCGGTTGTGGACTAGCCAGCGTGCTGCTCGGGTGAGGAGCCTGCGTCCCTGCAGCGACATCTTGAAGTGCGTCTCCTCATCGACGATGTCGTCGAGCGCCTCGACCTCGCGCCAGAATCCGCGCATCTCGAAGACGGCGACCGCGACGGCGTAGGCGCGCGCGATGTGGGCGGTGTCGGCGCCGGTCTCTTCGGCCAACCGAGACACGAATGTGGTCCCCGCGTGGTCGACGGTGGCGTTAACGAGGTCGGTGGTGATGATCTCTCGACGCAGTCGATGGTGGCGCATGTGGGGCAGGAAGCGCTCGCGCAGCGATGCCGGTAAGGAGTCGACGAAATCACTGTCGAGATATGTGTCTTCGGGGAGGTCGGACTCGAGCAGGTCGGCGTGGAGGGTGATCTTTGCGTAGGCGAGTAGGACCGAGAGTTCGGGGCCCTTGAGTCCCTCGTTCGCGGCCTTCCGCTCGCGGATGCTGTCTTCGCCCGGGAGCCCCTCGAGCTCGCGATCGAGTTGGCCTCTCCGGTCGAGGTCCTCGATGAGGCGGGCATGGAAGTCGAGCAGGTCCGAAGCGTCTCTGCGCTCGAGGCTCAGCGCCAGCGCCTGCGCGTGGCTCTCGTTGAGGACGTGCTTAGCGACGGCATCTGATAGCGCGGCCAGGAGCTCGTTGCGCTCGGAGGTCGTGATCTCGCCGTCGGCCACCGCCGCATCCAGCAGCATCTTTAGGTTCACCTCGTGGTCGGAGCAGTTGACCCCCGCCACGTTGTCGATCGCGTCGGTGTTGATCCGCCCGCCGCAGAGGGCGTACTCGATCCGTCCTTTCTGGGTGAAGCCGAGGTTGCCGCCCTCGCCGACCACCCGGCAGCGAAGCTGGGCTCCGTCGATCCGCACGCCGTCGTTGGCTTTGTCGCCGACCTCGGCGTTGCTCTCCGACCGCGCCTTGACGAAGGTGCCGACGCCCCCGTTCCAAAGGAGGTCGACAGGTGCGCGCAGGAGCACCCGAATCAGCTCATCCGGCGTGAGAGCCTCCGCCTCGAGGTCGAGCGCCTCGCGCACCTGTGCCGACAGTGGAATCTGCTTGGCGGACCGGGCAAAGACTCCGCCGCCCTCGGAGATGGCCCCCGGGTCGTAGTCACGCCAGGACGAGGCTGGCAGATCAAACAGCCGGCGCCGCTCGGCGAAGCTCGCCTGCGGATCGGGGCGGGGATCGAGGAAGACATGATTGTGGTTGAAGGCGCCGACGAGCTTGATGTGTGGCGATAGCAGCATCCCGTTGCCGAACACATCCCCCGACATGTCGCCGATGCCGACGACGGTGAAGTCGGTTGACTGGACGGCCACTCCGAGATTGCGGAAATGGCGCCTGACCGATTCCCACGCCCCGCGAGCGGTGATTCCCATCTTCTTGTGGTCGTAGCCATGCGATCCGCCCGATGCGAACGCGTCTCCGAGCCAGAAGCCGTACTCGGCCGCGACGTCGTTTGCGAGGTCCGACAGCGAGGCGGTCCCCTTGTCGGCGGCAACCACGAGGTAGACGTCGTCCTCGTCGTGGCGGACGACGGCAGGTGGAGGAACGACCTTCCCACCGACGATGTTGTCGGTCAGATCGAGCAGGCCGGACACGAACAGCCGGTAGCAGTCAGCAGCCTCCGCGAGTAACGCCTCGCGTCCGCCCGTGGACGGCGCACGCTTGGTCACGAACCCGCCTTTCGCACCGACCGGAACGATGACCGCGTTCTTGGCCATCTGTGCCTTCATCAACCCGAGGACCTCCGTGCGGAAGTCCTCGCGCCGGTCCGACCAGCGGATCCCGCCGCGCGCGACCCTCCCGCCGCGGAGGTGCACGCCCTCTACACGCGGCGAGTAGACGAAGATCTCGAACTGAGGACGGGGAAACGGGAGAAACGGCATCAGCGAGGGATCGAGCTTGAACGACAGCTGGGTCCTGGGCTGCCCGTCTGCAGAACGCTGGAAGTAGTTAGTTCGGACGGTGGCGCGGACGACGGCGAGACAGTTGCGCAGGATGCGATCCTGATCGAGGCTGGCGATGTCGTCGATCGCTCGCTCGAGCTCGGCCCCGAGTCGGTCGGCCGCCGCGAGGTCGTAGCCGTCGGGGTCAAACCGCGCACCGAACAGCTCGACGAGCAGCCGCGCCACAGCCGGATTGCCGGTCAGCGCCTGCTCCAGGTAGCGGTCGCTGAAGGTTGTGCCGGCCTGGCGCAGGTATTTCATGACCGCGCGCAGCAAGGCGACTTCGCGACCAGTCAAACCGGAACGTAGCACCAGCGCGCCGAGCTGGTCGTTCTCGAACTCACCGCTCCAGACCCTCGTGAAGGCGTCTTGGAAGGCGGTGCGCGACGCTTCGGTCCGGAGGTCGACGTCGAAGCCGCAAACGACGCCGATGTCGTAGATCCAAGTGGAACGCCGATCCTCTGGCTTGATCTCGTACGGACGCTCGTCGCCGACCCGCAAGCCCATGTTCTCGAGGATCGGCAAGACATCCGAGAGCAAAACGCGCTCGCCCGGGCTCAACAGCTTGCATCTCAAAGAGGTCCGGTCGTCCTCGACGGTCTGGTAGACGCTAATGATGACCCCGTCGCCGGCGGCGAGAGCCTCGGCACGGTCGATGTCCTCGACCGCCGCAGACGCCCGCCAGTCGGCGCGATAGGCGATCGGGAACGCCGCCCTGTAGCGGCGAAACAGGGCGTTGCCGCGCTCCTCGCCATGCACCTCTCTCAGGGCATCCGCGAGGTCGCCGGTCCAGGGCCGCGTCACCTCGGCGATTCGCCGCTCGATCTCAGCGACGTCGTGGTCCGCCTCTGCGGCGCGGCAGCGCACGATGTAGTGGATGCGCGCGAGCATCGAGTCGGATAGGCGCAACGCCCAGTCGATTGCGGTCGCGCCGAACGCGTCGCTGAGGACCGAGGCGATCCGCTCGCGGTTGTCGGTGTTGTAGCGATCGCGGGGTACGAAGACCAGACACGACACAAACCGTTTGTAGGGGTCGTCCCGCACAAACAGGCGCACACGCTGGCGCTCCCCGAGCGCGACGATTCCCATCGAGGTCGCGAACAGCTCCTCGTCCGTGATCTGGAAGAGCTCGTCCCGTGGGTAGTTCTCGAGCGTCTTTGCCAGCGCCTTCGCGTCATGGCTCTCAGGGGGGAACGCCGCCCGGCGTATGAGGCGCTCGACCTTGTCGCGCAGGATCGGGATCTTGCGCGGGCTCGGCTCCTCGGCGGCGGTGGTGTACAAGCCGAGGAAACGACGTTCTCCACGGACCTCGCCCGCCTCGAAGCGCTTCACACCGATGTAATCGAGGTACAGCGGCCGGTGCACCGTCGAGCGCGAGTTCGCCTTGGTCAGGATCAGCGGCTGAGCCGTCCGAGCCATTGCTCGGACGTCGGCTGGCAGCCTGGCGAAGCTCGCGGAGGCGACCGGGCTCCCGTGTCTGAGGACCCCGACCCCCGAGCCGTCGACAACGCGAAGAAGGTCCTCGCCGGCCTCCCTGACGAGGTCGTACTCGCGGTAGCCGAGGAAGATGAAGTTCCCGTCATCGACCCACTCGAGGAATGCGTTGACCTCCTCGACCTCGCTTCGATCGAGCGGCGGCGCAGCCGACACGAACCCAGCCACGATCTCGTGGATCCGCTGGCGCATCATCGGCCAGTCCTCCACCGCCGCCCTGACGTCGCTGAGAACCCGGCGGACGCCATCGACGAGCGCTTCGAGCCGGTCGGGCTCGGTCTCGCGATCGACTTCGAACTGCATCACCGATTCGGGCAGCGCGCCGGCCATCCCTGCACCCGCTGGGAAGACGTCGGCGAGGCGACCGTCCGCTTCCCGGAGGACGTCAATGACCGGATGGATCGAGAGCTCGATCCCGTATCCGCGGCGAGAGAGCTCCATGCCGACCGAGTCCACCAAAAACGGCATGTGATCGGTGACGACCTCCACGAACGTGTTCGTCGACCCCCAGCCGTGCTCTGCGAGCCCGGGGTTATAGGCCCGCACGCTGGCGGAGCCGGGCGGGCGGTCACGAGCGAAGTCCCAGACAGCCATCGCCGCGCCGTAGAGGTCACCGGTGCTGCGCTCGGCCAGATCCCCCTGTGGCACCCAGTGGTAGAACTGCCGGACGAACGCCTCGCACTGGTCCACCAGCTCGGGCGCAACGTGATCGCGCAAACGGCTGCAGACGGATTGAATGAGCGCCGCTTCGGCCTCCTCCACCCTCAACGCCATCGCTGCAGCCCTTCGATCGACCCGACACCGCCGCAGCGCGCGGAACGTCTGGCGCCACGGTCGACCTGCCAGCCTACCGGACCGTCAGCAGTCTGCGATTTCCGCGCCGGCGAGACTGCCGCTCCACCCGGATTTGCACGAGTGGACACCTCTTCGCGTTAGCCGACAGGGCGCGTTCCAGCAAGCGCTGGCAGAGGTCGGGCGAGATCCCCGACCGCTTGCTGACGACCGGTTCCGACCGCGGGCAGCTAGCAAACACCGCCAATCGCCAGATGACCGCTTTCGCCCAACAGCAGGCGTCGGACGCGCCGGCGCCGGACTATCGCTTTGCTCGGCCAGACGTCGCCGAACTCACGATCGAGTTGGCGACAACGCGATCGTCGAGAGTCGGCGCGATGACCACCGCGGCGCACGATCCCCTTCGTCTGCGTTCGAGGCGACGGCGCGTCAACGAGTTGGCGAGGCCGGCGTCAACGGCGATCTCCGATAGACGCGCTGACACGTCTCGAGAATCCAGTCCCGCTAGGAGTCGGGTGCTAAATGTGTGACCTGTCTGATGCACCAACATCCGGTCCCTGCCCAAGCCCTTTGTCCGTAGTAACACCGGATCTAGGTTATTTCGGTCTTCAGCGAAAAACACCACCCTCCTAGAGACCCTATGGAGGATGATTCGCCGAGGCATTGAAGGCC
>Ga0209839_10002016_pt1 | contig 10123 bp, 8 predicted proteins | sample OrgsoiDNA2013050_FD_185800 | JGI IMG/M metagenome (GOLD analysis project Ga0209839, IMG submission 185800) | Permafrost soil microbial communities from the Arctic, to analyse light accelerated degradation of dissolved organic matter (DOM) -... | ecosystem: Environmental > Terrestrial > Soil >... | reverse complement strand
GCTGGAGCCTCAATAAAAAACTGGATCATCGTGCTCGATAAGATCCAGTCGGAATTCGATAATGATACATTATTTGTTTTCGGGCATGCGTTTGATCCCGAAAAAGTGACGGGTAATAAGGCCGACCTGAAAGCCATGCAGGACTATTTAAAGAACCTGCTTGCCTTTGTGAACAGCCAGATCAAGGCCGGTAAGACCAAGGATGAAATTCTGAAAGCGACCTCCATCCCCGGCGTTACAGAATGGCAGGGCGATGGTATCGAACGTGGTTTGCAGGCAGCATATGACGAGTGTGTTCAGACCGTTATTTGATTTTTTCCAACAATCCTTCCAGCACCGACACTACAATCGGGCAAAAACTGCTGTTCTTCAGGGTTAACTGAGGCCTCTTCAAAATGACGTCCTCATCTGTGTAGGGAAACCTTTTACAGTCCGAAGGCCGGTCTTCATAAACAGAACATCGGTTATCGTCTCCTAAAAAAGGGCAGGGTGCAGAAACCGCCACATAATCACCCTCTTCATCCAGGCGTAAATATTTTTCAATAAAATCGCCTTCCTTCAGCTGAAGGGTTTTAGCAATCCGTTTGATATCCTGGGTTTTAAACCGCGGGGAATATCTTTTACAACATCGCGCACATTGCAGGCAATCGATTTGTTCAAATGCTTTGTCATGCAGTGCAGGAAGTTCTTTCAGGACTTTGTTCTTACCAGCCTTCGCTAAAAAATTTTTATACGTTTTCTGCTGTTCTCCGGAAATCTTTTCCCAGTTCTGCAGCGTAACGGTTGACTTTCCGGCCATGTTCTCCAAGTTAATTAAATTTGCCTATGGCAGGTTCACTCCAGGAGCAGTTGCTCATTTTAATCAGTACCCCGTTTTATATTATCATTATAGGGCTGGAATTATTACTCAGCCATCTGCAGCACCGCAAGTTATATAGCTGGAAAGACACGGCAAGTAATATTTACCTGATGCTTCTGAATGCCGGAATAGACCTCTGCTTCAGGATATTCTATGTTGCTGTCTTCCTTTACCTGTACAATCATAAAATCGTCTCCTGGCAAACAGGGATCAGTTACTGGGTATTGCTGATTCTTGGTGAAGACTTCCTTTATTACTGGCTTCACCGCTTTGATCATGAGATCCGGTTTTTCTGGGCCGTTCATGTAACCCATCATTCCTCCGATCTGATGAATTTTACCGTTGGTTTCCGGTCCTCTGTTTTTCAGCCCTTGTACCGGTTTATTTACTTTATGCCACTGGCCTGGTTTGGGTTCCGGCCGCTCGACATTATATTTATTTACTCTGCGACCCAGATCTGGGGGATTTTTGTTCATACCGAGCTGATCCGGAAAATGGGCTGGCTGGAATATATTCTCGTAACGCCTTCCCACCACCGGGTTCACCATGCATCAAATCCCAGGTACCTGGATAAGAACCTGGGCATGTTCCTGATCATCTGGGATCAGCTGTTTGGTACTTTTCAGGCCGAGCTGCCAGATGAAGACTACCAGGAAAAAAAATACGGTCTGACTAAGGAGATTACAAAAAAATCACCCGTTAACCTCGTATTTCATGAATGGCGGGAGATCTGGAAAGACCTTCGGCGGAAGGACCTCAGCTGGAAATCAAAATGGTATTATCTCCTTGGACCTCCCGGCTGGAGCCATGACGGCAGCAGACTGACGAGCCGGCAATTGCTGGATCAGGAAGAAGGGATTTCTGAACCGGTCACTGATTGATCACTTTGGTTTATGGTGTATGGATTATGGATTATGAGTGATAGTAGATGAGTGGTGGATCATACTTAGCTTTCATTAGTCTATATTATGCATAATCCATAATCCATAATTCATAATCCATAATCGATAACCAATACCCCATAACCCCTCCTCCCCCTCCCCAACCTCAAAATTGATCGTTTCCTATTACCTTTGCGTTTCTTTTGAAACTTACAATCCGGATATGAATTTATTTGAGAAACAGGCTACCGAATTCACGCACAGACATATTGGTTCAAATGAGACCGAAACCCGGGAGATGCTGAGTAGCATTGGTGTGAAAACGTTGGAAGAACTGATGGACAGGGCCATCCCGGCCAGCATCCGGAATCCGGCATCCATCCTGGTAACAGAAGCCGTCGGTGAGGCTGAATATCTGGACCTTATCCGGGAAATGGCATCCCAAAACCTGGTTTTTAAAAATTATATTGGTCAGGGATATTTTGATACGATTACACCCAGCGTCATTCTCCGGAATGTATTTGAAAATCCGGGATGGTATACCCAGTACACGCCCTACCAGGCTGAAATTTCGCAGGGCCGTCTGGAGAGCCTCCTGAACTTCCAGACCGTGGTGAGTGATTTGACCGGTCTTCCCCTTACCAACGCTTCCCTGCTTGATGAAGCTACTGCTGCTGCGGAAGCGATGATCATGTTCTTCAACCAAAAGAACAGGGATCACCAGCACGTCGGCGTTCCAAAATTTTTTGTCGACTGCGCCATATTCAAACAAACCCGCGATGTGATTGGCACAAGAGCCGAACCCCTGGGCATTGAAATCGTAACGTGCGATTATACAATGGCCAGGATAGACCAAACATTTTTTGGGGCCATTGTTCAATATCCAAACGCGGAAGGAAATATACCCGATTACCGGTCTTTCATCAGGGATGTGCAGTCTGTTGGAGGTTTTGTCGTAATGGCAACCGATCTGCTGGCCCTCACCCTGCTGACTCCGCCCGGAGAACTCGGTGCAGATGTCGCCATCGGGTCCGCTCAGCGTTTCGGCGTCCCGATCGGTTTTGGCGGTCCACATGCCGCATTCTTTGCAGCCAGGGACGATTTCAAAAGAGCCATACCCGGTAGGATCATTGGCGTGAGCGTGGATGCTCAGGGTAACCGGGCCCTCAGAATGGCCCTGCAGACCCGTGAGCAACATATCAAAAGAGAAAAAGCGACTTCAAATATATGTACCGCCCAGGCCCTGCTGGCCAATATGGCCGCCATGTATGCGGTATACCATGGACCGGAGGGTTTAAAGGATATTGCTCACCGGATCAGTATACTCACACACGCATTAGCAAGTGGTCTTCGCGAACAGGGATTTGAAGTGGCCCACGAATATTTTTTCGATACCATCCAGGTAAAAATGGAAAACACGGAAAGACTTCGTGGTATCGCCGAAGGGCGGAATATGAATTTCTTTTACGGAGAAAAAGGGAACCTGTTCATTTCAGTTGGTGAAAGCACAACCCAGCGCGATATCCTGGACATTCTTTCTGTATTTGCTGCTTATAGCGAACTGGACGAGGCCGCCACATTATTTGACTATGATCGCCACGAAGAAATCATACCGGTTACCCTTAACCGAAATTCGGCGTTTATGAGCCATCCGGTTTTCAATTCGCATCATAGTGAAACGGAGATGATGCGGTATCTGAAGAGTCTGGAGAATAAAGACCTTTCATTAAATACATCGATGATTCCCCTGGGCTCCTGTACCATGAAACTCAACGCAGCCAGCGAACTGATACCCGTGAGTTGGCCCGGTTTCAGCAAAATACACCCCTTCGCACCCGATTTCCAGTGGAAAGGATATCAGCAAATGATCCATGAACTGGAATCCTGGTTGAGCATCATAACGGGTTTTGTCGCTACTTCGCTGCAGCCCAACAGCGGCGCACAGGGTGAATACGCCGGATTACTTGCCATCCGTTCTTATCATGCTGCCCATGGTCAGCAACACCGTCAGGTGATGCTGATCCCCATTTCCGCTCACGGAACAAACCCTGCCAGTGCCGTGATGGCGGGCATGAAGGTTGTTGTGGTGAAAAGTGACGACGATGGTCACGTAGATATTCAGGACCTGAAAGAAAAAGCCGAACAATATAAAAATGAACTGGCCGGCCTGATGGTAACCTATCCATCGACGCATGGCGTTTTCGAAGAAGGCATAAAAGAAATTTGCCGGATCATACACGACAGCGGCGGACTGGTTTATATGGACGGAGCGAATATGAATGCACAGGTTGGACTAACCAGTCCGGGTTTTATAGGGGCCGATGTATGCCATCTGAATCTGCATAAAACCTTTGCCATTCCCCATGGCGGCGGCGGGCCCGGTATGGGACCGATTTGTGTGAATGAAAAACTAAAAGATCATCTGCCCCGTCACTGGACCCATCCGGAGGGGAAGGGTACGGGTGCGGTTAGTGCTGCCCGTTATGGTTCTGCCAGTATCCTGCTCATCAGTTATGCCTATATTAAAATGCTGGGATCATTCGGTATCCGGCAGGCAACGATTTATGCCATACTGCATGCGAACTATATGAAATCGCGGTTGGAATCTTACTATCCCATATTATACACGGGGCCAAATAATACCTGCGCACATGAATTTATTGTGGACCTCAGGCCCTTCAAAACACAGGCAGGCATTGAGGCGGAAGATGTAGCCAAGAGATTAATGGACTATGGTTTTCACGCGCCCACCCTGAGTTTTCCGGTACCCGGAACCATCATGATCGAGCCGACAGAAAGCGAGGACAAGGCTGAACTGGACAGGTTTTGCGATGCGATGATTTCTATTTATCATGAAATTCAGGATATCGCCAATGGCAAAATGGACAAAGCCGACAACCCATTGAAGCACGCTCCGCATACACAGCATATCATAACAGCCGATGAGTGGAACCACGGATACGGTCGTGAAAAAGCTGCTTTCCCCCTGCCTTATACTAGAAAAAATAAATTCTGGCCGTCTATCGGCCGCGTGAATAACACTTATGGCGACAGGAACCTGATTTGTACCTGTGAACCGGTTTCGAGCTATGCACAGGAAAGTGTGTAAGTGTGGAAGTATGGGAGTAAAATTAGTATAATTACACTCCCATACTCCCATACTTGCCTCCCATACTTTCCTCCCATACTTTCCTATTTGCCTATGATTTCCGGTATCGGCGCCAGGATTTTTTTGACCTTCCGGTTCAGATTGAATCGCCTGGCATAGATGAGACGATAATTACCGACGTCAACGGTATAGTGATAATCTGAACTTTCTCCCCGCATGAAAAGCTCCGTGTCAATCCAAAGAACACTCAGGCTCCATTTATTTCCATTATATCCGCCGCCGAGATGCAGAATATAATTTGGCCTGAACCCGAACAGTTTCGATTTTGTATCGAGTGTTGAAGATATTTCAGTCGAATAGCGGAATGCCAGATTAATAGTAGCGGAACCAAGTAAAAAGAAATGCTCTTTATAAACAAACGTATAGCCATAACCGACGCCGGGTCCAAAACTGAAAAAATGATATTTGTTGATGGCCAGTGCGTTTGCTTTTGGATCTATAATCACTGGCATCAGGCTGCTGTCGCCGAAAATGGAACCATAATAGATTTCACCACCCAACAGAATAGAACCCGCTGATTTTTTTTGCCATTCATTTTGCAGCAGGCCGGCCTGGTACGAAAACTTTTTGTCATTCAATGCGCGGTAAAACGCAAATCCGATCAGGCTCAAACCCATATCCGGTCTGAGGTAATACGGCATACCTGGTGGAGCAGCCAGGCCCTGTGGGGTCAAATAATAACCCTTATAAAATTCTCCCAGCAGATCAATATTCCATTTACGCGCATAAAAATGTCCCTGCAGGTCGAGGTATTTGGTATGACCTTTCTCTTCATTGGGATTGAATTTGTTGATCCCAATACCGATATTCAATGTGAATGCGTGATAGGTCGCTCCAATACCGACATTCAAAGAAGTAACGGAACGGTATTTGAAAGACTCTGCCGGGTCAGGTGGATTAAAGCTAAGGACAGTATATTTTCTGGAAAGATAACCACGGGCGGTGAGCATCGAACGATAGGTTGTGTAATAACTTGAATCGTGATCATCAATAAATTGCCGTGTTTGAGCGTGGACGAAATGGAAAAAGAGACATGCAGGGATCAGAAGCGAAAATTTTTTCATCCTCATACACATTTAGTGTGCCTCTTACATTTTTACGGATACAGATGACAGATGACAGTCAATTGTTTATTGAGGTCAACGATCCTATATTTCTATTGCGGCGGTTGGATCAGGATCCAATTTTATATTTTCCGGCTTCGCTTCCTTAAATTCATGTAGCCGGTGCAGTTCGACAATCGTTGTTTTGCCATCCGGACTTTCACGGTACATCTGGACAAATTTCCTGTTAAAAAGGATTTCATCAAATGTATAAGAAGTCCGCTGCTGAACCACATTGGAATATACGTCGTCGAAGCCCCGCACGGATACATACACTTCCAGATCTGCTGCTTTCATATCCTCCCGGGTATACTCAAATAAAGGACTTTCCTCGTTTAACGGATGAACCACGGTCCAGTTCATCGGAAGGGATTCCACATGGCTTCTTTCCAGGTCCAGGTCGTAAAATTTGAATACCTTTTTACCACGTTCTTCCACCAATAGTGCAACATTCACTTTAATCTCCACATTGGTCAGCGTATGGTGATCCTTATAAGACGCAAACCGGAACATGAACGCCATACCACCCCGGTAAGGACTTATCAGCGCATTTTTACTAAAAAAAAGAAAGGCCTTGGGTTTCGAAAACCGCCCATACAAAAGCCCGGTTGCTATAGCAAAAGATAAGAACCCAAGCATGGATTCGATCGCGGCAACTGCGTTCGCCTCATCTCCTATGGGATTCACCCGTCCGTACCCAACTGTCGTAAAGGTTTCCGTACTAAAAAAGAACATTTCTTTGAAATTCTGCACCTGGGTAACCGCAATGATACCCTGAAACTGAGATTTTCCTATAAAGAAATAAATACATCCAAAAACAAAATTGACAGAAAGATAAAAGAGAAACAAGGCCCCAAAGAATTTCCAGGAAGGCAGATACAGCATCTTATGAAAAAGACTGAATCGTTGAAAAAAGGAAATACCCTCTTTTCTTACATTAAACGTACCGTCCCGATTTACAAAACGCCCGCCATAATTCTCCGGGTTGCCACCGAATCCTGTATCGTTGTTATCTTTTAACAGTTTATGCCTCCGCGTAATTGCCATGATTGCTTTTCGTTTGGAAGCAAAAATAGTTTAAAGCCTAAAGCCTTAAGCGCAAAGCCGAAAACTTCTTTTTAGATTCAAAATGTTATAAACTATTCGTCAATATTTGATAAATTATTGTATCAGTTTTAGGCTTTACGCTTTAAGCTTTACGCTTTCTAAGGTTTTTTAGCGGCAATTGCCTGAATGGAATCCAGATGCTTTTCCAATACGGGTAACGTAGTGGATGCAAAGGATTTAATGGTGGAATCAGAACAATTATCTGCGCATTTGCGGAATTCAGCGATGTCCTTTTTGTGATCGTCAACCATCATACTGACATACGCTTTATCGAAATCTTTTCCTTTTTTCATTTTCAGGTGTTCGATTTCTTTCTTCGAATCATCACTCACCGAATCCGGCAAGGCAATGTTCAATGAAGTTGCGATTGCCTTGAGATTATTGTTGGCTTCCGTATGATCTTTTACCATCATTTCGCCAAAAGCTTTTACCCGCGGGCTGGATGCGTTTTGCTGGGCAACCTGACCCAGCGCCACTTCCATCATGCCACCGTCTGCCGCTTTCACCGCAAAATTTGATGCGTCGGGCTGTACTGCCTTTACTTCTTTATTTACTGCTTTTGCGCTATCTACCGTATCCTGGTGACTATTGGCATTGTCACCACAGGAACTTAATCCAAGCCCCAGGGCCAAAAAGGAAGAAAAAATAAATACTTTCATATAGTTCAATTTTAATGATCAGATAATCAGGGTATTCAAAGCCTGCGCCAGCCTGGGATCCCCGTAATCAAGCCCTCAATTCCTGTTTATGGGTAGAATCAGCAACATTTTTGAGTATTCTACTAAACATTTTAAATAAAGCTTATCTGACGGGGTTTTGCATAAAGAAATCATTGTTTTAATTTTATACCATGGCAAGTCAGCTAAATAAACCTGGGATTTATGAGGAGCAGGCTTTTGATACCGATACGATAACGGAAGTAGAAGCTCCCTATAGCCTGGTGGTATGGAACGACGAAGTGAATAGTTTTGATTGGGTAATTCAAACACTTATTGAAGTTTGCAATCATTCAACCGAACAGGCAGAACAATGTGCCATGATCATACATACCCAGGGAAAATATGCTGTTAAACAAGGAAGTTATGAAGAACTAAAACCGATGTGCGACGCCATAACGGATCGCGGCATCGGCGCAACCATTGAAGTACTGTCCAACTCCTGACCTTAACTTCCAAATTCCTATTCCCCTATGGCATTAATCGCACTTGACAAGGAAATTCGATTTCCCTCGGTAGAACTGGCAGATGAAGATGGCCTGTTGGCCATTGGGGGCGATCTGTCGCGCGAAAGATTATTATATGCCTATCGTAATGGTATTTTCCCCTGGTATGAAAACAAATACATTCTTTGGTGGTGTCCCGATCCCCGTTTTGTTTTATTTCCTTCTGAATTAAAAATAAGTTCCAGCATGAAACAATTGCTGAAGAAACAGCCCTTTGAATTTTCCATAAACACCGATTTCAATGCAGTGATCAGTCAGTGTAAAGCCATTTCCCGTCGTGGACAGGACGGCACCTGGATCACGGAAGAAATGCGGAATGCGTATAGTGATCTTCATTTTGCGGGCTATGCGCATAGCGCAGAAGTAAGGATGAATGGGGAACTGGTTGGCGGGTTGTACGGCATCCGCCTGGGAAAAGTTTTTTATGGAGAGAGTATGTTCAGCAGGTATAGCAATGCCAGCAAATATGCTTTTATCATGTATGTGGAACAACTGAAGTCAGAAGGGGTTGAATTGATCGATTGCCAGGTATATACGAACCACCTCGAATCCCTGGGCGCCCGCATGATTCCACGCTCCCAGTTTTTACATCTGGTTCGAACGCTTAACGCCTCTAATGCCTAACGCTTAACGCCACTCCCATACTCCCATACTTCCACACTACCTCACTTGCTTCCCATACTTGCTTCTTCTCCGGCCATTTTTCAGCGTACGTGTACACCAACCCTCTCATATAATCATTTTCAGGGTAGGCCGTGAGTTGTTCTTTCAGCGTGTCGAGACTTTGAATTTGTAATTCTTTGTCCAAGTACCCCATTCCGTAAAATCTCCCGTTTTCTATCAACACACAACTTTCTTCAGAAGAATCCCTACCTCGGTCGCGTATCATAAAAGAAGGTAACATTTCCTGCAAAGATTCCAGGGCCGCAACTAAACGCTGGTTATATTCCGGTGCGTTCTCCTTTTGTTCACAGGCCCCCCGGCAGGTGTTTATGCTTAGGCCCGAACAGGTTTCATTTCCTTTCTGAATAAAACATAATTTAGGGCAAAGTTCAAATTCCCTCACGAGTTTGCGCAATACCTGCCAGCCCTCAGAGAGCCCGTTGAAGCTATAGTAAGTGAGCAGGTTTTGTTTTTTCTTTTCAATGGTCAGGCGCAGATAGCCCGACTGATCCTCGTACACATAGAGCCCGTAAGTCTGCTCAAATCTTTTTAAACTACTGTTGTAGGCGGGCCAAAGGCGCCTGATCTCAACACATTCCATCAGGAATGCCATCAATTCAGTTCCGCAATCCCGCCAGGTAACGGAATAAATGTTTCGCAGGAATTCCTGCTTGCGAAGACCGGGATGATTATTTGAAAAGTGGCTGCAAACCCGGCTGCGGAGATTTTTTGCCTTGCCAACATAGATCACTTTGCCCTTCTGGTCGTGGAAATAATAGACACCGGGGGTATAGGGTACCGAACCAATTTGTTCGGCAGGCAGGTTAGGCGGAAGGTATTGTTCCCGGCTTTTCCCCTGAAGCATCTGCCTGATGGCGCCCTGGGTATCCTTTCTGAGTATTTTTTCAAAAAGTATAACCGTCGCATCCGCGTCACCCCCTGCCCGGTGACGGTTCTGAATGGGTATGTCAAGGTCCCGGCAAAGCTTACCCAGACTGTATCCCGGAAGCCCCGGAAAAACCTTCCGGCTCAGGCGGACCGTGCAAAGCTTTTTTGCATCCAGTTCAAAACCACAGGTTTCCAGCTGATGCCGGATAAAAGAATAGTCGAAATTCACGT
>Ga0209839_10002015_pt1 | contig 10125 bp, 9 predicted proteins | sample OrgsoiDNA2013050_FD_185800 | JGI IMG/M metagenome (GOLD analysis project Ga0209839, IMG submission 185800) | Permafrost soil microbial communities from the Arctic, to analyse light accelerated degradation of dissolved organic matter (DOM) -... | ecosystem: Environmental > Terrestrial > Soil >... | reverse complement strand
GTGGAGACGGCGGGAATTGAACCCGCGTCCGCAATCGCGTGAGAGGTAGCGTCTACGAGCGTAGCCGGCGCTCTGATCTCGCCCCTGACTAGCCACGCCGGCCGGGTTGTCAGGGACCAGCTCCGAAAAATGTCCTCGGGTTGGGCTGGAGCAAACCTCGCCGAGTGAGCCTGCCATTTGATCCCGGCATCCCCCGCCGCAGGCAAGCGGGAGGCCAAGAGCTCCTACGGCCTAGCTATTGACTAAGCGGCAAGAGCGTACGTGTGCGTGTCCGCACTTATTTTTTTCCCGGGAGTTTTACGAGGCCGCCCGGGAACCTCGACTCGCAACCACCCCCACGATCCGACCACGTCGAAGCCTGTCGTCCCCTGGGGGTTCCTATCGAGATTATAGCCCCAGCGGACGGCCGGCGAAATCGAAGGACACCGTAAGACCGGGGCGAATCGCCTTGCCGGCCTGCCACAATCATCGTCAGCAATGGAAACTGGAACCCCCTTACTTCCGGCACCGGCACCGGCCCCGCCGCGTCACGAGCCGTCCGGTTTCGAGCCGGACCCGGCCGCGTTCGGGCCGCCGACGGAACCGCGCAAGTCTTCGTGGTGGAAGCGAAGGTTCGGCCCCGTGGCGGCCGCGGCCGCGGCGTTCCTGGCGAAGATCAAGCTGATCCTGCTGCTGCTGCCGAAGCTGAAGCTGCTCACGACCGCCGGGACGATGATCGTGTCGGTCGTGGCGTACGGCGCAATTTGGGGCTTCAGCTTTGCCGCTGGCTTCGTGCTGCTGCTGCTGGTGCACGAGATGGGCCACGTGATCGCCCTGCGCCGTGAGGGAATCAAGGCGAGTGCGCCGATGTTCATCCCGTTCCTCGGCGCCGTGATCAGCGCCCGCTCGCTCGGGGACAACGCCCTCGCCGAAGCGCGCGTCGGGCTGGCAGGACCGATCCTCGGCAGCATCGGCGCGGCGGCCTGCATCGTTATCTGGCACGCGACCGGCAGCGACCTGTGGCGTGCGCTCGCGTTCACCGGCTTCTTCCTGAACCTGTTCAACCTGCTGCCGGTCGTGCCGCTGGACGGCGGGCGGGCGATGGCGGCGATGGCCCCTTGGATGTGGTTCGTCGGGTTCGCCGGAATGATCGCGCTGGCGATCGTCTTCCCCAACCCGATCATCTTGCTGATCGTCGTGTTCGCCGGCTACGAGACCTACCGTCGTTGGAAGCTCCGCCGGTCCGGCGGCGAAACGCAGCAGGACTACTACCGCGTCAAGCCGATGGACCGGGCGCTCGTGGCGGCGGTGTACCTGTCGCTGATCGCGCTGCTCGTCGTCGGGATGGATGCGACGAACCTGACGCGCACGCTGTCCTAAGCGTCGGTCTGCCTCAGCGCCGCGCCTCACGCAGTTCACGCTGCACGTCACGCTTCATCTCACGCGTGCGGAGCGACTCGCGTTTGTCGTAGAGATCCTTGCCCTTCGCCAGCGCGATCTCCACCTTGGCGCGCGAGCGCGGACCCGAGAAGTAGAGTCGCGTCGGCACCAGCGTCAGCCCACGCTCACGCGTCTTGGCGACCAGCCGCTCGATCTCCGAACGGTGCAGCAGCAGCTTGCGGGGGCGCTCGGGCTCGTGATTGGCGCGTGAGGCCGGGCCGTAGGGCGGGATGTAGACGCCCACCAGCCACACCTCCCCGTCGCGGATGTGCGCGTAGGCGTCCTTCAGCTGCGCCTTGCCCTCACGCAGGGATTTGACCTCGGTCCCGGTCAGCACGATCCCGCACTCGAACCGCTCCAGCAGGGTGAAGCGGTACGCGGCCTGACGGTTGCTCGCCACGTCACCGGCTGCCGCTTTGCGCTTTCGTCCTTTGGCCATCGGTGCTAATCCTCCTCCGAAGCAGCGTCGGCTGCCGGGAGCAGGTCTACCCTACCCCGGGACGCTTCGATGCGGCCCACCCGCACCCGCACGGCGTCCCCGAGCCGGATCGCGCCCCCGCCCCGCGTTCCGAGCAGCATCGTGCCCGCCTCGTTGAGCTCCCACCAGTCGCCGCGCAACCTGCGCACCGGCAACATCCCCTCGAACCGCCCCGCGGGGCCGAACTCCACGAACGCGCCCGCGCCGATCAGCCCCACCACCTCGCCGTCGAACACGCTGTCCCGGCCGGACTCCCCCAGCTCTCGTTCCAACACGAAGCAGCGCGCGATGTCGTCGGCATCGCGTTCGATCGTCATCGCCTCGCGCTCCCGAGCGGAGGTCCAGGGTCCGGCCGCAGCCACCCAGGACGCCTCGGGCTCCGGCTCCCCGGCCACCGCCGACAGCAGCGCCCGATGGCAGATCAGGTCCGGATAGCGGCGGATCGGCGAGGTGAAGTGGCAGTAGTTCGCCGACGCCAGACCGGCATGGCCGAGGTTGCGATGGTCGTAGTAGGCCTGCTTGAGCGAGCGCAGCACCAGGCTCGTCAGCGCGCGCCGGCCCCGGCCGGTCCGCTGCACGAAGTCGGACACCAGCGCTGAGGCCTCGCCGACCACCTCCGCCGCCTGCTGCGGGGTCAGGTGCCCCTTCGGCACCGGCGGAGTCGGCACCCCGAGCGACTCGAGCTGCTCGATCAGCCGCGCCACCGCGACCGTGTCGGGCCGCTCGTGCACCCGGAACAGCGTCGGCACGTGCCGGGCCTGCAGACGCTGCGCGACCTGCTCGTTGGCGGCGATCATCAGCTGCTCGATCAGCCGATGGGACTCCGTCTGCGCCACCGGCTCAGCCACCACCACATCGCCCGCGCGGTCAAACGAGAACTCGAGCTCCTGCGAGTCCAGCACCACGGCCGCCCGCTGCGAGCGCCGGCGCCACAGCGCGGCGGCAGCGGCACGCGCCGCTGCGAGCGCCGGCCCCCAGGGCTCGGTCGCCCCCTCCGCGCCTGAGAAGATCCGGTCGACCTGTCCGTATTCCAGCCGCCGGTCCGAGCGGATCACCGAGCGATAGAACGACGCCCGCCGTACCTCCTGCCCCACCACCGTCATCTCGACGGTCACGGTGAATCGATCCTCGCCGGGGACGAGCGAGCAGGCGTCGTCGGACAGCTCGCTCGGAAGCATCGGCTCGACCGCGCCGGGTGCGTACACGCTGGTCCCCCGCCGGTAGGCCTCGCGGTCGACCAGCGACCGGGGGCGGACGTAGGCCGAGACATCGGCGATGTGAACCCATACCCGCCATGAGCCCTCTTCGGCCGCCGCCGCGGACACGGCGTCATCGAAGTCTCGGGCGCTGGCCGGGTCGATCGTGAACGTCGGCAGCGAGCGCAGGTCGCGACGTCCGGAGAGGTCATCCGTGGAGCCGGCGGCGGCCTCGCGCGCCTCGCGCGCCACCGCGGGGTCAAACGAGCGCCGCAGGCCGCGATTGACCATCAACGCCTCGATCACGTCCCTGGCGATCTGTGGCCGCCCGAGCCGACGCGCGATCACCGCCCGCTTCGAGCCCCGGCCATCTCCCCCGCGCCCCGGAGCGACGACCACCAGATCCCCGACCGCCGCGCGGCGGTCGCGGCTCACCACCACTCGCGGTCCCGGCTCGAAGAACGGCTCGGCGACGAGGAACTTCCCCCGCCGCTCCAGCACCGCCACCCATCCCGCTCCGAGCGAGTCCCGGACCGGCGCGCTCACCGGACTTCGGCGCCTACCGTCCGCTCGGCGACCCGGAGCGCCGTGTCAACGCGCGAGCGCGGACTGGTGAGCGCATACACGTTCGGCGTCAGACCGGCCCCCTCGCGCACCCCGCCACCACCGAGGTTGTGCCCGTTGGGAGTGAAGTACTCGCCCACCGTCATGTCCAGCGCGCCGCCGTTGGGCAGCGGCTGAATCTCCTGGAACACGCCCTTCCCGTAGGTGTGGGTGCCGACGACCTTGGCCCGGTCACGGTCCTGCAGCGCGCCGGTGACGATCTCCGCCGAGGAGGCGGTACCCCGGTCGACGAGCACGACCATCGGGACACTGGTCGGGATCGCGCCACCCTTGGCCAGATAGACCTGGCGCGGCACGCTGCGGCCGGCGGTCGACACGATCGTGCCGTCGGGGATGAACACGCTGGCGACGTTCACCGCCTCGTTCAGCAGCCCGCCACCGTTCTCGCGCAGGTCAAGGATCAGCGCGCGAGCCCCGGCGTGCAGCACCTTCTCGACCTGGGCCCGAAGCTCTGCGCCCGAGCCATCGGTGAAGCTGGTCAGTTGGACGTACCCGATCTTGAGACCGTGGACCGTGACTATCCGCGAGCTCGCGACCGGAACCGCGATGTCGGCGCGAACCAGGGTGATCGTGCGTCGGTGAGCACCGCTGAGCACCGTCAGCATCACGTGGGTGCCCGCCTGGCCCTTGATCAGCGCGGAGGAGAAGCTTGCCGGACGGCTCGCCAGCGACGTCTTGCCGACCTCGACGATCAGGTCACCCCGCGAGAGGCCGGCATGCGCCGCCGGCGTACCCGGAAATACGTTGACGATCCGCAGACCCTTTGGCTCGGGATCGACGTCGATCCCGATCCCGCTCAGATGCGGGTCGGTCTGATTCTCGAACGCCTTGTAGTCGGTGGGATCGAAGTAGTGCGAGTACGGATCGTCGAGGCTCGCGACCGCGGCGGCCAACCCCTTGTTGACCAGCGCGCTGCGGTTGATCGGCCGGTAGTAGTCGCGCGAGAGCATGCTCAGCACCTCGTCGACCACCTGCTGGTTGCCGCTGTCGTCCACCAGTGCGCTGCGCAGCGGCGAGGGCAACCAGCTCGGGTGACCCCCGACGTAGATCCCGACCAGCAGCACCAGCAGCCCCACAGTGATCAGCGCAGCGAGCCGCGATGAACGTTCCCGACGCCTAAACATGGTCCCTTGGAGGGTAGCCGCCAGATGCCGGCGGCTCGTCGTTTCTGGTCAGACTCTTAGGAAGCGCCGCAGCGACAGACCCGAGCCGAGCGCCGAGACGAGCACCCCGGCGCACAGCAGGACCGACACCAGCGCGCTGAACGCGATCGTCCGTGGCGCCGCGATCAGGGTCCAGTTGCCCGCCAGCGGGTCGAGCAGCGCGACCTTGGTGATCCCGAGGACCGCGATCGCCACCAGCGCGCCGACCGCCCCGACGACGATCCCCTCGATCACGAACGGCCAGCGAATGAACCAGTCGGTTGCACCGACCAGCTTCATCACCTCGACCTCGCGCCGGCGAGCGTAGAGCGACAGGCGGATCGTGTTGGCGATCAGCAGGATCGACGCGAGCACCAACAGCACGGTCAGGGCGGCGGCGGTGATCGTCACCAGATTGGTCACCTCGAGGATCTTCTTGGTGTCGTTCTTCTTGTTCGACACGCTCTGAACCGCGGCGTCGATCGTTCCCGGTCCGCCGCCCGGCGCCGCGGGTGTCAGCGCGTCGCGAACCGCGAGGACGTTGGCGGGGTTATCGGGGATCACGTGGAACGTGTCCGGCAGCGGATTGGTACCGAGCAGCTGGTAGGCCTGCGGGTCGACCTTCGACTGTTGCGCGTAGGCGGTCTGCTTCGACTCGAACTCGACTGACTTGACGTGGGGCACCGCGATCAGTTCTTTGCGGACCCGGGCCTCGGCCGCCGCGTTGGCGCTGGTCTTCATGTAGACGTCGACCAGCACGCGGCTGCGGACGCTGTTGGCGGCGCCGTTGGTCGCCTGGACGATCGGGATGAACACCCCGAGCACGAGCATCGTGACGATCACCGTCGCGAGCGCGGCAAAGCTGGGAGCGGCGTTGCGGCGTGTCGCGCGCACCGCCTCGCGCAGGAAGAACCCGATCCGCATCGCCGGTTACAGCCCGGGCGGCGGTGTGGACGGAGCGCGCAGCCGCTGGGCGAATTCGCGCGTCGTCTCATCGCGGGTGTACCGGCCCGCCGCGTCGTCGCGAACGATCCGCCCGCGCTCGAGCTCGAGCACGCGGCGGCGCATCTTGTCGACCATCGCCTGGTCGTGCGTGGCGACCAGGATCGTCGTGCCGGTCCGGTTGATCCGGTAGAGCAGCCGCATGATGTCGATGCTGGTCTCCGGATCGAGGTTCCCGGTCGGCTCGTCGGCGAGCAGCAACGGCGGGTGGTTGACGAACGCACGCGCGATCGACACCCGCTGCTGCTCACCGCCGGAGAGCTGGTCGGGGTAGTTGTGAAGCTTGGTCGAGAGGCCGGTGAGACGCAGGATGTCCGGGACCTTGGACCGGATCTCCTTGCGCGAGCCGCCGGTGACCTGGATCGCGTAGGCGACGTTGTCGTACACGGTGCGGCTCGGGAGCAGCTTGAAGTCCTGGAACACCACGCCGAGGTTGCGCCGGTAGAACGGCACCCGCTTGCGCTCGATGTCCGCGAGGTTGCGCCCGGCGACCCGGATCATGCCGTGGGTGGGCTCGAGCTCCTTGATCAGCAGGCGCATCACGGTCGACTTGCCCGACCCGGTGGAGCCGACCAGGAACACGAACTCCTCGCGCTGAATCGAAAACGTCGCCTGGTCCAGTCCGACATCGCCGGCGTAGAGCTTCGAGACCCCGCGGAACTCGACTATTGAAGGCCCGCCGGCGCCGGTGCGGGACGCCAGCTGGGGATGCACCGCGGGCGCGACTGCGGCGCGACGCCGAGTGCGGTGCTTGGGTTGTTCTGAGATAGCCATAGGGTGCGCGCAGCGTAGCGGGCACACTCGAACGTGTCCTCTCAAAAGCCTGCTTGCAACGTGATTTGCAGGATGAATGTCTAAAGCCATGATTAATTGGGCGGCTGACGCCGCCTTGGTTTGGGTTGCAGTGAGCCTTCAGCGCCGACCGGCCCGCTACCGTTGCAGACGCGATGTCCTCGATCACCCAGACAACCCTTGCCAACGGAATGCCGCTCTACCGGATCGACGTCGAGGGAACCCGCGCGGTGACGATCCTGGTCGCGTTCGACGCCGGCGCTCGCACCGAGCGACCGGAGGAGAACGGGATGGCGCACTTCCTCGAGCACCTGGTGTTCAAGGGCGGCGAGAAGTATCCGAACTATCGCGACGTCAACGAGGCGGCCGAGCGGATCGGCGCGGTGTTGAACGCGTACACCAGCCACGATCTCGTCGCCTTTCACATCACCGCCAGAGCCCAGCGCGGGCTCGAAGCGGCCGACCTGCTGACCGACTTCGTCGGCCGGCCGCGGATCGACGGCGACGAGCTGGACCGCGAGCGCGGCGTGGTGGTGCAGGAGATCGCGCGCGCCGAAGATCAGCCGTCGATGCAGGCCGAGCACCTGATCGACGTGGCCGCCTTCGGGGATCATCCCCTCGGCCGGCCGGTACTCGGCACCGCCGAGCACATTCGCGACACGTTCGCGCGCGAGGGCATCGTCGCGTTCCGCTCCCGGCGCTGGTCTCCGACGCGGGGCGCGGCGTTCGCGGTCGGGAATCTGAGCGCGCTGTCGGACACGGGGCAGCTCGATCAGCTGTTCGGCCGGTTCGCGCCGCGGCCGCTTCCCGAGCCGTTCGAGCCGGCCCCACCGTTCTCGCCTCGCCTGCTCGTCCAGGAGCGCGACTCCAGACAATCCCATCTGCGGATGTCCTACCGTCCCGAGGTCGAGGTCTCGGACCCGGCGCAACGGGCGGCGTTCGTGATCTACGCGACCCTCCTGGGCGGCTCGATGGGCTCGCGCCTGTTCGACGAGATCCGCGAGCAGCGCGGTTTGGCCTATTCCGTCAGCGCCTTCCCTCATGCTTACGCGGATGTGCCGGTACTTCAGCTGTCCGCCGGGCTGGAGTCCGGCAAGTGCCTCGAGGCCTACCGCCGGATGCGAGACATCGTGACCGAGCTCCGCGAGCAGGGGCCGACCGACGCCGAGGTGCAGCGCGCCCGCGCCTACGCGGCCGGCGCGCGCGCGATCGCGTTCGAGAACACCGGTGCGGTCGCCCGGCAGGCCGCCCAGCAGACGATCGTCTACGGCGAGGACGTCGATCCCGACACGACGATCGCGTTGCTTGACAAGGTCACCTTTGACGACGTCCGAGATATCGCCGCTCGGGTCGCCGATGAGCTGTCGGTCGCCGTTGTCGGGCCCCACACGGTGGAGGAATTGGAGTCGGCCTGAGACGCGGAACGGTCTTGGGCGGCCTCGCTGCTCTGCTTGTGGTCGCGATCGGCGTGGTCGTCTGGAGGCTGGATAGCCATTCGAGCACGCACGCGGCCGCCAGCGCCAGCGCCAGCATCAGCTCGCCGGTCGCGGGTGAGGTCAGGTCGCGCCGGGCGCCGGTCCGCCCGCGCCCGGTGCTCACGCCCGCCGCGCGGCGGCTTCGCGCCGGGCTCCAGCGCCAGATGCGTCTCGGCGGGCGGGGCACGGGGGGCGAGGTCTACGACCTCGGTGCCGGGACCACGCTGTTCTCGCTGCGCGACGGGGTCAAGCGCCCGCCCGCCTCGGTCGAGAAGCTCTACACGACGGTGGCGCTGCTGAACAAGCTCAGCCCGAATCTGCGACTGCGAACCACGGTGCTCGGCACGGGCCACCTTGGCCCCGGCGGCGTGTGGCGCGGCGATCTCTACCTCCGTGGCGGTGGCGACCCCACCTTCGGCGACTCGACCTTCAACCGTGTCTGGGAGCTCGGGTACGGCCCGACCGCCAGCCAGCTGGCCGCCCAGCTATTGCACAGGGGCATCCGCCGCGTGACCGGGTCGGTGGTCGGTGACGCGTCGCTGTTCGACGCGCGACGCGGCGGCCCCGGCACCGCGTACGCCGCCGACACCCCTGACTTCGGCGGCCAGCTGAGTGCGCTGAGCTACGACCACGGAAGCACCGGCGGCGGGCTGTCCCCGGGCGCGTTTGCGGCCAAGGAGCTGGTGCTCACACTGCTCGCCTCCCACGTTCAGGCGGGCGCATCCAAGCGCACCACCCGAACCCCTCGCCGCGCTCACGTGCTGGCCACTGTCAGCTCGCCCCCGCTGTCGGTGATGCTGTCGCTGATGGACGTCCCGTCAGACGACCTGTTCGCCGAACTGCTGACCAAGCAGCTCGGCGCACGTTTCGCCCGGTCCGGCAGCATCACCGGCGGCGCGCGCGTGATCAGAGGTGTGATCCATGACACCTACGACCTGAACCCGAGCATCGTCGACGGCTCGGGGCTGTCGCGAAGGGATCGCTCCTCACCGCGCGAGATCGTCGCCTTGCTGCGCAAGGTGTGGCGGACGCCGGTTGGGGCGCGCCTGTGGTCCTCACTACCCGTGGTCGGCGTCACCGGGACCGTGAGGACGATCGGCACCGGCAGCGCCGCGCAGGGCCACTGCGTCGCCAAGACCGGAACCCTCGACAGCGTCACGAACCTCGCCGGCTACTGCCACGGCCGCGGCCACCACCTGGTCGCATTCGCGCTCCTGATTGACGGGCCGACCAACCCCGACGCGCTGGTGCTACTCAGCCGGATGATCGGGGCAATCGCACGCTATTAGCGCGCGGCGCCCAGGCGCCCACACCACCCGCACCCCCTCTGAGACCGAACCCCGCCCGGGACCGAGCGCCCGGCGCGACCGACCCCCCACGCGACCAAGCGCCCCAGACACCGAGCACGCTCCGCACGACCGAGCGAACCCAGCCTTGCCATGCATGCGAATTCACCTGCTGCAGGTGCTGGCGGCCGATTGCCCGGAACCGGTCAGCTAACGGCGCCGCTGGCAACGGGGCGGGCACCAATGCTTCCGGGACGCCTGCCCAAACATGTGCGGTTGCCGAGAATCGCTTGCGCCCTGGCGGCCCAACGAGCGACAATTCAGTGCCGTGGAGCTGAGCGCCGCTCTGAACCAGCGCGAGCTGCGGAGCTACCTGACCCGGATCGCTGATCGCTGGCAGATCGATGTCGCCCTGCTCGGCGGCGCCCGGATCGCCGACGCCCGCGGCGCGTTGGCGCAGCGTGAGCGCGGGCCGGAGTACGTTGTCGTGCTCGTCTCATCCGCATTCGAGGGCATGCCATGGCTGGAGCGCGTCTACCAGGCATCATCATTGTGGGACGCCCTCGAGATGGGCGCTCAGGCAGACGTGCACTGCTACACGCCGGATGAGTTCGGGCGAAAGCGCACCTCGCTGCGATCGGTGAGGGAAGCGATCGAGTCGGGGCTCGACCTGCTCGGCTAACCGTCCCCCCAAACTTGAGCTGACCGCCA
>Ga0209839_10002014_pt1 | contig 10125 bp, 10 predicted proteins | sample OrgsoiDNA2013050_FD_185800 | JGI IMG/M metagenome (GOLD analysis project Ga0209839, IMG submission 185800) | Permafrost soil microbial communities from the Arctic, to analyse light accelerated degradation of dissolved organic matter (DOM) -... | ecosystem: Environmental > Terrestrial > Soil >... | reverse complement strand
CGCGGGGTACGCTGCCGCGCCGCTGACGTACGACGAACAGGACACCAGTGATCGCGACCGCGAGACCAGCGAGCGACATCGCCCATGAGTAGCCCGCCGACTGGAGCACCGCACCAGCGCTCGACGTCCCCGCGGCGTTGCCGACCATGGCAACGGTCACGTTGAGGGTGAAGGCCTCCACGAGGTCGCTGTCCGGAACGGCGCCCTCGATCAACGCCGACACGGCGACCGATACGGCCGCGAGTAGCGCACCGACCAGGAGGAATAACGTGAACAGCACGGAGATCGTCGAGTGGGACAGCGCCGACGCGAAGAGCACCAGGCAGAGAGCCGACTGCAACACCAGGTAGCGGGCCGACAATGCCAGTGGCCACGCGCGGCCGCCGTACAGCAGCGCCCCGACCAGGTTGCCGACCGCTATCGCCGCCAGCAGGACGCCGGAGGCGGCCAGGGCGTGGTGGGCGATCGCGAACGCCGGCACACAGACCTGAAGCACGCCCTGGGTGAAGCCCATGCTGGCGGTGACGATGAGTAACGTGCGTAGTACCGGAAGGCGGGCCGCTCTCACGATTCCGGTCGAGCGCCGCTCCGGCCTTGGCCAGCCTCGGAGCGCGGGAGCCGTGACGAAACCCGCGGTGCCGCAGATGGCCAGCACGGCGCCTATCACCAACAGGCCCGACGGCGAGACGACCCGGAGCAGGACCGCGACAGCCAGCGGACCCGCCACCAGGGCCAGCTGGAAGGTCACGAAAACGAGCGCATACGCCGCCTCTCGGCTGCTCGGACTGTCCAGAAGATGTTTCCAGACCACCCGCAGCGTGGACACCAACTGCGGGAAGCATGCGCCCTGGGCCCCGGCGATGACCACCAGGAGCCCCACGGCAGCGTGTGCGTGGACGCTCACGACCAGTGCGGCGAGCATCGACACGTGGCCGACAACGGCCACCGAGAGCACGGGCCGCGGCCCGTACCGGTCGATCAGGCGGCCCTGGACGAGGGCCCCGCCGCCGCCGCCGATCATCGGTGCCGCCGCGACCGAGCCGGCTGCCGCGTAGGAGCCCGTGGCGTCGCGAACCAGCAGAATCAGCGCAAGCGGTTCGACGCCGAGGGCCAAGTAGCCGACGAAGACCGCCAGGGACGGGAGCATTCCCCGCCATTCGGCGATCAGGACCCGGTAACGCTCGAAGGACTTCTGCGGCCGCAGCATTTGTCAAGTATGCGTGAGCGACGGCGAGAGGGAAAGTGAGGCACCGGCTCCCGTCGGTGACTGTAAGAAGCAAGATTCCATATACAGGAGGCACCGTGACGGTTACCGTTATCATTCCTACCTATCGCAGGTCGAGGTATCTGGACTACAGCCTGGCCTCCTTTACGCATCAGCGGGACTCCGACTTTGAGATCGTCGTGGTCAATGACGGCGGCGACGAGGACGCCCGGCATACGGTCGAGAAGTACCGCAGCGATCTCCATGTGACCTATCTGTGGCAAGAGCATGACGGCCGCTCGGCGGCACGGAATCGCGGGCTGGCCGCCGCGGGCGGAGAGTTGCTCGTGTTCTGTGATGACTGCATGATTGCGGATCCTGAACTGATACGACGACACGCTTCGGTTGTTCGTGAGACGGAAAACATCGCGAGCGTCGGCTGGAAACGTCGAGCACTCACCTGCTGGACGCGGGGGCGGTTGCAAATGATCGAATCCGACTTCCTCGCGCTGCTCGCCCGCGATCCCGCGCTGGCCGCCCGCCTCCCGCACGAGGACTTTGCCCTCCTCGAGCCGGAGCAGCTGGCTGCGGGCGACCGAAAATCGCTGCCGTCGATCGACCTGGGTGACGACGTCACCAACTACGCAGACATTGTGGAGGAGTTTTCGCCGACGCTCGATAACTTCAGGTTCCCGTGGATGTTCGCCATCACCGGGAACCTGTGCGTGCGCAGGCAGCAGGTGCTGGACAACGGCGGCTTCTCCGAGGATTACCGCGGCTGGGGCATGGAGGACACTGACCTCGGCTACCGGCTGCATCGAGACGGCGTCAGGTTCGCGGTCAACCAGGAAGCGCGGACGTATCACCAGATCCATCCCGTCGGGCAGGACGCGGCCGCGAAGGACCTGCGGCTCCGGCGGATCGAGCTGGCCAGGAACTTCCGGACGTTTTACGAGAAGTACGGGCAAGACCGGGCCGTGCGCATGTTCTGGTGTGCCTTCCGGGAGCAGATCGATCTCCTCGCCGCCAACCAGGTCATCCTCGACATCGAAGCAGGTCGCCGTCGGGACTTGCCCGAGGAGTACAAGCCCCGCGAGCCGGTGCGGTGGTCCGGGGCCGCCGGGGCCGCCCCTAAGCCCTAATGCCCCTGTCTCGCCTCAGCGCGCGGCGCCGGTCCGCTCGGCCCACGCGGCGGCTGCCGCGGCCAGCTCGACGCGGCCGCGGTGCGCGGCGAGCTCGGCGATCAGGCGCAGGTAACGGACGAGATACGCCGTGGCAGTCCACCGTTGCTCGAAGGCGGCCCGGCCCCGCGACCCGAGCTCGGCCCGCAGCCGCGGGTCGTCGACGAGGCAGTCCAGCGCGGTGTCTAGCTCGCCGTCACTGCCGTACAGGAGCACCGCGCCGCTGTCCTCGGCGACCTCCTGCAAGGCTCCACGGCGGAAGGCCACCACGGGAACGCCGCGGGAGAACGCCTCGAGGACCACCAAGGGGAAGTTCTCGTACCCCTGCGTGGAGACGAGCAGAGCCAACGCGCCGCGATAGAGCGCGCCCAGGCTGGCCGGCTCCTGCCAGCCGAGGAAATGCACGTTCGGCAGGCCCGCCGCCGCGGCGCGCAGCTTGCTCTCCTCACTGCCCGCACCGACGATCAGCAGGTCCTGTCCGCGGCGCCGCCGGAACGCCTCGATGAGCGTGTCCGCGGCTTTGATCCGCTCCAGCCGTCCGGCGTAGAGGAAGTAGGGGCGGTGGTGCTGGTACGGCGGCAGGTCGTTCGCGCTGTCGTCCGGGGAGAAGAGCTGGAGGTGCTCGATGCGCACCTGTGTGGCGTATCTGGCGTGCAGGCGGATCGTGTTGCGACTCGGGGCGAGCAGGGCGTCCAGTCCGGCGAGAGCGCTAGGCAGAAGGTTCCCGTACCGCCAGGGCTGCGGCGGGCGCCGGTAGCTGAGCGTGCAGCGCAGGCAGCGCGGCGCGTCGCAGATTTCCCGGCCGTACCGCCAGAGCACATGCGTCGGGCAGACCAGCCACTGCTCGTGGATCGTGTAGATCTTCAACCCTGAGCCCATGCGCAGCACATCGGGGCCGCCGAGCAGCGACGGGTTGTGGAAGTGCAGCACGTCGAACTCGTCGTCGAGGGCCCGCGCGAGCTGACCGCGGGTGAGCAGCGGCCGGCCGGTGAGGTAGGTGGCCAACGGCGAGAGAACACCTGCTCTGGCGTCGATCGGGACGACCCTGATACCAGGGTCGGTCTGGGCTGGTGCCGACGGTCGGCGAGCCAGCGCCCGGTGGGCTTCGGGCGAATGAACAACCGTCACCGCGTGCCCTCGGGCGACGAGTTCACGCGCCAGCTGCCGCACGTGGATTCCGTCGCCTCCGAATGACCACGGGGGGTAGAAGGTGGTCAGCAGGCAGAAGCGGAGCGGTCGCGGCGGCGGGGCGTCCTCCGGCCTAGCGCTGCCGCTCGCGGGCGGCCCTTCAGGCATGGTCGATGACGCGTCCGCCGGTCCGGCGCCGCATTTCCTCGCGCACCCCGGCCGCCACCCGGTACAGCCGGTGCCGCATCATGGCCACCTGCCCCGCGGCACTGGGTGCCCGGCCCCGGACGAACGGCTGCCGCAGAATCCGTCGCTGCTCCGCCGTCCACTCGTGAGAGCCGGTCGGCAGGGTCTCGCAGTCCCACTGGATGTGGCCAGGGCAATACTTGAACAGCAGCGCCCGGCGCTCCGCCGCCCCCCGCCATGCCAGCGCGCCGTGGGTGAGTGCTTCGGTGAACAGAAGGGCGTCGCCGGCCTGCAACGGCACCTGTCGAGCGATCGACCCAGTGCCCTCCAGATCGTGTAATGCGGTGGGCAGCGGGAAGTTGCTTTTATGGCTTCCGGGAACGCAGCAGAAGCCGCCCGCGCCGGCCGGCGCGTCCGTCAGGGCGATCGAAACCACGATCATTCCGTTGTACAAACGGCCGTCCCGCACCAGATAATAACTCGCCGGATCGAACGGCACCGCGCCGTTGTGCAGCGGGTTCGGCACTCCCGCACCGCCCAGGTCGCGTTGGAAGACCGCGTAAAAATGGTCGAGTCGAAAGTTTTCTCCGAGCAGGGCAACAAGATAGGGGATGAGGTTCTGGTGGCCCACGAGAGCGCGGAACTTCGGACCCCAGTCAAGCATGCCCAGACTGCCGTTTGGCGCGTCATCGCCTTTCGGTATCCGGTGGGCGGCCGGCGTGACGAAGCCACGATGCGCGTGCACGCTCCGGTCACCCCGAGTTTCGGGCGGAAGCCGGTCGATGGCCTGGTTGAGAGCCCCGACTTCCGTCGGCGTCAACATCTGCCGGATCACGATATAACCGTTGAGGTCGAACAGATATCGTTCTGCTTCGGTTCGCATCGTCGCCTCTCCTCGAACCTCAGGCCCGCTGACGGACGCACGGGTGCGGAGCGTGACCGTTGCGGGCGGCGGCACCGCTTCCCGGTGACAGCAACTCAGGAGCGGCGGCGATCGGCTCATTAATCGTGAACCGTTCATTACGCGGCGCCTGAGTAATGAAACGACGTGACGATTGTACGCTTTGGCCGGTTCCGTACGGCCGCGCCCCATGCCGGATTACCCGCAATCCCCGATGTGGAGATATCACCTCAAAGAGTATTTTGACCCAAGTATCCAATTTTTGTCAAGACTCGATGAGGCACCGCACCCTTGGCAGGTTCTGATCCGCAAAGTGCGGTACGCGCCGTGATGCAAGTAGAGGGTTTCTTCTGGCTTATGTTCCTGGTTGTCCGAGTGAGTCCGTGGTAAATGTGAGGCGGCAGCGCATCAGCCGGGCTCGCGCCCAGCAGATCATGTCGATAGCTGTCCATCTGGCTCTTCCCCGGACTGGCCGGGACTCACGCGATCTGCGCCTGCTCGTTCATCCTGACGAACCTCGACGTGTCCGCGCCGGATAAGGCCGCCGCTGCCGGGCACTGGTACCGGCACCGGACCACCATCGAGAACGTCTTCCGGGACAGCAAGCACGGCGCCGCCCTCCGCCACCTGGAATCGTGAGTGCGCGCTTCCGCCGCGCGTCTAGGCGGCGGAGAGTCAGGCGAGGAGCTGCTCGACCGTGGCACCGACAGTTTCGTAGGTTGCGGTGGCCCGCTGGTCGAGACTGAGCAAAGTAGCCTGATGCTCGGCGGCGGTGAAAGCGATCAGGGCATCGCAGGCAGGGCCGCCCAGGATCTGCCCGCCGGCCACCGTGGCGAGAAGCTCCTGGTAGCCTTGCGGGCGATGGCGTGATGCTCGTGCCAGGTGGCGAAGGCCGCGATGACCACGCTGGAATCGACGGCCCTCACCGGCGGATGCGCTCCAGCGTGTCCCGCACCAGGCCGGCCGTCAGCACGGGCATGTCCGCACCGGCGACGGCAGCCACGCCGTCACCCTCATCCACCAGCCTCATCGGCGTGACCACGCGCCGTGCCATCGCGGTGGGGCTCGATTACTCGATCGCGCTTGGAGTGGTCGGTTACTGGATCTGGCCTGGGTGGCCTGCTGAGCTGGGATCATCGCGGCCCGCCTGGCCGGCATCACCATGCACCCCGACGGCGCCTGGACAACGCAGGCAGCGCGGAACTTCCTGATGGACCCCAGCTCGGTAGTCACCCCGAATCGCTCGGCCCACCCGTACCCGCTCGACCATCGGTCTGTGGAACGGGAGCAAGTACGCGGCGGCTTCCAGCTGGCCACCGTGGCACGCCGCCCAGAACGCGTCGCCCACCTGATCTGGAGCACCAGCAGTCGCCCCGCCGAAGTAGTCGTGCAGCCGCTCCATCAGTCCGAGTGAGGCCTCGGCGAAGTAGTTGGTCTGCGCGCCGCGCTCGACCAGCCGACGAGCGGCCTTCCATTGCCCGAAGGCTGTCGCGTCGGCGAGTGGAGTTCCGCCGGCGATCACCGCGCCTGGCGCTTCGATGTCGGCGCCGGCGTCCAGGAGCGCATCGAGGACGTCCACATCATCGCTACTTGCCGCCCAGTGCAGCGGAGTCTCCCCGTGCGGGCCCCGGAATCGGGCGTTTACATCGGCGCCGGCCTCGACGAGCGCGGCCACGGTGGCGGCGCCGTTCGGGAAGTGGCCGGGCCAGTCCGTCGCCACGTGCAGCAACGTGCGTGACATTCCGTCCGGGTCGTCGTCACCAAGCCTCGTGGTGGCCAGACCCGGATGCTCGCCGAGCAGCCGCCGCAACGTGGGAACGGCGCCGGCATGTATAGCCCCGACGACCGCTACGGCCACCGGATCTTCGGTGCTGAGGGTCGCCATGTCGTTGCCTCTCGCTGAAACAGACGAACGCCAGTATGCCTGGGTTGAGGACAACAACGTGGACCGCAAGCGGATCGGGCTGCGCGACAGCGGAGTTTCACCGCGCTGACGCCCTGGTGGGGGTGGGTTGCGAGCCTTCCTGGGAGCCGTCCCGGTCGTGCCCGATTTCAGGAGGTCACGCTAGGGACCGGGATGGTGTTGTCCGGGGGAGGCGACGCCGGTTTCGTAGGCGATCACGACGAGCTGGGCGCGGTCGCGCCCGTGCAGTTTGCTCAGGAGCCGACTGACATGAGTCTTGACGGTGGCGACGCTGAGGTGCAGGTTCGCAGCGATCTCGGCGTTTGACAGGCCGACTGCTACCTGCCCGAGCACCTCGTGTTCGCGGTCGGTGAGCTGCGCAAGTGCCCCGTCCGCAGGCGGGGCAGCTCGTGGCCGGCGAGCGAATTCGGCGATCAGACGCCGGGTGATGCTCGGCGTCAGCAGCGCGTCGCCGCCGGCGACAACCCTGATGGCATCGAGCAGCTGCTCGGGCGGTGTGTCCTTGAGTACGAACCCGCTGGCACCGCTGCGCAGTGCCTCGAAGACGTGCTCATCCTCATCGAAGGTGGTCACGATGAGGATCCGGGGCAGCGGAACCTGATCGCCGTCGAGGATGACCTTGGCCGCTTCCAGCCCACGCATGATAGGCATGCGGATGTCCATCAACACGACGTCGGGCTGGAGTGCCTTTGCCTGGCGTACCGCCTGGACGCCGTCGCTGGCTTCGCCGACGACGCGCAGATCGGCAGCAGAGTCGACGAGCATCCTGAACCCGGCCCGGACGAGGGCTTCGTCGTCGGCGATCAGCACCCGGATCGCGTCGGCAGGACCGCTCGGGTGGCCGGGGTTCTCGCTCACCGGCGGCGGTCCGCAACTGGCAGCCGGGCCACGACGGCGAAGCCGCCCTCGGGCCTGGCCTGGGCGGTGAGCTGGCCGTCGAGCATCGCGGCTCGTTCCCGCATTCCGACGATCCCCAGTCCGGCGGACCGGGCAGTCGGCTCCGGCGGACCCGGTCCATCGTCGGTCACCGTAATTGTGAGCTCAGACGGGCCATGAGCTACCTCAAGCCAGGCGCGTGCTGCGGGAGCGTGCTTCGCCACGTTGGTCAGCGCCTCCTGGGCGATGCGGTAGCCGGAAAGCTCCAGAGCCATGCCGTAGGCACCCGGCTGCCCGGTGCACCTGTAACTAACGTCGAGGCCGCTCTCGCGCAGCCGGCCAACGAGCCCGGGAAGATCGCCGAGGACCGGCGTGGCAGTCTCCTTCCATGCCGCCGGGTCCCTGATCTGCCTGAGGAGATGCCGCAGTTCGTCCAGTGCGGAACGACTGGCGGTCTCAATGGCGGAGAGCGCAGCTCGCGCTTCCCCCGGCTGCTCGTCCAGCAGCAGCCGGGCCACACCCGACCGGACCGCGATCATGCTCAGACTGTGCGACACCAAGTCGTGCACATCCCTGGACAGCCGAAGGCGTTCTTCAGCTCTAGCGCGTCCATCCTTCTCCACAGCCCGGCGACGAGTCTCAAGCTCCAGGCGCTGCCGGTAGATCCGGCGGGCACGCACGATGTCGCCCGCCAGCCACGCCGGGACCGCCGCAACGGCCTGAACTGCGTCCTGGCCCTGGCCGGGATGAAGATGAATGCCAAGCGGGAGCACAGCCCAGGTAGCCAGGCCCGTCATGATCGTCGCTGCCAGCGATGACCGCCGGTCACAGCGGTCAGCCACAGTGAAGACAGCGATCGGGAAATAGGGGCCCGCATTGCTGACGAACGGCGTGAACCGCACGCCCGCGAGTGTCGCCGCCATGCAGATGACGGCGACTGCGACGACCGTCGCGACCGGCCATCTCCGCCGAACGACCAGAGGCGCCGCAGCCAGGACGCCGAACCCCGCGGCGGCCAGCGGCGACCCGACCCGGGGTGCCACGCCGGCCAAGACTGGCAGCGTGAAGGCCGCAAAGCAGCCTGCAGCGACCAGGTAATCGATGGCATCAGGGACGGGCCGGTCAGTGAGCCGGCCGGAGAACCTGGCAAACCACGGCGGGGAGGCCGCCTCTGCCGGCGGCCCGCTCATCCGCACGATCGCCATGCTCCGACCGTAACGCGGCACCCAGCCCCGGTCGCCAGTCTCCAGGCGGAATCAGGCGTCATCCTCAGGACTGGCGCAAGACACAACCCCGCCCAGCGGATGACGCCAGGTTGAGGCGCTGGCCCGACGACGCCGGCCGGCCCGGCCGGCGAGCGTGGAATCATGACAACCAAGATTCGCCGCATCGTCCGGCAGCTATCCCTGCCCCTGACCGTTCTCGTCGCTGCGCTCTTCGCAGCTGGGGTGATCTCCGGCTGGTTCCAGTATCTTGACCGGTCACCGGTCCTGGAGAAGCACATTCCTGGCACGTCAGCCTGGTGGCAGCAGCTCGCCGTGGCTGTCCTTGCCTGCGCGGCATTCGGCTACGCCCGGTGGCGGCATCTGCGCAGGTTCGGCCGCGATTCTGGTCGGCTGTGGCTGCTCGCGCCGCTCGGAAAGCCTGCCGCCCGGCGAGCCGGGCGGATGGTGCCCGGAGCGCTCCGCGGACAGTCCGGGTTCGCTCGCGCCCTCGTCACGCTGCCGCCCGCCGGGCTGTTCTTCTACTGCTTCTGGCGCGCGGGCCTCCAGGTCACTGGGGGCCTGGACCCGAATTCCACGGTCAACGCCTGGGGCGGTCCGACATATCTCGGCGCCATGGCCTGCCACTACCTCGACTGTTGCGTGCTGATGGCTGCCGCAGCATGGCTGCTTGACCGGATCCTGCTGCCCGACCCGGCGAGCGCGAGGGCAAACAGCAACGCGCCTGCCGGATCCACGCCAGTGTCCGCCACACCCAAGGCCGCTGCCAACCGAAGTGATAGCCGGTGACCATGTCACGCCACGGTAAACCGGAGAACTTGATCCACTGCGCGAGACGCGCAGGGCGAGCCACCGCGAGCGCGCTTAAAGATTGATCTGTACCTTCGCCGGGGACCCCCGTCGAGGTAGCCCGGCCGCGACGGGCGGTGCGGTGCGCGTGCCCGTCCTCAGCCGTTGACTACGCTCGGTCGCGGCTCGGAGGCGTGCAGCCTGATGGTGGCGTGCCCAGGAGCACCGCACGCCATGCGCCTGCTCCGCCAGCATCCGGGGATCTCGTTCGGGATCCACCTCATGATTTTGTTCGCGTGGTCCGGGGTTTCAGGCGGCGTGGCCGCAGGCCTTTCGTTGTCGGGCTTGCGCAAGGTGGTGGTCACCTTGAGTGGTCATGAGTAGGGCACACCCGAACCCGTTGACCATGAGTGCAGGTGTCGTTAATCCCTTGTCGGCCGCCATGCGCATCGCCGATGATTGCGGCCATGGCCACGACCCGACGAGCCGACATGTTCACCGCGGACGGCAAGCCGTCTGACGACGACCCGCGTGAGAACGGACCAAGGTTGGGCGACGAGCGCGTCACACTGGCCGAATCCCTGCGCTGTGTACGCCTCACATTGGAGATGAAGTGCTCAGGTCTTGATGCGGAGGCTATGGCGCGGCGTTCCGTCGAGCCGTCGACGATGTCGCTCCTGGGGCTGGTGCGACACCTGGCCGAGGTGGAGCGT
>Ga0209839_10002013_pt1 | contig 10127 bp, 10 predicted proteins | sample OrgsoiDNA2013050_FD_185800 | JGI IMG/M metagenome (GOLD analysis project Ga0209839, IMG submission 185800) | Permafrost soil microbial communities from the Arctic, to analyse light accelerated degradation of dissolved organic matter (DOM) -... | ecosystem: Environmental > Terrestrial > Soil >... | reverse complement strand
TCGAGCAGGCCCGAGGGTTCGCCGCTGGCGTCGCGCCAGATCTTCCCGCCGATCGGGTCGGGAGTGTTCGCCGTGATCTTGGCGAGCTCGAGAGCGCGCGTGTTGGCCAGCACCGTGTGTCCGAAGGAGGAGCGGAGAAGAATCGGCCGATTCGTTTTCAGCGCATCGAGCGTAGCGCGGCTCGTCTTTACACCGGCCGGACGCATGCTCTCCTGAAACCAACTCACCACTTCAAGCCACGCATCCGGGTCTTTGGAGGTATCGTGATCGAGACACGCCTGAACCCGTTGCTGCAGTTCTGCGATGGTGAGCGATTCGTAGTTGAGACTGCATTTCAGGAGCTGGGTTCCAGCCTCGAGCGGATGCATGTGACCATCAACCAGTCCAGGCATCAGGAACCGCCCTTTCAGGTCCACCGACACCGTCGCCGCGCCGACAAAGGGCGCCAATCCCTGATTGCTGCCGACGTAGATAATCCGTCCGTCGCGAATCGCGAGAGCCTCGGCGGTTCCGGTCCTGGCATCAGACGTGAAAATGACGCCGTTACGATAAACCCGGTCGGCGAGGCTGGCGCTCGGCGAGGAAGCTGCGGCGGCCAAGACAGCGGGAAGAAACAACGCCGCAAGAAACAGGGCGCGCTGCAGTCGGCTCATGGCGATGGCTCCGGGCGTAACGGATAAGTTTGACAAGGGTAGTATTCTCTCCAATTTGCTTTCAGCCTACTGAACTGTTGTAGCGATGGCAACGGTTGCTGGTAAACAGTTGATGATTAAGGATGGGTCGATGGCGGCCTTAACGCGAGTCTCGCGCTTACTTTTCTTCACAGTCGCTCTCGCTTCATCCGCTACGACCACCTGGGCCCAGCGAAATCCTGGATCCGCTGCTGAATCTGGAACGGTCGCAAAACTTCAGAGCATTGCGCACAAGAACATATCAGACAACCGGTCCAATTTTCCTGACGGCACGGATTTCTTTCGCGCCGCGCCTGGATACCCCGACGTGTACCTCTCGGACCTCGGGCTTACGATGACCGGCTTGCCAGAGGCGTTCAGCCCACGGCAGGTCAAGAACATCCTTGATAAATTTCTCTTCCGGACGAATACCCTGGGCTGGATACCGATGGCCCTGAAGAAAGATGGAAGCGTATTTGTATTTTGTTCCGCATGGGACAGGCGTTGCGCGCATCCCACCGGCGATGGCGCCTTCTTCCTGCCGCTGCTGGAAGAACTCTACTGGCGGAAGACAAACTCTACAGCTCAGTTCGCGAATGACGCGCCAAAAATCAAAGCTGCACTCGACGGTATACCGCGCGATTCCAAAACTGGTTGCGTGCAAGTCGTACCCGGAGACGAGTGGGTGGCCTGGGCATTTGAAGAAGAGCCGCGCAAGACCGGGCTGGATGCGATTGGCTGCATCATGTACTGGAGGGCGGCATCGGCGTTGGGGAATCTGTACCGTCGCGTGGGGGATAAGGCGAATTCCAAATATTTTATCAATCAGGCCGATCTGATTCAGTTATCTCTGCAGTCGCGCGACGCAGCTCTCTGGGATTCCTCCGCCGGAATGTACTATGCCGCCAGCGGCCAAGACCGGCAAATCGATATTCTGGCTTCGAGCCTTGCCGTGCATTGCGGGTTGCCCACTTCGGCCCAGCAGGCGGCGATCAGCGCGTGGCTGGTGAAAAATTATTCTTCCATCACACACGAAGGCTATGTGCTGCAATCCCCCGCGTCCTGGGAAATTGTCGGCTATATTTCAGCCGACAAGGGGTCCGGCTACGGAGCCTCGCCTTTCGGGGCAAAGTCTTACCAGAGCGCCTATTGGTCGGTTGGCAACCGCTGGGTGGCGGAAGCGCTATACCTGAAGAGCCCATCCCTGGCGACCGCGCTCATCGGGGCTTTTGCGGCGAACCCTGACCCAACCATGGAGTACTATGCGCCTGAAGGGAATCCAAAGCACGGATTCGAGCAGAATCTGGAGTCGCCCATCGGGAGTACGGCCTTTGCCATTGCACACCCCGATCTCTTCTAGCCGGGCGACGTTCATTATCATCATCCAGACGCGGCGGTCGGGATCTTGGGTTTGAACGCCAATGACGACGGCAGAGAAATCGTTTCACAATCGGGAGTGCTGGACCATAGAGAACGCCGACATCCGCGTGACTGTGATCAAATCCGGCGGACACATCGCGGCCCTGGTTCTCAAGGGTGCATCGGAACTGAACCCGCTCTGGGTTCAGGACCGCCCCACCATCGATTCGGACCGGTACGACCCAGCCATTCATGGCAAAACCTACGGTACCGGACCTGAAGCAAGACTGCTCAGCGGTTTGCTCGGTCACAGTCTTTGTTTTCCGTATTGGGGTGATCCCAGCGGGGCCGAGCACAACGCCGGCATGACCTATCACGGCGAGACCAACATCGTTCGTTGGGAAGAAGTTCGATGTTCAAGTGATTCGCTGGTCGTAACGGCACTGCTGCCGGAATCGCGATTGCGTTTTACCAGAACTATCGAATGCAGCGGCCAGTCCGTGCTCTGTGAAGGCGTTGCCGAGAATCTCAGCGCCTGGGACCGCCCCGTGGCATGGTGTGAGCATGTAACGTTTGGCCCGCCATTTCTGGAACCCGGCGTCACCCGGTTCGAAGCGTCGGTCACGCGCGGTTTCCGCACCGGCGAAGATTCTCAGGCGGCGTTCCTTTGGCCGGAAGGCCGCGGCACGATTCCATGTGATTTGTCGGTGTGCAGTCGAGTTCATCACAGCCAACTGGTCAACTCGTTTCTTGTGGATCCGGCGCAGGAAGTTGGACGATTCACTGCATCGCATTCCGGCCACGGTCTCGAAGTGGAGTACGAGTTTCGCCGCCAAGAATTTCCCTGGCTGAACGTCTGGGAAAACTACGACGACCAACTTCTCACTCGAGGCATGGAGTTCAGCAACACTCCAGTCCACGGCACCATGAAAAGACTGATGCAGACTCCAACCGTTTGGGAAACTCCGGTCTACGACTGGCTCGACGCAAAGAGCAAGCTGGTAAAGCGATTCAAGGCGACAATCAAGCGTGTCCCTGAATCGGGCCGGCGCTAACCGTGACTCGATGAGACCTGTCTGCGAGGCGCATTCCAACAGAAAATGAGGATGGCGAATCGGGCGTCATCGCATCGGGCGCTCGCAGCTTCCGTTCGCAAACGTTCCCTGATAAACTCACAAGTTGTTGTAGGCGCGTAGCTCAGTTGGTTAGAGCGCTACCTTGACACACTTCCGTGGTTCCATACTTCCAATAACTTAGAGCCGTGGGAACGGCGTGATCGAATACTCTGTACCTCAAAGAGGTGCAGACCTGCCCGTTTCCGGTCGGCCCTGAGATCTCTCCGGGAAGGATCTCAAGCGAAAGGCCGTCGAGAGGTGGAATCTGGGCCTTCGGCTGCTTCCCGTCTTTCGCATCGGCGCGCCCAACCTGAGCGCCGCCAGCAGCCAGCGGGGGAGAGGCGCTATAGACTTTGCGCAGGTCCCGGGTGCGAACGCCAATCGCCATGCAGAGCAGTCCTGAGGTGTAAACGCTGAGGTCTCGGAAGTATAACTTAGGCCAGGTAGCTTCGCGTCCCGCCGGCCCGATAGGCCGCGCAGGATGCTCGCCAGACAGCCGGCGGGGACTACTCATCATTTCCGTCATTTCTATTGACCTCCGGCGTCCTGGCGGGGCAAAATGCCGGGCACGCTGGGGGGCGAGCTCAATGTCTAAGGGGAAGCGTCTCTGGACGCTCATACTACTGATCGCGGCGCCGGGTCTCACCTGGGCCCAGGGTGTCTGCCCGCTGAATGGCACGGGCAGCCGCAAGCTTATATGCATTCTGCCGCAGGCGCTGGGATCGTCCGGCTTTGATTACGGGCTCTTCGGCATACTGGACAATCGGCCATTTCCCAATATCAAGCCTATTACCCAGGCGGTGGGGACGCGTCTTTCCCAACTGCCGACGGCGTCTCCGTCGTCCGGCATTTCGGTCACCTATGACACGGCGCTGAAAACTTTTGTACCCTCGACCGACGACAACCTTGGTCCGATCTTCGGCGAACGGGCGTCCACCATCGGCCCCCACAAATTGTTTGTCGGATTTAGCTATCAGTACTTCAACTTCGATTCCATCGACGGCCAAAAGCTGGACAGCATCCCGCTTTCTTTTCACGCCAATCCGATTCCGGCGTCGTTTCTCCCGCCCAGCTTTGATACCCCCGCGTGCAACACCACCGGCTTCCCCGCGGACGGCTCCTATAACGGCAGCCCTTGTTTCACTCGCGATTTTGTCAAGACGAACTACGACATCAATTTGAAGGTGAACCAGTACATTGTTTATCTGACCTACGGCATCACGCAGCGTTTCGAAGTCTCGGCGGCAGTGCCCTTTTCGAACGTCAGGATGAGCGTCGTCTCGCACGCCACGATTGTGCCCAATTCCTTCGCCCCACAACCGCCATTTCTTCTTAACCGCTTCAACTTCTTCCGCCCCGAGATTGCCCAGGCTGCGCCGCCTCCGAATATCACCGTGCCCAATTGCCCGGCTGCGCCCTGTTTCGACGCCGTTTTTTCCGACTCCAGAAGCGCCACTGGACTCGGGGACGTCGTGGTTCGCGCCAAGTATGAGTTCTACGAAGGAGAACGGTTGGGACTCGCGGGTGGCCTCGATGCTCGCTTGCCCACCGGAGACGAGGAGAATTTCCTCGGTTCGGGCACGCTCGGTCTCAAACCGTTCGTGGTCGCTTCTTATCGCGGCCGTATCTCGCCCCATGCCGAGGTGGGATATGAATTGAACGGAAACTCGCTCCTGTACGGCAATTTCATTGCGACTCCGACCAACACCAAGAGCGCCCTGCCGTCCCGTTTCTTGTATGTGGCGGGCGCGAATGTTGCGGTAACGAAGCGAATCACGGCCGCCTTCGACGTCTATGGACAACGCGTCTTCGGAGCTTCCCAACTGGAGCCCGGACAATTGGCCGACTTCGGGGCATGCAATGATTCCAATTGCGGCGTCGTAACACCGGGCAGTCCGATTCCGACCTCATTGGTCAAGTCGAACACCGACATCAGTATTGTGGACGCATCGCTGGGCGCAAAGGTCCGTGTGTTCCGGCACCTGTTGGCAACCGGAAACATTCTTGTGAAGTTGAACGATAGCGGCCTGCGGGCCAAAGTCGTGCCCCTGGCCGGGATCTCCTATACCTTCTGACCGCGCAACTATTGCGCTGCGGGTGAACTCTTAACCAGCTCCGTGTCAATGGTGATGGATATTTCATCGCCCACCATGCTGGGCGCCCCATTCACACCGAAATCTTTGCGGTTGACTGTCGTGGTCGCGGAAGCCCCCATGTGGAGATTGCCTTTCGGGTCTTTCACCGGAGCGGTAGGACCGTCAACGTCAAGCACCACTTCCTTGGTTACACCATGAATCGTCAGGTCACCGGTGATCTTCATCTTCCCCGTACCTGCTGATTCGGCCCGTTTGGATTTGAAGGTGATGGTCGGATACTTCTCGACGTCCAGAAAATTTGCACTCTTCAGGTCATTGTTTCGCATGTCCACGCGCGTGTCGACGGTGGTCGCGTCAATCGTGGCTTCGAGCATAGTCTTGCTGGCATCAGCCGGATCATAACTGGCGCTGCCGCTGACTTTTCTGAACTCGCCTCGCACCGTCGAAATGCCCATATGACGGACAGCGAACTGGGCAGCCGAGTGGGCGAGATCAATCTTCCAGGTTTCAACCTGCGCAAGAGCCGTCGAAACGAATGACGAGACGAACAGTGAAACGAACAAAAACGCGGTCGAGCAAATAAGACGCTTGCGGGTCAATGAATCCTCCTGGCAGTGGTAACCGCCACCTTTCAATAGTACCGAAAGCCGGAGAATTGTGCCTCGGCAGAGAGTTACGGCTCACGGGGCCGGCGAGAAATCCGTCAACGCCATAAAGGTGGAATCAACCCTATCCACCAGCTTTCCATTCACCTCGGACGCGTCGCGCACTTTCTGCCATTCCGGATCGTCGCCAAACGCCTTCCAGTTGCTGGTCGCAGCCTCACGGCTGGGATGCACAAGAATATAGATAAGCGTTTTGCCTTTGAGCGGATCATCGAGTGGAGCCCAGTAGGCCAGGTTTCTCATCCCGTGTTTCTCGAACAGCCCCATGGTGTGCTCCCGGAAACGTTTCAGCAGGTCGTCAAGCTTGCCTTCGTTCGCGTGGTAGACGCGAAGCTCATAGACCGTTGTCGCCGACCCTGCAGCTCGGGCTTCCTCTGGTTGCGACCCCGCCCATACCGCCGCCGGAATGAATGCAACCGCGGGCAAAGACTGCAACAAAACTCGTCGGTCCATGTCGGCCTCCAGATGGGATGAAAATGCCATAACTTTTCTACCACGAATCCCCGGATGTCCTTAGCGACTTTCAGAATGCTGGTGTCCTGAAACACCCAGAACCCGATAAGGCCGCCCATGGCGGAAGGCGCCAGGTTATCTCTTTTGCCCGGTCTCAGTTGCAAAGTTGACCAACTGGCAGCGACAATCTTGTGTGCAGCCTACCTCATCAGAGAAGGTCCCGATCTTCCACGCCGGAGATCCGTTTCAACCCGGCGCCATGGTGCTTTTGACATTGGGTAACCCTCGCGAGAAGTTCTGGGGAGCGATTCTTTCGCTCACCATCCAAGGGCTCAGTCTTTCCGGCATCGAACTGGGTTCGTTCGAAGACCTGGTCTCCATGATAAAAGCGGGCGACCCGGCGTCTTTCGGTGTAGTCTTCTTTCCGATGCATCGCATTGAGCGTGTGGAGCTTGATTCATCGGAGGGCAATATTCCTTCCCTCTCTCAACGTTTCACAGCGAAGACCGGACTAGACCCGGCTTCAGTTCTCTCCCGTCATCTGCCGCAAATCTCTACCAGGGCGGAGCGCTGAATATGAAGCTCTCCCAACTGCTCACCGCGCCCAACCAGTTGACGCTGCTGCGCATGATGTTCGTTCCGTTCATTGTGATCAACCTGGTTGCCGGCCACTACCGTTGGGCCCTCGCTTTATTTGTGCTCGCGGGCTTCAGTGACGGTCTCGACGGGCTGCTGGCCCGGACGCTCAAGCAGCAGACGGTGCTCGGACAATATCTCGATCCCATCGCCGACAAGCTTCTGCTCAGTACCATGTTCATGGTGCTCGCTATTTTGCACAAGATCGCGTGGAAGTACACCGTGCTGGTTTTCAGCCGCGATATTTCGATCCTGTTTGCCAGCGCGGTACTCTATGCCATCGCCGGCTTGCGCGACTTCCGTCCCAGCATCTTTGGCAAGGCCAATACCTTTGCGCAGGTGGCTGCGATTTTTTTCGTGCTGCTGTTTCAGATCAAGCATGACCGGTGGGTCTGGATCACGCAAACCACGTTTCTCCACGCCACCGTCGGCTTCACCGTGGTCTCGGCGGTGCACTACGTCTTTCTTGTAGGTCAGCGACTCCGCGGGACTACCCACGTTTCCCCGGATGCCTCCAAATCGGCGGGTGGCGCGATTTGACCCTGTTTCCAGTGTGCCCCTAGAATTGACGATCCTGTCGCCGCACTTCTCCACCTTATGGCCCTGCGCCTCTACAACACGCTTTCCGGCAAGGTAGAAGAATTCCATCCGCTGCAAGACAATGAAGTGCGGATGTATGCCTGCGGGCCCACGGTGTACGACTACGGTCACATCGGCAACTTCCGGACCTTTGTCGCGGTCGACATTCTGCGGCGCTTCCTTCACCAGAGCGGTTTCGGGGTACGCCACGTCATGAACATTACTGACGTGGACGACAAGATCATCCGGAACTCCGCCCAGGAAGGGTTGAGCGTCAAGGATTACACCGCCAAATACGAAAAGGCCTTTCTGGAAGATAGTTCCACCTTGAATATCGAGCCGCCTTTTCTTGTCCGCGCCACCGAGCACATCGAAGAGATGGCACGCTTCATTGCGGAACTCGAGAAAAAGGGTTTCGCTTATCGCACGGAAGACGGATCTTATTACTTTCGCATTGCCAAGTTTCCCGGCTACGGCAAGCTTTCAAAGAAAGATTTCGCAGGAATGGAAGACGGCGCGCGGGTGGATGTGGACGAATACGAAAAAGACAACGCCCGCGACTTCGCCCTGTGGAAGGCGCCTAAACCTGGAGAGGCATTCTGGGAGAGTCCGATCGGAAGAGGACGGCCGGGCTGGCATATCGAGTGTTCTGCCATGTCCATGCAGGAACTTGGGGCAACCTTCGACCTGCACGCCGGAGGCGAAGATCTCATCTTTCCGCATCATGAAAATGAAATCGCTCAATCCGAAGCGCTGACCGGGAAACCGTTCGTACACTTCTGGTTTCACGCGCGCTTTTTGCTGGTTGAAGGCGAGAAGATGTCGAAGAGTGCAGGCAATTTCTTCACTCTGCGCGACCTGGCGCTGAAAGGATACAAGCCGTCTTCGATCCGGTTGTTGTTGGCCTCTGTGCCTTATCGCCACCAGCTGAACTTCACTTTCGACGGATTGAAGCAGATGGCCAGCAACGTGGACAAGTTGCGGAACTTTCAACTGCGCCTGAAGACCGGCCAATTCCCTTCCGGCGTCACCGATGCCGCATTGGCTACAGAAACCGTAGCGCGCATGACCTCCGCGCTTGAAGACGACCTGAACACGGCGCAGGCGCAGGCGGCCATTTTCGACATGGTCCGCAAGGCCAATGTCTCCATGGACAGCGGGCAGATGAAGAAAGACGATGTGGCACCGCTGCTTGCGGCGCTCGACAAATTTGATGAAATTTTCGCAGTGTTGCGTGATGACGATGCGCCCAAGATGAAAGCAATTCTCGACTGGGCAAAGACAGAGGAACGCGAGAAAGACGTTAGCCAGGAACTGATGGACGCCGTCGGAGCACAAAGTTTGTCTGACGCCGAGATCGAAGGCAAGATCGCTGCCATGGAAGCCGCTCGCCGCTCGCGCAATTTTCAGGCTTCGGACGCAATCCGCGCCGAACTGACCTCCGCCGGACTCCTGGTCGAAATCACCAAGGATGGAGTGCGCTGGCGTCGAAAATAGTTAGAGTCACTGCTCACTCTTCCTCCACTGTGCTTTTCCCAGGTTGCGCCGCTGCCTGCGGCTACCCAAAGGAATGACCGCTGCAGGCTCGCCTCGCGCCGCCACCTGTGTCCACCCGCCGCTCGCATTCAGTACCGAGATGTATCCTCCCGAAGCGAGCTCGAGCGGTTTCGCGATTCGCTGTTTGAAATCGACGCGGTCGGCCTCCGTGGGCTCAAACCAGGAGGGAGTGATGAAGTCGGAGACCAGCACTCCGTCAATCTCGTATGCCAATCTGTCGGCTTCGACCGCGTCGCAGACTTCCAGGGCATAGACTTTTCCATCCGCTCCCTGCGCGCACCAATTGATCCACGGATCAGCCAGCATTTCGAGCAGTTCGTGGCTCAGCGTAACCGTCCACGACGCTCCACTCTCTAGATCAAGACCGGCAAATACTTTTCCCAGTGGCGTTCCGCGGCTGGACAACTCGTGATACCCAAGGGCGCCGGCTTGGTCAGGATTGTCAGTCACCAGGATCTGCCACCACCCTGCTGCCAGCGGCTCGTCCTTGGTGAGAAACATCAATTCGCAATCCACGCCCCAATACGCTCTGAAATCCAGAGTGACCTGGCGCTGCAAAGCCGGAATCGCAGCCGAAACCTGAGTGTCGCTCAAGCAAGTCGATGCATTGGTGACAGCCACAACAGGAAGAGTCATAAAAAGTCCTCACCCTCAACCGGACCCAACTGAGAACCGAGAACTAAATACTGATTACTGGGTTTCTAGTTTCCGGTTTCAGGTTTCAGGTTTCCGGTTTCTAGGTTCCGGTTTCCAGTCTGTGGATTTTTGTGATTACCGCAACACTCGCTGGCGGAGCGCAGCATCAAGAGCTGCATTGCCGCTGGGAGCGCACACCTGCTGGTTCCACTGCCGCTTCAGGTCCTTGGGCTGAGGGATGACGGTGCTTTGCCGCACAGTCTTGGGCGCAGTCGACGGAGGCTGTGGAATCAGCGAAGCGAAACTGCTGACGCTGGTCAGGATCAGGTTCACCGCGGCTGTGATTCGAGCGGAAAGCGC
>Ga0209839_10002011_pt1 | contig 10131 bp, 11 predicted proteins | sample OrgsoiDNA2013050_FD_185800 | JGI IMG/M metagenome (GOLD analysis project Ga0209839, IMG submission 185800) | Permafrost soil microbial communities from the Arctic, to analyse light accelerated degradation of dissolved organic matter (DOM) -... | ecosystem: Environmental > Terrestrial > Soil >... | reverse complement strand
GGGCATGGAAGAAGAAGGCCGCATCGGTACCGAGTTGACGTACGAAGGCAGTAAGCCGATCGAGCGACTTGACTTCGCGTTGTTCACCGAAGTTTCTCAGCGCGGCGGTAAGGATGGCGAGCCGATCAAAGACAAAGAAGATCTGGCGCGGTTGCCCGACGGTTCGGCAACCGAGCCGTGGTACGACCACAAAGGTTTCTTCGAGCACAAACTGGCTGAGCCGAATATCTACGATCAAGGCAAGGTCAAGAGCGAGACTGAAGCTCTGCGCATGCCGAACCTGCACCTGACCAAAGATCAGGTGCTCGACCTGACGACCTTCCTGCTCGGGAGTCAGGAGACTTCCCTGCCGCAGAGTTACCAGTACAAGCCGGGAGACGCGCGGCACGATATTCAGGAAGGCTGGTGGGTGATCAAGAAGTACAACTGCATGGGATGCCATCAGATCATCCCGGGGCAGCGCACGATTCTGATGGGGATGAAGCAATATCAGGATACGCAGGAGCAGTTGCCGCCGAAGCTGCTGACGGAGGGCGCGCGCGTCGATCCGGAATGGCTGCGAAAGTTCCTGTCGAATCCGTCGCTGACCACGACCGATACGAATCGGAATGGAGTGCGGCCATACCTGAAAGTCCGCATGCCTACGTTCTCGTTTTCTGACAATGAGCTGAGAAAGCTGGTGCGATTCTTCGAGGCGTTGTCGCAGCAGCCGTTGCCATATATTCCGGAGCAGGTGCCGACGCTTACGGCCAAAGAGAATGACATGGCGCGGAGCCTGTTCTCTTCGACCGCGGCGCCTTGCCTGAAGTGCCACACCACGGGCGATCCGACGCACGACAAAATTGCGACGGCACCCAACTTCTTGCTGGCAAAAGAGCGTCTAAAGCCCGACTGGGTAGAGCGCTGGATCACTGATCCGGCGGCGATCAGTCCGGGAACGTCGATGCCCTCTGGATTGTTCAGACAGCAGGATAATCGATACGTATTTGCCGGGCCTACGCCGCCAACGTTCAACGGCTATGAAGGCGATCACAGGAAACTGCTGACGGACTACATCTTCCAGTTGACGGCGGAGGAGCAGCGGCGGGTAGCGGCTTCGATGCCGCATGCGAAAGCGGCGGCGCAGGTGCCGACGAATCGCAGGCAGGCCGCAGCGCAGGCCCAGCGTGGCGTGAGCGGAGGTTCGCGGTAGAATAGCGGGTTTGGGCAGTAATTGTCTTTTGTTGGCTATCCACGGCGAGGGCGAGACGCCCTCGCGACAGCCGGCGGGACGCCGGCGCTACATTTCAAAGAAAGGGCGACATCATGAATAAGAAAAGCATTTTGGCAGTCACGGCTACGCTATGCGCGCTGCTGGCGTTAGGGGCTTGCAACAAGAATACGGAACAGGCGAACAACAAAGCGGAGGAGCAGCAGGCTGCGCCGACGGCGGCGGCGACTCCGATCGATCCGGCGACTGTAGCTACGGTCAGCGGCACCGTTAAATTTGACGGCACGGCTCCCAAGGCATCGAAGATTGACATGAGCCAGGATCCGGGCTGCAAGGGCACGAACGAGGCGGAGAACGTTGTTGTGAGCGGCGGCGATCTGGCGAATGTTTTCGTTTATGTGAAGGAAGGCCTGGGCAGCCGCACTTTTGACACACCCAAGGATCCGGTCGTCCTTGAGCAGAGCGGCTGCAAATATCATCCGCACATGCTCGGCGTGATGGCGGGACAGACAGTGCAGATCAAGAATTCCGATCCCACGACGCACAACATTCATCCGACGCCGAAGGACAATCGCGAATGGAACGAGTCGCAGCCGCCGTCTTCTCCCGCGATTGAAAAGAATTTCGCGCGCGAAGAGATCATGCTGCCAGTCAAGTGCAACCAGCACCCGTGGATGAAGATGTACATCAACGTGGTGAAGAGCCCGTTCTTCGCCGTCACCGACAAGAGCGGAAAGTACGAAATCAAGGGCCTGCCGCCGGGGGATTACACTCTCGCCTTCGTGCAGGAAAAACTCGGCGAGCAGACGCAGAAGGTCACGGTCGCGGCGAAAGAGTCGAAGACTGTGGACCAGAACTTCAAAGCGGCCGAATAGCATTCGTTTGATAAGATAGCCAGTCGAGCGGAGCAGGCTGCGCCACCGTGCAGCCTGCTCCGCCTGGCAACAGGACGCGAGAGTAGTTTGGCCTCGAGTCTTCCTCATGCCAAGTTCAGACCCAAGGGATACTCCTCCGAAGTCCATCCGAGCACCGTACAACCGTGCGCACCATGCGTTCGCGGTTTTCACCGCTTGCGCCACCTTCATTGTGATCACGGCAGGCGCGCTGGTGACGAGCAACGACGCCGGCCTGTCGGTGCCCGACTGGCCCACTTCATTCGGATATCTGATCAAAGTGCCGCAGTTTGTCGGCGGAATCCGCTATGAGTGGACGCACCGCATGCTGGCGGGATCCCTGGTCACCCTCACGATGGCGATCGCAATTTGGACGCTGATCGTGGAGCGGCGACGATGGCTGCGCTGGCTCGCAGTGGGGGCTTTCTGCACCGTGATCACACAGGCCGTCCTCGGCGGGCTCACTGTCTTGTTCTTCCAGCCCCCAGCAGTTTCCACTGCGCATGCCGCAGTGGCCCAGACGTTCTTTTGCATTGCCGTGGCGATCGCGATTTTCACCGGGCAGCGCTGGATCGAGGAGCAACCGCGGGTGGAGTTCGATCAGCGGCGGCCCAGTTTGTTCACGCTGACATTGTTGTCGATTTTTGTTTTATACGTTCAGTTGATTCTGGGCGGCATGTTCCGGCATCACGGGATGAGTTGGTGGCCGCATGTTCTGCATGCCCTAGTCGTTTCGGTGGTGTTGGCGTGGACCGCGATCCGCGCACTCAGCGTCTATTCCAGGATCGATGCAGTGCGGCGTCCGGCGATTCTGATGCTGTCGCTCATGATTGCGCAGTTATGCCTCGGCTTTACGGCATTTCTGACGCGTGTGGCCTGGGGACGAGACGCGGTTCAGCCGGAGTTACCCATGATCGTGTCGACCGTCGCGCACGTTGCCGTCGGAGCGCTGCTGCTGGCGACGACGGTGATCCTGGCGATTCAGGTCTGGCGGCATGTTCCGGTTGCGTTTGAAGAGATTGTGCCGCAGGCGCAAGGAGATCCTTCGGCGGCCTAATGGTGGTCTGAGGTTGGTCGGGATGTCGTAAACTGGTTGCAGTCCTCGGGGAAACGTTTTGGTCTCGAAAGCTGCTGCGCTCGCTGACGCCGGTCTGGAGGTGGAACGTTCTTCCGCCGGATCCGTCATTTCCGTACAAAATCTGGTTCATCGCTACGAGGAACGGACCGCGCTCAACGGAGTTTCGTTCGATGTGCGGCCGGCCGAACTGTTCGGGCTGCTCGGCCCCAACGGCAGCGGCAAGACCACGCTATTCCGCATTCTTTCCACACTCATGATTCCGACCGCAGGACATGCGGTAATCGCGGGCTGCGATGCGGCGAAGGACCCGTCCAGCGTGCGCCGGCAGATTGGCGTCGTGTTTCAGGCGCAGAGCGTCGACAAGAAGCTAACGGCCTACGAGAACCTGTGGCATCAGGGACATTTGTATGGCCTGCGTGGCGCGGCGCTGAAGCACCGCGTGGGAGAAATTCTGGCGCGCGTTGGGTTGGCGGATCGAGCTAAGGAGCGCGTTGAGGCCTTCTCCGGCGGCACGCAGCGGCGGGTGGAACTCGCCAAGGGATTGTTGCATCATCCCGGGGTGTTGCTGCTCGACGAGCCGACCACGGGACTCGATCCGGGCGCGCGGCGCGACCTGTGGCAGTACCTGCAGATTCTGCGCGATGAAGAGGGCGTTTCCGTTCTGGTCACGACGCACTTGATGGAAGAAGCCGAACGCTGCGATCGGCTGGCAATTTTGAATGAAGGAAATCTGGTGGCGATGGGAACGCCCGCGGAGTTGAAGAGCGAGATTGGCGGCGACGTGATCCTGCTCGATGCCGCGATCGATGCCCCTTTGCTGGCCGAGCACATTCAAGCGCGCTTCCACGTGGAAACTGTGGTGCACGGAAACCAGGTACGGATTGAGCGGCAGGCGGGCCACCGGTTTGTCCCCGATCTGGTGGAAGCGTTTCCCGGCGAGATTCAGGCGATTTCGGTGAGCAAGCCGGCGCTGGAGGATGTGTTCATCCGGCGCACTGGACACAAATTCTGGAGTGAACAACGCGAAGAAAATCCTGACGGAAAGAGAAAGAGGAGGTAGCTTGCGTCCTATGATTTTGGTGCTGTCTCTCGTGCTCGGGCTGCTGCCGCTGGTCGGCGTGGCCTGGATTCTGATGAGCGGAATGATCACTCTGTGGCCGCCCTCGGCGACAGTTGATGGACTGTTCATGAGCCTGATTCTCCTGACGCTGTCCGGCTGCTTTTTCCTGAACGTCTACTGGGAAATGCGCGACCAGGGCTTGATCGGCAAGAAGCAAGCGGTTCCGGCCAAGACTACCGCGGCAAAGGCCAGCTAAGCAGATGGCTACTCAAGCAGCAGCATTGACGACGGCAAGGCCCGTGTCGTCGGCATCGGCGGGCCTGGTGTTGCCTTCATTCACTCTGTGGTGGCGTGAGATTGTGCGTTTCTACCGGCAACCGGCGCGCGTGGTGGGTGTGGTGGCGTCACCGCTGGTGTTCTGGGTCGTCATCGGCTCAGGATTCGGGACGTCGTTTCGCTCCGGCGGCGGGCCGGGACAGCAACACTACCTCGATTATTTTTATCCCGGCGCGCTGATCATGATAGTGCTGTTCACCTCGATCTTCGCCATGATGTCGGTGATTGAAGACCGCAAGGAAGGTTTTCTGCTCTCCGTGATGGCGGCGCCGGTGCCGCGCTCGGCGATTGTGCTGGGCAAAGTGCTCGGCGGAACGACGCTGGCTGCGGCGCAGGGGATGATTTTTCTGGTCTTTGCCCCGTTCGCGGGCGTGCATGTGCAAGTTGTTCAGGTGTTGCTGGTTGGAGTGGTGGTGTTTCTGGTTTCGTTTTCACTAACGGCTTTGGGCTTTGCGATTGCGTGGCCCATGGATTCTTCGCAGGCGTTTCATGGCATCGTGAACTTGTTCTTGATTCCGCTGTGGCTGATGTCGGGGGCGTTGTTTCCAATCGCTGGAGCTTCGGGATGGGTCAAAGTCGTGATGCGGCTAAATCCGCTGACCTATGGAGTTGAGGCGCTGCGGGCGCTCTTGTATCCGGGAGCGGAGACTACATTTCCGCTGCCGTCGGCCATGGCAACGCTGATTCTGTTTTCATTGGTCATGTTCGGGCTGGCGTTTCTGATGGTGAATCGACGCACCCGAAATTCCCCAAAATAATCTCGAAAATGAGGCCTGCCGCTTGATTGCTGAACAATACGCCTACTTGCCTGCCCTGAACGCCACTCTCAACGGAAGCAGCGCTGTGCTGCTGCTCACGGGGCGCGTTCTGATTGCGAAGGGGCGGGTGGCCGCGCACCGGGCGTGCATGATCGCGGCCATGTCCACCTCGGCGATATTTCTTTGCTGCTATCTGTTCTTTCACTATCAGGCGGGAAACATTCGCTTTCTCGGCGAGGGCTGGGCGCGCCCGGTCTATTTTTCCATTCTGATTTCGCATGTGATTCTCGCGATCATGATCGTGCCGCTGGCAATCATTACGCTGAATCGTGGATTGAAGGCGCGCTACCCCCAGCATCGCGCCATTGCGCGCTGGACGTGGCCGCTGTGGATGTATGTGTCGGTGACCGGCGTGATTGTATATTTCATGCTGTATCAGTGGTTCCCGCATAGCTGAGGCGTGTGCAGTGCAAATCAGCCTGTCATCCTGAGCGGCGTTCTTTGCCGCGAAGGATCTATGCATCCCGGCGCCATCGGCGAGTACATAGATCCTTCGCGGCAAAGAACGCCCGCTCAGGATGACATCGCTATTTTTTCATTCAACTCTTGTGGCGACTTTAAAGCTCAAGATCGACGTATCCGGCACCGTGGGCGATGCCGCCTGGCGTGAGATCAATCAGTTCGACCAGATTCAGAGCGCGGACTTCGGCCCACAGTTCGGCAGCGGTGGACGCTGCAATCATGCCCCGGACGCGCCGCACGCCAAGGGCGAATGGATTGGCGCCGAGATCCGGCTCCAGACGCCGCTTCTGGCGCAGTACGCCATGTCGCATTATCTGGAGCAGGAACGGGTGCTCGACGCGGATGTGGAGTAGGGCGCTTCTGCTATAGTTCCGTCCGGGATTCCATGCCGATTTCCGAAACTTCCGCTCCCGATTCGCCCCCTGCAGTGGCCGCGCCCCAACCCAAGCGTGGCATGTCGCGCACGCAGAAGATTCTCTTCTTTGCCACAGGCTGGCTGATCGTTCTCATGCCCTTTCTGTTCTGGTGGAATACCTGGTTTGGGCGGCATCTTTCCGACCATCAGGTGAGCGAATATCTCCACGACGACAAGAAGCCGCGGCACATACAACAGGCGCTGGTGCAGATCAGCGACCGTATGTCCCACAACGATGCAGCAGTGTGGTATCCCGACCTGGTGCGACTGGCGAGCGATCCGGTGGAGGAGATTCGTAACACTGACGCGTGGGTGATGGGACAGGACCCGTCGGGTGCAGGATTTCATGAGACGCTGCTGAAGATGCTGAGCGATTCGTCGGCCACGGTGCGGGGCAATGCCGCGCTGTCGCTGGTGCGGTTCGGGGATGCGAGTGGGCGCCCTCAGATTGTGGCTTTGCTGCAACCAGCGGAAGCGCGGGTGCCGACCAGCGGGCCAGTTGGCGAGTCAATGCCGCAGGGTTCATGGTCGGACAACGGACGCACGGCAAGCGTGGTCGATACGGCCGCGCCGGACACAAACCTGCGCGAGGGCGGCGTGGTGGCCAAGCTGGGGGTTACAACCGCTGCCAATGTGACGAGTGTTGTCGAATTGCGGTCTCCGATCACCGGGCGCGTGCGGACGATCGAGACGCAGCGCGGGCGGCAGGTTCATCCCGGTGATTTGGTCGCGGTGGTCGATCCAGCCACTGAGCAGGTTTGGGAGGCGCTGCGGGCGCTGTACCTTGTGGGAACGCCCGAGGATCTCGACGTGATTCGTCCGTATGAGCGCGAGTTGCAGAGTATTTCGAATGATGTGCGGAAGCAGGCGGTGGAGACGGAGAAGGCGATCCAGACGCGGGCGAAGTGAGAAGAGATTTCAGATTGTAGATTTCAGATTGCAGATTTGAAAGCGAAGGACTTGGTCTTCAATCTGCAATCTTAAGATCTGCACTCTGAAATCGTTCTTGCGGGATGAGGGGAGTATCGCGAGGTGAGAAGCTCCCTGCCGTAGTCTGGCGGCGGAAGCGAGGTAGGGATCCTTCGACTGCGTTGCAGAATTCACTTCGTGAATTCTGCAACTCCGCTCAGGATGACAACGTGGTTTTGGGGTAGCTAGGAGCTAATGGCTAAGAGCCAAAAGCTGCTTTCAAATCGCCATCGGGCCGACTTCTTTTTCTACTTCTACGGTATCGACCATCGCGATCGCATCCCAGGGGCAGCCATCGAGGAAGCAGCCATCGGGGCCTTTGCTCAGGCATTTCTTGCAGCCGATGCAGAGGATGGGGTCGATGGCAATGCGGCCGAAGGGCGGATGATCCTCGTCGGGGACCCAGAACATGCAGTCTTCCACCGGGCAATATTCCACGCAGGCGGGCGAACCGGCGCATCCGGTGCAGCACTCGGTGATTACGGCCAGCTCTTTGGGCTTCTTTTTACGAGGCGTGGCGAGGCCTTTGGACCGCGGTTCGAACTTCTCATCGTTAGGAACCATCCCAACGGCTTTGGTCGCTCCGGGTGCAGGCGGCATATGCGTGGGATTATAACCTGAACTGCATCCGGCCCAAAATGATACTTGATTCGCATTTGCAGTCCCGCAGAATCCTTTCCACCGGCCCTATTCTGCTATAGTGAACCCCGGCAAAGGAGCACCGATATGGCTGGAAAGAGTCTGAACCGGGTTCAACTGATTGGAAATTTGGGGAAGGATCCCGAGGTCAAATTCACGCCGCAGGGTACGCCCGTGGCCAAGTTGACCATCGCCACCAACGAGCGATTCAAGGACAAGGCCGGCGAGTGGCAGGACCGCACCGAGTGGCACAACGTGGTGCTCTGGCAGCGCCTGGCCGAGATTGCCGGCGAATATCTCAAGAAGGGTGGCAAGGTCTACATTGAAGGGCGTTTGCAGACCCGCTCGTGGGATGATAAGACATCCGGCCAGAAGAAATATATGACGGAAGTCGTGGCCAGCGACTTGATCCTGCTGGGCGGACGCGGAGAAGGCGGCGGGGGCGGCGACTACAGCGGCAGTTCGCGTGGATCGTCTTCATCGGCGAGCGGCGGAGGAAACAATTTCGATCAACGTATGCCAGAGCCAGAGCCGGCAGGGGCGGGTCCGATTACGGACGAAGACATTCCGTTCTAAGCGCGATAAAGGTTAGTCGCCGTCGCCAACGTCGACGGAAAACAATTCCAGGTTCTGCAGCAAGGGGCTGGAGTCAGAGACCAACTCCACGTGCCCGCAGCGGGGACAGGAAAGTGTAGCCAGACCGCTATTGCCTGACGTCAGGCTTATCCGCATCAGTTGATAGCGGTCCAGTTTCTGCTCGCAGCGTAGGCAGCAGACGGTCTTTTGGTAGGGATCGGAAGAGACCCCGCTTGGGGTCTCGGTGGCTGGTTTCATAAACTCCCTCAGGAACAAGGACGAGCAACTAAAAGAAGAGTCCGGTCCTCTCAGTGAAAAGAGTGTAACATTGAAGTTATCGTCGAAGTAAACACGTTGGTTTATCGAAGTTACCTTTCGTCTTCTCTGAAAAGGGAAAACTGCTAGCTACGTTGAAATCCAGATTTTTCTATACTTTTCTTCCGGGCGAGCGAGTTGAAATCACCGCGGCCGGGTTCATAGAGTAGAGCACGCTCTGTCATCGGCCCTATTTCGAGGCACTTCCGTTGCAGCTGAGTTTCGGATTGTTATGAAGCTTAGTGGCCCTCATTCTTGAAGGAGACTCTCCCATGGTTCGGCGTAAGCTATTGATAGGTATGTGTTTACTGGCATGCGGGGCTGGACTGGTCCTTAGTCTGAACGGCTGCGGGGCTTCCAATGGCACGCATGTGACGCCGCCAACCGGCAAGATCGAGCACGTCGTCATTCTCTTCCAGGAAAACCGTACGACCGACAATCTCTTCCAGGACCCGGTGTTGATTGCGAAGGGCGCTGACATCGCTACGTCAGGTCTTAATTCCAAAGGTGCGACCATTCAACTGACTCCCATGGATTTGGGGACAGTCGGCTCCAGCCCGCAGAATTACGATCTGAGCCACGCTCACGAGGCTTTCGTCAAGATGTACGACGGCGGAAAGATGGACGGGGCGGACCTGATCGGATGCACCCCCGCGGCCGATTGCCCCCCTAACGCGAATCCCAACCCGCAGTTCAAGTATGTGATGCCGTCCGATGTGCAGCCTTATTTTAAATTGGCCGAGCAGTACACATTTGGCGACCGGATGTTCCAGACCAATCAGGGTCCGAGCATGCCTGCCCATCAATACATTATTTCGGGAACCTCGTGGACTGGGCCGGGGACCGCAGGAAACTTCTTCGCGGCAGAGAATCCGGAGATTGGCCCTAATGGCGCCAGGCAGGCCGGTGCCAACACTGGATGCACGTCGCCGCCAAATGAAACCATTTTCCTGGTCGACGCGACCAATCCGGATCCTGACACCAACGAAACCACGACGACGTATCCCTGCTTCGAGCACGCCACCCTAACGGACCTGCTAGACACGCAAAAACTCAGCTGGAAATACTACTCGAACGCGCCGACGTGCGGAGCCCCGGGCCCGTGCCCGACTGGTATCTGGATTGCGCCAAACGCGATTCAGCATATGTGCCAGCCCAACGTTGCGCCTCCGAATGCCACCTACTGCGCGGGTCAGGAGTGGGTGAATAACGTTGTCCCCGGACCGCAGGTGCTCACTGACATTGCGGCGGGCAAACTCCCCGCGGTCAGTTGGGTTATCCCGGACGGCAAGGAATCGGACCACGCAGTGTCGAACACTGGCGAAGGTCCATCGTGGATAGCTTCGATCGTGAACGCCAT
>Ga0209839_10002010_pt1 | contig 10139 bp, 10 predicted proteins | sample OrgsoiDNA2013050_FD_185800 | JGI IMG/M metagenome (GOLD analysis project Ga0209839, IMG submission 185800) | Permafrost soil microbial communities from the Arctic, to analyse light accelerated degradation of dissolved organic matter (DOM) -... | ecosystem: Environmental > Terrestrial > Soil >... | reverse complement strand
CATCGCCGCAATACCGGCGTCATCGATGTACGATCCGTGCTCAATGGAATCGACGCCCGCCTCGGCAGCCCAGCGAATGCCTTCCGCTCCGTGAGCGTGCGCCGCGACCTTGCGGCCGAGCCGGTGCGCGTCGGCCACAATCGCCTTCATCTCTTCTACTGTGTATTGCGAGGCTTGTGGATTGTCGCCGAGAGAGAGCACGCCTCCGGTCGCGCACACCTTGATGAGATCCGCGCCGTACTTGATGTTCTCGCGAACCTTGTGTTGCACTCCAGCAATGCCATCGGCAACGCCATCGCTGACGGCGTGATACTCGAAGGGCAGCATGTTGTTATCGCAATGTCCGCCCGTGATGCTGAGCGCGGGTCCGCTGACTAGCAGGCGCGGTCCGGGCACGTCGCCAGCGTTGATGGCATCGCGCAAAGCGACATCGGTATAGCCGCTGGCCCCGACATTGCGGACCGTAGTGAATCCCGCCAGCAACGTGAGGCGCGCGTTCTTGGCGCCAATGAGCGCCTCTCGCGGTACGGAGATTGCCAGCCGGTCGTAGCCGAATCTGGGCTCCATGGTCAGGTGCGTATGCGCGTCGATCAAGCCCGGGAGTAAGGTAGCGTTCGGTAGCTCGATGCGTTCCGCGTCTGCGGGAATCTTGGCCTCCGCCGCAGCGCCGGTGCTGATGATCTTTCCGTCTTCAATGACCAGTGTCTGATCGGCGAGCAGCCTGCCCGTCTTCACATCGAGCAAGTGCCCCGCGTGCACCACGACATGCCGAGGCGTCTGGGCCATCCCCAGTGTTCCCAGAAAAAACAACGCAGCCACAACCGTGCAGGTCTTCCTCCTCATGCTTTCCCTTTCCGCAGACGATTTGATTGGCGACAACGACTACCCACGACTGGCCAGCTTCCGCCGTCCGTCGAGACCCCAGACTCGTCCGGCGTCAGCCGCGAAGAAGATGATGAATAGCAGCAACAGGGGCAGATGATCAAGTTCGGCGCCGAAATAGCGCCAGAGGGGAACTCCGTGGCCCGGTCCCCACCACGTGGCTAGAACCATATTGAGCAGAAACAGGATGCCCACGATGCACGCCGGACGCACCCAAAGTCCAATCAGCAGAGAAATACCGATCAACAGTTCGACGATTCCGACCACGTACCCGAAAAACACCGCGTGCGGCAGAACCAGGCCCGACAGAACCGGACGATAGAAGTCGACAGCACTGTTCGCGATATAGTCCTGCAAGTAAGCCTGAAATGCGCCGTGAGCAAAACCGGGTCCTGCCACTTTGTATTCGCCGAAGAGCAGGAAGAACACAGACGTGGCCATGCGCACAACAGCGATCGTCTTGCGCAAGGCGGAGGTCGGATCCATCATTTCAGGATTGAGTATCCGGGAGGATGGTCGCTAGCCCCCGGGCCCGTCGTTGGAGACGTATTGTTCGAGCGAGTCCAGTTCGTGGCTCAGATCGTCGACCCGCCACTCCAGCAGATTTCGTATGGAGAGAATTCCCAGCAGTTTGCCATTGTCATCGGCGACCGGCAAATGGCGGAAGTGCCGCTCCAGCATAATGCTTAGGGCCTCCCCAGCGCCCGTGGCAAGAGTGGCCATCTCGACGGGTGTAGTCATCAGTTCGCGTACCGAGGTCACCCTGGGATCCACGTGGCTGAGGGCCATTTTTCGCAGCACGTCGCGCTCCGTAAAAATTCCAGCCACACGATATTCGCTGTCGACCACCGCTACCGCTCCTACGTGGTGATCCAGCATCTTATGAATTGCGTCCGCCACGGTGGCTTCCAGCGCCACGGCAGCAATCTCCCGGTCACAAAGTTCGAGCACGCTCATAAACACCTCCATCGGCCCAATGACGCGGACCGAATTCGACTGCTTTAAACTGGATTGACGCATTATGATCGCGTCGAAGCGGATGTCAAGAAGATTTGGGAGAAATTTTCGAGGAAGCCGCCCCGGGAGGTCCGCCGATCCCGAGGCCGGCTATTTTATTTCGCCCGAAAAACCTGCCCATCCTTCATCACAAACCGGACGCTCTCCAGCGTCTTGATGTCGCGCAGGGGGTCTCCACTTACGGCGACGATGTCGGCAAACGCACCGGGAGCCACAATGCCGATCTTGCCGTCCATATCGAGCATCACGGCCGCGCGCGAGGTGGCGCTCTGGATCGCATCCATCGGGGGCATGCCGAACTCGACCATGCGCGAGAATTCCTGCGCGATCGGTTCCGTCCAAGGGATTCCGCCCGTGTCGGTGCCAAAGACGATCTTGACGCCTGCTTTCAAAGCCTTCTTGAATGACACTTCGTGGGCTGAGGCCCGCAAGCGATCGCGTTGTCCGGCCGCCGTGTCTGCCGCGGCCCAGTCGGTGTAGTAACCCGCGAGCGTTGGGACGTACCAAGTGCCTTGCTTCAACATCTGCGCGATCGCGGCGTCGTCCAAATCCAGACCGTGCTCAATGGAATCGCACCCGCCGTCCAGAGCACGATGCAGGCCGATGCCGCTGTAGGCGTGACATGCGACCTTTCTGCCCCAGCCGTGAGCCTCGTCCACAATCGCGCGCAGTTCCTCGACGGTGAGCGTCGGCTGCGAGACCAACTCGCCATTCTTGCCCACCCAGGAGCGATGCGTCATGTAGACCTTGATCCAGTCGGCTCCGTGGTCGAGCTGTTCGCGTGCGGCTTTGCGAGCTTCCACGGGTCCGTCGATGATCTGCGCGCCCTTCGGCATCTCAAGTTCGGGAGCGTACCCTTCCAGCGGATATCCTCCGGTGGTCGAGATAGCCCTGGTCACCACGAAAAGCCGCGGCCCGGGAATGTAGCCGGCCTCGATCGCCTGTTTGATGCCAACATCGCCATAGCCCGCACCTTCGGTTTCGACGTCGCGCAGCGTGGTGAAGCCTTGTTCCAGCGCACGGCGCGCTGCAACCGTGGCTCGCGCGGCGCGCAGTGCCAAGGGTGCCGTCAGTATGTTGGCATCGTAGCCGCCCTGTGCCGGGTCTTCTCCCTGCAGGAAGATGTGCGTATGCGAATCGATCAAGCCGGGAAGCACGGTCTCTTCTGACAGGTCGATCACTGTGGCACCGGCGGGGATTTTCGCATGGGCTGCGTCGGAGACGCTCTCGATGCGCGTACCGCGAATGACGATGACTTGATCGTGCCGCGGCTGGTCGGACTTGCCGTCGATCAACGTGCCCGCGCGGATGACTGTGACCGGGAGGGTTGCACTGCTTTGCCCGAACACCACTGTGGTCCACAGAAGGAAACAAACGATTGTCCACCGTAAGAAGTTAGCCATAGATTTCTCCGCGCGGAATTTTACGACGGAAGAACAGATAGAACGATCCGCCTCCGGCGTTCCTTCTCCGGCGTTCCTTACGCCCCCAAGAACGCGTCCGCCTCGATCTCGACCAGAATCTCCGCCGAGATGAGCGCGCTCACCTGAACCATCGCCGTAGCCGGGCGAATGTCGCGGAAGAATTCGCCATGCGCCCTCCCAACCTTTTCCCACTCCGCGATATTCGTCAGGTACATGCGAGTGCGAACCACATCTTGCATGCCTGCGCCCGCTTTCTGCAACGCGCTCTCAATGTTCTTCAACGTCTGCACCGTCTGCGCGTATACGTCCCCTACGCCAACGATCTTTCCGTCTGGCCCGGTGGCCGTGGTGCCTGAGACATGTACATACGACCCAACTTTCACTGCACGAGAGTAACCGACGATGGGCTCCCAGGCGGTGCCGCTCGAAATGTTCTGCCGTTCCATTTGTTTCCTCCGTGGCCGCTCATTTTACAGGGACAACGGCAAATTCGCCCTGGAGTTGGCAGCCGCTCTCTGTGAGTGCCAGTAAAATACGGCAAAATCCGCCGGCGGCTCAGCACAAACGACCTCCGTTCTAACCGATTGTTTGCACAACTCATGGGAGAGAGATCTCTTCTAACTGATTGGAAAAACGAATCATGCCGATAAACAAAAGTCACTTGCGTTTCAGCATCAAAGTAGAGTATCAACACACGCATGGGGCTGAAACTCCGCGCGCGATGCGGAGTTCAGGGGGCTCAAAATGATTCCGGAATCACATCCGCTGCAGGAGTTGTTTCAGGATCTGGTTGGACGGCACTACGCCCACGAAATCGGGATTCGCGATCCGCAGATCGTGGCCTACGTTTCTCATCTGCTGGCGGAGTTTTGCGAAGCCGATCAACTCTTTAAAGTTCACAACGCGTCCAATCGCCAGCTCGACGATGTTGGCGAGATGCTGCTGGAATCCGATCCCGTCTACGGACCCGCGCCTTCCTTTGACCGCGAGCGCCAGGTGCGCAAGCACATCGGAGACTACACGCTATTTCTTGCAGGAATGTTTCCCGAGAGCATCAATCATTTCCGCCTGCGCCGCCAGCGTTTGGAGAATTTTGTCGAGTGGGTGAAGGCCGGCAAAGAGAGCTACTACATCGTTTCCAAATTCGAACACTTCGAATATGCCAAGGTTGCTCCCCTGTTTGCGAATCTCTCGAAGAACTTCGAAGGATGTGTCTACGGGCTGAACATGGTGAAGAACGATCTGGAAGAGATGCAGCATCCCATCATGCGCCGCACCGACGACCTGATCATGTAGTGTGGACGAAGGTCACACTCGCAGATCTGACGCGCTTCCCATGCGGTAGAAACTCAGCGCCGCGTCGCCCTGCGCCAAATGACGAAATCGCCGCAGCGGACCAAATTCCTCACCGGGATCGAATCTCTTTTCGTGCTCGGCAATCACCACCGACATGGCCCACACCAGCGACGAATCAGCCAGTGCCCGGAGGGTCTTCATGTAAGCCTCCTGCATGCGGTAGGGAGGGTCGACGAAGACGACGTCGGCCGCAACGTGCTGCCGCTCCATCCGCCAGAAGGCGCGCGGCAATTCTTCCTGCAGAATCTTGTAGCCGTCATCGATACCCAGACTCTCCAGATTTCCGCGGATCGCATCCGCGGCCGCCGGGGAGTGCTCGACGAAAAATACTTCTTTCGCGCCCCGGCTCAGGGCTTCAATTCCCACGGCACCCGTTCCCGCGAACAGATCAAGCCACACGCTGCCCTCAAGCGCCGCCGGATTTCCCGCCGTCAGCACGTTGAATAGCGTCTCCCGCAGCCGGTCCGAGGTGGGACGCACGTCGATGCCGCGTAGTGAGCGCAGCGGCCGGCTTCGATATTTTCCCGCGATCACTCGCATGGCTCGGTACTTTTGGATACCGCAATCACTATATCCATCCATGTAGAATAAAAATAGCGAAGGCTTATGCGAAGCTGGTCAATTCCGGTAGGACGGCTGTTCGGCGTGGATGTCCGTATCCACCTCACGTTTTTCGTTCTGCCGATGTTCATCTTCTGGACGGAGTACGCAGTCCATCAGGGATCGGCGAACGGACCCCGCGATCTGGCGCTGGCGGGCATCATTCTGGCTTGTGTAGCTGCCCACGAATGCGGACACATGTTGGCTGCCCGACGCGTCGGGCTCATTCCAAAAGCAGTCATCTTGCTGCCGCTCACGGGCGTGGCCTTGTACGAGGAACCGCGTGTGGAGAAGCCGCAGCCTGCCGCGCTTCTGTGGAAGCGGGAGGTTCGCCTGGCGCTAGTCGGGCCGTTGGTGAGCCTGGCTCTTGCGGGCGTGGCCGCCGCCGCTGTAACCGCCTCCGGGCGCGACGTCAATCTGTGGAAGTGGCCTTTTCTTCAGTCCGCCAACCTGCCGCGCAGCGTGGTGTGGGCAAATCTCTACCTGGCGATTTTCAATCTCATGCCCGCCTATCCTCTCGATGGCGGGCGCATCCTGCGGGCGTTCTTGTCGCGTACGCTCGACGCTTCCACCGCCACACGGCGCGCGGTTTCCATCAGCAATGCCATCGCGATGGTCTTGATGCTCGCGGGCCTGTTCAGCGACAGCTGGCTGACCATGGTCGGTGTCATCGTGTTTTCGGCCGCCCAGTTGGAGGAGCGCGCCCTCGTATTTCAGTCTGTGCTCGACAATGTCCGTCTTGAAGAAGTGATGCTCACCGACTTCGCCACGCTTTCCCCCGCCGACACGTTGGAAGACGCGCTGGAGAAAGCGGTCCATTCCCTGCAGGATGATTTCCCCGTGGTTCGAGGCAGCGATATGGTGGGAGTGATTTCGAAGCAGCGGATTCTCGACGCTTTGCGGGCGGAGGGGAACGGCTACGTGCAGGCGGTGATGAACAAGATTTTCGAAGTATCCCTGCGCCAGGACACGCTGGGCTCGGCCTTCCGCAAACTCACGGCGCGCAACTCCAGCATCATCCCCGTCGTCGAAGACCAGCGTCTGATCGGCATCGTCACCCTGCAGAACCTGATGCACTCCATGACGTTGCTAGCCGAGACCCGCAAACTGCGGCGGGACGAAGCGGAATCGTAGGAAATAGTTCGGCACAAGACAAAAAGCAATAACCACGAAGGACACGAAGTATCACGAAGGAAGGCTCCCCAAGAAACCCTTCGTGACACTTCGTGTCCTTTTCGCCTAAAACAACCTTACTGCCTTCGCCTTCTGCACCGCCGGAATCGTGCGCAGTTTTGCCAGTACTTCTTCCGGCACGCGCCCGTCGACGTGGACTACGGCGATCGCCTCGCGCGGCTGGTCCGAGTCTTTCTCAACCCCACGGCGTCCCAGCGAGAAATCTGCGATGTTGATGGACTCCTCGCCCAGAATCGTCCCTACTTTTCCGATCACGCCGGGCACGTCGCGGTTTCGCAAATAAATCAGGCTGCGTTCCAGCGGAGCCTCTACGTCGATGCCGTCGACATGCAGCAACCGAGGCGCCTCGCCATGCAGCACCGCGCCCTTCACCATGTGCTCTTCCGTGGAAGTCTTCAGAAAAATCGAGAGCACGCTTCCCGCACCTCCGGTGGACGATTTCGGCTTGTGCGATTCCAGCACCCGCAGTCCTCGCTCCTCGGCGATCGTAGCGGCATTCACCAGGTTTGCTTTTTCCTCCAGCGCCTGGTTCAGAATGCCTTTGATCGCTCCGTTGCGAATGAGTTCCGTCTTCCACTCCGCAATGTGGCCGCCGTACCGGATCGATATTTCTTCAATGCTCCCCTCAGATACCTGCGACAAGAATGATCCCATGCGTTCCGCCAAAACGATGTAGGGCTGCATGACCGCATATTCCTCCGCCGAGACGGAGGGTACATTCACCGCATTCTGAATCACGCCGTGCTTCAGATATTCCTTGACCTGCTGCGCAATCTGCACCCCGACGGCCTCCTGCGCCTCGAACGTCGATCCCCCTACGTGCGGGGTGAGCACAACATTGTCCAGCGCCAGCAGAGGCGAGTTCTTCGGAGGCTCTACCGTAAAAACATCGATTGCGGCTGCAGCCACGCGCTTCTGTTGCAGTGCCTGCACCAGGTCCGCCTCATTCACCAGCTCGCCGCGTGCGCAATTCACCAGCCGCACACCTTTCTTCATTTTTGCGATGGATGCCTCATTGATCATCCCCGTGGTCTGCGGCGTCAGCCCGACGTGCAGGGTGATGTAATCCGCCGCCGCATACAATTCGTCAAGCTCGGCCAGCCGGATTCCATGATCCTTTGCGACTGCCACCGAAACAAACGGGTCATGGCCCACCAGCTCCATGCCAAAGGCCCGTGCGCGCCGCGCCACTTCCATGCCGACCCGCCCCAGACCGATGATGCCGAGAGTCTTGGCGCGCAACTCCGTCCCTTGCAGGGATTTTTTCTCCCACTTGCCCGCGTGCATCAGTGCGTCGGCACGGCATAGATGACGAGCCATGGCCAGCATCATCCCCAGAGTCTGCTCCGCGACGGCGACTGCATTGGCGCCGGGGGTATTCATGACCGCGATGCCTTTGTGCGTGGCTGCTTCGAGATCGATGTTGTCCACGCCCACCCCGGCCCGACCGATCACGCGCAGCTTTTTGGCGTGCTCCAGCAGCTTCGCGTCGGCCTGTACCGCCGAGCGCACGATGAGCGCATCCGCGGTTTCAAGGTGCTCCTCCAGCTTGCCTTCCAGTTGATCGGCAGTGAGGACGGTCCAGCCCGGCTCTTGCAACTGCGCCACGGCTGAGGCTGAGATTTTTTCGGCTACGATGATTTTCACGATGATTCCTTTGAATGAGGATCCTATTTAAGAATTCCGCGTGACAAGCGGTTTACCTGAAAATGACGGGAAAATGACACATCCCTGACACGCTCTCCCGGCGACCTTTCTAGACTCGCTTTCACTGGGCCCCTGCCCTTGGGAGAACACCATGAAACCTTTTCAAACACTCAACCCCGTCAAAACAACCTTGCTCGTGGCGCTGATCGCTCTCACCGCCGCGTGCGGTTACAGCTCCAAGACGACCCCGCCCGTCGCCGGGACCATGCCCACGATCGCTCAGCTTGCGCCAAACAGCGCTACTTCAGGCGGCGCGGCGTTTGTTCTCACCGTCAATGGAACCAACTTCGGCACAAAGGCGGTTGTGAACTGGAATGGCGTTGCGCAAACCGCCAACACCGCTTACGTGACGGGCAGTCAACTCACGGTTGCAGTTCCGGCTTCGGCCATCACGGCTTCCGGCGCCATCTCGGTCACTGTGACCAATCCTGGCACAACGGGTACGGGCTTGTACGGAAGCGGTGGGACGCTACCCGAGACCTCGAGCGCCATGACGTTTATCGTCAACTAGAGCCCGGTCGGTAGCTCAGGCGCCGACCAGTTGTCGCTTTCCGGACTGGGTGCGGGCATAAACTTCTTGCGCTGCCCGCACCGCCGCGCCATATTCGACGCTCTTGTCGGTGACCCGCGCCAGCACGTGTTCGAGCGCGCCCAAAATGCCGATCGTGTCGAGATAGTCGTAGTATCCGATGTGCGCGATACGGAAGAGCTTGCCCTTCATCTCTCCCTGTCCGTTCGCCACCACCGCGTCGAACGCTTCGCGGAACTCTTTCACGATCTTGCTGGAGTCGATTCCATCGGGCGCGCAGATCGCGGTCAGCGCGGCCGCCGGCGATGCGGCATAGAGCTTCAATCCCAAAGCCTTCGCTCCAGCCCGCGTCATCTCCGCGCACAGCTCGGCGTTGTTTACAAGTTCTTCCCGCCCCTTGGCGAGATCGCCATTGCCCATGCCGCGAATGAATTCGAGCGCCGCGCCCAGCGCCGCGAACAAGGATGTCGCCGGAGTGTAGGCTGTCTCGCCTTTCGCGGCTGACTTTCTTTCCTTGCGTAGATCGAAGTAATAGCGCGGGGAAGTGGTCTTGTCCATATGCTTCCACGCCCGCTCGCTGACCGCGCAGTAGGCCAGCCCGGGAGGAATCATCAGCGCCTTCTGCGAACCGCCAATGATCACGTCCACGCCCCAGCCATCGACGTCGAGATGGGTCGTGCCCAATCCGGTGATTGCATCCACCACCAGCAGAGTCTCGTCCCCGTGAGCCCGCACAATTTTCGCGATGCCCTCGATATCGTGCCGCGCTCCGGTGGAACTTTCGGTGGCCTGCACAAACACCGCACGCACCTGACTGTTCATCCGTGCCCGGACTTCATCCAGGGAAAACGTTTTGCCATACGGGACTTCCAGTACGTCCACGTGGCAGCCGAACGCCTTGGCCAGGCCGGTCCAGCGCTCGCCGAACTTGCCAGCCGTCAGCACCAGGACGGGGTCGCCCGGCGACGTGAGGTTGGACACCGAGGCCTCCATCACGCCCGTCCCCGAGCAAGCCAGCACAAGCACGTCGTTCTTGGTGCCGATGAAATCTTTCATGTCGGCCAGCACGCGCTGAAACAGCGCCCGGAAGTCGGCCGTGCGGTGATGCGCCGTAAACGAAGCCATGGCCGTCTGCGCCGCCGGCAGCAGCGGGGTTGGCCCAGGAGTAAAGAGACGATTCTTGTGCAACATAGTCAGAGTCCTTATGAAAGGGATGGTCTATAAGTTTACCGGAAGTTGGCCGGAACCGCGCCCTTGCAGGACGTTTTTCGCCCGCACCTGTCTAGCGCAAAATGGGATTCGGCGCCGTGATCCACGTCACAGGGATCGAACGTGCGGATCGAACGTGGGGATCAAACGTGGAAGAGCGGCTCTTCAGGGCCGCGTAAGGGATCTAGACTCTGTCGGGCTTCAACCCCTGAGGTGAGCGG
>Ga0209839_10002009_pt1 | contig 10139 bp, 8 predicted proteins | sample OrgsoiDNA2013050_FD_185800 | JGI IMG/M metagenome (GOLD analysis project Ga0209839, IMG submission 185800) | Permafrost soil microbial communities from the Arctic, to analyse light accelerated degradation of dissolved organic matter (DOM) -... | ecosystem: Environmental > Terrestrial > Soil >... | reverse complement strand
CTCGTGACGACCGTCCACGTGTCTGGCATGGCGACTGTGAAGCCCGCGGTTGAGCCCAGTTCGGCGGCGGTCACCGTTATGAAGTGATATCCGGCTGGCGGTGTCCCCAGGCTGGCAGGCCCGCCAGCCGCAGTCACGGGCGACTCGGGAGTGGTGCGGGCGGCGGAGGAGCCGTTCTGGCCGGTCGTCGCGCCCGGCCCCGTCCGGTGCAGGGCACGGAAAGCGAGCAGCCCGGCGGCGGCCGCTACCGCCAGGACAACGACTCCGAACCAGACCAGGGCGGTCCGGCGGGGGCGCCCCCTGGCCTGCACCGCGGCAGTTGCGCCGCCTGGCGGGGCGGCCCCCCAGTCCGGCGCGGCGCCCCAGGCCGATGCGGACTCCGGTGCCTGGCCGGCGCGGCTGGGCGGGGCAGCCGCCCCCCAGGATCCGCCGCCACTTTCCGCCGGAGTGGCCCCCCAGGGCCGGGCGGCGCTCCCGGCTGAGGCGGATCCCCACGGCTGGCCGGTGTTCCCTGGTGCGGCCGATCCCCAGGGCTGGCCGGTGCTGCCGGGTGCGGGGGATCCCCACGGCTCACTGATGCTCTCCGCCTGGGCGCCGCCCCGGGTCTGGCCGGGGGCCCCGGAAAACCCGGACCCGTCATCGGCGGGCCGGTCATCCGTTCCGGGCGAGGGATGGCTGGCCGCCTGATCGGCGGCCGCGCGGAGGGACCCGGGAACGTGGACCGGGATGGTCTGGTCGCCCTGCACCGGCAGGTCCACCGATGTCGGCCCGGGCCGGGGCGTGTCCGGCTTTGGCCGGGCCTCCGCTCCGGGGCTCTGCCCGCCGTCCGGGGGCGCCGGGCCCGCCGGGGCTGGCGCCGGTGCCGCGTCTGCCGCGCGGCTCTGCTCGCCACCCGGCCCAGGCGCCTGCCCGTCGCCCGCGCCAGGGGCCCCGGCGAACGGCTCCCCGGACGGGGCGGCCCCGGCGTCACCCGGTGAGCCAGATTCCGGCCGCCGCGGCCGGAAGGGCGTGAAGACGTTCCCGTGCCCGCTGGCACCCGCCAGCGGTCCCACGGCGCCGAGCATCCGCGCTGCGGTCGCGGCGTCCGGACGGTCGCCCGGGTTGCGCCGCAGCAGGGCGTCGATGACCGAGCCGAGCCCGGCGGCGGCTGGGGCAGACGGCGGGTCGGAGTTAATGATGGCCGACATCGTCGTGATGGCGCCGCCCACGCGGTCGAAGGGCCCGTGTCCCTCGACCGCCGCGTACAGGGTGGCGCCCAGCGACCACAGGTCCGACGCCGGCGTGGCCGGGTTGCCCTGGATACGTTCCGGGGCCGTGAAGCCCGGCGACCCCATGACCATGCCGGTCTGGGTAAGTTTCGGGTCACCCTGAAAGGTCGCGATGCCGAAGTCGGTGAGTACGGCCCGGCCGCCGTCGGCGAGCAGCACGTTGCTCGGCTTTACGTCGCGGTGCAGCACGCGGGCCGCATGGGCGGTAGCCAGCGCGGCCAGCAGCTGGCGCCCGGCGTCGGCCGCGCGGCCGGGCGGCAGGGGCCCGTCGTGCGCAATGATCTGGTCCAGTGAGGGTGCCGCGACGAGCTCCATAATGATCCAGGGACGCCCGTCCTCCTCGGCTACGTCGAAGACGGTGACGAGGCCGGGGTGACTGAGCCGCGCGGCGGTCCTGGCCTCGCGGTGCGTCCGCTGGTAGGCCTTGGCACGTTCGTCCGGGTCCAGGCCATCGCTGATGCGCAGTTCCTTGACGGCGACTTCGCGGTCGAGGACCTCGTCCCATGCGCGCCAGACCGTCCCCATCGCACCCCGTCCGATGGGCCCTTTCAGGCGGTAGCGCCCCGCTATTACGCGCCCCGTGCCCGCCATAGCGTGCATAGCCGGACACTACACGGGATCGGCGGACAGGTCCCTACGTTGCCGGCGAGTGTTCGATGGGAATTAGATCACGTTCTGCCAAACAGGCAGCTCATCGCGCCTGGCCGCCACAAGCGCCCGGCGGTTCTGTGAGCCTATCGCGGCGGCTGGCGGCCGATCGTGAGCACCGGGCCGGACGGGCCCACTGAGTCGGTGAAGAAGTCGTTTCCCTTGTCGTCCACGATGACGAACGCGGGGAAGTCGCGGACCTCGATCTTCCAGACCGCTTCCATGCCGAGCTCGGGGTACTCGAGGACCTCGACGTGGGTGATGCAGTCCTGCGCCAGCCGGGCCGCCGCGCCCCCGATGGAGCCAAGGTAGAAGCCGCCGTGCCGCTGGCACGCCTGGGTGACCGCCGCTGACCGGTTACCTTTGGCCAGCATCACGTACGACCCGCCCGCGGCCTGGAAGCGCTCCACGTAGGAATCCATCCGGCCTGCGGTCGTGGGCCCGAAGGAACCGGAGGCATAACCGGCGGGCGTCTTGGCCGGGCCTGCGTAGTAGACGGCGTTATCGCGCATGTAGTCCGGCAGTGGCTCGCCCGCGTCGAGCCGTTCGGCGATCTTGGCGTGCGCGATGTCCCGGGCGACGACGAGCGGGCCGGACAGCGACAGCCGGGTCCGGACCGGGTACCTGGACAGTTCGGCACGGATCTCGTCCATGGGCCGGTTCAGGTCGATGCGGACGACGCCGGCATCGGCGTCGGCGTCGGCGTCCGTGGGATCGGGCAGGTACTGCGCGGGGTCGGTTTCGAGCTGCTCGAGGAAGACGCCCTCCGGCGTCACCTTGCCGAGCGCCTGCCGGTCAGCCGAGCAGGATACGGCGATGGCGACCGGCAGGGACGCGCCGTGCCGCGGCAGCCGGATCACCCGGGTGTCGTGGCAGAAGTACTTGCCGCCGAACTGTGCGCCGATCCCGATGCGCCGGGTCACCTCCAGGACCTGCTGCTCGAGTTCCAGGTCGCGGAACCCGTGTCCGGACAGCGAGCCCTCCTTCGGCAGGGTGTCCAGGTAACGGGCCGACGCGTACTTGGCCGTCTTGAGGGCAAACTCGGCACTGGTGCCGCCCACCACGATGGCCAGGTGGTACGGCGGGCACGCGGCCGTGCCCAGCGACCTGATCTTCTCCTCCAGGAAGGAGAGCATCCGGTCGGGGTTCAGCACCGCCTTGGTCTCCTGGTACAGGAACGATTTGTTCGCGGACCCGCCGCCCTTCGCCATGAAGAGGAACTTGTACGCATTGCCGCCGGTGGCGTAGATCTCAATCTGGGCGGGCAGGTTGCTGCCGGTGTTCCGTTCCTCCCACATGGTCAGCGGGGCCATCTGCGAGTAACGAAGGTTGAGCGTGGTGTAAGCGTCGTAGACGCCGCGGGCGATGTGTTCCTCGTCACAGCCGTCGGTGAGAACATGCCCCCCGCGCTTGCCCATGACGATGGCGGTTCCGGTGTCCTGGCACATCGGCAGCACCCCGCCCGCCGCGATGCACGCGTTTTTCAGCAGGTCGCGGGCGACATAACGGTCGTTCGGGCTAGCCTCGGGATCGTTCAGGATCGAACGGAGCTGGCTGAGATGCGAGGGCCGGAGCAGATGGGCGATGTCGTGCATCGCGGCGCTGGTCAACTGGGTGAGCGCGGCCGGCTCGATCTCGGTGAACGTTTTGCCGAACGACTGCCGGGTAGTGACGCCATCCCTGGTGATCAGCCGGTACGTGGTGTCATCCGCTCCGAGCGGCAGCAGGTCCGTGTAGCTGAATTCAGGCATCGTGGCAGATCCTCATCGGTCGACCGTGATTTGTTACCAGCTTAGGGCGCGCCCGGAGGGACACAGGCCGGTTGCAATAGCGACAAATCACACATGTGCAGGACTCGCGAGCAGCGGTGTCTCGTTAAGATTTGCCGCGCGGCAAACGTTAAATGATCTTGAGGGCACTCGCGGCCGACGGTGGGTACGCAGGGGGAGCGAGTTTCCTCCGGGGACGTTAGGGCGACGTTAGAGCGGAGGACATCACCGTGACTTCTGTGGACCTGGGCGCTGCGCGACAGCAGCCGCGAGGACGACACCTGCCTGCTGGTGTGCGAGCTGACGGCGGAGCGGGCCACGGGCGCTGGCGAACCGCCTGCCGCGGCTCACCCCGGCCGGCTGTCATGAGGTTCTTCGCGGACCGTGCCACTGCGCACCCGCGGCGATCACCCTGTCACGCGAATGCAGCCATGCGGCCGTCCCAGCGCCCGGCTAGTGACCGCCGCGCCCGGTCCCGCCCCGCCTCACGCGGACATGGAGAAAGGGATACCAGGTCCCTGGGCTCCGTCGGCCTCTGCGGGCCGGAGCCCGTGCGGTTCGGCAGCCTGCTGGAACGCGGCCAGCCCCGCGGCCAGCTCGGCGCGCCCAGCCGGCGGCATGACGTCGAGCACCTGCGCGATCTGCTCCTGCCGGCGCTGCCGCGCCTGTTCGAGCAGTGCCTCACCGTCCGCGGTGAGGCGCAGGCTGACGGCGCGCCTGCTGGCCCGGCCCGCGTCCCTGGTGAGCAGACCGGCCGCCTCCAGCCGGTCACACAAGCGACTGGCCGAGGAAGGCAGAGCGCCGAGAGCCTCCGCGAGCTGGCTCAGGTTGAGCTCGCCGTAACGGCCCAGCGCAGTGAGCGCGCGAAGCTGTGTGGGTGAGATCCGCACATCCAGCGATTCCGCGACGTGCGCCCATATGCCGACCAGGGCCTCAGCGGCCGCCTCCATCTCGGCTGCGGCCTGCTGCGCCCCCGCAGGTTCAGCCTTGTGCGAGGCCATATGCCCACTCTTGCATATCCGGGTGCCTCAAAGCACCTACCATTTCGTCAAATCGCGGCTGGTCCGGCCTCTTCGCCGCCCGCGCCAGCGCCGAGGGAATGCACGTGACACATCATGCCTGAAGACCGCGAGAGCATCGAGCGATCGATCTGGAACGCTCGCCCGACCCGGCTCGTGCAGGCCGCACGCGAGTCCATCGACGCCTGGCTGGGGGTGGCGGGCGCGGAGATCCTGCTCATCGACTACCACCAGTCGCACCTCGTCCCGTTCGCCGATGGCGGCGGGGGAACGCCCGTACCGGTTGACTCGCACCCGGCGGGACGGGCCTTCGCGTCCGGCCGTCCCGTCGAGGACGACGATCATGTGTACCTCCCGCTCAGCGTGTACGGCGAGCGCATGGGTGTTCTCGCCGTACGGTTGCCGGCCGGGACCGACGTCAGTGCCGAGGATCTGACGGATATCGCCGCCAGCGTCGCCCGGTCGATCCGGCTGGCCGACACCGTGACCGACATCTACCGCGAGGTCCGGCGGCGGAAACGCCTCACGATCGCCGCCGAGCTGCAATGGGAGCTGCTGCCGGGCCGTAACTGCGAGGCGGGCGAATTCTCACTCGCGGGCCAGCTGGAGCCCGCGTACACGGTGTCCGGTGACAACTTCGACTGGTCCGTTTCGGATCAGTACCTGACCCTGTCGGTGAGCGACGGGATGGGAACCGGCATCGCGGCCGCGATGCTGACCCAGCTGACCGTCAACTCCCTGCGCAACGCGCGCCGCTCGGCCGCCGGGCCCGCCGAGGCTGCCGAGCTGGCCAGCGAGATCATCTACTCCCAGTACGGCGGGGCGCAGCATTGCTCGACGCTGCTGCTGCGCATCGCCCTGTCGACGGGGGAGGCCGAAGTCGTCGACGCGGGGTCGCCGCGGATGCTCCGGGTCCGCCGCGCCGGCGCCGAGCAGGTCAAGCTGGACGAGCAGATGCCGCTCGGCATGTTCGGCGACACGCGCTACCGGGTCCAGCCGGTCACTCTGCGCGCCGGGGACCGCCTGATCATTCTCAGCGATGGTCTTTACGAGGCCCGCGGCCCGTCGGGGCGGGTGTACGGCCAGGCGCCGCTGGCCGCGGCGCTGCGCAGTTCCCGCCTTCAGGCGCCGAACGAAACCGTGCGCTACCTCATCGGCGACCTGATCGCGCACCACGAGGGAACCGACCTGATCGACGACGCGATCGCGGTCTGCCTGGACTGGCGCGGAGCCGGGGCTCCCCCGTCGCCGCCGCCCGCAGCGTCACTGACCTCACCCGGCCGGGAGACGCGTCACCTGATGTCATGACTTGAGTACGAATCACTGTGCTTGTATGGTGGCGGCATGCGGCGGCGTCGCACCGTGCGGTGCCCCCGTCCGCGCGAGTCCGCTCGCCACGCGGTGCCCCCGTCCGCGTGTGGCTGAGCAGGCGGCGCCGCCGCGACCAAGCCATGCTTGAGAGCCCTTCGGGCTATCGCGCCGGTTTATCCGCGGACCGATGCTGACCCGGGGGACGACCCCCGGACCCCCGCGCGGCCCCCTCGCCGGCCGTGGTGCTCGCCAACGGCCTTGTTCCCGCCGTGGGCGGCGGGCTTCCCGCTCGTCGTGGTGCTCGCCGCTGGCCTTGTGCTCGCCACACGTCGACGGTGCCCACCAACCCGATAACGCGGACGGTGATCGTTGGGGCGTCGGGGGGCGGCGACGTCATGGCCCAGTCGCGGCGATGACCGAAGACGGTGGGCAATCACGCCGGGCCGAGAAGGTCCCAGCGGTTCCCGGCGATATCGAGGAAGACGGCAACCCGCCCGTAGGGTTCCGTGCGCGGGACCGTGACGAACTCGACTCCGGCCGCGGTCATCTTCGCGTGCGCCGCGCCAAAGTCGTCTACCCGCAGGAAGAACCCCACCCGCCCGGCCGCCTGGTGGCCGACGGCGGCGCGCTGCTCCGGGCCGTCCGCCCGGGCCAGCAGCAGCCCGGTCTCCGCGCCCGGCGGGCGGACCACCACCCAGCGTTTCTGGTGGCCGTCGTTCGTCTTCGCGGGCGAATCCTCCGCCAGGTCAAAGCCCAGAACACCGACGAAGAACTCGATGGCCGGGTCGTACTCCTCGACCAGCAGGGCAACGAGCGGCAGATGCATCCAGCCAGCCTAGATGTTCTGCCCTGACGGGCTGGTGACGCGCTCCGCCGGGGTCGCCCGCCGGGGCCGCCCGCCGGTGGCCGCGCTCCGCCGGGCTGGCCGCGCGTCTGCCCGCCGCATCTGTCCGGCGGCCTCAGCCCTTGGCCAGGCGGGGGAGGAGCGCCGCGGCGGCGCTGATGGCGGCGACCGTGACGCACACCAGGACGATCACGTCGAGGGTTACGTCCGCCGGGGTGCCGATCAGCAGGCCGCGCAGCGCATCCACCTCATACGACAGCGGGTTGAACTTCGTCAGCACCTGCAGCCAGCCGGGCATCACCTTGACCGGGTAGAGCGCGCTGGAACTGAAGAACAGCGGCATGGTGATGGCCTGCCCGATGCCCATCAGGCGGTCACGCCGGAGCGCGAGCCCCGCGATCGTCATGGACAGGCAGGAGAAGAACGCCGAGCCCAGGACGACGATGACGGCGCATCCGATCAGTTTCAGCGGGTTGCCGGTCAGCGAGACGCCGAGAATGGCCGCGAGCACCACCACGACGGCCGCCTGGATCACGGACCGCAGGCCGGCCGCGAATGCCTTGCCGGTGATCAGGGCCGAACGGGGCGTCGGCGTGACCATCAGCTTGGTCAGGACACCAGCGTCGCGTTCCCAGATGATCTGGATGCCGTAGAAGATGGCCACGAACAGCGCGGACTGGCCGATGATGCCGGGCGCCAGGTAGGCCAGGTACGAGATGCCGCGCGGCGTGGGAATGGCGTGGATCCGGGTGAACGTCTCGCCGTAGATGAGCAGCCACAGCGCGGGCTGGATGGCGCGGGTGTACAGCTCGCTGCGGTCGTGCCTGACCTTGCACACCTCGACCCAGCACAGCGTCACGATCCGGCTGGCCAGGCTCCTCAGCTCGAAGATCGGGCCGCCCGGGACCGGGATGCTAACCGAGGCGGCGGGCGGTGCTCCGGGTGCGGCGGACATTGCGGATCCCTCCTTTCTCCCCGGCCTCGTCCAGCGTCCCGCCGGTGTAGTGGCGGAACACCTCATCCAGCGTGACGTCCTCGCCGAGCGACGCCTTCAGGTCGGCCGGGGTACCGGTCGCGCGGATGTGGCCCAGATGCATGAGCGCCAGCTGGTCGCAGTAGGCGTCCGCCTCGTCCATGTAATGCGTTGTCATCAGCACGGTCATGCCGAATTCGTCGCGGAGCTTGGCGATGTAGTCCCACACGTCGGTGCGGGCGATCGGGTCGAGTCCCACCGTCGGCTCGTCCAGTACGAGCAGACGGGGCGCGTTGACCAGGGCCTGCGCGAGTTCCAGGCGCCGGATCATGCCGCCCGAGTAGGTGGCCGCCCGGCGGTGGGCGGCATCCGTCAGGCCCATGGCCGCGAGCGCGCCGTCCACCCGCCCGGCCCGCTGTTTGCGCGGCACGTCGAACAGCCGCGCGAACAACTGGACGTTCTCCCACCCGGTCAGGGCCCCGTCCGCGGACAGCAACTGCGGGACGTAACCGATCATCCGGCGCACGAGCATGGGCCGGGCGGTGGTGTTCACGCCGAACACGGTGATCCGGCCGGAGACCGGCTTGAGCAGCGTGACCAGCATCCGGATCGTGGTCGTCTTGCCGGCCCCGTTCGGCCCGAGCAGGCCGAAGGTCATACCTGGCTCGATCCGCAGGTCCACGTGGTCGACCGCGGTATGTGTACCGAATGTGTACGTGATCTGCTCGCACGCCACCGCGGCCATGGGGCCGGGCGGGGCGGCGGTCCCGTCGCCGGGGGCCAGAACTGTCACCCTGCTGCCTCCTTCACGCCTGCGGGGTCTTCCATCCGTTCAGCCAGCCGCATCAGGGCCGGGATAGCCGCCCCGAGCGCTTCCCTGTCACCCGCCGGTAGGCCCGCCAGCGCGTTCGCGGCGAGTTCGGCGCGCAGGTCACGCCACCGGGTGAGGCGCTGCCTGGCCTTGTTCGTCGGGTTCAGCCGCACCGTGCGGCCGTCGGCCCGCGACCGTCCCCGGGTGATCAGGCCCTGCGCCGCGAGCGCGCCGACGATCGTGCTCACCGTGTTCGGGGCGAGCCGCAGTTCACGCGCCGCCTCGGCCACGGAGATCCCGGGCCGGGAGACCGTGAGCCGCAGCAGTTCGGACCGCGTGGCGGGCAGTGGCTCGGTCGGTGACGCGTGCCGGACGGCGCGCCGCGTGGTCCGGCGGACGGCGCTGATCGCCGTGAGCAGGTCGGCCGCGAACGCCTGGGGCGCGGCCGGATCCGCCGCTCCGGCCCCTGCGGCCGGCGGCAGGCCCTGGACATCTAGATCTTTCACAGAGCTAACTATATAGCGCCCCCTGGAGCGCCGTCAGAAGGCCTCCATGCTGCGAGCGGGCCAGCTCAGGGCGCCGGCGCTCGCCCCGCTGCCTGCCACCGCCCCTGGTGGCAGGCCGCCGGCGTCTAAGGCCCTCAGACGGTAACAGCGGTCGTCAGCCGGCGATGAGGAGGCGGTATCCATAGTCGATGGCGTCGGAGTCCAGGAGATCGCGGTGACGTTCCTGCCAGGCGCCGGAGTCGAGGTCCTGGCGGAGCCGGTCCATGGCCGGGACGACGATGCTGTCCGGCAGCGAGGCGAACGTCGAGCTGGCCGCGCGGATCCGCGGGTCCAGGTACGCCTCGGGACGGCGCCAGAACGCGGGCTGGTACCCGTCGGCGAAGTCCCACGGGACCGGAAACGGCACTACGGTGTGCGCTCCCATGGCGTCGGCTACCTGGTCGATCGGGGTGAATCGCGACCGTTCCAGCTCGCGGATTTCCGGCACGTACTCCTCGACCACCCACAGCACGCGGTCCCAGTCCGGGTCCCACGTGAAAACTACCCGGCGCGCGGCCACCCGGCTCATTTCCGCGAGTCCGGCCCGCAGCTCCGTCCAGTGGTGCGTGGTCATCACGGCCATCGACGCGTCGAAGGCGCCAGCCGGAAACGGCAGCGCCTCGGCCGCCGCCCGTACCCGGCGCCGGCCCGGATGCTGGGCCAGCATCACCGCTGACGGCTCTACGGACACGACCGCCCGGTCGGCGGGTTCGTACGAGCCGGCCCCGGCCCCGACGTTGACCACGGTGGCCGCCGCACCCAGAGCGGTCGTGATCATCACGGCCAGCCGCGCGTCCGGCCGGCGCACGGCGGCATAGCCGGCACCTATCCGGTCATACTGTGTGCCCATTCCCCGATCCTGACACGGCGCGGATGAGCACGAGCGAGCCCTCGAACTGGCGCCGTGGCGGCCATCCCACGTGCCGTCGGCCAGGTCCTGCCGAAGCCGCT
>Ga0209839_10002008_pt1 | contig 10141 bp, 10 predicted proteins | sample OrgsoiDNA2013050_FD_185800 | JGI IMG/M metagenome (GOLD analysis project Ga0209839, IMG submission 185800) | Permafrost soil microbial communities from the Arctic, to analyse light accelerated degradation of dissolved organic matter (DOM) -... | ecosystem: Environmental > Terrestrial > Soil >... | reverse complement strand
CCATCGGGATCGAAGCTGTTTCTCGGCCCCGCGGGCACGGACACGGCGTCGCCCTGGACGCCGCTGAAGAACCCGCCACCGTTCGGGACGCCCGGCACGATGCTGCTGGAGAGCGACGGGACGGTGCTCGTGCACGATGAGCCGGACAACAACATCACGGGCGGCACGAACGCGTGGTGGAAGCTCACGCCGGATTCGCACGGCAGCTACATCGACGGGACGTGGAGCCAGATCGCGTCGATGCGGGCCGCATACACGCCGCTGTATTTCGCGTCGGCGGTCCTGCCCGACGGGCGCATGATCGTCGAGGGCGGCGAATACATCGGCGAAAACGCGGTGTGGTCGAACGAGGGCACGATCTACAACCCGGTGACCAACACCTGGAGGTCCGTCGCACCGCCACCTGGCTGGACGAACATAGGGGACGCCGCGAGCGAGGTCCTGCCTGACGGCACCTTCATGCTCCAGCACCCGTGCAACACCTGCGTCAGCGACCCGAATCCCACCGTCGACGATGCGTTGCTCAACGCGAAGACGCTGAGATGGACGGTGATCCCGGGGATCGGCAAGGATGATCCGAACGACGAGGAGGGGTGGACCCTGGAGCCGAGCGGTCAGCTGCTGACCCTCGATACCTGGGTCCCGGCTGCGACCCAGCTCTTCAACCCCCGCACCAAGTCCTGGTCGTTCGCGGGAAACACGGCCGCGAACGGCGATCCGGTCAATCCTTACCCAGTCGTCGAGATCGGGCCGCAGGCCGAGATGCCAGGCGGCAACACGTTCGTGGTCGGCGCCGGATCGAGCACGCAAGAAGCGCCCACGGCGTGTACCACGGACGCGGACACGCAGACCGCGCTGCATCAGTACAAGACGGGCACGTGGGCCGCCGGGCCGGAGATTCCGGCCATCGGCGGCGAGGAGTACGACAGCACTGATGGACCGGCGTCGGTCCTGCCGGATGGCAATGTGCTGTTCGACGCCAGCGCGTGCGTGTACAACACGCCGACGCACTTCTTTGTCTACCACGCGGGCTCGGACACGCTGACCCAGATCCCGGACGCGCCCAACGCCGCGAACGACACCTCGTACAACACCCGGATGCTGGCGCTGCCGAACGGCCAGGTCCTGTACAACGACGGCAGCAACCAGATGGAGGTGTACACGGCGGGCGGGACCCCGAACCCGTCATGGAAGCCTTCGACCACCTCCCTGAATTCGGCGACACTGGCCCCCGGGCGCACCTACACCCTGGCCGGCACGCAGCTCGCCGGGCTCGACCAGGGAGCCACCTACGGTGATGACGTCCAGGACAGCACCAACTTCCCCCTGGTGCGCATCACCAACTCCGCCACCGGCGTGGTGACCTACGCCCGGACCAGCAACTGGACCTCGGTATCGGTCGCTCCCGGTGCCAGATCCTCGACCAGGTTCACCGTCCCGCCGGGTACGCCGGCGGGCAGCAGCGCGCTGGTCGTGATCGCCAACGGAATCGCCTCACCGCCTTCGACGGTGACGATCCCGTAAGAGCGAACTGGATTCTCCCACGATGCGGACCGGAGAACGGGCCGCCCGGTTCCCGAGCCGGGCGGCCCGCTGTCTTTCGCCGTGCCGGATCATCAACGGACTTCTGGCCAGGGGGCGGGGACCTAGGTCCTATGGCTGGGCGGGGATCTGTGCGGTCTAATGCGGACATGTTCCTCAGCGACGAGGCGCTGCTGGATGTCAGCTTGACTGCGGCCCAGGCCCGGCTGGCGACATCGTGCTGGTTCGCGTGGGCGTGGGCTGAGCCCGGGCGCAGCGAATAGGAGAAGATGCGGGATGCTGGGCGAAGCAGCGGTGCCGCTGACGCGGCTGGTAGAGCTACCCGGCCGCGGGACAACGCGGGTGTGGGAGTGCCCCGGTCCGCCCGGGGCGGAGACGGTCGTGCTGATCCACGGGGTGGCGTGCACGGCCGAGCTGAACTGGGGGAAGGTTTTCGCGCCGCTCGCGCGTCATTTCCGGGTCGTCGCGGCCGACCTGCGTGGCCATGGCGATGGGATCGCCCTGCGTTCGCGGTTCCGGCTGGAGGATTGCGCTGACGATATCGCCGCGCTGGCCGGGGTCCTTGGTATCGGCAGGTTCACCGCTGTGGGTTATTCCATGGGCGGCATGGTGGCCCAGCTGATGTACCGGCGGCACCCCGCGCTGTTGTCGGGCCTGGTGCTGTGCTCTACCGCGGGCAATGTGAGCGGGTCGCCGGCGGAGCAGCTGGCGGCTCTGGGGGTGCCGGCGGTGGCCGCCGCCCTGCGATGGAACCCAATGCTGAATCTGATGGGTGCCGAGCTCTTCGGGATGGCGCTGATCGGCCCCATTGACGACCCGGCCACGGGCCGCTGGGTCCGGGCCCAGCTGCACCGGACCACTTTGGCTACCGCCGTCTCGGCCATGTGCGCCGCCAGCGAGTTCACCTCCGACAGCTGGATCAGCCAGGTCGATGTGCCCACCGCAGTGGTCATCACGGACCGGGACCGCGTCGTGCCGGCCAGCCGCCAGCTGGAGCTGGCCCGGGCGATCCCGGGCGCGTCGGTCCACTATGTGCAGGCCGATCACGGAGCATGCATCAACGCGCCGCACTTGTTCACGCCCGCGCTGCTGGAGGCCTGCTGGTCGGTAGCGCCTGGCTGTGGCGGTGCCCTGCGCACGCCGGCCTGACGCGGCCGGCCCGGGCTACGACGGGCACCCCGACCCCGCCCGGGAGCCGGCCGCCCGGGACCAGGTTTCCCGCTAGGACGGGGACCGCGGCGGCGCATGGCCGGTCACGATATAGCCGCTGCCGAGCGCTAGCTCGCGGATTTGGACGTCCTCGATCAGCTGCTCCAGATGTCTCCACGGCCGGTCGAAGCCATCGAAGCTGCGCACATAGGGAGCGTGGAGCACCCTGGCTTGCAGGTTCACCCCCACCAGCCACGGTGCGGCCCACTTGCCGCCGCCTGCAGCCACCCATGCCCCCGGCCGGAGCCGGGCCATGACATTACGCAGCGCGCCAGGGGATTGCAGGATGTCGTGAACGGCGCAGAAGAGAGCGGCGTCCGCGGTCACGGCGATCTGCGCATCCTCGGCCGGCGCCTCCACGACCGTGACGTTACGCCAGCCTTCGCTTGCGATGCGTTCGCGCGCCACCGCCGCCATCTCGGGTGACTCCTCGATACTGACGACACCCCCTTGTGGGCCCACCTTTTCCTGGAGCAAACCGCTGCACAGCCCCGTCCCGGACCCCACGTCCAGAACCACCTGTCCCGGGCGGACCGGGAGCGCCTCGACGACCGTCCGGCGGTAGGACTGGAACGCCCCCGTCCTCTCCTCGTAGGAGCCGGCATGCTTGCTGTAGGCCTTCAGCCGCGTGACCCGCCGGGCCGGCCGATACGTCGCCGCCGCGGAAATACCCGATTGGTTCATGATCCTTCGCCTTGTCTCGATAGAGAGGCACCTCCTGACGCGTTCCGGCGCCATGTGTGCGGATTCCAAAATGTCCGTGACCGGCGGTCATACAGGTCACCAGCACGTGAACGTTGAGTTAAAGCCGGCTCATGCTCGCCCTGGGCGGGAAGCTGCATACCGGACGGCCGACCGCGGACGCCTGCGACCGCGGGAGTTCACGCCCGGGCCGGGAGCGGCTTGAGCGATCCCCGGGCAGGTTGGCCAAGGTCCTCCGCAGGTGCGTGCATCAAGGGCATGACCTTCGTCAGCACGCGGTACGTCGGGGGCCTGGCGCGACGAGACTGAGGCGCTCGGCTGAGCGTGGGCCCTCCCTACCGGACGGCAGCGAGCGTGCTATTGCTGCGGCGTCTGTCCCGGCCGTTCCCCGCGTTCTCCTGCTGCTCCCATGGCGTGTTTGCATCGGCGCGGCTGGCGGCGGCCAGCGCGTGAAACTCGGCTTTGAGCCGCCTGGCCTCGGCGGACAGCGGTGAGTTGGTGAGCTGCCGGAGTTCCCAGCCGACCAGCTTTGCGGTCGCGGCTGAAGCGGCAGCGCCGACCAGTAAGGGGGTTGCGGCGGCTACGGCGGATATCCGGACGGTAGAGACGGTGGCTTGCGTAAGGGTGCTCATAGTTTCTCCCGCAAGGTCTGGGCGGCCGCAGTACGACTGCCACAGTGCCCGGTATGTGACAATCCGTCAAGGGGGGGGGATCATCACCCCAGAGAGGGATGTACCCGGCGACCGTCTGCGTGCACGGGGATGCTGCAGGCTGGCGGGGGGATGATGGGCGGGAAGAGACCTCTGTCACAGGGTGCCGGCGCTCTCGCGGTCTGGGTGATGAGGGGGCAACTGTGCCCGCCGGGACTCTTGCGCCCGGTTTCGCGGTCGCCTATCACGGCGAGCGGGCGGCACCAGCACTTAGCGGCCTGGGAGCAGCACCTCGAACTCCAAGACACCAAGAGGCTGGGGCGCTGGGCGGCGCTTTCTGGGGTTTCCTGTTCGGCCTGATCTTCCTTGTTCCGTTCCTCGGCGCGGGGGCCGGGGCGCTCCTGGGTTCGTTGCGGGACGTCGGGATCAGCGACGCGTTCATCAAGGACGTCCGGGAGAAGATCACCCCCGGTACCTCAGCGCTCTTCGTCCTGACGTCGAACGCGGTCCTCGACCGGGTAGCCGCGGAGTTCCGTGGCTCCACCGGCGAGATCATCCACACCAACCTGTCCCAGGAAGAGGAAGCAAAGCTCCACGCAGCATTCGACGAAGACTAGACGTGCCGCCCCTAATTGCGGTTCAGGCCTTGGCAATGCTCCTGCCCGGCATCGGCTCCGCGAGGCGTGTCCGCCATGCGGGCGCACCGAAGGGGTCGGCGAAGTACTGCGTCTCGTGCACCACATGCTCGTGAGCGAATTCCATGATGCTCACGGAGTAGGTGGGCACGCCGTCGTACGTGATGACGCACTCGCTCACCCACAGGTTCCCGCCGCCAGTGATCCTCAGGACGGTGAAATGCCGGCTGGCCGGGTGCCCGCCACGTTGCGCCGAGATCGTGGCGCGGCCCCGGAATCGTTCACCTGACTGGGGATAGTCGAGGATCGCGTCCGCAGCGTACATGGCGTGCTCGGCTCCGGTGTCCCCGTCTTCCGATGCCCGCCAGTGTTTCTCGATTGCGGCCTTAGCCCGGATATCAGGATCCATCGCATTGTCCCTTCTCTGCAGGCAGAAAGAGCGGTCTCAGAAACCGGAGAATGCTTCCAGGGGCAGCGCCCCGCGGAGCTGCCTGCGCGAGCTGATGCCGAGCTTGGCGAATACCTTGCGCAGGTGCCACTCGACGGTGCGCGGACTGAGGAACAGCTGGGTGCTGATCTCCGGATTCGACAGCCCGTCACGGGCGAGCCGGGCGATCTGCGCCTCCTGCGCGGTGAGCTCGCCCGTCGTCTCGGCCCTCCGCTTGCGCACGTTCTCCCCGGTGGCCAGCAGCTCGCGGCGGGCGCGCCCGGCGAACCCCCCGACCCCCATCACGGTCAGCATCTCGTAGGCCTCGCGGAGCGGCTCGCGTGCGTCTACGCGTCTGCCCGCGCGGCGCAGCCACTCGCCGTAGAGCAGATGAGCCCGGGCCAGCTCCGGGCGGAGCTGGGTACGGCCGAGCCGGTCGATCGCCTCGCGATAGAGCCCTTCGGCGGCCGCGCCCTCGGTCACCAGCGCACGTGAGCGGGCCTCAATACCCAGGCCGAAGTCGGTGCCTCCGGGCCGCGTCGTTTCCGCCAGCCGCCCGAGAGCCTCGACGGCAAGCTGGCTGTTGCCGCAGCGCGCTGCGGCCTCGACCAGTTCGGGAAGCGCCCACATGGAGATATAGAGCGCCGGCGTCTCCTGGCTGGCGTACTGGGCCGCCGCCAGCGCGTCGGCGTAGCGGCCCAGCCCGTTGTTCAAGATCGCGGCCGCCCAGTGCGCATAGGTTGCCGCGATTCCCTGGCCTCTGGCTGCCGCGTCGGCGATGGTGGCCTCGATCAGCGGGGTAGCCGCGGCCTGGTCGCCCCGCAGAGACGCCATCAGCATCGCGGCGAAGGGCGCACTGCGAGCCCCGGTCGCCGCACAGACCGCAGTGGTCTCCGCGATCAGGGCCGCGGCCGCTGCGAAGTCACCGCGCCAGGCGGCGTCTGTGCCCAGAGAGCCTAGGTCGATGGGCAGCTGGTCGAGTGCGCCGGCGTCACGGGCGAGCTGGACCTGCCGGACCAGAATCGCGCGGCAGCGGACGTCGTCCCACAACGCGCTGGCGGCCGCCTGACCCAGCCAGCCCCACCGGATCCTTTCTTCGGGGGAGATGTCTGCGCTGGCAAAGGCGCTCGCGGCTCGCTGCAAGGCTGGTGCTGCAAAGGCCGGTCCCTCGGTGACCAGCAGGGCCAGGCCGTCGAGGGCCAGGTCGGCCAGACCCGGAGGGCGCGCCGGGCGGGGCAGGGCCCGGGCAGCCTCGGAGACCTCAGCCAGATCGCCGGCCCCCGCGAAACGCCCAGCGAACAGCGCGGCCATCCACGCGCTCATATAGGCCTCGCGCGCCATTTCCAGGTTGAGCGACTCGAGCCGCTTAGCTGCTTTGAGCAGCAGCGGGGGAGCGTCACTGCCCAGGCCCGAGGAAAACGCGATCTGCCCGTGGAGCAAGTCCATCCGGGCGCTGGAGAACTCATCCAGCGGCCCGGCCTCCGCCTTGACCAGCAGGTCGAGAGCCTTATCGAACGCGCCAGCCTGCATGTTGGCCTCCGCCGCCGCCAGCGTGCGCTCGGCTCGGCGCGCTGGCTCGGCCGTCAGCGCCGCCGAGCGCTCCAAAAACGCCGCGGCTGCGGCCAGCCCCCCGCGTGCCTGAGCCTGCCCGGTGGACCGCTCGAGCTCCGCCGCGACCTCCTCATCAGGACCAGACATCGCCTGCGCGAGGTGCCAGGCCCGTCGATCCGAATCAGTGTGCGCTTCGGTCACCTCCGCCAGCGCGGCGTGCACCTGGCGGCGATCGCCGCGTGAGACCGCCCGGTAGGCCGCCGAGCGCATCAGGGGATGACGGAACACAACCTGTCCTCCGATTCCGCCGATATCGAGGAGCCCGGTTCCCTCCGCCTGCTCGGCCACCTTGACGCCCAGTCCCAGGCGCCCGGCGGCCCTGCGCACGAGCGCCGGGTCACCGGTGGGATCGGCTGCCGCGACCGCGAGCAGCAGCCGGGTCTGTTCGGGCAGGCCCTCGACCCGCCTCAGGAAGTTCTCCCGGATCCGGCCCGGCAACGGCCGTACCTCCGGCAGCCCGAAGCCACCTGCCAGCTCGGCCGGCGAGCGCCCGCGCGGCAGCTCAAGCAACGCCAGCGGGTTTCCCCGCGTCTCGGCCACGATCTGGTCGGCCACCCGCTCATCCAGTGGCCAGCGGACCACCGACCCCAGCAGTTCCCGCGCGTCAGCATGGCGCAGGCCCTCCACCATCAGCTCGGGCAGCCCGCGCAAGTCCGCGCCCGGCTCCCGGGCGGCGAAGATCACCACCACAGCTTCCGCCAGTAGCCGGCGCGCCGCGAACGCCAGAACCTGCACCGAAGCCCGGTCCAGCCATTGCACATCATCCACCACGCACACCAGCGGCCGGTCCCCGGCCACCTCCGACAGCAGGCCCAGCACCGCCAGGCCGATTAGGAAACGGTCCGGTGCAGGACCTGCTTCCAGGCCGAACGCGATCCTGAGGGCATCCCGCTGCGGGCCGGGCAGACGCCCGAGCCGATCGAGCATGGGCCCGCACAGCTGATGCAGCCCGGCGAACGCGAGCTCCATCTCCGACTCCAACCCGGCCGCACGTACGGACCTCAGATCCGGTGCCGACTCGACCGCGTAGTCCAGCAACGCCGTCTTGCCCACCCCGGCCTCACCCCGCACCACAAGCACAGCGCTGCGCCCGCCACGCACCCCTTCGAGCAGCCCGTCCAGCACGGCACACTCGACACGACGTCCGCGCAACATCGTCAACCGACCCGGGACGAGCCAGGCGAGCTGGCCATTCGGACCTGGCCGGGCGGAGCTAGGGTTCCGGTCGCGGACGGCTCCCCTGAGAGCCTGGGGACCTCCAGCCGGAACGCTCCGGTGGCGGCCGCATGCTCGGCCGCCGACCTGATCGGGCCACCGCGTAGGTCCGTGTCTGCCATGATCCCGACAACTCCTTCAGGTTGCTCGTAGCCGATCTGGGGCTCTCGCCACCGCCGCCGGCTCCGGCGGATAGCTCACGAAGCAGCGAACGAGCTCCAGCAAGACCAGCCTGGCGGGGGTGCACTCGCGAACCAATGGAGTGCTCTTCAGCGTCTAGGCTCAGGAGCTCCCGCAGAACGCATCGGGTTTCCCCCACACCGAGGATTCCGATTGTGGGGTTCACCCGATTGTCGGCGCGTCTGTCGGCCGCCATCATCCCCATGTGGGGTACCTGATCCTGATCGTCGACGACAGCCCGCGTTTCCGCGCGGTCGCAGCGGAATTGCTCGCCGCCTGGGGCTTCGAGCTGTTCGACGTGGCTGCGGACGGGCCGCAGGCGCTGGCCGCTGTGGCCGGGAGATGCCCGGACGGGATCCTGCTGGACGTCAACCTTCCGGGACCAGATGGCTTTGCGGTGGCAGCATCGCTGGCCGCCGCCTGCCCTGCGGCGAGGATCGTGCTGACCTCTACCGATGCTGACTGTGCTCCCTCCCAGGTCCTGGCGACCTCGGCCGCGGTAGCGTTCGTACCCAAGCAGGAGCTTGCTGCCACCGACCTCCGGGCGCTTTTCGCCGCCTGAACCGGGTGCTGGGCTGGGTCAGGCCCGCAGGTATGTGAGCACGGCCAGGACGCGACGATGCTGGTCCGGTGACTGATGCAGGCCGAGCTTGTCGAAGATGCCGGTCACGTGCCGTTCCACGGCGGCTACCGTCACCACCAGTTCGTGCGCGATGCCGTTATTGGAGCGTCCCTCCGCGATCAGCGCCAGTACCTGCTGCTCTCGCGGCGTCAGGGCATCGAGTGGACTTGCTTTTCGCTTGCGGCCGACCAACCGCGCCACCACATCGGGATCGAGCACAGACCCGCCGTCGGCCACGCGGCGGACGGCGTCGGTGAACATGCCCAGATCGCCGACTTTCTCCTTCAGCAGGTAGCCGACGCCCCGGGCGCCGTCGGCGACGAGATCGAACGCGTAGCTGTCTTCAAGGAACTGGGACAGGATCAGGACACCTGCCTCCGGACGGGCAGCACGGATCTGAAGGGCCGCCCGGAGCCCGTCATCAGTATGATCCGGCGGCATCTGGATGTCGGCGATGACCACGTCCGGGCCGTACGCGCCAGCCATCCGGACCAGCTCGCGTGCGTCGTCCGTAGCGCCGACCACGTCGAATCCGCTGTCCTGGAGGACGTGCACGATCCCTTCCCGGATGAACGGCTGATCGTCGCCCACAAGGACGCGAATGTGCCGAGACTGGCCCACGGCCCAACGCTATGCCCCTAGCTCAGGCGGTGCCCAGACCATCGGCCGGAACCTTGCTGACCGGGTCCTGGGTTCCGGCCGGCGAGTCACTCGATCCGGACGGGCACGGTGGGGCCCATTCGGTCAAATGATCTTGGTCAGTACCCAGAACATGATTCCGGTGCCTGCGCCGTAGGCCAGGTGCGCGCTCAGGTCCCAGGCCAGGGTCTTCACGTCGTACTTCCAGATCGGCTGGTACAGCCCGGCCGTCGGCAGGGCGATGTAGTCGTTGGCGAAGACCGCGGCGCCGAAGGGCAGGCCGTACAGGGGATGCGGCGTGGGCCGCGATCCGGCCAGGACGGCGTAGGCCGCGCCCGCCGCCGATCCGTAGGCCCAGTGCGCGGCGGTGCTGACCGGCCAGGCCGAGCGGTCGGGGAGCTTGCGCTGGGTGAAGCCCTCGATGAGGCGCTTGGCCACCTGCCCCGGGTCAGGGGCCGACTCCCAGCTGTCGATCGGCGCGAATTCCCAGGCCAGCGGACTCTCGGTGCCGCCCGCACGACGGTGCCGCAGGTACTGAACGGTGTCCAGGCAGATGGTGCCCACGCCTCCGGCCAGCAGGCCGGCGGTGACGGCCGCGAGGGGGGTCAGCGGGTGATTTCGAACGCGTGTGGCGGCCATCACCGCTCCGTCCCTTGCGAGCCAAAGAAGATTTCCGGGAAGAGGGTGGCGGCGGCGTAGCCCATCGTCT
>Ga0209839_10002007_pt1 | contig 10145 bp, 8 predicted proteins | sample OrgsoiDNA2013050_FD_185800 | JGI IMG/M metagenome (GOLD analysis project Ga0209839, IMG submission 185800) | Permafrost soil microbial communities from the Arctic, to analyse light accelerated degradation of dissolved organic matter (DOM) -... | ecosystem: Environmental > Terrestrial > Soil >... | reverse complement strand
GCGGGGGCGGGGGGGCCGATGGGCTCGCCGTCAGTGGTGTCCGGGGCGGAATCGGCGGATTGGGCCGGGCGGCTTTCCCGCAGCAGTTCCTCGAGCCGGGCCCCCTGCAACCGGCGGAACGTACGGTGCGGGCGGCTGCGGTCGAGTATGGCGACCTCGAGCTGGACGCTGGGCACGTCGGGCTGCTCGCCGTTGCCGGGGGCCGCCAGCGCGGCTATGGCCGCGCCGAACGCCTCGGTCAGCGACATGCCGTCGCGGTACCGCTCCTTCAGCGCGGTGGACACCTGGTCGGCCTGGCCGCCGATGGCCGCGAACCCATGCTCATCAGCCACCGACCCGTCGAACGTGATGCGGTAGATCTGGTCGTCGCTGGCGCTTTCTGCCGCCTCGGCGACGATGATCTCGACCTCGAACGGCTTGCTGCTCTCGGTGAAGATCTGGCCGAGTTGCTGCGCGTACCAGTTAGCGATGCCCCGGGCGGTGACGTCACGGCGGTCGAACTGGTAGCCAGTGACGTCGGCGTAGGTCACGCCGGCCTTGCGCAGGTTCTCGTACTCGTTGTACCGGCCGACCGCCGCGAAGGCGATCCGGTCGTAGATCTCGCTGATCTTGTGCAGCGCCCGGGACGGGTTCGGCGCCACGAACAAGATGCCGCCGGCGTACTGGATGACGACCCCGCTGCGGCCGCGCGCGATGCCCTTGCGCGCATAGTCCGCCTTGTCTTTCATCACCTGTTCAGGCGACACATAGAACGGCATGGACACCGCAGGCGTTTCCTTTACTCGCGAGTTCGGTTGGGACAGGTAGGCGGGATGGGTACCTCGGTCAGCTGGATTCGAACGGGGCCGAGGGGCCGTCCGGCGACTGCATGCGCTCGTTGACCACGGCCCTGGCGTGCTCCTCGGCTTCAGCTTCGGACAGCCGGTTGTAGCCGTCCGCGGTCACGACCCCGATCACCGGGTAGATCGAGCGGGTCAGGTCCGGGCCGCCGGTGGCCGAGTCGTCGTCGGCCGCGTCGTACAGCGCCTGCATGCAGGCCCGCACCGTGTCCCGGGCGGCCATGCCGTCCTGGTAGAGCTTCTTCAGCGAGCCCCGGGCGAACACCGACCCGGAGCCGATCGAGTGGAACCGGTGCTCCTCGTACGGGCCGCCGGCCACGTCGTAGCTGAAGATCCGGCCTATCCCGGCGTCCTCGTCGTACCCGACGAACAGCGGGACGACGGCAAGGCCCTGCATGGCGGCGGCGATGTTGCCCCGGATCATCGTGGCCAGCCGGTTGGCCTTGCCCTCCAGCGACAGGGACCGGCCTTCCATTTTCTCGTAATGCTCCAGTTCCACCTGGAAGAGCCGGACGAACTCCAGGCCGACGCTGGCCGTGCCCGCGATCCCCATGGCGGAGAACTCGTCCGTGCGGAAGACCTTCTCCACGTCGCGTTTGGCGATCAGGTTGCCGGCGGTCGACCGGCGGTCACCGGCGATGACGACGCCCTCCTCGAAGACCGCCGTCACGATCGTCGTGGCGTGCGGCAGGTCGGGCAGCACCCCACCGGCCGCGGACGCCGCCCGCACCGAACTGCCGGGCAGCAGGTCGGGGGCGTAGGAGGCGAGGAAGTCCGCAAACGACGGGATTCTGGCCGTCATGAACGCCTCCGGGAAACGCCTGCTCGCATCCAAGTCGAAGCCCACGCGGATCCTTCCGTTTTCCTGTAAGCCGTCTTACGAACAGACACTACTGCGACGTGCGGGCGCCGTGCACAAAGGTCGCGTGGCGGACGTCAGCCTTCGGCGAACCACCCCCCCCAGCGCCCGCGGCACCAGCACCGCGCCCGCGGCACCAGCACCGCACCTGCGGCACCAGCACCGCACCCGGCGCCGACAGCGTTGAGCGCACGCGAGGCTCGTGCCTCACGTGCGCTCCGGGGAGCCGTGCCGCCCGGCGGGCGGGCGCCTACTGGCCGCCCTTCTGCACGTACGAGCGCACGAACTCCTCAGCGTTCTCCTCGAGTACCTCGTCGATCTCGTCCAGGATCGCGTCGACGTCGTCCGAGAGCTTCTCGTGCCGTTCCTGGACCTCTTCGGTCGACCGGGCCTCGGTCTCCTCGGCTTCATCGGTGCGGCGCGACGTCTGCCGCTGGCCGCCCGTGTCATTTTTTGCCATCCCGGTACCTCCGTCACTCGGGAGCGTTCCCTGTCCCAACGCTATCTTCGCCCGCCGGCACCTTGTTCAACCCCGCATTCGCAAGTCGGCCGCGATCCGGCACACCCAGCGGCTTTCCGGGCCGGCTCGTGGATCAGTTCATCCGGCCGGCTCACCCGGTCTGCCCGGTGAGGGCCCCCACCAGGTCCGCGGCCGTCCGGCAGCGGCGCAGCAGATCCCCGACGTGGGCCTTTGTGCCGCGCAGCGGCTCAAGGGTCGGCACCCGCTGCAGCGATTCGCGGCCCGGGATGTCGAAGATGACCGAGTCCCAGGACGCGGCCGCGACGGATTCGGCGTACTGGCGCAGGCACCGGCCGCGGAAGTAGGCCCGGGTGTCCTCGGGCGGCTCCTCGACGGCCCGCCGGATCTGGTCCTCGGTGGCGAGCCGCACCATCCGGCCCTTGACGGCCAGCCGGTTGTAGAGCCCGCGGGACTGCCGGACGTCGGAGTACTGCAGGTCGATGAGCTGCAGCCGGGGGTGGTCCCAGCCGAGCCCGTCCCGGGCCCGGAAGCCCTCCAGCAGTTCCAGCTTCGCTACCCAGTCCAGCTCGCGGGACAGCTGCATCGGGTCCTCTGACAGCCGGTTGAGCACCGATTCCCACCGGTTCAGCACGTCGGTGGTCATCGGGTCGACGTCCGAGCCGTACTTGTCCTCGGTGTACTTGCGGGCCAGCTCCAGATACTCCATCTGCAGCTGGATGGCGGTCATCTTGCGGCCGTCCCGCAGCGTGACCAGGCGCCGCAGCGACGGGTCGTGCGAGATGGCGCGCAGGTCCGCGACCGCGGTCTCCAGGGACAGGTCCGCGTTGAAGAACCTGTCCTCGATCATTGACAGAACCAGCGCGGTCGTGCCCAGCTTGAGGTAGGTGGCTACCTCGCTCATGTTGGCGTCGCCGATGATGACGTGCAGCCGCCGGTACTTCTCCGGATCGGCGTGCGGCTCGTCCCGGGTATTGATGATGGGCCGCTTCAGCGTGGTCTCCAGGCCGACCTCGACCTCGAAGAAATCGGCCCGCTGGCTGAGCTGGAACCCCACGCCCCGGCCGTCCGCGCCGATGCCCACCCGGCCGGCGCCGCAGATCACCTGGCGGGAGACGAAGAACGGCGTGAGGTGCCGGACGATTTCGGCGAACGGGGTGGCTCGCCGCATCAGATAGTTCTCGTGGCAGCCGTAAGAGGCGCCCTTGTTGTCGGTGTTGTTCTTGTACAGCTGGATCGGCGCGGCCCCGGGGATCGTGGCGGCGCGCTCCGCCGCCTCAGCCATGATCCGCTCGCCGGCCTTGTCCCAGATCACCGAGGACAGCGGGTTGGTGCACTCCGGGGTGGAGTACTCCGGATGCGCGTGGTCGACGTACAGCCGGGCACCGTTGGTCAGGATGACGTTGGCCAGGCCCAGGTCCTCGTCGGTGAGCTGGGTCGAGTCAGCGCTCTCCCGGGCCAGATCGAACCCGCGGGCGTCGCGGAGCGGATTCTCCTCCTCGAAGTCCCACCGCGCCCGCCGCGCCCGCGCCGCCGTGGCGGCCTGGTAGGCGTTCACGATCTGGGAGGAGGTCACCATGGCATTGGCCCCCGGCTGACCGGGCACGGAGATCCCGTACTCGGTCTCGGTGCCCATTACCCGCAACACACTCATATGGCCAGCCTATGCCGCCCGGACCGCAGCTACACCGCAGACACGGCGCGGCCGCGACCCTGGCCCGCGCCGCCGGACCGGCGCGTGCCAGCTGTCGCGGGTCACAGGTACTGGCCCGTGTTGGCCACGGTGTCGATCGAGCGGCCGGCCTCGGTGCCCGTCTTGCCCGACACGAGGGTGCGGATGTAGACGATCCGCTCGCCCTTCTTGCCGGAGATGCGCGCCCAGTCGTCCGGGTTGGTGGTGTTGGGCAGGTCCTCGTTCTCGCTGAACTCATCCACGCAGGCCGACAGCAGATGGGCCACCCGCAGGCCCTTCTGGCCCGTGTCGAGAAACTCCTTGATGGCCATCTTCTTGGCCCGGTCCACGATGTTCTGGATCATGGCGCCGGAGTTGAAGTCCTTGAAGTACAGCACTTCCTTGTCGCCGTTGGCGTACGTGACCTCCAGGAACCGGTTCTCCTCCGATTCGGTGTACATCCGCTCGACGACCCGCTGGATCATCCCCTCGACGGTGCCGTCACGCGAGCCACCGTGCTCGGTCAGGTCGTCGGGGTGCAGCGGAAGCCCAGTGAGGATGTACTTGGAGAAGATGTCCTTGGCCGCCTCGGCGTCGGGCCGCTCGATCTTGATCTTGACGTCGAGCCGCCCGGGCCGCAGGATCGCGGGGTCGATCATGTCCTCGCGGTTGGACGCGCCGATCACGATCACGTTCTCCAGGCCCTCAACGCCGTCGATCTCGGACAGCAGCTGCGGGACGATCGTGTTCTCCACGTCGCTCGAGACACCCGAGCCGCGGGTCCGGAAGATCGAGTCCATCTCGTCGAAGAACACGATCACCGGCATGCCCTCGCTGGCCTTCTCCCGCGCCCGCTGGAACACGAGCCGGATGTGCCGTTCGGTCTCGCCGACGTACTTGTTGAGCAGCTCGGGGCCCTTGATGTTCAGGAAGAAGCTCCGGCCCGCCGAGCCCGGCGGCACCGTCCCATCAGCCGCGGTCTTCTGCGCGACCTGCTTGGCCAGCGAGTTGGCCACCGCCTTGGCGATGAGCGTCTTCCCGCAGCCGGGCGGGCCGTACAGCAGCACGCCCTTGGGCGGCCGCAGCTGGTGCTCGCGGAACAGGTCCGCATGCAGGTAGGGCAGCTCGATGGCGTCCCGGATCTGCTCGATCTGGGAGGCCAGGCCGCCGATGTCGGAGTAGACGATGTCGGGGACTTCCTCCAGGATGAGCTCCTCGACCTCCGCCTTCGGGATGCGCTCGAACACGTACCCCGAGCGCGGCTCCAGCAGCAGCGAGTCGCCGCTGCGTAGCGTGGAGGCGCGCAGCGGGTCGGCCAGCCGGACCACGCGCTCCTCGTCCGCGTGCGAGATGACCAGCGCGCGCTCGCCATCCTCCAGGAGCTCCTTGAGCATGACGATCTCACCGGCGGTCTCGAACCCCTCGGCGAGCACGACGTTGAGCGCCTCGTTCAGCACGACTTCCTGGCCGGGCTTGAGGTGCTCGAGCTCGACGGCGGGGCTCACGTGGACCCGCATCTTCCGGCCGCCGGTGAAGACGTCGGCGGTGTTGTCGTCGGCGGCGTTGAGGAAGATGCCGAAGCCGGATGGCGGCTGTGCGAGCCGGTCGACTTCCTCCTTGAGCGCGACGATCTGGTCCCGGGCCTCGCGAAGCGTGCCGGTCAGCCGCTCATTCTGCGCGGTGACGGCGGCCAGGCTGGCCTCGGTCTCGCGCAGCCTCTCCTCGAGAAGCCGCGCCTGGCGTGGCGAATCGGCGAGCCTGCGGCGCAATGCGGCGATCTCCTCGTCAAGGAAGGAGATCTGCGCGGTAAGGCCCTTGACCTCATCGTCATGCCGTGAGGCTCGTGAGCTTTCGTCTCTGCTTCCCACGGCCCTCACCTCCTTCCGGTGCCTGAACTACCTAGACCCTACCTACCGCGGAGGCATTCGTAACCTGCGCCACCGCGTTAAACAGAGCACACATGACGACGGATTAATGCCCCGCGGCGCGTCCTCCAAAGCAGGTAGCAAGGCTGATCGTTACGGTTTAGACACTTTTCGTTATGATAAGCGCCCGTCAGGCGGGCTCCTCCTCGGGGTGCGCCCCCTTGGCCGGACGTCGCCGCCGCGGCGGCGGGGTGACCCCATCCGCCAGCCGGCGCGCGGTGATGAGGAACCCGGTGTGCCCGACCATCCGCTGCTCCGGCCGGACCGCCAGCCCGTCCACATGCCAGCCGCGCATCAGGGTCTCCCACGCCGCTGGCTCGTCAAACCCGCCGTAGCCGCGCAGCGCCTCCACGGTCCGCGACAGCTGCGTGGTGGTCGCCACGTAGCAGCAGAGCACCCCCCCGGGCACTAGGGCGCGGGCCGCCGTGTCCACGCAGTCCCAGGGGGCGAGCATGTCCAGGATGACGCGGTCGGCGCCGTCCGCGGCCGGCGGAACGCCCTCCCCGGAGGCCGTACCGGGGCCGTCTGCTCTGGGCGTAATGCCGGCCGACGCGCCGAAATCACCGGCGACGAGGTCCCAGTTCGCGGGCACGGTGCCGAAGAAGCTCTCGACGTTGCGGCGGGCGATCTCGGCAAAGTCGGCGCGGCGCTCGAACGAAGTCACCGACCCGCCGTCGCCGACCGCGCGCAGCAGCCAGCAGGTCAGGGCGCCTGACCCAGCTCCGGCCTCGACCACCCGCGCGCCGGGGAAGACATCGGCCAGCCCGACGATCTGGGCCGCGTCCTTGGGGTACACGACCGCCGCGCCGCGCTTCATGGACAGCGTGAAGTCGGCCAGCAGCGGCCGCAGCGCCACGTAGGGCGTGCCCCCCGAGGAGGTCACGACGCTGCCTTCCGGCCGGCCGATCAGCTCGTCATGGCTGAGCGACCCACGGTGGGTGAAGAAGGTCTTGCCCGGTTCCAGGACTACCGTGTGGCGGCGGCCCTTCGGGTCGGTGAGCTGAACGTGGTCGCCGGCCGCGAACGGCCCGCGACGATGGAAAATCATGCCGGACAGGCTATCGGCGCCGCCGGGCGCCCGGGCCGGCTCAGACGCCGGCGAACGCGCTGTCCAGGTCGGTGGCGGCCAGCACGCCGTAGACCTGCCCGGAAGGCTCCACGACCAGGTACTCGCTCGCGGGGGCCTTGCGGACCGCGTCGATGAGGGCCATTCCGCTCAGGTCGGCGGACAGCACGAGGCTGGGATCGAGCTTCCGGGCCAGGGTGCCGGCCTCGATCCAGGGCCGGCGCTGCGGCGGGGTCGCCATCACCGCGGACTCGTTCACGATCGCGATCGGGGTGTTCTCGTGGTCCACCACAACCAGGGCCCGCGCGTTCGTCTCGTCAGCCCGGCGGATCGCCTCGGCCAGCGGGAGGCTGGCCGCGATCGGGATGGCCTTGCGGGCCAGCCGCCGCGCCTGGATACCGGGTAGCCGCTCCCGCAGCCGGGTGGCCTTGATCGACTGGCCGGCGCCGATCCACATGAAGCCGGCGATGAACGCGAGCCACAGCACGCTGGTCAGGTCTTCGCTCTCGCCCTTGGCCATCGCGTAGGTGACCGGCACCACGATGATGGCCACGGCCAGTACCCGGCCCGCCCACGCGGCGACGATGGTGGCGGTGCCCGGCCGGCCGGTGAGCTTCCAGACCAGGGCGCGCAGCATCCGGCCCCCGTCCAGGGGCAGGCCCGGGAGCAGATTGAACAGGCCGACGATGAGGTTGGCCCAGCGCAGCTGTCTGACGATGATCCAGCCGATGGTGCCGCCGGGCACGACCTTCATCAGCCCGTAGCCGACCGCGGCCAGGATCAGCGAGAGCGCGGGCCCGGCCGCGGAGACGGTGAACTCCCGTCCGGGGGTCTGCGGCTCCAGCTCGATCTCGGAGAACCCGCCCAGGGGGTAGAGCAGGATGCGGCGCACCGGCAGCCCGTAGCCACGGGCGACCAGCGAGTGGCTGAGCTCGTGCACCAGGACGGACAGGTAGAGCAGCACCACGAAGGCGGCGGCCACGATGTACCGGACGCTCCCGGCCACCGTGCCGGCCAGGTCGTTCGCGTAGATGACGATGAACACGCCCGCGATCAGGAACCAGTACGGGGAAATGATCACCGGGATACCGAAGGGACGCCCGATCACGAGCCCTGAACCCGGCTTCGCCGGGGGCGGGCCCGGTTTGTCGGGCGTCATGCCTGCCACATCACCGATGCTACGTGCCCGACCGGGCCCCGCGACCGCCGAAATGCCGGACGGGCCAGGAACCGGCGCCGCGCGGCGCACCCTGCGCCAGCCGCGAAATCACGGCAGAGTGTCGGTGGCCTCCCCTAGGCTCGGCCCCGTGGATGAAATCGTCGCGGTAGAGATCGCCGACCCGGCCCCTCCGGAGGAGGGCCCCGGAGCCGCGCGCCGGCCGGCGCTGTCGCCGTCCCGGGCCGCCGATTTCATGACCTGCCCGCTGCTGTACCGGTTCAGGGTGATCGACAAGCTGCCCGAGCCGCCGAGCGCCGCGGCCGCCCGCGGGACGCTGGTGCACGCGGTGCTGGAGCGGCTCTTCGACCTGGCCGCAGCCGCCCGGACTCTGGATGCGGCCCGCGCGCTGGTGCAGCCTGAGTGGGAACGGCTACTGGCCGCCGAGCCCGGCCTGACCGCGCTGTTCGCGGGTGAGGCCGAGCAGGAGGCGTGGATCCAGGACGCGGCCACCGCGCTGGACAGCTACTTCCGGCTGGAAGACCCGCGCCGGCTCGAGCCCGCCGACCGCGAGCTGTACGTCGAGGCCGAGCTCGGATCCGGGCTGCGGCTGCGCGGCTACATCGACCGCCTCGACGTCGCGCCGGCCGGTGACATCCGGGTCGTCGACTACAAGACCGGCAAGGCGCCGCCCCAGGACTTCGAGGCCCGGGCGCTGTTCCAGATGAAGTTCTACGCGCTGGTGCTGTGGCGGGCACGGGGGCAGATCCCGCGGCTGCTGCAGCTGATGTATCTCGGCGACGGCCAGGTCGTGCGCTATGCCCCCGACGAGGCTGACCTGCTGGCCACCGAGCGCAAGGTGCAGGCGCTGTGGCGGGCCATCGAGCGGGCCACCGACGCCGGGGACTGGCGGCCGCGGCCTGGCCGGCTGTGCGAATGGTGCGCGCACAAAGCGCTGTGCCCGGAGTTCGGCGGCACGCCGCCGCCCCTGCCAGGCCACGAGACGCTGCCCGGTCACGAGACGCTGCCCGGTCACGACGAAGCGCTGGCCAGCGTCATGGGCCCAGCGGCTGCAAAAGTAGAGGTAACGGTCGAGGTGCCGGGCGGCGCCGCAGGGCTGGGGAACGCCTAAGCTCAGGCTCGCGGGCGGTGAGCGCCCGCCGTTTGCCGCCGCCCTGACTGGAGAGCTCGTTCCGTTGTCCTTCCCGCCCGCCTCGCCCGGGCCGTCGGCGGGCTCGCCGGCCGAGCCGGCCGCCCGGCCCCAGCCCACGAGCACGACCAGGCCCAGGCCTGGCCTCGGTTCCGGGGCCACGATCCAGGCCTCCGCCAGCGCCAGCCCGGCCCGCTGGCGCTGGCCCAGGTTCTGGCGCGCCCGGCAGGCGCCCCCGGACGGCGGCCGGGAGGTGTTCCGGCTGACGGCACCCGTCGTCATCTGGTGGATCTGGCTGGTGTTCGCCGTGGCCAACGTGATCGATCTTGGCGTCGAGGCACAGCCCCGGTTCGCGGCCGTGGTGTCGGTCGTCCTGCTCACCATCACCGGGGTGGCCTACGCCTGCGCGTTCCAGCCCCGGGTCGTCGCCGATGAGGCCGGTCTCTCGGTGGTCAACCCGGTCCGCCAGTGGCGGGTGCCATGGGGCGCGATCCGGCAGATCGAGGTGCGTGACTGGGTGCGCATCCAGTGCGCGCGAGCCCCCGGCGGGGACGCCACGAAGACGATCGAGTGCTGGGCCCTGTTCGCGACCGCCCGGGTCAAGCGCAACTACTCGCGGCGCGCCCAGGACCAGATCACCCGGTCAGCCGACACGGCGCGGATGCCCGACGAAGCCAGGCGCCTGATGTCCCTGCCCACAGTCGTGATCATCGCCCGCCAGCTGGAGCGGCGCGCCGGGCAGGCCCAGGCGCCCAGTGCCACCGATGAGCGGCTGGTCACCTCCTGGGCCTGGCCGTCGATCGCCGCGATGCTCCTCCCGGCGGCGGCCCTGGCCATCCTCCTGCTCACTACCCACTGACCGCCGCCACGCGGTGTGTCGGCGAAGTACCACCGCGGGCTACGGCGAGGCGCTCGCTACAGGCCCGGTGAGCGGCCGGTCCCGACGGCCACCACACGCGGGCTACGGACAGACGGGCCGCAGGCCCGACCGCCCAGCGAA
>Ga0209839_10002006_pt1 | contig 10151 bp, 6 predicted proteins | sample OrgsoiDNA2013050_FD_185800 | JGI IMG/M metagenome (GOLD analysis project Ga0209839, IMG submission 185800) | Permafrost soil microbial communities from the Arctic, to analyse light accelerated degradation of dissolved organic matter (DOM) -... | ecosystem: Environmental > Terrestrial > Soil >... | reverse complement strand
CGGCGCCGATCGCGGTGTTCGTGCCGTAGGCGTAGGCGAGCAGCAGCAGCCGCTCCCACAGCACGGCCCGCTGGAGCCCCTCGCGCGTGCCGACCGCGGTGAGATGGCCGAGCATCCCGGTCCGCAACGCAGCTTCGGTGACCATGTCGATCAGCGGCACCTGCCCCCAGCGGTCGCGGACGGCCCTCTTCAGCCGCCGCAGGTTCCGCGGCTCGGGCTGCGCATCCAGAGGCGTGAGCCTGATCGCGCCGCTCTTGCGGTCGGTGATCCGCAGCCAGTCCAGGCCGGGCAGCGCGTCGTTCAGCGCGGCGAGTTCGGTGCGCATCTCCTGCCGCAGCTCGGCGGTGAACGCGGCAGGGTCCAGCGGCTTGTGCAGGCTCTCGTAGTGCGCGGCGCGGTGGATCTCAAAGTCGGCCGGGAGGTCTTCGTCGGGGTTTCGCCACTCGTGCGCGCCGAGCACCCAGATCTCTTTGCAGCGCAGCCGCGCGCGCAGCGCCTGGAAGACGCACGCCTCATAGACGTTGCGGATGATCCGGGTGCGCCCGCGCGAGTCGGTCGCTGTGAGCAGGTCCGACCAGCCCGGGTCGACGGCGCCATCGAGGACGACGTGCTCGCCGAGCGGGTAGTACTGCGCGGTGCTGTGGGCGTAGCGCACGATCAGCGCGAGCGCGTCGATCACCGGTTGGTGGGCGGTGTTGTTGGAGCGGAACTCGAGCACGCCGAGCAGCCGGATCAGCCCCCGCCGGTAGTGATTGGTGTAGGACGCCTTGAACACTTTGCGCTTCTGGCGCTGGTACTCGGTCCCCTTGGCGCGGTACTCGTTGACGAGATCCTGCAGCGTCGCCTCACCGCCGACGACCGGGTAGATCACCTCACGGACCGTCTCATCCGGGGTGCCCAGGGACGCTTCGGCGATCTTGCGCAGCATCGTCTCCTTGCCCGTGACGCGCTTGAAGTCCTTCACCAGCTCGGTGATGACCTTCTGCTCGGCATGGGCGTTGATCCGGCGCACGGTCGAGATCAGCAGCTGCGCGAGGCTGTCGGTCACCTCCCGCTCGCGCACGGCAAGCAACGCGCAGAGCAGCGCGACCTTTGTCGGCTGCGGGTGCTCGCGCAGATGCACAGGCGACTCGACCGCGGCACGGGCGCGCCAGCCGGCGACGACATTCGGCGCGATGCCTGCGAACAGGTCGGCGGGCAGCCCGATCGCGCGGATCGCCTCGAGCTTTGAGATCTCGACAAGCATCGTGTCCAGGCTCACGTTGCCCGGCGCAGCCTTGATCAAGCTGAGCGCGGCGTCGTCGTCATCGACCGCGATCAGCGCCTCCAAGCGCGCGACCGTGGCCGGGTCGAGGCGTTCTGCGATCAGGTTGAGCAGCGCCTGCTCGGCTCGGTAGAGCGCGGAGCGGACGATCTCGCTGACGCGATCGGGAGTCGGCGGCTCGATCAGCTCTGCTCGGAAGCGCGCGAGCAGCTCCTCACGCACGCGATCGTGGCGGCGTTCGACCAAAGCGACGTGCTCAGCAAGCCAGCCCGCCAACGTCTCCGCGTCGAGCACGCTGCACTCTCGAAAGCCGGTGTACCCGCGGATCTCGCCGCGATAGCGCTGCGCGCTACGGCCGGCGAAGTCGAACGACCCCAGGTCGCCGGCGGGCACGCGGACCTGACGTGCGAGGTGCGCGACCGCGTCCTGCGGCAGCTCGTTGGCAGCACGCGGGAACCGCCCGCGCCAGAGCAGGAACTTCAGCAGCGCCGCGAAGCCCAGGCGCGTCGCGCCGGACGTGTTGCGCAGCAGAAAGAGCTCGTCGCCGACGAGGGTGAAGTGATCGACGACCTCATCCAGACCCAGGTTGCGCCCCACCTCAGGGGTAGTCCGAGTCGATCGCGTCGTCGGGCAGGTTCGTGATCATGTGCATCATCTCAAGGGCGTCGCGGTGCAGGCGGTAGGAGATCAGGCCGTAGATGATGTGCGCGGGCGGCGGCCCGGGGTCCCTGGCGACCCCGGAAAGCCGAATCCCTGGAGAAGTCAGTCGGCTTGTCCGTTGCCTTGCGCGCGCATCGCGTCCTCGGCGGCGGCGATCACGCCCTCAAGCTCGCCGGCGAGGTTGGCCGTCTGCTCGTCAAGCCGGCGCAGGTGCCGTTCGGCGGCTGCCAGCTCGGCGCGTGCCTCGGCGAGCGCGTCGGTCACCTTGACGGCTCTGCTGCCCGCCGGCTCGGCCATGCACATCGCCTGCAGGATCAGCACTAGTGCCCAGGAGGCGGCGGCGAGCGCCTGCCCGAGCGGCGCCTGCTCACGGTCTTTGCGCGCCCGCAGCGGCCCGGCGATGTGGGCCGCTTGCCAGTGCATCGCGCCGACGAACCCGGCGCCCTCCGCGCCTGAAGCCTTGAGCGCCTGGGCGCGCGCGAGCGACAGCCGCTCCGCCCGGTTGTCGCCCTGCTCGAGCATGTGACCCTCGGCGAGCATCCCGCAGCCGATCGCCGCGCCATAGAGCGCGTTCGCTAGGGCGGCGGCGAGCACGCGCTCCCCGCCGGCGGCGATGGCGTGTTCCGCGAGCTCCCGTTCGGAGGGAACCTGCGCGTAGACGCCCAGCGCGGCGAGCGCCGCCGAGATCTCTGAGGGCTTGGGGAAATCGCGGCGGCATGGTTCGGGAGCGTATCCAGGTCGGGACGCGACGTGGCCGCGAACCGCGGTCGGCAGGCACATGCCGTCGGGGGATGCGCAGAGGCTCGACGCGACACCCGGCGCGTTGGCGCGTCCGGCTCTTTGGGGTCCATGCAGCCGAGCGTGGCCGTTTGAGGAACCGGCTACGAGCACGGCGTAGCAGTGCCGAACGATGCGAGTGGTGGACTCGCGGATCGCTTGTCCGCCGCGCGCGGTTCAATACGCCCCTGTGAGTCCGCGTCGTTCGATCGAGGGGTTCCGTTGCCGTTGACCCAGACACAGCTCGCGAGCGCCGTCGCTGACCGCGCCGATATCAGCCGCGCCGAGGCAAAGCGGGTGCTCGGGGTGCTCGAGGAGGTCGTGCTCGAGGAGCTCGGGAATGCGCAGAAGGTGCGGATCGGCGGCTTGGTGCAGCTGACGGTGCGTGTGAAGCCGGCGCAGAAGGCGCGTAAGGGCCGGAACCCGGCGACGGGCGAGGAGATCACGATCGCGGCCAAGCCCGCGGGCGTGGATCTTCGCGCGCGTCCGCTCGCGAAGGCCAAGGCGGCGCTACCGACGGTCCAGAAAGCCCGCCGGCGACTCGCCGCCTGAGACCAGACACAGCGCCGACGGCCGCGGACGGCGAGTTCGCGCCGGAAGCGCGTCCGGCCCCTGCCGGGCGTCCGATACGGAAGACGCTCAGCGAACAACGTGCAGTACGGGATGCCGCGCACACGCCCGGAGTGCTGCTCCCGTCTGCGCGAGCGGTAGCCGCCGACCCCCCGCGGAGCGCGCGCTCCCGTTCCAAACCAGTCGTGTCCGGAGGCTCGATCCGCGTCACGAGGCTTCTGCTCTCCCGGCGAGCGCCACTCCGTCGAGCGCCGGAACGACAGCCGCTGTTCGTCCGAGGCGAGAGCCAGCGTCTGGGGCGTCGGCACTGCCGCTCCTCGATTTGATTGCAGCAGCGCCGCCCACTGCGCTGGGTACTCAGCGCAGTGCTTGCCTGCTCTCTCGTCGCAGCGGTCGTCTCGCGATCGCGGCGTGGCCAGCGCCTACTCGTGCTCGCATCCCGCGGGTTGAGCGCTGAACGCGCTATCCCGAAGCGGGGAGCGCTCGCGCCAGAAGCCGGGAACGTCTTCAGCGCGCGATTTCTCAGCCTACGGCGCTGGCCTTGTGGACTACCCATCCGAGGTGAGCACCCGGTTTGGCTGGGAGGGCGCCCAGGTCGCCCAGCCCGGCGCGGAGCTCATGTTCGGAGGGAGCGCCTGGAAGCTGGGCGAGTGATGGAAGCACGCTTTGGAGTAGTAGTGCGACGTATTCGGCTTGGCGATCGAGGTTCGGGCCGGAGTAGGCGAGGCGGTGCTCGCCTGGGTCTACGGAGGCGAACCCGGCTTCGTTCAGCCATTGGGCGAGGTGTGTCCCCGCGTCGCTGCGCCCGGCTGCGTCCATGCCGCGGCACATCGTTGCGAACAGGATTTCCATCGCGCGGCTGGACGGCGCTGCCCAGACGGTGTTGTAATCGACCTCGATCGCGGTGAGCGTGCCGCCCTGCGCGAGGACGCGTCGGGCTTCTCGTAAGGCGCCGATTGGATCGGCGACGTGCTCCAGGAACCACATCATCCAGACGTGGTCCATGGAGTCGTCTTTATAGGGGAGCTGGAGCGCGTCCGCTTGGCGGAGGTCGGCCTCCAGACCAAGGCTGATCAGGTGGGAGCGCGCGACGTCGAGCTGGCTCTGTTCGATGTCGACGCCAGCGAGGGTGATTTCCGGAAAGGCTTTGCCGAGGATCCCGAGGACGGCGCCGACCCCGCACCCGACCTCGAGCAGACGCGTTCCCGTTGCGAGCGTGGTGCCGGCGAGGATCAACTCCTCACGCCAGTGCTCGGCCTGAGCGAGGAGTCGCTGCTGCTCCTCGGTCGCGTAGCCGTGCAGGTAGCCGTCAGTCATCTCGGTGGACAGCCAGTCGAGGGGATTGGGCCTGGGAGCTCATCGCGCGGTGGCCCGAGCGACTCGTAGCGTCTGCTCCAGCTCGGAGGCCTGTTTTGCCCAGCTCTCCATCTCCAGTCCTCGATAGGTGGAACGCGCATCCGCGATCAGTTCGAGTGCCCGCTCGCGATCGCCGGCTGCATTGCGGGCCAGCAGCGTGCGGGCGAAGTCGTGCTGCGTGTGTGCAAGCCATGGCCGAAATTCCATCCGCTCGTTCATCGCGAGCGCAGCCTCGAAGTGCGCGGCGGCCTCGTCCCAGCGCGCGAGCGTCGCTGCGAGCAGGCCGAGGTAGCGCGACACCGAGCCGCTGATCCGCTCGGGCGTGTCGGCGGCGTTGAATGCAGCATGGGGTGCGAGTAGCTCGTATAGCACCGCGGCGGGTTCGGTAGCGCCCAGGAGCGCGCAGGTCTCAGCGAGTAGGCTCGTTGCGCAGAGCCACTCGATGTCGACCGGCAGAGCCGAGAAGGTGTCAGCAGCGAGGTCGTTCAGCGCTTGCTCGGCTTGTGCGGCGCACCCGAGCCGGGCGTGGAGATGCGCGAGCGCGCAGCGCAAGATGGGGCGAGCTGGATAGTGGCTGGCCGCGTTGTCGATCGTCGTTTGCACTTCCTGCAGGCGGCCCTGGAAGTCGGCCAGTGTGTAGCGCTGCATCGTGTAGGCGGGGATTGCTAGGCCCCGCTGGGCGTGCTCGCCGTGCGCGTGCGCCAGCTGGACGAGGTGTTCGGCCTCGAGGAGCCTGCCCTCCGCGATCGAGAGCATCGCCCACGCGGCGTGGACTTGCCAGAGCTGCGCGGGCTGGCGCAGCTCCTCGGCGAGCCGAGCCGCTGAGCTCAGAGCGTCCTTCGCGCTCGGCACGTCGCCCAGATGCAGCCGCGCGATGAACAGCTGGTAGTAGCCCGACACGACTCGCTCCCGGTCACCGATTCGCTCTGCGACATCCCTCAGCTCGGTTCCGAGCGCGAGGTGTTCAGCGGCGTTGTGGGGGGCAAAGATCGCGGCCGCACGGCCGTCCAGCGCATGCACTAGCGCCGTCTGACTCGAGGCGCTTCGAGCGAGTTCAACCGCCTCCCGACTGAGCGCGTCTCGGCGATCCATCGAGAGCTCGTCGCGCAGCGCTCCCGCGACGCGTGAGAGCAGCCGCACGCGGAGCTCGATCTCCGACTCGGGGAGCGCACCGAGCCCGCGCTCGAGCAACGGGACAAGCCGTTCGTCGTCGTCTGCCCGGGCCCACACGATCCGCCCCCCGTATCCGGCAGCCGCCCGTGCGAGTTCCCGCGCCAGACCGAGGCGGCCGGCAAGATCGGCGGCTTGGAGGAAGGCCTCACCGGCGGAAGTGCTTTCGCCTGCTCGGGCTCGCGCCTCGCCGAGTGAGAGCAGTAGCTGGCAGCGGCCGCGATCATCCGCCGGTGCCGCGAGGTCAAGGGAGTCGAGCGCGGTCTGGTAGAGCCGTTCGGCCTCCTCGTAGGCGAGCAGCTCCAGCGAGCGGTCCCCCGCTCGCGACGCATACCCGCGAGCCTTGTCGAATTCGCTGCCCGCGATTGCGTGGTACGCGAGCGCGGCGAGGTGCGCTCCCGGCGCATCGCCATAGCGCGCCTCGAGGGCCCCGAGGGCTTGTCTGTGCAACTGCACGCGGCGTGCGAGGGTGAGGGCGTCGTATAGCGTGTCGCGGATCAGGACGTGCGCGAACCGCAGCCGACCAATCACGCCGGGAACCTCTGACACGACCCGAGCGAGCATCGCCTCGTCGAGGGTGTCGAGCAATGCGTCCTCCGAGATGCCGCCGATGCGCGCGAGCGAGTCGAGCGTGAACTCGCGTCCGAGCACAGAGGCGAGCACGAGCAAGCCGTTGCACTCCGGCGAGAGGTGGGCCAGACGGCGCGAGATCACGTCTCGAACGCTCTGCGGGATCACCAGCCGAACCTCGCCGCCGGGCTCTGGCCGAAGCCCCTCGAGCGAGAGGAGCCGCACGGTTTCCGCTACGAACAAGGGATTGCCCTCGGTCTCCGCATACAGCTCCGACGCGAGCTCGTGCGAGGCGATCTCCGCCGCGGTGAGGTCGATGTACTCAGCGATGTCGCGCTCGCTCAATCCCGTCAGCGTGATCCGCCGCGTCGCCGGCTCGCGTGTGACCTCGGCCAGCATCGCCGTCAGCGGCTCGTCCGGGATCGGGTCCAGGTCCCGTAAGGCGGCGAGGAGGAGAACGTGCATCGAGCCAAGCTCGCGGGCAATGAACCGGAGCAGCAGCAGCGACGGCGTGTCAGCCGCGTGGAGGTCATCGAGGAGGAGCACGATCGGGCGGCTCTGCGAAGCGTGGCGGAGCAATTCGGCCGTGGCATGAAACAGCCTGAATCGGGCGCCCTCGGATTCGACGGAGGCGGAATCCGGCGGCCCTGGAATGAGTTCGTATAGCTCGGGCAGCATCGGCGCGATCTCGATCGCTCCCGCTCCCAACTGCTTGACAAGCGCATCTGCGTCAGCGTCCCGCAGGTATGAGCGCAGCGACTGCACCCACGGCCAGTATGCGGGCGCACCACCAGCTTCCCAGCAGCGACCAATGAGCACGCGTGCGCCCCGGGCCCGTGCTCGGCTCGCGAGCTCCTCCGCCAAACGACTCTTCCCGATCCCGGGCTCTCCGGCGAGCACCACGAGACCGCCGTGGCCCGCGATCGCGTCCTCCAGTGCGTTCATCAACTCTGAAAGCTCCCGTTGCCTGCCAACGAACGCGCTGGACGGTCCCGACTCCGCGAGGACCCGCGGTCCGTGCCGCGGCCCGCTTGGCTCGAGCATGGGATCCTGCTCGAGAATCCCCTGATATAGCTCGCGCAGGGCGCGACCAGGTTCGATCGCGAGCTCTCTGACGAGCGCTCGCCGGCCTGACTGGTAGCTCTCCAACGCGTCGGCTTGGCGGCCCGCGCGGTACAGCGCGAGCATCAGCTGGGCGCGCAGACGCTCGCGAAGAGGATGCTGGCGCACGAGCGCTTCGAGCTCGGACACGAGCCGGTCGTGATGTCCGAGCGCCAGGTCAGCGTCGATTCGATCCTCAAGTGTCGCGAGGCGCGCTTCTTCCAAGCGGGCGATCTCTGCCTGCGCGAATGGTTCGTAGGCGAAGTCCGCAAGCGGCGGTCCGCGCCAAACGGCGAGCGCGCCGCGCAGCTGCTCGGCTGCGGTAGCCGCGTCTCCCGCGGACAGCGCATCCCGCCCCTCGCCAGCCAGTCGCTCGAACTGATCGACATCGACCTGTCCCACCTCGAGCGTCAACACGTACCCGCGCCCCCGCGTGTGCAAGACGTCCTGGCCGAGCGTCTTGCGCAGCCGCGAGACGTATCCCTGCAACGTCTTCGCGGCGGTCGCTGGCGGACCCTCGCCCCACACCTCGTCTACCAGCCGCTCGCCGGAGAGCAGCTCGCCACGATGCACGAGCAAAACCGCCAGCACCGCGCGCTGCTTGGCGCCGCCCAGCGGCCGTGCAACATCCCGCTCGACCACCTCGAGCGGACCAAGGATGCGGAACTGCACGGCTCACCCCCAGTCTCGGCTGCGGCGACTGTAGCGACGCGCGCCCAGCCCCGCAACCAGCGCTGCCACCGAACTACCACCACTTTGCACCGCCGCTCAACCGGCGCGGTCCACGCTGCCTGCCAGCTGGTCGCGGTAGCCGACCAAACAAACAGGAGGAGTGGACATGATCCGCCGTCAACGCAACATCACATCCGCCATCGCGCTGGCGCTCGCGCTCACCGCAAGCCTCGCGCCCGCCGCCTGGGCCGACCCGGCACCGCTCGCGAAGGCCGAAGCGACGATCGCTGCCAACAGCCAATCGAACACATCGGTCCGCCCCAACCCCGACGAGCAAACAGCGACAGGCGCCCCCGCCAACCCTGGACCGTGCTCGGAGGTGTGCTCCGGCGGAGCCGGGAGCTACGGATCGGCCAGCCAGCGTTCCTGGACGCCGGATCGATCCGGCGCGACGCTTCCCCACGACCCGCGACCGCGTTCGGTGGCCCTCGCCAGCAACAGCAGCGGCTCCCTAAACGCAGCGACCGCGACGCCCGCGAGCCCCGTGCCGTGTGGGGATGTCTGCTCCGCAGGCTACCCGGGGCTCGGCACGCCCGCCACGGTGGTGCGCACCGTCGCCCCAGGCGGCGGCTTTGACTGGGGCGACGCCGGGATCGGAGCCGGCGCAACGATCGTCCTGATGCTGATCGGGACAGGGGGCGCGCTCGCAACGACCAACCGCCGCGGCCGCCGCGCGCACCAGGAACAGGTAAGCGCGAACAGCTGAGTGGTGCCACCGCAGAACGAACCCGTTGGGCGCCGCGCACATAGGCGGCGCCCACCGCTCAGCCTCCCGCGGCGACGCTCCACATCGGTGATCCAGCCCCGGGCCATGGCCATCAGCTGCCTTCCCATCAGCTCCCTTCCTGACACGCCCCCGTCATTCCAGAACAGCCGTACCGCCGGGCCTCCACACCGCTGGGTTTGCTGGGCGGTGCAGCACTAACGGCTCGCTGTGCCGCTCGTGAGGAGCAGCATCCGGCTCGATCGCCGACTTGGTCGCATTCCGCCGTGAGCGGAAGCGAGCGCGACGAATCGTTTGCTGGCGCGGGTCGCCGAGCAAGCGCCGCTCGATCGTGCCCCGATCGTGCCACCGAAGCGGTCGGCTGCTCTCGCTTCGAAATCGACGAGCAGCAGTCATGACGACCCGGGCGATGGCTTTCGCTGCGGACGAACAGCGGCTGTCCGCCGGCGGGCTCAGCTGACACCTGCTTCGCCGGGCGAATGCAGAAGAGTTGGTCCCAACTCTCGCTTCTTAGCGGGTTGCGAGTGCGCGCTGGCGCGATCGGGACGCTGCTGCTCGTCGACGAAGCGGGTAGCGACGCGACGCCTGCGCGCCTTCGAAGCCGCCCGTTTGAGGATCGGCTTGCGGGACACCCCCAGCCGATCTGGCACCTCGGTGCGGCCTGGTGATCCGGTGTCCCGTAAGACCCGCCCGAGAAAATGCCCGGTGGCGGGGGTTATATGGGACACTGCTCCGCTCATGGGCGACCTCCTTATCGGCTATGCGCGGGTCTCCACCGACGAGCAAGACCTCACCGCCCAGCGTGACGCGCTCGCCGAGCTCGGCGTCGCGCCCGAACGCATCTACGTCGACCACGGCCTCACCGGCACCACCCGCGCCCGGCCCGGGCTACGCGAAGCGCTCGCAGCCTGTCACGACGGAGACACCCTCGTCGTGACCAAACTCGACCGCCTCGCCCGCTCCCTCCCCGACGCCCGCGACATCGCCGACGAACTCACCGCCCGCCAGGTCAAGCTCAACCTCGGCGGATCGGTCCACGACCCGACCGACCCCGTCGGGCGGCTGCTCTTCAACGTCCTGGCGATGATCGCCGAATTCGAAGCCGACCTCATCCGCATGAGGACCCGCGAGGGCATGAAGGTCGCCCGCGCCAAGGGCCGACTACGTGGCAAGCAGCCGAAGCTCAGCCCCCGCCAGGAAGCCCACCTCGTCACGCTCCACAACGCC
>Ga0209839_10002005_pt1 | contig 10161 bp, 4 predicted proteins | sample OrgsoiDNA2013050_FD_185800 | JGI IMG/M metagenome (GOLD analysis project Ga0209839, IMG submission 185800) | Permafrost soil microbial communities from the Arctic, to analyse light accelerated degradation of dissolved organic matter (DOM) -... | ecosystem: Environmental > Terrestrial > Soil >... | reverse complement strand
ACAAGCAAAAAAAGAACCTGACATTTTCAATGTCCCCTACCGGCGCAACCCGTACTTTACGGGTCATGAGAGCACTTTGAAGAACCTGCACGACACACTCACCACGAGCAACGAGACAAGGTTACCTCTAGCAATAAGTGGATTGGGCGGTATCGGGAAAACGCAACTCGTTGTTGAATATGCATACCAATACTCCCATCTGTATCAGGCTGTTCTGTGGGCAGGCGCAAACTCCCGTGCCCAGTTAGTTTCTCATATCGTAGTAATAGCAGACCTCCTCGATCTTCCGGAAAAAGACGCGCGCAACCAAAGCAAGGTTATTCACGCCGTTAAGCGATGGCTAGACCTCCACACATATTGGTTGCTTGTCCTCGACGAGGTAGACGATCTGGATATGATTTCCGAGTTCCTCCCCTCGGGAAGTAACGGGCATATTGTGCTTACCACGCGGACGCAACTTGTGGGGACAAGAGCAACGAGGATCGATATCGAAAAGATGGATGCCGCGACAGGTGCGACACTCCTGCTACGCTGTGCAAAAAAAATCAGCCCTACGATGCTGCTTGATCAAGCTTCATTACTCGATCAGGAACAGGCACGGGAACTCTCCAGGGAGATGGATGGTTTGCCACTCGCCCTGGATCAGGCAGCGGCATATATCACCAGTGAGGGACGCCTGAATGGAGTCGTGGCATACCTGACTCTTTATCGAGAACGACGGGCTGACCTCTTGAAAATCCGGGGTACGACAGGCAATGATCATCCCATGTCAGTAACCACCACATTTTCACTCTCATTTGACAAGATAAGCGAATTTTACCCTGGTGCCGCAGCGCTGCTACAGTACTGCGCCTTTCTTTCTCCTGAGAGCATACCTGAAGAACTTATCATGAATGCTCCCGACCTTGGTCCTGATCTTCAACCTGTTGCTGCAGATTCTATCCAATTTCACAATGCAACCGAAGCACTCCTCAAGTATTCGCTAGTGAGTCGTGTCGTTGATGCACAGGCGTTTACCATGCATCGGCTGGTTCAGGCAGTACTGCAAGATAGGATGGATGAGGCGAAACGACGCCTATGGATTGATCGGGTCGTAAAAGCGCTTGACCACGCATACGAAGTGGCCAGGGCAGGAATGGTACACGGGGAAGATTGGTATACAATCATCCAACATACTATGCGCTATGATATCCATGCGTTGGAATGCGCTGAGTACATCAAGCAATCCAAGCTGGAAGGTATGGAGGCGTTCTTCCTCTTATCTGCTGCCGGGAATTCGTTGCGAGAGCGAGGATTGTATGCCCTTGCAGAACCCCTCCTACAACAAGCCATCACTATTGGTGAGAAGTTCGTCGGACAAGAGCAGGTCCTGGTAGCTAACACCATCACGATTCTGGCTATGCTCTATGAGTATGTGGGAAAATTTGATCGCGCCGAATCACTCCTCAAGCAAGCTCTGACAAGCAATGAACGTGTGTTGGAGCCGGGACACACCATCATTGCTATCAGCCTCAATAACCTCGGACAATTTTATACCCATGTTGGAAACTACATTCAAGCTGAACAGTGTTACAGAAGGGCACTTAATGCGCCGGAAGGGAGCCTCAGACCGGAGCACTCTGATGATCCCGTGATACTTAGCAATGTTGCTCTGTTCTATCTGCAACAGGGCAAATATGATCTCGCGACACAATTCAACCAGCGAGCACAGACTTTGAGGAAAGGAGAGCCAGGCTTCACAAACACGATAGGTCTTCCTGAACTCAGTAATCTGGTTCTCCTTGAGGCTAGACAGGGAAAATACGATCTTGCCCAGTCACATTGCCAACAGGCTCTGGCAATATTGGACCAGGCCCAAATTCCTGAAGAGCATCCGATAAGAGCCCTGTTTCTCAACCATTTAGCGGGTATCTTTATGCATCAAAAAAAGGATGCTGAGGCAGAAAAGCTCTATCACTCGGTCCTGGATATGCGCAAGAGCATGCTGGGAGACGTTCATCCCGATGTGGCGGAGACACTGACCGATCTCGCGGTGCTCTACAAATATCAGGAGAAGCACGAACAAGCCGCGTCATGTTATAAGCAAGCTCTCACCATTCTCGAAGAGACATGGGGCGCTGAACACATTAGGATAGTAGAAACGCTTGTCGACCTGGCCGAACTGTATAGACATCAGAGAAAGTATCATCAGGCAAGACCTCTCTATGAGCAAGCCCTGGTCACCATTAAGAGGACACATAGTGCAACGGATGAGCATATGGCATATACCTTGATAGCATATGTCTCGTGCTTAGAGGAGATGGGAGAACAGAAAGAAGCGCAAGAGTTTGCTGAATTCTTGAAGGCGTTGAATCCAACATGGATAGAAGCCGTCCGAATTAAGCAAAGGCAGGCCTTTGAACGAAGAGAAAGATCGCCAGCGGAAGAACGAGACAAGCAGTAGTATGCGTTCTTTACAAGAATACGGATACACCAGTGTATCCTTGAGTAGGTAGGTTAAACTCAAGTGACTCGGTCTTTCTCTTCAGGCAGGGATTCTCTCCCTTCAGTAAGAGAGCAAAAGAAGATAGATAGAACACTTCTATCTATCTGTGTACTTAAGCACAAGAGAGGTGCATACCAGAGATCGCCGCACATATGCTTACTATCAGATCCATAGTATGCCCATCCTCTTGTTATCTTGCTTGCTAACGAATATACGACCCAAAAATTATCTCCACGCGGTTATGCCCTAGTTGATTTGTGACCTTTTTAGCAGCATTGCAGTCAAAGTCTGGTGACTTCAGGCGGCCTTCAACCGGCGGAAGGGCACGACCAGAGAAGTACTCATAGAGTTCCTGCGCGAAGCGGCGACGATAGGCATGGATGTCCATCGCACCTGGCAGCCGATCGAACACCAGCTCACCCTCTCCACGGCCTTCCTTGACGGCCAGGGCTGCTTGTTCGCGACCAGGAAAGACTTCAACTTTGCGGTCCTTGCCACCCTTGCCCTTGCGCACATGAACAACCAGTTGCCCATCCGTTTTATAGAAGATGTCGTAGATGTGGAGGTCGCGTAATTCCTCTCGGCGCAGCCCACACGCTCGCACGAAATTCACCAGGAGTGGCCAGTTATTGGGTTGAAAGTGTGTATCGCGCCTGGCAGGCAACCGAGAACGGACAATGTTCTCGCGCTTGCGCCTGGGCAATGTGATATCTGCTGCAAGACTGCGATCCTGGAAGTACATGCGCAAAGCTGAACGCTCCGTCTGCAAGGTCCAGGCGCTATAGCCCTGCACAATCCGCTCCGTCAGGTAGAGGCTGGCGAATTCATTGGCGCGCACATCTATCTGCTGATGATCACGCACGTTTTGATGCTCACGACACCAGTTCAGAAAACGCATAATGATCTTTTGATAGCCATGACGCGTTTCAAAGGCGTGGATACGCCCATCGGTAAAAGCAAAGAGCGACTCTCCGCGTAGCCGTGCTCCGGCTTTCGCCTCGGATCGTTTTCTGCCGTTGGCCATCAGCCCGTTGAGGCGTTGAACGGCTGTATACTTGAATCCAGGTCGTTTTCCCATAGGTACCTCTTTTCTCTTCACAGTACTTAAAAAGGCAGTAGGAGAGTTGAGAATTTTCCGAAGCTTGTACTTTCCATAGAACAGAGCGACGCTCCTCGATCATCTCTTTTCTACTTTGTCTGTTTATCCGTACCTGTTACGCTCGCTTGTTTGAGGGAGCAGTACGATAGAGTGACAAACATCCGGCTTGCGGATGGGACAGGACCTACACAAAGACAATATACTAAGATGGCACAACGAAAACGTACTCCATTCCTGGCGGCGGACTCTCACCGACGCCAAGCCACACTCCATGTGAGACCTTCCAGGATCGGCACAACAAGAATAACTATCATTGATCTCTTTTCTGTAGCCAGAGAGGTGAAATCGGACCTCCATTCTTTCGACCCGCGAAGCACAGACAGTCGAGGTAATGAGCCTGGTCACATTCGCTTACGAGAGCACGCGGACCACTTCGTTATCCGTAGAGTGGATCAGACTAGCCCCGTCAGGGTGGAGCAACTTCCGCTTAGAACAAGAATAACTATAGGCTATTATTTATGTTCGTGTCAAGCATTTATAAGTGTCCATGTACTTAAATAGTCGTCCATTGTGTACTCTGTATATCTATTCCAATCCATACATATCTATCTGATTTTGGGAAATTCATAGGATGGGCTGATTTTTCATAAGGAATGAGGAATGATTGCCCTTGATCATCTGACTCTAAAAGGATGTTGTTTTTTATGGCTTCCAGCTTAAGGAGCCTGGCTCCCAATGGGCTCCTTAAGTGGCTCCCAAATGAATGCGGATGGCTCCCAGATTGTCTTTACTCTTCCTAGATATGGTTCCACATTATGGCGAGAATGGCTCCATGCTGCTACTACCTCACAAAAAGATCCTTTCAGGTATTGTAGGATGTGATCTCGTGGCCAAATCCTACAATACCTGAAAGGATCTTTAAATATGCCAGAAACGCTGAATACTCCTGCCCCCATTTCGGAGGGTTGAGAACCAACTGCTCAAGCACCAGGGAGACTTTATTCGCCTCTTCTCCCATTGAGAACCGTGACATGCTCACTCAGCACCAAGCCCACCTGGTCCAGCCACAAGGGCCAGAGGAGCCCTCATCCTCTGGAGGATCGATCTGTTGAAAAGTCCCCTCCTTTCCCTCCTGGAAGCAGGCAAAGGGAGAACCAGCACGAGACGATGAATCGCTGCACCCACAGAACCATAGATCGCTCACCCTGACTCCCTCCTGGCCTCGTGCCGACTCGCATCTATTGGTCGGGAGGACATTACTGCAAGGAAGGGCCATAATCTGTTCCCATCACGCCATCAGCGGTGGTATGCACTCCTGTTGTGGGAAAACCATCCACCGGCTCTTATCGGACCCCGATCTGTTGGTTCCACGGAGCGTGAGGCATCTTGCTGTCTTTGATGGTAAAGACTTCGACCGAGGTGCGCAACTGCATCGCCAGCAGAGCCAACTGTTGCATCTGCTGCGCCACCGTCCGCGTGCTGGCACTTGTCTGTGTGGTAATCCCTGAGATCATGTTCATCGCTTCGGAGAGCGAACGCGCAGAACGCAGCAACTGTTCCATCATCTGATGAATGGCTCCAATCTCTGCTGCCTGTTGTTCCACCAGCGTAAAGATCGTTGCCAGCGCGGTTCCCGTTGCCTGGATGCGTGCCACTCCTGTCGCTGTCTCTCGTTCGGCCTCTCCAACGGCTGCCGCGACCGTGAGGATCTCGGTGCGCACGCTTTTCACGTTGCGAGCCACCGTGGTCAATTGGACCTTCGTTTCCTCCGAGAGGCGACGCATGCCCTCGGCCACCACGCCAAAGCCTGCATTGGTGGTCTCTCCGGCCATCGCGACCTGGATCGCCGCATCCAGCGCCAGGCGCGTGGTCTGATGGGCAATCTGTTCCAGCACACCAACGACCTGGTCGATGAGTTCGGATCGCGCTCCAAGCTGCTGGATTTGAGAGGCCGTTCGCCTGGTGTGCTGGTGGATATGTTCCATGCCTTCCAGAGCTTCCTCCACCGTTTGCCGCCCCTGCTGAGCGGTCTGGCGGGCGGCTCGTGCCGCTTGATCGAGAATCTGAGTGCGTTCGGCGACGTGGAGGAAAGACTGCGCCATCACTTCAATGGTCCTGGTCGTCCGATCCATCTGCTCCAACTGGGTCTCGGCAGTGCTCACTAGATGGCTCATTTCGTGCTGGGTCGCTGTCGTGGCGCTCTCGACTTCCAGGGCGACGCGCTTCACCTGGATTACCAAACTGCTGAGTTGCTCGACCATATAATTGAAGGTGTCGGCCAGCACTCCCAGTGATCCATGCGTGACTTCGGCCTGCAGGCTCAGGTCGCCCTCACCCACTCCACTGACCTCCTCAATCAAACGCTCCACCTGCCCTTGCAAGTCATCGCGCTGGCCCTGCGTCTGCCGGAGCAGAGAGACGATGCGATCGAGCATGTCGTTGAAAGAGGTAGCAACCACCGCAATTTCATCGTGTCCGGTGATGCGTGCCCTCGCGCTCGTATCCCCTTGCTCAATGCGTCGGGCCAACCGCGCCAATTGACTCAATGGCTGGGTGATGGTGCGATTCATCAGATAGCCCAGGACAATGACCACTCCGGTCGAGACGACCAGCGCGAGCATGGTCCAGATCGTGAAGGGACTGGTTTGGGCAGGGTTCATGCCATGAGCGACCAACGCCTGGGTATAGAACAGACTCGTGAGCAGGATGAGACTATCAGGAATAAGCACCGCCAGGAAAAAGGCCAGGAAGAGGCGGCGAAAGATGGGCATGTTGCTAAATGAGGTGAACCGCATACGTATCGTTCCTTTGCATCTGTGTCAAATTCCTTGAGTGAGCGCGCTCTCGCCTCGCTACGACGAGACATCGCACTCCTGGCTGGCCTCCCCACCCTTTAGCGGGCAATCATTAGAATGATCAGGCCCACCAGTAGCACCCCACTGGTCCACCCCAATGCCGTCAGGCGATCGCGACCAGGTGCAACGGGAGGAAGGTCCTCCGATGGGGCAAACTGTTCCCTACCTTGCGCTAGGGAGAGTGGCCTTGACGGCTCCACGGAAGGAGGTGTCAGGACGGCAGAAGCATACTGGTTCTGAGCCTGCACGGGTGAAGGCGGCGATGGCTGAGGAAGGTGTCTCGACACGTTGCGCCTACGTTGCCGCCGCATTTCCTCGTTGCGGGGCGTGGGACGGTGCCCCAAAGCCTCCAGGAGTTCGGATGCAGACTGGTAGCGCTCCTGCGGGCGCGGGTGGACGCCTTTGAGCAGGATCGCCGCGAAGGTGGGAGACAGCCCGGCACGCATCACCTGGGCTTGCTGTTGTGCTCCTCCATCCGATGGAACGCGCCCGATCACGGCGGTATAGATGACTGCGGAGAGCAGAGCAAGATCGGCGGCTGGTGTGCTCTGTGCGGCCAGTTGCATCGTCCTGAGGGCAGGAACACTCTGCGTCACGCCTCCGACCACCAGCGGCGACGCGTGGGTGAGGACCCAGCGTGGTCCGACCTGCACGAGATGGGCTGGTTCGATCGAGCCATGCACCAGAGGCGGGCGCTGCTGGGAGAAGAACCACAAGGCGTCGGCCAGTTGCCCGTAGGCGTCGATGGCTTCTTGCTCAGTCAAGAGGCGACGATGCTCGATGCGCGCCTGCAGGGATGCCCCCGTCGGGTGTGCAAAGACAAAAAAGCCATGCCCCTGTTCCAGAAACACGGTGAGCAGCGCGCTCATCTGCGGGTGCGTGCTGCGGAGCATCACTGCTTTGGTCGTCACCCGGAAAAACGCGAGCAGATCGGAGCCGCCTAGCGGGAGCGCGACCTCGCAGATCGTCACGGTATTTCCACGCTCCATGTCTTTGGCAAGCCACCAGGTTTCAGAGATCTCCGTGTTCCGCTGGCGCTGTTCCTGCTGCACCAGCAGATGATACTGCTGTCCTTGCAGCGTCCTTCCTGGCACCCGCGCTGATGCTTCACGAAGCGCGGTACGGGATGTCTGAGCGGGGGAGAGCATCGTCGCCCGCGTGGGAACGGATGATATCCAGGATACTCCCGGTCTTGATGGCATGACCACCGGCCTCCCTTGAGAAGGTGGGAAGAGCGGCGTCGAGCCGCAGGCAGGACACGACAGTTGTGCGGCAGCACGCTCCGAGCCACACTCTTGACAGATCATGTTCGATTCTCCCTCTGTTGTTGCATTGTTTTGTGTTGTCTCACCATCGCACGAGTACGAGATGGTCAGAGAAGGACAGGGCTTGCTCCCAAGAGCGCCTTCTCCCTGCGTGCAAGACCTGCCAGGATACCGTTTATTCGTTGCGCACGATACTGCCTATGCGCTCGTACCGATCGGGATGCCGCCGCTTGAGAAAGGCCGCATAGATGCCCCCAAGCACAACCCACAGGATGACAAAGAGTGGCAGGATATTGGAGGGAAACGGCGTGGGTGCAAAACCGAGCGTCGTAAAAAAGGCTCCGATGACCCCTGGTAACGCGGGACCGACGTAGGAGGCCAATGGCAACAAGAGCAATATGGTGCTTCCCACAGGGGCCAGAACATGGGGAAACAGCCGAAGTTCGTGCCTACGTCGGGCAAAACAGGGAGCGGCGATATTGGTCAGCAGATACACCACGAGAATGCACATGGTCACGATGCTCGCCAGCCAGCCGAAGGACACCGTTCCATTGGTTTGCTGCCAATATCGTCCATCCGCAAAGCCGAACGCGTAGCTGCTGCTGCCGTCCGGATTGGTGTGCTGCACGATCAGACCCAGGAACCCGATGAGCAGCAGCGAAAAGAGGCTTTGCGCGATGGAGGCGATGTGTGGACTCTTCCACCTGGGATGGGTGCGACCAAAGATGGGTGGAAAGAGCCCTGCACGCGCCATATCGTAAAAGTAGCGCACCATCGCCTGATGCATCGCGAAGGCGCTGGCAAAGTTACTGGTGATCACAAAGAGGACCAGAGCCACTCCCAGCCAACTCCCAACGAAGGTTGTGGCCAGCGTGAGATATTGCTGTGGCGCATTGGTGACATTGCCCAGGACCGTGCCTGCATGTTGCCAACCCACCCCAATGGTCGCCGAGTACGCCGTCCAGGTGTAGAGCACCGCCAGCCCAACAACCAGCGCGATAACTGCGCGGGGAATCGTGCGGGTGGGACTCTTGGCCTCCTCCCCATAGACGGCAGCCGTTTCAAAGCCCACAAAGGCGAGAATGCCCAGGACCATCGCGATCCCGATGCCCAACGTCCCACCAGGAGCCACTCCTTTGACCAGAGCGCCTGCAGGCGTAAAAGTATGCAGCAGATCGTGGCCCGAGACGCCTCCACGCAGCGTGATGGCCACATCCAGGATGACGAGCGCCAGCACCTCTAACACGGCGAAGGGAGCCATCACCCAGATCGAGGCGGTGATGGAGAAATAGGACAGGACACCGACGATGAGGGTGAACAGCATGGCGTAGGTCATCCAGCCGCCTGGCAGGTGAAAGCCCATCCCTGAAAGAAGTGGATCGAGCGATCCTCCTACCGTACTTTGAAGCGCTGCCTCAAAGAGGCTGTATCCTCCGAGCAGAAGCCAACCGGCTTGAAAGGCAGTACCTCGCCCGAGGCCGTGGCGCACCCAGGTAGAAAAGCCCGCTGCCGAAGACAGGCGACGGGCAAAATAGACCACCGAGACGCCCAGCAGCAGAATACCGATAGACGCCAGCACAAAGACGAGCGCTACCGAGGCCCCCGCCTGCGAAGCCATGACTGGTACATTAAAGAGCATCGATGCAGCAGGCGCGATGGCGGCAATGCACAGCACTAGAATAGTGGGAAAGCGCAGCGCATTCACGCGCAGCGTGTTGACAGAAATCTCGGTTTCTCCTGCGGCCTGTGCGGAGACATGTTCATTGGATTCGGATGTTGTCATCGCGGAAACTCCTCCGTGTGGAAAAATAATGGAACTCACAGTGCCCGCTCCTCCTCAGGGGCAAGCATCCTCTTTTTCTGGTTTGCTTTCCTTCTGCTCACTCAGAGAAACGGCACGCTTTTTCATGTCCTCGGGTGATCTCCAAACGGGACGCGAAGCCGTTGATAGGTCGTCCAGAGCGGCTGGAAGCCGAGCCTCGTCCAGAAGCGCGCCGCCTTGGGATTGTCCGGATTGAACCAGAGCACGTACCCATCCAGCAGGAGGCCGAGTTCCTCCCGTATATCCTCCACTGCCTGCATGAGCAGGCGACCAATGCCTTGCCCGTGCAACGCTTCGCGCACACTCACATTGTCCAGACACCAATAGCACCCGGCTGGCGTGTATCCAGGCTCATCGCCAGGTGCGACGATCAGCAGTGTGTTTTCTGCCATGGCGACGACGACCTTGTCGTGTTCTACCACCAGCACCACCGGTGCCCCCGCCTCAAGGACATCGAGGGCATCCCCGCCCCACATGCTTCTGAGCTTGTGACGAAAGGTCGCCAGGACCTCAGGGCTGCTGCGAACAAAGAACGTGGAGCGTTCATGGAACTGCAATTCCTCGTGAAAGAGTTCGACGAGGGCCTCTTCGTCATCAGGCCGCGCCATGCGGACCCGCTGGTCAGGGCCAGGAGT
>Ga0209839_10002003_pt1 | contig 10167 bp, 9 predicted proteins | sample OrgsoiDNA2013050_FD_185800 | JGI IMG/M metagenome (GOLD analysis project Ga0209839, IMG submission 185800) | Permafrost soil microbial communities from the Arctic, to analyse light accelerated degradation of dissolved organic matter (DOM) -... | ecosystem: Environmental > Terrestrial > Soil >... | reverse complement strand
TGCTGCCTGAATTATTTCCGACCGGTACCGAGTTTGCCAATGTCAAAGGCGTTCCGGTGAGTTGCACTCGTAACGGCATTTGTAGAGCGTGGGATCGTGATACTGACCGCCATTTTCCAATCGAATCTTTCATATACCAGGGTACGATCGTAACCGAAGCTGTCTTTCGTGAATTGCATCGAAAGCGGTAAAACGTCTGGTACGCGTTGGCGGCTTCGTAGGCATTTAGTTTCTCGGCCGCGTCGCGCCCAACACCGATCACGCCAAGGCGCAGGAGCTCTTGGAGCGGGCTGAGAAAGTCTGCTTGGTGGCGAATTCGCTCCGCGGTGTGCGAGCACTCGAAGTCCAAGTGCGCGAAACGACCGCTTGATCGACTCCGATATCGACCTCAGGCGCGCCAACCGCTTATGAAAGAAGACATTGGCTCGCTCATTAGCTACGCGTTGATCGCGTTCTGCGTCATCTTTGTCTTGACCCGAATCGTCAGCATGCTGAACGCACGCCGTCGTATTCCGGATCTCCTAAGAGGCGGCGCACAAGTTGTCGATGTGAGATCGCCTGACGAATTTGCCTCAGGCCACGCCACGGGAAGCCGAAATATCCCTTTAAGCGATCTCGATCGGGGAGCGAAGACGCTCGACCCGAACCGATGGGTCATTGTGTGCTGCGCATCCGGGACGCGCAGTGGGATCGCTCGGCGAGCGCTCCAGCGATTCGGCTTTACAAAGGTTTTGAACGGCGGCTCGTGGCGTAACTTGCCCTGATCGAGTCCTCGCGTAACGATGTTCCATCGCACCACTTGTCAGGGAGAGAAGACAGAAGCGGAACTGAAGGCACGCTGAATGAGCCAGTTGGCAACGCCGCCGCCCACAATGAGATAGCCAAACAAGATCGCGCCCAGCACGAGTGCATCACGGCCCGCCGCCCGCAATTTGGCGATGGTCGTGTCGAGACCGAGAGCGGCCATCGCCGCGGCAAGCAACACGATATCGAGATTGCGCAGCGCCGCGAGCACATTGTTGGGCAATCCCAGGAACGGGTGCACGACGGCAATGACAATGAAGGCGAGCGCAAATGCCGGCGGCGGCGCCACGGCCTTGACAGATTGTGTACTGGCGGCGAACCGGCTCAATAGCATCAAAAACGGCGCAAGCAACATCACTCGAATCATTTTGACGATCACGGCATTTTCAGCCGTCGCCCCGCCGATGGTCTTGCCGATCGCGACGACCTGGGCCACCTCGTGCACTGTCGAACCCACATAGACGCCGAACGGCGCCCGGGCGACCGTGAATAGACTGAACAGCAACGGATATACGAGCATCGCGAGACTACCGAACAAGACTACCTGACCCACAGCGGCCGAGGTCTTGTGCGGCGCAGAGCCAAGCACGGACTCGGTCGCAACCACGGCTGCCGCTCCACAAATGCCGCTGCCCGCTGAGGCCAGCAGAACCATGTCGCGGTCCATCCGCAGCCATCGATAGCCCACCCACCAGCCGACCAGAATTGTGGAGCTGACGATAAACACGTCAGCGACGCTCGCGGCTGGGCCCACTTGCAAGATCTGTGGCAAACTCAGATTGAGTCCATATAAGGCGACGCCGAGTCGGAGAAGCGTTTTCTGCGCGAACTGCAGTCCGGGTTGCGCTCGCGGCCCGGTGACGAGGCGATGCCCGATATTGCCAAAGAGTGCCCCAAGGATAATGGCAATGGTCAGGGCGCTCAACCCCAACGCCGTCAGCACCGGAACGCGAGCCATTAGAAAGGCGAGCGCGCTGATGACCATGGCAATCGCGAGGCCCGGCCAAAGTCGATGAACGCGCTCCGTCAACGCCACTCAGCCTTTATGCAGTGCGCGGGGGATAGCCTGGGTTCTTTTGCCTACGGACTGGGCGACGTCGATGACGTTGTCGGCTCACGGTTTCTGTGGCGCCGCTGGGCAAGTTCTGATGCCCAACACCGTGTACAGCGGACAAATGCTGAAGACGCCCGTGAGAAGCGGTACGAGCCCTATGAGGCCAAACCACCGCACCGAGCCTTCCAGCCAAAAGACGGCACTTAGAAGACCTAGACCCAGCACCACGCGAATCACCCGATCGATCGATCCGACATTCGTATTCATGACATCTTCTCCTTTGACATTTCCTATTCGACCCGGTTCTGTCGGGCCACTATGTTGATCTGGCAACTCTTCGCAAGATTCTCCCGGGGGATTTGACCCTCGCCTTTTTGGCACGTGTCCTCGAGGCACTTGGTGCGCAAAACGCCGAGTAGAGAGTTTCCATGATATTGAGCGTGGGACCCTGCGCCAGCGAGTAGTAGACGGTCTGAGACTTCCGAGTCGTCGTGACGAGGCCTGCCTCACGCAGGACGCCCAAGTGCTGAGACAGGGCTGACTGGCTCAGCGGCACGCGCTCGTTGATCTCGCCGACCGACAATGCGCCGTCGATCAAACAACACAACATCAACAGTCTCTGGTCGTTGGCCAGCGCCTTTAAGAAGGTTGCCGCTTCGATTGCATGATCCTTCATGACCTCGAGTGCCGGCAGCACCCGGCGGTGCGGAGCACCACTTGTTTCATCTGCTCTCACGCGTACCTCCGTTGGACTACAGTACATTATCTCTTAATCGGTACTTGCTAATTTAGCATATCATGATATGGTATGCGACCACAACGCGTAAATGGTTCTACGCAGCAAAAAGGAGAGCACCGATGAGCATCGATCGCTGGGTGATGAGATTCGCGGGCACGATGATCCTCTTGAGCCTGCTTCTTGCGCATTTCGTGAGTGTCAATTGGCTTTGGCTCACGGCATTCGTCGGCGCCAATCTGTTCCAGTCGTCGTTTACCGGATTCTGCCCGCTGGCGATCGTCCTAAAGCGCGTCGGTATCAAGCCCGGCAACGCCTTTTCCTAAAGGAACCTTGCGTGTCCCCCATGCCCCTATTCCGATTGGCATCCTTCTCGATTCTCCTCTCGGGAATTCTCCTCGTCGTCGAGGGATGCGGCAGCAAGTCGCCACCAGCCGCGAACCCCCAGGATTCGACGCTGGCCAGCATCGCGGTGCAGTCGGTGCACGCGCCGCTCGAGCGCACGGTCGATGGCACGATCGAGGCCGTCAATCAGGCGACGGTTTCGGCCCAAACGGCGGGGCGAATCACGGAAATTCTCTACGATGTGAACGACGTGGTGCCCGCGGGCGCCGTTATCATCCGTCTTAAGGGAAATGAACAGCGCGCGAGCCTCGAGGGAGCGCAGGCCGCACTCACGGAAGCGAAAGCACGTAACGCGGAGGCGGCGACTACCTATCAGCGAATTTCGGATCTGTTCCAGCGGCACGTCATATCGAAGGCGCAGCTCGATCAGGCGACTGCGAATCGCGATGCTGCGGCCGCTCGCCTAACGGCGGCGGAGGCGGGCCTTGCGACGGCGCGCGAGGGCGTTGGTTATACCGAGATTCGTGCCCCTTACGGCGGAGTCGTCACGAAACGGCTCGTCGAGGTGGGGGAGTCGGTGAGTCCCGGGACTCCCTTGATGACGGGTCTGTCGCTTCGGGACCTGCGAGTCGACACGAACATTCCGCAGAGTGTCGCGATGCAGGTACGCAGGCTCAAGCAAGCGGCCATATACATTGGCAATGAGCGCATCGAAGCGACGAAGATCACAATCTTTCCGGAGGCCGCTACTCCGTCGAGCACGTTTCGCGCGAGATTGGATCTGCCACCCGCTACACTTGACCTCGCGCCCGGCATGTATGTCAAAGTGCGACTCGTCGTCGGTGAAGCGGATCGCCTCCTGATACCGACCTCGGCGGTGGTCGAGCGCAGCGAAGTCACCGGTGTCTATGTGCTCGATTCACACGGGCGGGTATCACTCCGATACGTGCGTCCCGGACACCGCTTCGGCGACAAAGTTGAGATCCTTGCCGGACTCGCCGCTGGCGAGCGAATCGCACTTGATCCTATTGCGGCCAGCGCGCAAGCGGCCGCGACGGGACCCACCTCGTGACGAGCCCGCTGGGTTTGAGCGGGCGGCTGGCTCGGTTCTTTTTGGAGAATCAGCTAACGCCGCTGCTGGCTTTGACCGCGCTTTTGATGGGGGCGTTTGCCATCCTCGTGACGCCCCGAGAGGAGGAGCCGCAGATCGAGGTCACGTTCGCCAATATTCTGATCCCGTTCCCCGGTGCGAGCTCAGAGCAGATCGAAAACCTCGTCGCAACCCCGATGGAAAAGGTGCTTGGCGAGATCTCCGGGGTCAAACACATCTATTCGGTATCGCGGCCAGGCCTCGCGGTCCTGACCGTCCAGTATGAAGTTGGAATTCACCGAAACGACGCCATCGTGCGACTCTACAACGCCGTATATTCCAATCAGGATTGGCGCCCCGCGGGCGTTGGTATCGGGCAGCCGCTGATCAAGCCGAAAGGCATTGACGATGTGCCCATCGTCACCCTCACCTTGTGGAGTCGCAATCCCGCCTTGGGCGGACACGAACTGGGGCAGATCGCGCGCGCCATCGAAAGTGAATTGAAGCGAGTCCCCAATACCCGCAACGTCTATACGATTGGGGATACCAAACCCATGATCCGGGTCGAGCTCGATCCGGGACGACTGTCTGCGGCGGGACTTACGGCGGGTGACCTCGCGGCCGCGCTGCAGGCGGCGAATCTCGTGCGTCAGGCCGACGCGGTCGTTGAGCGGAACCGGCTGTCGCCCGTACAGGCCGGTCAATATCTCGCGAATCGAGACGACGTGGGCGGCCTCATCGTCTCGGCGCGGGATGGCAAGCCCATCTATCTGGATGATGTCGCGACGGTGACCGATGCGCCAGGGACACCCGCGCAATACGCTTGGTTTGGTACCGGCGCCGCCGTCCGCCAGATGGGGGTACCACCGGTGGATCAATCGCCGGCCGTAACGCTCGCGATTGCGAAGAAACCCGGGAGCAACGCGATCGATGTCGCAACCGCGGTGATCAATCGCGTCGAACAACTGAAGGGCATCACGATTCCGGCCGGGGTCGAGGTGACGGTTACACGCAACTACGGCGTCACGGCGAATGACAAAGCCAAGAAACTGATCGAGAAGCTCCTATTTGCCACGGCGTCGGTCGTGATCCTGGTGCTGCTGGCCGTGGGTAAGCGCGAAGCCGCGGTGGTGGGCGCCGCCGTCATTGTCACACTGGCCGCCACGCTCTTCGCCTCCTGGGCTTGGGGCTTTACGATCAATCGGGTTTCCCTGTTCGCCTTGATCTTCGCGATCGGCATCCTCGTCGATGACGCCATCGTGATCGTCGAGAACGTGCACCGACATTTGTCCTTAGACAAAGGTGCACTATCGGACGTCATTCCAGTCGCGGTGGACGAGGTCGGAGGACCCACGATTCTCGCCACCTTCACGGTGATCGCCGCATTGCTGCCGATGGCGTTCGTCTCCGGCCTTATGGGCCCTTACATGAGTCCGATTCCGATCAATGCCAGCATGGGAATGCTGATATCGCTCGCCGTCGCCTTGATATTCACGCCGTGGCTGTGCCGGAAACTATTCGCCAGCGCAACGCATGGTGAAGCCACGGAATCCAAAACCGAAGTCAAGCTGCACCGCGGGTTCGAGCGTTTGATGGCGCCGTTCTTGCTGGGCGATCATGCGCGCCGCAACCGCCATCGATTGTACTTTGGCACCGCTGGGGCGATCGCCGTCGCGGTGCTGCTCGCCGTGGTGCAACTCGTCGTGTTGAAGATGCTGCCGTTCGACAACAAGTCGGAATTCCAGGTCATCGTCAACATGCCGGAAGGCACGCCCGTCGAAGGCACGGCCCGGGTGCTCGCAGGATTGGCGGCCATCGTGCGGCAGGTACCGGAAGTCACCAATTATCAAGCCTATGCGGGAACCGCCGCCCCCATCAATTTCAACGGATTGGTGCGTCAATACTACCTGCGCGGTGACAGCAATCAGGGCGATCTGCAGGTCAATCTGGTCGACAAACAGGATCGAAGCCGGAAGAGTCATGATATTGCGCGCGCCATTCGACCGGCACTTTCGGCGGAGGGCAAAAGACTCGGGGCCGCCTCCGTTCAGGTGGTCGAGGTACCGCCAGGCCCGCCGGTGCAGGCACCGTTGGTGGCCGAAGTCTACGGTCCGGTCTATGCGGCCCAGGAGAAAATCGGGCGGGCGTTGCGCATCATGTTCGATTCCACACGCGACATCGTCGATACCGACGACACGCTCCCGTCCCCAGCGCCGCGGTTTGTCGTCGCGCTCGATCGAGCCAAGGCGGCTCTACTTGGGGTATCTCAGGCAGCGGTGACGGAGGCGCTCACGACGGCGCTCGCCGGATTCGATGCGACCTATGTCCACTCCGGACGCGAGCGCGATCCTATTGCCGTGCATCTTGAGCTCGGATCCGCCGATAAGCAGGGGCTTGAACAGGCGCTCGCCCTGCCGCTGCGCAGTACCACGGGCTCCTTGGTGCCCTTGGCCGAGGTAGTCACCGTGTCGCAGATGCCCTGGGATGCGACGATCTACCACAAAGATCTATTACCCGTCGTTTTCGTCACCGGCGACATGGCCGGCCGGCTCGATAGCCCGCTCTACGGTATGTTCAATATCGTCTCGCAAATCAATAAAGCGCCTCCCGGCGGCCAGCCCATCCTGCAACGTTTCGTGAGTCCGCCCGATCGCTTGAGCGACTTCAGCGTGAAATGGGACGGGGAGTGGACCATCACCTATGAGACGTTCCGCGACATGGGTCTCGCCTATGCCGTGGGCCTCGTGTTCATCTACCTACTCGTCGTGGCGCAATTTCGCTCCTATGCCGTACCGCTCATCATCATGGCGCCGATTCCTTTGACGATCATCGGGGTCATGCCGGGCCACGCCTTGCTCGGTGCCAATTTCACCGCGACCTCCATGATCGGCATGATCGCGCTCGCCGGCATCATCGTCCGCAACTCGATTCTGCTGGTGGACTTCATCAACCAGGAGATTGCGGCCGGGCAACCGCTGGCGCAGGCGGTCATTCGCGCGGCCTCGATTCGGGCGCGGCCCATCGTCCTGACGGGCCTTGCCGCCATGATCGGCGCGTTTTTCATCATCGACGATCCGATATTCAACGGTCTCGCCATTTCGCTGATTTTCGGCATCTTGGTGTCGACGGCGCTGACGCTGCTGCTGATTCCACTGCTCTACTACGGCTATATCAGGCGCTCCCACGCGGGCGCCGTTCATTAACTCAAAGGGGAAATCTATGGCACACGTTATTGTGATCGGCGCCGGATTAGGCGGGGTACCAGCTGCCTTCGATCTGCGCAAACATCTTCCGAAGATTCATCAGGTCACATTGATCGGCGCCCGGCCCTATTTTGAATTTACACCGTCGAATCCGTGGATTGCGGCCGGCTGGCGCTCGAGCGACGAGACCCGAGTCACCATGCAAGGGCCGCTCGAGCGAAAAGGCATCAAGTGGCTCGTCAATACCGTCACCCAGATCGACGCTGAAGACTCCAAGCTCACACTAGACGATGGGAAAACACTCCACTACGACTATCTCGTCATTGCGACCGGACCGCGCCTCGCCTTCGAGGAAGTGCCGGGTTTGGGTCCTGAAGGGTTTACGCAATCAGTGTGCAGTCAGGATCACTCCGCACTGGCTTGGCAACGCTATCAAGAGTTCCTGAAGAACCCTGGCCCGATCATCGTGGGAGCGGCACCCGGCGCGAGTTGCTTCGGTCCCGCCTACGAAACCGCGATGATTCTCGATGCCGATCTACGCAAGCGCAAACTTCGAGATCGAGTCCCGATGACCTATGTGACGAGCGAACCCTACATCGGCCACATGGGATTGGGCGGTGTCGGCGACAGCAGGGGTCTGATGGAATCGGAGCTTCGTGAGCGCCACATCAAGTGGATTACGAATGCCAAGATGACGTCGGTTACCGCGAACGAAATGACCGTGCAAGAACTCGACGAGTCAGGCGCTCTCAAGAAAGAGCACAAGCTTCCCTTCGCGTTCAGCGCCGTCATCCCTGCATTCAAGGGAGTCGATGCAGTCGCGGCCGTGCCCGGACTGTGCAACCCGCGCGGCTTCGTATTGATCGATAAGCATCAACGCAACCCCAAGTACCCGAAGATCTTCTCCGTCGGCGTCTGTGTCGCCATTCCGCCGGTCGAAGCCACACCGGTAGCGACGGGTGCGCCGAAGACCGGCTACATGATCGAGTCCATGGTCTCGGCCACGGCGACGAATATTGTCGCGGAACTTGCCGGCAAGCCCGCGCACCACGAGGCCACGTGGAATGCAATTTGTCTGGCGGACTTCGGCGATACGGGTGCCGCTTTCGTAGCGCTGCCGCAGATTCCGCCGCGCAACGTGACCTGGTCCAAGAAAGGCAAGTGGGTGCATCTGGCGAAGATCGCGTTTGAGAAATATTTCATGCGCAAGGTTCGCACCGGATCGTTGACGCCCGTCTATGAGACCTATGTGCTCAAGGCGCTCGGCATCGTGTCGCTCAAGCGCCGCGCGAACTAAAGCGGTCGAGGAGCAACATGATCACTGGTAAATCGGCACGCACCGGCTTCCCACGTCGGTCGCGTTGGGCGCTGTGCGCGTTGCTCGTGTCCCCCTGGGTCAGCCACGCGGAATCGCTAACCGACGCGTGGGCCATGGCGCTGCAGTCGGACGGGACCGTCGCGGCCGCGCACAGTGAACGGGAAGCCGCAGACGCGGAACACTCCGCCGCGTTGCGCTCGCGTTGGCCATCGCTGGATGTCAACGGGTCCTATACGCAGCTGCAACATGCGCCGCTTCTCGATATCACGACGCCGGCGGCCCAATTACAGGCGCCGATTTGGCGACACAACGGCTACGCGATGGCCGGCGCCGATCTATCGGTGCCAGTTTGGACGTCCGGTCGCACCAGCGGAGCCATCGGAGCCGCTGCTGCCGGCGCCCGAAGCGCCGCCGCCCAGGAGGTGGGAAGCGCGGCCGACGTGAAACTCGCCGTGGCCGAGTCCTATGTGTCGGTGTTCCGCGCGCGCAGGGCCTTGGCAGTCGCGGAGTCGAACGTCGCCAGCCTTAAGGCGCATCGCGACGATGTGCAGGTGATGTACGACAAGCAAGCGGTGCCGCAGTCGGATCTGCTCGGGGCGGAGGTGTCGTTCGCTAACGCCGAGCAACAACATTTGCGTGCCGCCAACGCCCTGCATTTGGCGACGGCCGCTTACAACCGTTGGGTGGGTCAGCCCTTGGACCGCGCTCCCGATCTCGATGAGCCCTCGAGCAGGCCGGCCGCGGAGACCGATGAACCGCTCGATCAGTTGGTTGCGCATTCCCTTGAGCGTCGCCCTGAGCTTGCGGCCCTTACCGCGCAGCAAGAGAAGTTTGAACAAGCCGCACGGGCGGAAGGCGCGCAAGGGTTGCCGCAGGTTGCCTTGCACGCAGGCTATAATCACTTCGACAATGAGATCCTCGACCGTGAGAACTTCGCCTCGATCGGAATCGGTTTTCAGTGGCGAGTCTTCGACAGCGGACAACTCAAGGCAAGAACGAGCGCGTTACAGAGCCACGCCCGCGCCACCGGTCAACAGCTCGCCGATTTACGATCGGTCGTGGCGCTCCAAGTGCAAACCGCCGCGCTCAATCGCGAGGAAGCGGTAGCGAGAATTCATGTCGCCGCGACCGCTGTCAGCCAGGCGGAAGAGAACGTCCGGGACGCCAAGGAGCTCTACGCGAGTGGCCTGGGAACCAGTAATCAAGTATTGGACGCAGAAAGCCTCCGCGTCGTCGCGTTGACTAACCGCGATGACGCGACCTTCGATCTACTCATTGCACAATTCCGACTGCAGCGGGCAATGGGCGATTTGTAACGCAGCGACGCGCCGCCATGATTCGCACTCGAATCCCTCCCCCTGTTTACGCGCTATGTACCGCCGCGCTCATCTGGTTGGTGAATCACTATGCCCCAATACTCCGGTGGGTTCCGGCGCCTTGGAATAAGGCCGGTTGGGTGCTGATGGCGCTTGGATTGGGGTTGGATCTAAATTCGATACTGACCTTCATTCGATCTCGCACCACGGTCAATCCCATGCACCCCCATCGGGCCAGCCGATTAGTCGTATCCGGTGTTTACCGCATGTCCCGAAATCCAATGTACCTTGGGATGGTGCT
>Ga0209839_10002002_pt1 | contig 10168 bp, 7 predicted proteins | sample OrgsoiDNA2013050_FD_185800 | JGI IMG/M metagenome (GOLD analysis project Ga0209839, IMG submission 185800) | Permafrost soil microbial communities from the Arctic, to analyse light accelerated degradation of dissolved organic matter (DOM) -... | ecosystem: Environmental > Terrestrial > Soil >... | reverse complement strand
GCCCTGGGGTCATCACATCCCCACAGCGGCCGCACGGCGGCGTGCGTTGTGCGGCCAGTGTACGGGGCGCGTAGGAGAGCTTGTTTGGCCAGGAATGCAGGTCATTCCGCACGGAGGTGGTTTTCGCCATGCGTCGGTGCGATGCGGTGAGGCGTACGTGCGACCGGCCCTTGGGCTATCCCCGAAGCCAGCCGAGCATGTCGCTGGACGTACGGGCGTTTCTGGTCTTGCCGGCGCCGCTGCGCTTTGCGCGCCAGCGACCGCCTTGGTTGCGGGCTCGTGTGAACCGGCCGCCGACCGTTCCCCGACAGCGGCATCGTTGTCTCAATGATCAGTCGCCGGGCAGGGCGGATGTGTTTCCCCAGAGGAAAAATATTTCCGCTGGGGAAACGCGACAAAAAACCTTAAGTGCCTTCCACGGGCAGCCCGATCCCAGCCACCGCCACGGACCGCCCGCGCCCGCTCCAAGATCCATGCCCCGCGCGTGGCGCAGCGCGAAAAGCTCAGAAGATGGTCGGGCACCAGGGCTCGGGATCCCAGCTCATGGCGGCCGACAGCTGCCGCCAGGCGCCGGGCCGCAGCTCGGCTACGAGCCCGGCCTCGGCGAGCGCGCCGAGCCTGGTGCCGCCCAGGTAGGCGGCGCCGAGCTGGGTGATGTCCAGCGCCACGTCGGCCGCCGAGGTCACCCGAACGCACGATGCTGCCAGCCCACGCCCCGCGTCGCTCCCGCTGGCGGTGGTGGCCAGCCGCCAGCGCCCGGCGTTCGACGGCATGAGGTCGTCACGCACCTCGAGGACCACGTCCACCGGGCAGGAGTACCGGCGCCCGGCCAGCGCGCCTGCGATGTCGATGATCCGCACCCACAGCCCGTCGGCCAGCTGCGGCCGGGCCCGCCGGGGATCGGCGAGCTGAGTCAGCAGCGGATCATCGACCGGGCGCAGCCGAGCGCGGAACTCGCTTATCAGGTCCCGGCTGAGCAGGTCGGTCCACAGCGCGGCGCTGGCCGTCGGGTCGGCCGACATCAGCTCGCGCACGGTAAGGACGCCGGCCGGCAGGAACGCCTCGGTGTCCGGCTGCCCGAGGGCCGAGTACAGCGCGTAGCCGCGTGGCCCGCTGTCGTCTTCGGCGAGCAGGCAGCGCAGCGGGCTCGCGCCGTGCCGCTCGTCCGCCGGGTCGCGGATCGTTCGCTCCCACCACGACTCGCTGCGGGCGAAGAGCCCGGGCCGGGACGGCAGCACCGCGTCGTAGACCTTGGCCAGCTCGGGCCGGGCGGCCGACGGCTCCACGAGGCGCAGCACCAGGGCCCGATCAGTGGCCACTGATCCGGCCAGCGCGCCCTCGCCGCGCTTGAAGGTAAAGCCGAGGTGCCAGCTGGCGCGGCCGTAGCCGAACCTGGAGTAGATCCCCGCCTCCGACGCCCAGAGCACCGCGAGCGGTTCGCCGCGATCGCGGATGTCGTTCAGCTGGCGGCGCATCATGCTGCTCAGCACGCCGCGCCGGCGGTGGGTCGGCAGCACCGAGACCCAGGTCACTCCGGCCGCCGGCAGGACTTCCTGTCCGGGCACGCTCAGCTGGAAGCTGTAGATGAGCGTAACGCCGATGGGCATGTCACCGTCGAAGGCGGCCAGGCTGCGGTCGTACTCGAAACGCTCGAGCACCCGCCGCCGGTCGCCCTCGGGCATCGGCCCGCCATGGAAGCCGTGCTGGTCGACTAGCTCAAAGCGGTCGAACTCGTCCGGACCGATCGGCCGGATGGGATACGGGCGATCGGCGCCCCCGCGGGCAGGCTCTGTCATGTATGCCTTCGTACCCCGGCCCGCCCCGGCGCGCGACTGATTTTTCGCTGGCCGGCCTTCATCTTTTTCCCTGGCCGGCCATCATCGAATACAGTGCCCGCATCATGGTTTCCCCGTCGCAGCCAACTGCGCCTCAGCCGAGGGCGACCCAGGAGCCGCACGGTTCCCGGAACCCGCGGCCGGCCCGGCCCGGTGCGCGCCGACGGCGCGCAGGGCGTGCCCTGCGGTCCCTGCAAACCCAGCTGACCAGGCAGTTCATCACCAGGAACCGTCGGCTTGCCTTCGCTCTTTCGCTGCTCACGATCGCCATCGCCGTGGCCGCCGTGCATGTCTCTGAGTGGTGGTTCTCGCCCGGCGTGATGATCTTGCCGATCCTGGCGGGCGGCCTGCTGCTGTGGCCGCGGGCGCTGCGCATCTTCTTCGTCTTCGCCGCGGGCGCCCTCATCTACGACGTGGTGGACGCCCGGGCCGGGGCCGGGATCGTGGCCACGATCGTGCTAACCGCGATTTTCGCCGACGTCCTCGCCCGGACCAGGGAGAAGCTCGGCGTCCAGGGCTTGCGCGGTGACCGGATGCTGCTCGAGCTCAGGGATCGCATCCGGGCCCAGGGCAAGCTGCCCGAACTCGGCGAGGGGTGGGCATCGTCGCTGGTGCTCAAGCCGGCCGGCGGCTCGTCGTTTGGCGGGGACTTCGTGGTGTCGTTCTGCGACGGCAAGGTCCTCGAGGTGGCGCTGGTCGACGTGTCCGGCAAGGGCATCGACGCCGGCACCAGGGCGCTGCTGCTGTCCGGGGCGTTCGGCGGGCTGCTTGGTTCGGTGCCCAGGGGCGAGTTCCTGCCCGCCTGCAATGCTTACATGCGCCGCGGGTCGGGCCCGGAGGGTTTCGTCACCGCCGTGCACCTGTCGCTGGACCTGGCCTCGGGGGAGTACGTGATCGCCTCGGCCGGGCACCCGCCCGCCGCGCACTACGACGCGGCGGGGGGCCGCTGGCGGCTGACCCGCGCCCACGGCATCGTGCTCGGCGTCGTGGCCGACCTGCACGGCGCCGCGACCGAGGCGGAGCGGGGCGTGCTGCAGCGCGGCGACGCGCTGATGCTGTACACGGACGGGCTGGTCGAATCGCCCGGGCGTGACATCGACGCGGGCACCGATCGCCTGCTCGGCGAGGCCGAGCGCCTGCTGTCCAGCGGTTTCAAGACGGGCGCCCCGGCCCTGGTCGCAGCCATGCAACGGGAGATCGGCGGCTCCGACGACTGCGCCCTGATGCTCATCTGGCGAACCTGAGACCGGCTTTTCCTGAGCTGAAATACGGTTTAGCCGGCCAGTAACTGACATGCGCGTCAGGCTGTTTAGATACCATAACTTTTTTCGCCGATGCAAAACTATTTTTCGGCGATGTAACCTGGGCTTACTCTGCGGTAACCATGCGGACGGTAGTGAACGCGTAGCTCAACGGGTGCCGCCGCGAGGTTAGCCGACGCCTCCGTCATGTGACGCGTGCGTCATTGTTTGCAATTGTTTGCGCATTACCTGGAAAATACCTCTGTGACTGGGGGCCGTAACGATGCTGACCGGACCGGCGTGCGTGAGCATGTCCGTCCGGGGGTGACGCGTGCCGAAGAGGTGGTGGCCAGCGCGTCCGGGGAGAACTTTCCCGTCGCGCTGCGCATGTTGCCGGCCAGGTACCGGCGGCACCTGACCAACCTGTACTTCTTCGCCCGGCTGACCGATGACCTCGGCGATGAGGCGCGCGCCGACGCCGACGATGACCAGAAGGATGACCAGCAGGCTTCCGTCGGTGAGCTGCGGCTCCGGCTGCTCGACGAGCTAGCCGCCGATGTCGCCCGCATCTACGACGGCGGTACGCCAGCCTCGCCGGTGATGCGCGCGATGGCGGACACCGTGACCGAGTGCGGTGTCCCGGCCCAGCCCCTGCTCGACCTGATCCAGGCGAACCGGCAGGACCAGACGGTCACCCGCTACGCCACATTTGCCGAACTCGAGCAGTACTGCGAGCTGTCCGCGAATCCCGTTGGCCAAATCGTGCTGTACATATTCGGCGTCGCTACGCCGGAACGTGTCATGCTCTCCGATACCATCTGCACGGCCTTGCAACTGGCCGAGCACTGGCAGGACGTGGCCGAGGACCTGGGGAACGGGCGCATTTACCTGCCGGCGGAGGACCTGGAGCGGTACGGCTGCACGGAGCCGGACCTAGCCGAGCCAACGGCTGGACCGGCCGTGCGGGAACTAATGATTTTCGAGGTCAACCGGGCCGAGGTTTTGCTAGACGAGGGCGCGCCGCTGGTCGGCACGCTGCGCGGCGCGGCCCGGCTGGCGGTCGCGGGCTACGTGGCCGGCGGCCGGGCCGCACTGGCCGCGATCCGCGCGCAGCACCACGACGTACTCAGCGCCACCGCGCGGCCGCGCAAGCAGCGGCTGGCCGCCGAGCTGGTCAAGGCCTACGTGAGAGGGAGGTGAGCAGACGCTAGTGGAACTCGACGAGGCCTACCGCGAATGCGAGCGAATCACCTGGACCCAGGCAAGGAACTTCGCCTACGGGATCCGGCTGCTGCCCGAGCGCAAGCGGCGCGGCCTGGCGGTCATCTACGCGTTTGCCCGCCGGATCGACGACATCGGCGACGGCGCGATGCCGCCCGAGGAGAAGATCGCCGCGCTGGAAGACGCACGCCACGCGATCGCCGGCCTCGCCCGCCAGGGCGCCGGCGACCCGGTCCTGCTCGCGCTGGCTGACGTGGAGCGGAGCTTTCCTGTCCCCATGCCGGCGTTCGGGGAGCTCATCGACGGCTGCGTCGCGGACGTGCGCGGCACCAGCTACCAGAGCTTCGAGGACCTGCTGCACTACTGCCGCTGCGTGGCCGGCTCGATCGGCCGCCTGTCCCTGGGCATCTTCGGCACCAGCGCCGACCCCGAGCAGGCCGCCCAGCTCGCCGACTCCCTCGGCGTCGCGCTGCAGCTGACGAACATCCTGCGCGATGTGCGCGAGGACTACCAGAACGGGCGGGTCTACCTCCCATCGGAAGACCTGGCCAAATTCGAGGTCGCCCTCGACCCGTCGGACCAGTCCACGCACGCCCAGTTCGCCCGGCTGGTCGAGTTCGAGGCGGACCGGGCTCGTGACTGGTACGCCACCGGGATGCGCCTGCTGCCGATGCTCGACCGTCGCAGCGCGGCCTGCACCGGCGCGATGGCGGGGATCTACCGGCGGCTGCTCGACCGCATCGCGGCGCAGCCCGCGGCCGTGCTGACCGGCCGGATGTCGCTGTCGGCCGGGGAGAAGGCCATGGTCGCGGTCAAGGCGCTGGCCGGGAGACTCGGATGAGCCCTCGGGTCGTAGTGATCGGCGGCGGACTGGCCGGGATCACCGCCGCGATCGCACTCGCCTCCTCGGGCGCCCAAGTCACCCTGCTCGAGGCCAGGCCCAGGCTCGGCGGCGCGACCTGCTCGTTCACCCGCGACGGCTTGGTCATCGACACTGGCCAGCACATTTACCTCGGCTGCTGTTCGGCCTACCGCGGACTGCTCGGCAAGCTCGGCATGACCGCCCACGCCCCGCTGCAGGACCGCTTCGACGTCACGGTGCTCGCCCCCGGCCGGACCCCGGCCAGGCTTCGCCGGACCGCGCTGCCCGGCCCCTTGCATATGCTGCCGGCCCTGGGCCGTTATCCCTTTCTTTCCTGGGCCGAACGAGCCGCCGTTTCACGCCCGGCTCTCGCGATGCGTCGCCTGGACCCGGCCGATCCGGCGGTCGACGCCCAGCGGTTTGGTGACTGGCTGGCCGCACGGGGCCAGAGCGAGCGGGCCCGTCGCGCTCTCTGGGACCTGTTCACGGTCTCGGCCCTGAACATCGCGGGCGACGACGCGTCGCTGGCGCTGGCCGCCACGGTGGTGAAGACCGGCCTGCTTGGCAAGAACAACGCGGCCGATATCGGCGTCCCCGCCCTGCCGCTGGGCGAACTGCACGGCGACGCGGCCGCCGTCCTGCTGGCCAAGCTCGGCGCCCGGGTCGTCCTGGGCGCCAAGGTCTCTGCTATTGAGGTCGGGGCTATTGAGGTCGGGGCCATCGACGTCAGCGAGGACCCCGGCGCGCGGTACCGCGTCCGGCTGGCTCACCCCAGCGCGGACCGGCCGGCCGGGGCTGGCCTGGCCACGGAGATCGGGGCCGACGCGATCGTGCTGGCCGTGCCGCACGAGAAGGCCGCCCCGCTGGTCCCGCCGGACGCGCTGCCGCCCGGCACGGTCGCGGCCTGGTCCGGCCTGGGCGCCTCGCCGATCGTCAACGTGCACGTGATCTACGACCGCCCGGTCACCGATCTGCCTTTCGCCGCGGCTATCGACTCCCCGGTCCAGTGGGTCTTCGACCGCACGCACATCTCCGGCCTGCACACGGCGGGCCGCGGCCAGTCGCAGTACCTGGCCATCTCGCTGTCGGCCGCGGATGACTACGCCGAGGTCCCCGCGGCCCGGCTCCGCGAGCAGTTCGTGCCCGCGCTGGCCGAACTTTTCCCCGCCGCCCGCGAGGCCCAGGTCACCGAGTTCTTCGTCACACGCGAGCGGCGGGCGACCTTCCGCCAGGTCCCCGGCAGCGGCGCGCTGCGGCCGAAGACGGGAACCCGGCTACCCGGCCTGGTGCTCGCGGGCGCGTGGACCGACACCGGCTGGCCGGACACGATGGAGGGCGCGGTGCGAAGTGGCCTGTCCGCGGCGATCGAGCTGCGTCGAACCCTTCTGAGCCCGGGCTCTGGACCGGCCCGGAGCTCCGAGCCCACCTGGGCGGCCGTCCCAGCCGCCTCTTCAGAACCGAACGCTTCTGCCTCAACGATGGAGGTACGTCAGTGACTACTGTGATGCCTGAGGGCGTGACCTTGGCGCGTGATCTGGTCGGACCGGCGATGGAGTCCGCGATTGCCCGGCTGACGCCGGACGTGCGCGTGGTCGCGGCCTACCATCTCGGCTTTGCGGACGCCGCGGGTAACCCGACCAGGAACGGCAGCGGTAAGGCGCTTCGGCCCGCGCTCGCGCTGCTCTCGGCCCGCGCCGCGGGAGCGTCGCCCGAGCGGGGCGTGCCCGCCGCGGTGGCGGTTGAGCTCGTCCATAACTTTTCCCTGCTGCACGACGACATCATGGATAACGACACCGAGCGCAGGCACCGGCCCACGGCCTGGACCGTGTTTGGCGTCGGGGCCGCGATCCTGGCCGGGGACGCGCTGCTCGCCCTGGCCCAGGACATGCTGCTCGAAGACGGCAACCCGCAGGGCGCGTGGGCGGCCCGGTGCCTGTCCGCCGCGGTCCAGCGGCTGATCGGCGGACAGGGCTCGGACCTGGCCTTTGAGAAGCGCGACGACGTGACCCTGGCCGAATGCCTGGACATGGCTGGGGACAAGACCGCCGCGCTGATGGCCTGCGCCTGCAGCATCGGCGCGGTGCACCTCGGCGCGCCGCCCACGCTGGCCATGGCGCTGGCCGGGTTCGGCGCGCACGTCGGGCTGGCGTTCCAGCTCACCGACGACCTGCTCGGCATCTGGGGCGCACCCGAGGTCACGGGTAAGCCCGTCCGGGCCGACCTGCGCGCCCGCAAGAAGTCGCTGCCGGTGGTGGCCGCCCTGAACAGCGGCACGCCCGCGGCGGCCGAGCTGCGCGCCATGCTCACCGACCCGCAGCCGCTGACCGAGGACGACCTGGTCCGCGCGGCGGACCTGGTGGTCGCGGCGGGGGGCAAGGACTGGGCCGAGACCGAGGCCGACGCTCAGCTGGCCGCGGCGAACGCGAGCCTGGGCGACATCGACCTGGCCGCCGACGTCCGGGCCGAGCTGACCGCGATCGCCGAGTTCATCACGGCGCGCCAGTGGTAATGGATTCCCCCGTCCAGGACAGCCCCGTCCAGGCCAGCACCCTCCTGGACACCGCCCGCGACACGCTGCACCGAGCCCGTGATCACGTGCTCGGGCTGCAGCATGCCGACGGCTGGTGGCAGGGCGAGCTCGAGACCAACGTCACCATGGACGCCGAGGACCTGCTGCTGCGCGAGTTCCTCGGCCGGCACGACGATCAGCAGATCGCCGCCGCGGCGCGCTGGATCCGGTCCAAGCAGCGCGCCGACGGCACCTGGGCCAACTTTTTCGACGGCCCCGGTGACCTGTCCACCACGGTCGAGGCCTACCTGGCCCTGCGGCTGGCCGGTGACCCCGTGGACGCGCCGCACATGCGCACCGCCCGCGGCTGGATCCTGGCCCACGGCGGCGTCGAGGCGACCCGCGTGTTCACCCGGATCTGGCTGGCGCTGTCCGGCCAGTGGTCGTGGGACGAGCTGCCGGTCATCCCGCCGGAGCTGATCTACCTGCCGGCCTGGTTCCCGCTCAACATCTACGACTGGGGCTGCTGGGCCCGCCAGACCATCGTCGCGCTCGCCGTCGTCCAGTCGTTCCGCCCGTCCCGCCCCCTCCCCTTCACCATCGACGAGCTCCGCACCGGCATAACCCCGCAAAAAGCCCCCGCCGACCCCTGGGCCCGCGTCTTCACCGCCCTGGACAAGGTTCTGCACCGGGTCAGCCCGCCGAAGCGGGCGCGACGGGCGGCGCTGCGGCGCTGCGCGGAGTGGATCATTGCCCGGCAGGAGCGGGACGGCTGCTGGGGCGGCATTCAGCCGCCGTGGGTCTACTCGATCATGGCGCTGAACCTGCTCGGCTACGACCTGGGCCACCCGGTGCTGGCCCGCGCGCTGGCCGGCCTGGACCGGTTCACGATCACCGAGACCGGCGTCTCCGAGGATGGCGCCGAAGGCCCGGTGCGCCGCCTCGAGGCGTGCCAGTCGCCGGTCTGGGACACCGTGCTGACGATGATCGCGCTGGCCGACGCCGGCCTGCCGCCCGAGCACCCGGCCCTGGTGAACGCCGCCCGGTGGGTGCGGGCCGAGGAGATCCGCGGCCCCGGCGACTGGCAGGTCCGCCGGCCGGACGTGGCCCCAGGCGGCTGGGCGTTCGAGTTCGACAACGACGTCTACCCCGACACCGACGACACCGCCGAGGTGGTGCTGGCGCTGCGCCGAGCCGACAGTGCTTGCCTCCCCGAGCCCACCCAGAACCAGGCCGCGATCGACCGCGGGCTGCGCTGGCTGGCCGGGATGCAGTGCAAGGACGGGGGCTGGGGCGCCTTCGACGCGGACAACACCCGCCAGCTCGTCAACAAGCTGCCGTTCTGCGACTTCGGCGCGGTCATCGACCCGCCGTCGGCGGACGTGACCGCGCATATCGTCGAGGCGTTCGCGGCCGAAGGGCAGGCCGATTCGGCCGCGGTCCGCCGCGGCGTGATCTGGCTGCTGAAGAACCAGGAACCGGACGGCTCCTGGTTCGGCCGCTGGGGCGCCAACTACATCTACGGCACCGGCGCGGTGGTGCCCGCGCTGATCGCGGCCGGGGTCAAGCCGTCCAAGCCCGTCATCCGCCGCGCCGTGGCCTGGCTAGAAGAACACCAGAACCCGGACGGCGGCTGGGGCGAGGACCTGCGTTCTTACGACGACCCGGCGCAGGCCGGGCGCGGCACCTCGACCGCCTCGCAGACCGCCTGGGCGCTGCTCGCCCTGCTCGCGGCCGGTGAGGAGCACGGCGCCGCGGTCGGGCGGGGCATCGGCTGGCTGGCCCGGACCCAGCGGACCGACGGGTCCTGGGACGAGCCGCAGTTCACCGGCACCGGGTTTCCCGGCGACTTCTACATCAACTATCACCTGTACCGGCTGGCCTTCCCGGTCAGCGCGCTCGGCCGCGCCGTGCGGGCCCTGTCCGACCAGGCAACCGGAGGTAGCGCATGACGGAGACCATCCCGCATCCGCGCGGCGACGCGGCGGCGCCTGACCTCAGCCCCGCTCCCGAAGGGAACCAAGGGGGCGATCCGGCTCCGCTGGTCATCTACGCGCCGATGCGGATCGAGGCCCGCGCCATCCGGCGCGGCCTGGACCCGGCCAGTCCGGCCGAAGTACTACGCACCGGGTACGGAACCACCCGGGCGGCGCAGGCGGCCGGTCAGGTGAGCCACCGTCCGTTCGGCCCGATGGCGGTGATGGGGGTCGGCGCCGGCCTGACCGCGGACCTGCGCCCGGGCGACCTGGTCGTGGGCACCGAGGTGGGCGCGGTGACCTGCGGGTCGGCGCCGCTGCTGGCCGCCGAGCTCGAGCGCGCCGGGCTGCGGGCGCGGGCCGGCCCGATCACCACCGTCGACCACCTCGTCCGGCGCTCCGAACGCTCCGCCCTGGCCGCCGAGGGTAACCTGCTGGCCGACATGGAGTCGGGGCCGCTGGCCGCCGCGGCCGGCGACCGGCCGGTGGCCGTGATCCGGGCCGTGTCCGACACCCCGGACCGC
>Ga0209839_10002001_pt1 | contig 10168 bp, 8 predicted proteins | sample OrgsoiDNA2013050_FD_185800 | JGI IMG/M metagenome (GOLD analysis project Ga0209839, IMG submission 185800) | Permafrost soil microbial communities from the Arctic, to analyse light accelerated degradation of dissolved organic matter (DOM) -... | ecosystem: Environmental > Terrestrial > Soil >... | reverse complement strand
CATAGGCCTTGGAGGCATAATACACCGCCATTCCCGGCCCCGGCAGAAAGCCGGCGATCGAACCGACATTGAGGATGCCGCCGCGATTGCGGATCAGGCCGTCGGCAAACCGCAGCGACAAATCGGTCATCGTGCGAATGTTGACCGCGATGATGCCGAGCTGTCCGGCGCGGTCCAGTTCAATCGCCTCGCCGAACAAACCGAAGCCCGCATTGTTGACGACAAAATCGACCTCCACCCCCTCGGCGGCCAGGGCCGCGGCAATTTTGTCGCCGGCATCGGGTTGTTCGAGATCGCAGGGGATTATGATCGGCGCGGCACCGCCGCTGGCCACGATTTCATTCGCCAAGGTTGACAGGCGATCCGCGCGGCGCGCCACCAGCACGACGCGGTGGCCGTTCGATGCGAAAACGCGCGCCAGCTCGGTGCCTATTCCCGCCGAGGCACCGGTAATCAGCGTCACACGCTCAGTCACGATTTCAGCGCTCTTGATTGAATGCGGGATATGCCGCCAACCCCACGACGAGAGCATACGCCTTAGGCGGGATGCAAGCCATCTGCAAGCATATCGGTATCGTCGGACACACAGTGCTGCAGCAGTGAATAGCAATATTTTCAGGGCTTATCGCGACTCGAGAGCGGCTATCACGCGGCACATTAAAATTTCGTCATGTCCGCTACCGCACGGTTGACGGATCGAGCCGCCTCGACCGTACCGTGTCACATTGCCGGGTCAGCAATATCAGCATCGTCGGTAGCCGGCATGGCTTGCGTGGCGGCGACACGATGCTTGAGATCGATCCGATCGCGCGAAGACACGCCCAGCAGATCGGCGGCGCGCCAGACCACGTTGTCCTCGAACTCGCTGACCTGGCCGTCGGCATAGACCAGCTCCCACATCATTTCGACGATGCGAAGCCTGCCCTCCTCGTTCACCGAGCGCATGATGACGCTGGTGAAATGATAGAGATCGACCGCCTCACCCTCGACCAGCATCGCAGACGCGATCAACTGATCTGCCGTGCCGGGATCGAGCCCGAAACGGGTCTCAAGCAGACTGTGAAGTTTGCGCTTTTCAATTTCGGACGGCTCGCCGTCGAGCGAGATCACGTGAACCAGCAAAGCCGTTGCCGCCAGACGATATCCGGTATCGTCAAAGGCCCGATCCTGGTGCGCCATGGGAGACACAATGTCGGCAATGAATTGGCGTAGTCCGTCGAGCATCGATCTATCCACCGAATATGGGGGGTAAGTTCAGCTGACCGCCGCATCGGCGGTCTTGGTGTGGCCGTTATATGGGCCCGAAGCTCAACCCGCGCAATCCATGCCGGTTCCAGCCCATGTTACGTTTTGGCAATTTCAGGGAATCTCATAAACCACGATCTTGTCGGCTATGCCGCGCAGCGCCGCCTGCTTTTGAATGGGCGTAATCGCCGCCTTGTCCAGGATGGCGGCTACGGCGGGGGCGTCGATCACCGGCCCCGTGATGTGGATCGCGTGCGAGGTCGACAGGCCCTGGACCCTTGCCGCGATGTTGACGGTCTGGCCGAAATAATCCTGCCGCTCGTTGAGCATGACCGCGAGGCACGGACCTTCATGGATGCCGATCTTGACCACGAGGTCCTTGGTTCCGCGTTCGGCATTGAGCGCCTCCATGGCGGCGCGCATCCGCAGACCGGCGGCCAGTGCATGTTCCGGCTTCACGAATGTCGCCATCACGGCATCGCCAATCGTCTTTACGACGGCGCCCTTCTCGGACGCGATGATTTCCAGCAAGGCATGGAAATGCGCGCGGACCAGATCGAACGCGACGAGATCGCCGACCCGCTCGTATAGCGCGGTAGAACCCTTGAGGTCGGTGAACAGGAACGTCAGCGAGGTAATCTTGAGGCGCTGATCGATGTTGAGATTGTCGGCCTTGTAGACGTCGCGAAACGTCTGGTTGGTCAGCATCCGCTTGGCGGTGAGGAACGGCTTGCGCTTGCCTATCAGATGATGAAGCGCGTCGGCGGCGATAAAGACCGACGGCAGCACGCGGACATCGGTCTGATTGTCGAGCGACAGCCGCAGCGGCCCGGGACGCAAGGTCATGGTTCCGACCGGCGCCTGAACCTTGTTGTAGATCAGCGATAGCTCCCGACATTCCTCGGTCGGCTCGCCCTGAACGTCGATGAACTGCGCGGCATGCGTCACCGGCTCGAACACGATGATGAATTGCGCCGGCAATTGCAGCGACAACACCGCCTTCTCATGCGGCGGCAATTCAAGCGCATCCAGCACCACCTCGTTGGACAGCGACGCGAACGATTCCTTGTTGAGATCGACGCCGGAACTCCAGAATATCTGCTTGAAATATTCCCAGAGCGGCAGCGCGTTGGGATCATGCGCCGCGATCCGCCTGACTCGGGGACTGACCGTGAAGGCGACCTCCACCTGCTCGTCGACCGAGGCCTCATAACCGCAGGCGCATAATCCGCAATGATAATCGTCGTGACGCAGCGATTTCAGGGTTGAGTGGGCGTCGAGCACGCCGCTGCAGCCGGGACACAGCACGTTCCAGGTCAGATCGAACAGGCCAAGCCGCGATGCATGGAGGAAGCCGGAAATCACCCGCTCCTCGTCGAGACCTGTTCGCGCCGAAAACTCCAGGAGATTGATCCGGTTGAGTTCGTGATCCTCGCCCTGTTCGATCAGAAGCTGGATCGCATCGGCGACCGCGGGATCGGCCGTCTGTTTCAGCGCCGAAAACTGGGCCTGGGCATCGCTCATGACGCGAGTTTAGAGCAGATTACGCGTGCGTCCAAGCGATGCATTCTCACCGGGGCGTGATGCGGAACATCGGCGAGCGATCGGGCTGTGTCGTCACAACGCCGACGGGAATCACCGGCGCTTTGTCGAGCAGTTCGATCCGGAACGCGCCGATCATCTTGGCCAGCGCCAATGTGGCTTCCACCAGCGCGAAATGCGCGCCGATGCAGACCCGGGCCCCGACACCGAACGGCAAATAGGCAAAACGATCGGGCGCCGGCGTACCCGGCATGAACCGAGACGGAATAAACGCGTTCGGATCGCGCCAGAGCTTTTCATGCCGATGCAACAGCCACGGCGCGATCAGGATGACATCCTTCTTCTTCACCGGCCTGCCTGCGATCGTATCCGGGCCGGCAGCGGCACGCGCAATCAAGAAAGCCGGCGGGTAGAGCCGCATGGTCTCGTCGACCACCGCGCGGGTAAATTTCAGCCGTTCGACGTCGAGCGTGCCGTTCACGGTGGCGTTCTGTACCTCGGCGGCCAATTGGTCCTGGCTGGTGGAATCGAGCGCGAGCAGATAGAGCGCCCAGAACAGCGCTGTCGCGGTCGTCTCATGACCGGCGAGGATCATCGTCGCGACCTGATCGCCGAGCTGTTCGTCGGTGAAGGCGTCTCCGGTCTCGGGATCGCGCGCGGCCCCCATCAGGTCGAACAGATCGCTCGGCGGCGCGCCTTCGGGCTTGCCGGCGGCGCGGCGTTCGGCCATCAGCATGGCCACGAAACTCGTCCATCGCTTGCGGAAGCGGGCGCGGGAGAAATCCTGCGGGCTTGGCCAGCCCTGCGGCAGCAGCATATCGAGATAATGCGGTCGCGCCAACCGCGCGCCATACTCCATGACAAAATCGCGCAAAACCGGGCCGTGCCGGCTCATCTCGAAGGAAAACATGGTGCGTCCGGCAATCTCGAGCGTCATCCGCTGCATCGCCTCGCGCAGATCGACCGGCGTGCCGCAAGCCGCCTGCAGCTTCGCGATCGTCTCGTCGGTCGCCGCCAACATGAGCGGAACCAGCGTCGCGACGGCACGCGGCGTGAAGGCCGGCGCCAGCGTCCGTCGCTGGTGCTTCCAGGCGCGGCCCTCGGCGATCAGCAACCCCTCGCCAAGCACCGGGCGCAGCACCCGGAAGGCCGCCGGAGTTCGGGTGTAGTTTTCGTAATTATCGACCAGCACATGCTTGATCGCATCCGGTGTATTGAGAATGAAACTGCTGTGACCGAAGAAGCGGCCCTGAATGATATCCTCTTCGTAAGCGCGCTGCCCCCAGCTGCCGAGCACGCTCACGCGCATCGCCGCCAGACGCCCGAAGAAGGTCATGGTTTCGGACGCGCGCGGCGGGCTCGGAGGCACCAGCGGCTGACGCGTGACGGGCATGCCCAGAACTTCGGCTATGCTCATTTGACGGCCTCGCGATCTCAAACGTAGATATGGATACGGGCGGCGCTTCGCAATATCAGGTCCGAAATCCGGGCGCCATGAAGGCGCGCTAACCCAAGATGACAGCTGTAAAACGATAGCTAGTAAGTCAGCTCGGCGACCGCAATTCTGTTTTCCGATGCCGGCCGCGCCCGCGCCACGATCCGTTCCTGATTGAACAGCGCCGCCACGGGACGCCCGATGTCGGCGGCCGAAAGCCGCAGCGTAGTGACTGAGTCGGTCGGGACGCCCGGCTTCACATCCGAAGGCTCCTGGCCGTCGAACAGCACCACGTCGCGCGGCAGGCCAAAATATCCCCGCGGCCGCGACATCAGCACGACGGCGCCGGCTCCGGCATCGGCAGGCCCCAGCGGGCGCGCGGCGCGGAGATGCACGATGTCGGACGAACGCGGAAACGGCGAGCGGTAGAAATGCGTGGTGGTCGAACCGGCGGATGTGAGCACGATCTCCAGACACCAGGTTGGATCGGCCTCGGCCGGTCCCCAGCGTCCATCCTCGGCGGATTGCGAGGCATGGATCGCGTCGCCGATGCGCTCTCCGGTGTCGGGCGATACGCGATACATCTCGACCAACGCCCCCGCGACCGGACGATTGGTCTGGACGCCGCCCGGCGTTCCCGTCACGAGGCCGCTGAGTTTAACCTGCGCTTCCGGTGTAATTGCGATCCGGTCCGGTTCGCGGCCGGCGATGAATTTATAGATCTCGCGGAATGCGCGTGGAGAAAACGCCGTCTCGCGATGGTCGACGGCGCCGAGCACGAGATTGGTTGCGCCCTTCAGCGCGGGACCCTCGGCGGTGATCCCGGTCGGTGTGCCCGGCTTGCCGGCGAAGCGGCCATCTGCCTGGGCGTATTTGTCGAGACCGTCGCTGCGCAGTGTCAGGAACGAGGTGCCCGGCGTCACTTCGCTTTCGCCCTGGTTGAGCCCGCGCAAAAACGGGCCACGGCCATTGAACTCGCCACCGAGACCATCGTCCCAATCATAGACGCCGTGGTTGGGAACACCGCACAGGACGGCGTGGCTGACATCCGCGGCCCCGCCGCCCTTGATAAGGCTGCGGATCGGATTGCCGCCGCGCGAATTGCCGACCAGTGCGACGCGCGATGCCCCGGTGCGGCGTTTCAGTTCCTTGATGGCCTCGCCAAGTTCGCGGCGCGCGTCTTCGGTCGAGGACCGGTTTGGCTGCGGTACCGAATCATCGGTTCGCGCCAGCGGATCGGTGAAATTGATCGCGAACATCCGGTCGCGCGGAACCCCGTTCGATTCCATCCGCCACACTGTGGTGATCCACACCGCCGCATGGTCGCCATTGCCGTGCACGAACAGAACCGGCGGAACTTCCGTCGTTCCGGGATCAGCTGAGCTGGTTTGCGCAGCGGCGCGAAACCCAAAGCTGTTGGCCACCACGGGAAGTATCGTGGCACCTTTCAGGATCGTCCGTCGCGATATGCTCATTTTCGACCTCCCGGCAGTTTCGGCATCCTAGCCGCGCTGTATGACCGCTGATAGCGGCCCAACCACTGGACAGCCAAGGACTTTCGCGGGCATCACTTGAGATCGCAGGGAATCGAAGGCCGACCACCACCGGCTGATACGGAACGGACGATGATGGACCAGCCGAAACGCAGGATGTTTGCCGCCGACAGCGTCACGGCGCCGCTGCGGCATTCGGTTTTCCGGCGTATCTGGCTTGCGAGCCTGCTCTCCAATTTCGGGCTGTTGATCCAGGGCGTCGGCGCTGCCTGGGCCATGACCCAGATGACGTCATCGGCCGACAAGGTCGCACTGGTGCAGACCGCATTGATGCTGCCGATCATGCTGATCTCGATGCCGGCCGGCGCCATCGCCGACATGTACGACCGGCGCATCGTGGCGCTGGTCTCGTTGTCGATCGCGCTTTCGGGCGCGACTTCGCTGTCGGTGATGGCGTGGCTCGGCCTCATCACCCCGCAGACCCTGCTGGCGTTCTGCTTCGTGGTCGGCTGCGGCATGGCGCTGTTCGGCCCGGCCTGGCAATCCTCGGTCAGCGAGCAGGTGCCGGCCGAGACATTGCCGTCGGCTGTCGCCCTGAACGGCATCAGCTACAACATCGCGCGGAGTTTCGGTCCCGCCATCGGCGGCATTGTCGTCGCCACCGCCGGCGCGGTCGCCGCCTTCGCCACCAATGCGGTGCTCTATATCCCGCTGCTGATCGTGCTGTTTCTCTGGCGCCGCAGCAACGAGCCTTCACGCCTTCCCCGCGAACGGCTCAACCGCGCGATCGTTTCAGGCGTGCGCTATATCGCCAATTCGCCGTCGATCCGCATCGTGCTGGCGCGCACGCTGGTGACGGGCCTGATCGGCGGTTCGGTGTCGGCGCTGATGCCGCTGGTCGCGCGCGACCTGCTGCACGGCGGCGCGCAAACCTACGGCATCATGCTCGGGGCATTCGGGATGGGCGCGGTGTTCGGCGCGCTGAACATTGCCGAAGTGCGCAAGCGAATGAGCGGCGAGGCCGCGGTGCGCGCCTGCGCGCTGTGCATGGGAGGCGCCATCGCGGCGGTGGCGCTGAGCCGGCAGCCGGTGCTGACCGCGGCGGCCCTGGTGGTTGCCGGCGCGGTGTGGATGCTGGCGGTCGCATTGTTCAACATCGGCGTGCAGCTTTCGGCGCCGCGCTGGGTCGCCGGCCGCTCGCTGGCGGCATTCCAGGCCTCGATTGCCGGCGGCATCGCGATCGGCAGCTGGGGCTGGGGACGCCTCACCGATGCGGCCGGTGTTGAAACCGCGCTGCTGGTTTCCGCGGGCCTGATGTTCGCCTCGCCGCTGCTCGGCCTGTGGCTGCGGATGCCGCCGGTCGGCGCCCGCAACGAGGACGCGGAGGTTTTGGCCGATCCCGAGGTGCGGCTGTTGCTGACCGGGCGCAGCGGGCCGCTGGTGGTCGAGATCGAATATCGCGTCGATCAGGACAGCGCCCGCGCCTTCCACAACGTGATGCAGGAGGTGCAGCTCAGCCGCCAGCGCAACGGCGCCTACGGCTGGTCGATCGCGCGCGACATCGCCGATCCCGAACTGTGGACCGAGCGCTATCACTGCCCGACCTGGCTCGATTATCTGCGCCAGCGCAATCGCTCGACGCAATCCGAGCGCGCGCTGCATCAGCGCGCGATGGATTTTCATCTCGGGCCCGATCCGGTGCGCGTCCGCCGCATGCTGGAACGGCCGTTCGGATCGGTGCGCTGGAAGGAAGACACGCCCGACCGCGCCGCCGCCGAGGTATTGCCGGTCGCCACGGCGGCGGGCAGCGGTACGTGATCCCCATCACCGTCGTTCCCCGGCGCGCGTCAGCGCGAACCCGGGAATGACGCAAGGAAGAACTATTGCCCGTGATCCGTCAAAACCTTCGCGCAGGCCTTGCTGAGCCTGGCGCGGTTTTGCTGGAGACACGCCAGCACGACCTGGTCGCCCTCATTGATGTGAGCGCGGCAGAACCGCGTGACATCCCGCGCGCAGGCGTCGTGCCCCGGCTGCTGCTGCGCCGACGCCGACGATGCCATTAGAATAAATGGAATGATGAGAAGAAATCGGGCCATGGTGCCACGCCTAACCAGTCATGAACTGGGGGCGTTCTAATGCGCTCAAGCGAGCGCCGCAACGGCTTTGAGCAACGTTGCGGCGGGTCGGAGGCTCGGGATGGAGGCTTGGGATCAAAGTCCGAATTACTTGGAGGCGACCTTGCCCGCCGGTGCCGCCGCTTCCTTGTCCATCACGGCTCGGCATCCGGTGCTCAGATTGGCCTTGTTCTTCCTCATGCAGGCCGTGATGGCCGGAATGTTGGGGATCTCGGAGCTGCACAGCCGGAACGCATCGCCGGTGCACATCTGCTGCTGCTCGACGGTGTAGGCAAAGCTCGAGGTCGACGACAGCGCGGAAGCAGAGGCGGCGAAAGCCAGCACGAAAGCGGCCTGGCGAATGGTCTTGGTCACGAATGAAGTCATGGTCGGCTCCTGTTGGCCTGGCCCGGCGGGCCGTTTCTGATGCCCATACCTTGCTCCCAACCACCGGCGCAGACTGTGATGGCCCTCACGCGGAAAAATAACCTCCATGTTCGCCCCGCCCCGGAAAACCCGGATCCCGGGACGCCAAGCGTGACGCTGCACCCGGCAGTTTTTCCCCTGCCATGACCAAAAGCGAATCGTTTTCGGCTTGTTGGTGGATTTTCGACCCGTCCGTGCCGGCAAAATTTTAAATTTATTGGATGAACAAGGCGGCGTTGTCCCGACGTTAAGACCTCATTCGCATTAATGCCCCGGGGCCTAACGACATCTGATTTTTGGTGGAGAAGCGTACGATGCGAAATGCGGTAGGTCTGATATTGGCGAGCGTTGTTTCGGTTGTTGTCATCGCTGCCGTGTGGTTTTGGACATATTCTCGCGTTGTTCTGGCGGCACCCGCCACTGTCAGCGCCCTGCAAGCCGAGCGGCTTCCCGCGACCTTATCCGCCAAGCCAGCGCCGGCGTCCGAGGATGTTGCGATCACGGCGGCTATTTCGGCCCAACCTGCCGCTGCTCTCAAGCCTGCCGCCGCGGCGCAGCCGAAAACCGCGTGCGCCACTCCGGGTGCGCTTGGCGTCAGCCGCGTGGTGGAGATCGACACCACGGGTGGGCCGGGTTTTGGCTTCGAGCATTTCAAGCAGTTCGACTTTCTCGCCGACAAGGAAGTCGTGCTGACCTTCGACGACGGTCCGTGGCCTGCGAATACGCCCGCGGTACTCAAGGCGCTGGCGGACGAATGCACCAAGGCGGTGTTTTTTCCGATCGGCAAGCACGCCACCTACCATCCGGAAATTCTGCGGCAGGTGGCCGCGGCCGGGCATACCGTCGGCGCCCACACCTGGTCGCATGCCAACCTCAACAGCAAGAAGATGACCGAGCAGCTGGCCAAGGACGAGGTCGAAAAGGGTTTTAGCGCGGTGAAGCTGGCGCTGGGCGCGGCGCCCTCGCCGTTCTTTCGCTTTCCGGAGCTGCAGCACGGTCCCGCGGCGATGGCCTATCTGGGGACCCGCAACGTCGCGGTCCTTTCATGCGACCTTGATTCCTTTGACTTCAGGGCGAAGGACGCCGCGCAGATCGTCAATACCGTCATGACCAAGCTGGACAAGCAGGGCAAGGGCATCATCCTGATGCACGATTTCCAGAAGCACACGGCGGAAGCCCTGCCGACACTGCTCGGCCGGCTGAAGGCCGGCGGCTACAAGGTCGTGCAGATGAAAGCCAAGGCGCCGTTCCAGACCCTGCCAGAGTACGACGATGCGCTGGTCAAGGACGCGAAGGTGCCCGTCACCAATACGCGTGCGCTGAGCAGCGTGGTGCAGACGGTTTCGCAGTAGCAAGTTGCACTTTGGACCGTGCGCGACGTTGACGTTTCCGTCATGTCCGGGCATCGCGGACAAAGTTCAAGCAGTCTGCACAAGGCAGACTGCTTTGGTCGGGAACGACGCACGCGTTACAAAGCGCCGCCTCACCAATAGATGCCGTGCCGATGCAGGGCGTATCTCACGCGCGCCAGTGTCGAAGCACCCTGGCGCTTCAGCTGTCCGACCTTCACGGCCACAGCGTATTTCGCCGCGGTGACAGGGCCTGGCCTCCGCATTCTTTGGCCTTGCCGCATCCTTTGGCCCTGCTGCATCCCCTGGCCTTGTTGCGGCCCCTGGCTTTGCTGCAGCGTTTGGCTATTCCGTTGCCGTAGCGAGGGCCTTGCGAAAGAGTTCGGCGCATCGGCGACGTTGGGCTCGAGAGCGCTGGGCTGCTGAGCGGCCGGCTGATCGCTCGACGCCAGTGTCAGGCCTCTCGTGCCCCCAGCCTGGGCCGACGCCGAGACCAGAACCAACGCTGCGACCAGGATGAGTTTGCGCATGTGAAGTCTCCGTTGTTCGATGAGGGAGACTAGG
>Ga0209839_10002000_pt1 | contig 10169 bp, 7 predicted proteins | sample OrgsoiDNA2013050_FD_185800 | JGI IMG/M metagenome (GOLD analysis project Ga0209839, IMG submission 185800) | Permafrost soil microbial communities from the Arctic, to analyse light accelerated degradation of dissolved organic matter (DOM) -... | ecosystem: Environmental > Terrestrial > Soil >... | reverse complement strand
ACCGCGCCCGCTCCTCCCGCCAACGCACCGGCTGCTGCCGCACCGCCCTCGGCGGCTCCCTCAGCTCCATCGGCTGCCCCTGCAGGTCCACCGGTTTCAACGCCGCGTCGCGACGCGAGGGGTGAACCCCCTTCAAAGTCGGGAGCCAACCGTGGCGCGGCGCGGGAGGATCGCGATCCCAGGTCTCGTTGCTGCGCACCCTTCGAAGACGATCGCCCGCGCATCGAAGACAATCGTCCGCGCATCGACGATCGCCCGCGCTCTTTCCAGGACATTATACCGGAAGGGATCCGCCGCCATTCCCGCACGGCAGGGCGGTGTTTCGGTGGCGTCGGCGGCTGCTCCTGGGGCGGTGGTCGATACTGAACTTCTGCCGCGTCGCCTGCGGTTTCTGCCCGGCGAGCGCGGAGATGAATGTCTGGAGCCACGATGTTCGACTTCTTTTTGGGTGTTCTGGGTTTCTTTGTCCGGGCTATCATTTTCGTACTGGATATCTGGGACACCATCTGCCAGCTCGGAGGGTTCGCACGAACAGTGATCACCGGGCGACTGGACACCGACCCCGAAATCAAAGTGCCGCCTGATCCGAAGATTCTGCCGCCGGCGGCGGAACGTGCGCTCGTTGAGGCCGAGCAGCGCCGCCGTAACGGCCCCGCCTAACCCGGGCAATGGCCGGGTGGCCGAGACGACCCGACGACGTCCGGTCCTCGGGGCAAAGCTGACACTGAGATTGCAAATGACCGACCCGGAGCGGAATCGCCGATCCCGTGATCAAATTCCTTTTGCACAGCTCCCCAGCGAGTGCATCTGCTATTTCGGTGGACCAGAATAATCCAGCGTCATGCCATTAACCTGGCATGATAGAGTGGTGAGCCCAGGGCTTATGCTGAAGCCGCTCGCGTGGGGATATTCTCTCGTGTTCATTTCGTAGAACACAGCTGGAGCGCTTTGGCTGTTATCGAAGAGTACCGTTCCCAAGTACAAGCTCAACTTGAGGACGTGGTTCACTTCTCCTCCCGGACAAACCACTGTGCAAGTTATGGCGGCCGGGCAGGAATAATCCCACCGAAATATCGTTTTTGTAAACGGAAAGGCAGGCGCAGTTTGGGGCAGCTCAATTTTATTCTGAGCCCAAGAATTTTGAGCGCAAGATATGCCCAACAATGGACCGGCAAGCAGTAGCGTTCCAAGGAACAGCGCGCGCGACATCCAACCCTCCCGGAGGTCACCGTCATTGCTAGCATTTTTCTTCATTGCGTGAAAGCCTGGTGTCTTGCCGCACCTCATTTCGACAGCAAAGCCACGCCGCGCCTCACCTTAGCACCCCCGGTAAAAGGGCTGTGTTCACGGCTGGTCCTGTGGCGCTACTCAAGCGCCGGACGCCCTTTGGGATAGGTGGCCTCGGCATCGGAGACCTTGAGCCGCCGCCGCGGCTCGAACCATTGTCTGAGCCATCCGTCAATGTCTTCCGCGCGACGCCGCTCTGCGCTCCGCCAAACCTCAGCCGAACCATCGGAGAGCGCAACGCGCTGTGTTCAAACGGCTGCGAAACTGACCCGATATCGGATCAAGGGATACTGCGGTCGCGGCGTTGCCGCATGTGAACTAGTTTACATCCGCAGAAATTTTTTCTTGTCGAAGCATTCGACGGCACTATTGATTTATGAACTCATGCTTCAATGAAAATCCCTTGACGGCGGCAGGATGCGCACGTTGCGCGGATGGCGGATCTTCTGGGCCGGATTGTCCGGGTGCTGGCGGCGGTCGTCATGCAGCGGCTCGATCAGTGCCGGGCCGGCCGGCACGGCGGGTTTTCGGCGGAGCGCGTCGTTGGCGAGACCCATCAGATCATGCGAGCGATCGAACAATCGCTGGGCCACCAGATGCGTCACGTGTTCCGGGCTGCTCTGGATATAGCCCTCGACCAGAATGAGCCGCGCGCCCATCACCTCTTTCCGAAAACGCTCCATCACCTTCGGCCACACCACGATATTGGCGATGCCGGTTTCATCCTCCAGCGTCATGAACACGACGCCCTTGGCGCTGCCCGGACGCTGCCGCACCAGCACCACGCCGGCGCAGCGGACACGCTTCTTGTCATTGGCATGGCAGACGCCCTCGCAGGCGATGACGCGCTCGCTGGTAAACATCGGCCGCAAAAATTCCATCGGATGGCCCTTCAGCGACAGCCGGATGGTCTGATAGTCGGCGACCACCTGCTCCGGCAGCGGCATCAGCGGCAATGGACGCGCGTTCTCGTCGGGCTGCTCGCGCGCGGTGGCGACTTCGAACAGCGGCAGCGGCACGTCATCGGGCAACCGCCGCACCGCCCATAATGCGGCGCGGCGATCGAGCCCGATCGAGCGGAACGCATCGGCATCCGCCAGCAGGATCAGCGCGCGCTTGGGCAGCCCGGTGTCGCGGGCGAAATCCTCCAGCGAGGTGAAGGGACGGCGGGTGCGCGCGGCGACGATGCGTTCGGCCCAGTCGTCGGCTGGCGGACTCTCACCGTCATTCCGGGGCGTCGCGGCAGCGACGAACCCGGAATCTCGAGATTCCGGGCCTGCGCCTGACGGCGCATCCCGGAATGACAGCAAGCTTCGCTTCAGCCCCTCCTCGTCCGGATCTACCCATTTGAAGCCGTCGATCTGGCGAAAGCCGAGCCGCACGGCGTGATACTTCCCACATTGTTCCTCCAGCGTGTTCTGCGCATGGCTGAACGAGACATCGATCTCGCGCACCTCGACGCCGTTGTTGCGGGCATCGCCGACGATCTGCGCCGGGGCGTAGAATCCCATCGGTTGCGAATTCAACAACCCGCAGCAAAACGCATCGGGATGGAAATGTTTCAGCCATGACGAGACATAGACCAGTTGCGCGAAGCTCGCGGCATGGCTTTCCGGAAAACCGTAAGAGCCGAATCCCTTGATCTGGTCAAAACAGCTTTTGGCAAACTGCGGATCGTAACCGCGCGCGATCATGTTGTTGACCATCTTGGATTCGAATTTGCCGATGGTGCCGACATTGCGGAACGTCGCCATCGCGCGGCGCAAGCCGTTGGCCTCTTCGGAGGTGAATTTCGCGGCCTCGATGGCGATCCGCATCGCCTGTTCCTGGAACAGCGGCACGCCGAGGGTCTTGTGCAGCACCCTGCGCAATTCATCCTTGTCGCCATGCGCAGGCGACGGCGACGGGTAGCTCACCTCCTCCTGGCCATTCCGGCGTCGAAGATAGGGATGCACCATGTCGCCCTGGATCGGGCCCGGACGCACGATGGCGACTTCGATGACGAGGTCGTAGAATTTGCGCGGCTTCAGACGCGGCAGCATGTTCATCTGCGCGCGGCTTTCGACCTGGAACACGCCGAGCGATTCGCCCCGGCACAGCATGTCGTAGACCGGCTTCTGGTCCTGCGGGATCGTCGCCAGTTCATAGCGCTCGCCCTTATGATCCGCGATCAGGTCAAAACATTTGCGGATGCAGGTCAGCATGCCCAGCGCCAGCACATCGACCTTCATCATGTTCAAGGCATCGACGTCGTCCTTGTCCCACTCGATGAAGGTGCGGTCGTCCATCGCCGCATTGCCGATCGGCACATAGGTATCGAGCCGGTCCTGCGTCAGCACATAGCCGCCGACATGCTGCGACAGATGCCGGGGAAATTCGACCAGTTCGGTGGCAAGCTCCACGGCGAGTTCGACCATGGCGTTTTGCGGGTCGAGCCCGGCCTGCCTGACCTGCATCTCGTTGAGGCCCTTGCCCCAGCTTCCCCACACCGTGTCGGCGAGCGCCGCGGTGACATCTTCCGTCAGCCCCAGCGCCTTGCCGACATCGCGGATCGCGCTGCGCGGCCGGTAATGAATGACGGTGGCAATGATCGCGGCGCGGTGACGGCCATATCGCCGGTAGACATATTGCATCACCTCCTCGCGCCGCGAATGTTCGAAATCGACGTCGATGTCGGGCGGTTCGAGGCGTTCCTTGGAAATGAACCGTTCGAACAGCAGATCGACCTTGGTCGGATCGACGGACGTCACATCGAGCACGTAGCACACGGCCGAATTCGCCGCCGACCCCCGGCCCTGACAGAGGATTTTCTGGCTCCGCGCGTAGCGAACGATGTCGTGTACGGTGAGAAAATAATGCGCGTATTTGAGCTTTCGGATCAGGCGCAGTTCCTTGTGCAGGACCTTTTTGGTCTTGGGCGCAATCCGGACCGGGAATCTTTTGTGCGCGCCCTGCCAGGTCAGATCTTCCAGATGGCGCTGCGCGGTCTTGCCCGGCGGCACCGGCTCGTCCGGATATTGATATTTGAGCTGATCGAGCGAAAAATCGATGCGCCCGGCAAACCGCATGGTTTCCGCGATCGCCTCCGGAAAATCGCGGAACAGCCGCGCCATTTCGTGTCCGGGCTTGAGATAGCGTTCCGCATTGGCTTCAAGACGCCTGCCGATGGCGTCGATGGTGGTCTTCTCGCGAATGCAGCTCAGAACATCCTGCAGCGGACGGCGCGCGGGATGGTGATACAGCACCTCGTTGGTCGCCAGCAGCGGCACGCCGGCCGTGGTGGCGATGCGATGGAGCCGCATCAGGCGACGCCTGTCGTCGCCGCGATACAACAGGCTGGCCGCAAGCCACACATCCGCGCGACACTGCAATCGATCCAGAACATGAAATGCTGTTGCCGCGTTGAGGCGATGCGGCAGCATCACCGCCAGCAACTGGCCTTCGGCGAATTCCAAGAGGTCATCAAGCTTCAGATGGCATTCGCCCTTCTCGGTATCGTCGCCGCGCTTGCCGCGGGTCAGCAACCGGCATAGCCGGCCATAGGCGGCGCGGTCGCGCGGATAGACCAGGATATCCGGCGTGCCATCCATGAAGACGAGGCGCGAACCGATCAGAAGCTTTGGCTTGTATTCTAGCTCTGAATTGTCGAGCTCCTTGTAAGCCCGCACCACGCCGGCCAGCGTGTTATGGTCGGCGATGCCGATGGCGGGAAGCCGCTGCTTGCTCGCCTCATGCACGTAGTCCTGCGGATGCGAGCCGCCGCGCAGGAACGAAAAATTCGTGGTGATTCCGATTTCGGCGTAAGCGACATCGTTCATGCGAACAGCCCGTGCACGAACCAGTTGGAAGGCGCCGGCTCGCCCTCCCCGGTGACGAGTTCGCTGCCGTAAAGTCCGTCCCGGTAAATCCAGAACCGCAGTCCAGCCTCATCCTCGACGCGGAAATAATCGCGCGTCAGCGCCTGGCCGTTGCGCCGCCACCATTCCATGGCGATGCGCTCGGGACCCTCGACCCGCACCACCGCATGGGTCGCCCGCCGCCATGTAAAATGATGCGGCGGCCCGTCTGGCACCGTCGCAAACGGCACCTTGATGGGCTCCGGTCTTTCGAACAGCCGCAACGGCCGCAACGGCGGCTCCTCTTCCACCCGCGCCGGCCAGGCCGCCTGCGCGGCTGCCGCCAGATGGTGCTGCGCCGATACAGCCAGCACCGCGCGCTCCGGAATATGGGTGTCCTGCGGCAGGTGCACGACCACGCGCTGTCCGCCGATCCGCGCGGCGATGCGGTCGATCAGGGCGGCCAATTCGTCATTGTCGTGCACATTGGCATCGAGATCGCGCTGCTGCTGCACGACGATTTCGGTGCGGCTGGCGGACAGGCGAATGAGATCAAAACCGAAGCCGGGATCGAGCGGATCGTTCAAGGCCTCGAGCCGCTCGCGAAACAGGCGGTCGATCATGTCCGCTCTGGTCACGGGCTGTCCGGTATCGACCGCGATCGCGCGCACCGCACCATCGGTGCGGAAGAAACAAGCTTCCAGCCGCCGCGCGCCCTTGCCTTGCTGGCCCATCGCCCCGACCAGCATCTCGGCCAGCCGGGAGAGTGTCACCGAGATCACGCCCTCGGTGGCGATCGGTTCGGCGAACCGCTTCTCCACGATATAATCCGGCAGCGGTTTTCGCGGGCTGATCGGGGCATCGCCCTGCCCGAGCGCGTGTTCCAGCAAGGTCGTAAACCCGGCGCCAAATCTTGCGGTGATTTCATGACGTTCACGGCAAGCGACATCGCCGATGGTTTTCAGTCCGGCGCGGCGCAGGCCGCGGGTGATGGCATCCTCGGTACCGAGCGCCGACACCGGCAGCGGCCTGACCGCATCGGCTTCTTCGCCATCCCGGACGATGCGGCCATGGACATGACGCGTCATCGTCCGCGCGCACACCGAGGTGCCGGCGATGGCCGCACTGACGGCAAAGCCTTGCGCGGTCAACACGTCGCACAACAGCCGCATCATCACGGCCTCGCCGCCGAACAGATGGGCGCAGCCGGTAATGTCCAAAAACAGGCCATGCGGGGAATCCAGCGCCACCAGTGGCGTAAAGCGGTCGCACCAGTCGGCGATGTCATTCAGCGCCTTGGCGTCGGCCGCTGCATCGGCGTCGAACACCGTTAGATGCGGACAGATGGCGCGGGCATTGGCCAAGGGCAAGCCGATCTCAAGGCCGAGTTCGGCGGCGGCATCATCCAGCGCAAAAATCTGCAGCGCGTTGTTTTGCCTGGTGACGACGACGCTGGGTTCATCGTTAACTGGCGCGCCGCGCGCGAGCTGGCGTTTGATACGGTCGATGGGCAGGCGCGGCAGCCACAGGCTGAGGAACCGCCGCCGGTTTTGCGAACAGGCACTCATCACATTTCCATTCCATGATCCACCGCCCGACAGGGCCATGGCGGTTGCGGACAAGCTGCGCGTCGAACACCGGTGCGCCCCACGCGCTTGCGGGCTGCGCGGAGGGCGGCGAATGCGCCGCGCGCACGATCCATCTGGTTTCCGCGGTCGAGGGCAATGGCTCCGCCGCCACCCGCAGCACCAGGCCGGTCACGCCGGACATCTGCGCGGCCAGCGTCAGCTTGCGGCTGGCGACGAGATCCAGTTGTCGCGCCTCGCCCCAGACTTCCAGCACCACGACACCAAGCGCATCGCAGGCCAGCGCGTCGGCCGCCGTCTTCAACGCGGTGTCGACATCCGCCGCGCGCACCGTCACCAGCAGGCGCGGATCGAGCCCGAGTTCGGCCAGCCCGCTCATCGACAGCGCACCGGATTCGATTTCGGCAAAATCCTGCCGGATCCACACCAGCGGCCGTCGTGCCGCCGCCCGTCCCATCAGGCCCGTGACAAAACCCGTCGCGGCGGCGCTGTGCCGTCCTGCGGCGAACACCTCGTGCATCGCGCCCAGCGCGAGGCCGCCCTGCAGCGTCGCATCCGCGTCGGCATGCCCGAGCGCCACCCTGTCAGGCCGGTAGGTATCGCTGTGCGACTCGATGCGCTCGATGCTGCCGCGCAAAGTCGCAAGCGTGTTCGTGCGTGCGCCGCTCATGCGCCGCTCCCTTGGAGATGTTGGGCCGTCACTTGATTCAGAGAGAGAACCAGAAACTGGCTCAATTGTTCATGATATGTTCTAATATAAAGCTAAGATCGCCGGGAGAGTCAATCGGGATCGATGGCTTTGCTTTTCACAAGTGAAATCAAAGGGATTCAAGCGATGGACGGGCAGCGCAAGCTGGCGATCCCAGCGGACGCCGCCAACCACGACGCCTCTTGCGCCTCCAGCGGTACCGGGACACGGCACTCTCCGGAATGGCGCGCGGCTGTTGCGAAAATCGGCGCGCGCGGCTTAGGCGGCGTGCCCCGGATGCTGCGCAGCACGAAGTGATGCGCTGCTGATCCGGGGCCTATGCGTTTCTCATAGGTCCCGGCTCTGCGGAGCAGCGTAAGAGCGCTGCTCCGCGTCCGGGACACGAAAGAAATCAAGCCGCAGCGGCGAGGTTGACCGCGGCTTCCGCGAGGGTCGTCAGGCTCTCGTCGGTCTTCTTCTCCTGCTGCAGGGTCTGATCCAGCAGCTTGACCGCGTCCTTCATGCCGAGCTGCGTGGCCCATTGCTTCAGTGTGCCGTAGCGGGAGATTTCGTAATGCTCGACGGCTTGCGCCGCGGCAAGCAGGCCGGCGTCGAGCGCCTCGCAACCCTTGTACTCGTCCATGATTTCCTTGCCCTCATCGAGGATGCCCTGGATCGCGTCGCAGGTCTTGCCGCGCGCCGGCTTGTCGAGCAATTCGAATATCTGCTCGAGGCGCTCCACTTGTCCTTCGGTCTCACCGTGATGCTTCTCGAACGCCGCCCGCAGCTTGTCGGATTGGGCGGCCTTCGCCATTTTCGGCAGCGCCTTCAAGATCTGTTTTTCGGCATAATAAATGTCCTTCAGGGTATCGAGGAAGAGGTCGTTGAGGTCTTTGTCTTTCGCGGCCATGGCGGTACTCCAATGATGAGACGTAAGTGATACGGGGTGTCCCCGCCTCTCCAACGTCACCTCATGAGCAATGTTCCAGTCATTCAAAAGCAAGCCGCAGCGGTTCGAGCCGAGTGAGCCCGCCGTCGTAAACCCGATCGGCCGGCCAGCCGACCTTGGATAATTCCGCCGCTGTCATCTAGGCGTTAAATCCATCGGTCAAAATTAAGGCTCACCCCGTCGAGGAGGTTAGCATGACCGATTTTGCACTCAATCAGACGACGGACGAAGGGGCGCCGGTCCAGCCGGCTGCCAGGCCCAATCTCGACAAGGGCTTCAATCCCCTGACCTTGATATTGTTCTTCGGCATTCTCGCCGCCGGGCTGTTGTTCGTCGCCTACAGCATCTACGCCGACGTCGACGCGACCGGCGTCAAGGTGACGACCTACCTGCCCTATCTGCTTCTATTGGTCGCGCTCCTGATCGCGCTCGGCTTTGAATTCGTCAACGGTTTTCACGATACCGCCAACGCGGTCGCGACCGTGATCTACACCCATTCTCTGCCGGCGGAATTCGCGGTGATGTGGTCGGGGTTCTTCAACTTCCTCGGCGTGCTGCTCTCCAGCGGCGCGGTCGCCTTCGGCATCGTGTCGCTGTTGCCGGTCGAACTGATCCTGCAGGTCGGGAGCAGCGCCGGTTTTGCGATGGTGTTCGCGCTGTTGATCGCGGCGATCATCTGGAATCTCGGAACCTGGTATTTCGGCCTGCCGGCCTCCAGTTCCCACACCCTGATCGGTTCCATCATCGGGGTCGGCATTGCCAATGCGCTGATGCGCGGCCGCGATGGCACCTCCGGGGTGGACTGGAGCAAGGCCACCGAAATCGGCTACGCGCTGCTGCTGTCGCCGCTGGTCGGCTTTATCTTCGCAGCACTGCTGCTGCTTCTGCTCAAGGTGATCGTCCGCAATCCGGCGCTCTATGCGGCGCCGGAAGGTAACAAGGCGCCGCCACTCTGGATCCGGGGCCTGTTGATCCTGACCTGCACCGGCGTCAGCTTCGCGCATGGCTCGAACGACGGCCAGAAGGGCATGGGCCTGATCATGCTGATCCTGATCGGCACCGTGCCGACGGCTTACGCGTTGAACCGCGCACTGCCGGAATCGCAGGTGGTGCAGTTCCAGCAGAGCTCGGCCGCGGCCGCCACCGTGATCGCCGCCAAGGGCGCCGGTCACAGCATTATCGGCGATCCGCGCCCGGCGGTGACCCAATATGTCGCCCAGCACACGCTCAGCGAAGGCACTTATCCCTCGCTTGCGGTTCTGGTGAAGGATGTCGGCGACCAGGTGCGGAAGTACGGCTCGCTCAGCAAGGTTCCGGCTGAGGCGGTCGGCAACACCCGCAACGACATGTACCTGACGTCGGAGGCGATCCGGTTTCTGATGAAGGACAAGCAAAACGATCTGAACAAGGAAGAAATCGGCATCCTCAACGCCTACAAAGGCTCGCTCGATGCCGCCACAAAATTCATTCCGACCTGGGTCAAGATCGCGGTCGCGATCGCGCTTGGCCTCGGCACCATGATCGGTTGGAAGCGCATCGTCGTCACCGTCGGAGAAAAGATCGGCAAGACGCATCTTACTTACGCGCAAGGCGCCTCCGCCGAACTGGTCGCCGCCGCCACCATCGGGGCTGCCGACATGTTCGGATTGCCGGTCTCGACCACGCATGTGCTGTCGTCCGGCGTCGCCGGCGCGATGGCCGCCAACGGATCGGGGCTGCAGGTGGCCACGATCCGCAACATGGTGATGGCGTGGGTGCTGACGCTGCCGGTCGCGATCTTGCTGTCGGGCACGCTCTACGTGATCTTTTCGCGGCTGTTCTGA
>Ga0209839_10001998_pt1 | contig 10170 bp, 7 predicted proteins | sample OrgsoiDNA2013050_FD_185800 | JGI IMG/M metagenome (GOLD analysis project Ga0209839, IMG submission 185800) | Permafrost soil microbial communities from the Arctic, to analyse light accelerated degradation of dissolved organic matter (DOM) -... | ecosystem: Environmental > Terrestrial > Soil >... | reverse complement strand
CCTCTGCCATTTGTGAACGAGAGGAGTTGTGGGTACACAAAAAGAGTACGCGCATCGGCTGTGCAGCGATCGGTTCAGTCATGACTCTCCTCCTGAGAAGGTGTGGATAGTGGAAGCGTTCCAGCTTCCCGCATCCAGCGATAGAGAAGCGCACCAACAATGGCTCCGAGAAACGGTGCAGTGAGGTACACCCATTGGGCAGTCCAGGTGCCGCTTGCCAGCGCTGGGCCAAGAGAACGCGCAGGATTCATCGAGGCTCCAGAGATGGGTCCGGCAAAGAGGGCTTCAAGCGCGACGGTGGCACCAATGGCGAGTGCCGCCGCTTGACCAACGGCGCGGGTATCGGTCGCCATCGCCATAATGACCACCATCAGAAAACAGGTGAGCAACACCTCAAAGGCGAAAGATTGCCAGACCCCACCATTGCCTGCGGGTAACGTGGTGCCAAGATGCGCAACATCACCTAGCAAGAAGCGCAGATATAGCGCAGCCAGGATGGCTCCGACGGTTTGCGCACTCCAGTAGATCCAGAGGAGGCGCAAGGGAAAGTGGCGAGCCAGAACAAAGGCAAGCGTGACCGCTGGATTGAAATGCGCGCCGCTGATGTGACCGAACGCGTAGATCATCACCGTGATGATCAGCCCAAAGACGAGGCCAACACCAACGTGGGTGATCTGACCGTGGCTGATCCCGTCTATCATGATGGCCCCACAGCCAGCAAAGACGAGGCCGAAGGTGCCAATACCTTCAGCCAGGGCGCTGGCCCAGAAATGAGCAGAAGTCGAACGCGCAACAGGCGGCGTGGAAGCGGTGGCCTGTTGCCGCGACGGATCGACACTGGTTGAATGGCTCATGCTACTCCTTCAGGTGGAACCCCGCGTTCGCGTTCCAACAATGTGCTCAGGAAACGAAGACGCGTCGCCAATGCTCGACGCGTCTGTTCAAACGCCTCATACTGTGCCTCGTTCGATCCCTCGACTTGCGCCGGATCAGGAAAACTCCAATGGATACGCTCCGGATCGTCTGGGAAAACGGGACAGACTTCCCGCACGCGGTCACAGACGGTGATAATGGCGTCAAAATGCTGACCACGGAACTCGTCGAAGTGTTTTGGGCGGGCCAGGCGCATATCGATACCAGCACGCTCCATGACCTGAATGGCCAGGGGATGGACCCGTTCTGCTGGCTGGCTTCCGGCGCTCTGCGCCTCAATGGTCCCGTGACTGAGCTGGCAGAGTAGCGCTTCAGCCATTTGCGAACGGGCGCTGTTGGCAGTACAGAGAAACAAGACATGCAATGGCGTCTGAGGTGCCTTGCCTGATGGCTCCTTAGCACTTTGCTCGCTGGGAGTTCCTGTGAGTGCTGGATGAAGTTGTTTTCCCGCCTGGAGATAAAGCGCACGAAAGTGCTCTACATCCAGGCTGTAATAGACTGATCGCTCATCTGCACTACTTTTACGCTCGGTGACCAGGTTTCCAGCCCGAAGCTGGCGCAGATGATACGACGCCAGATTCTGAGGAAGCTGCAAAAAGGCCACGAGTTCCTGGACTCGGTAGTCAGATCGTGCCAGACGGGTCAGTAGGCTCCAGCGGATGGGATGTCCAGCCAGTGTGAGCACCTCTGGTGGAGGAATGAGCAAACCACCCATTATTTTCTCCAATCTTATTTGTATCAAATAAATTTGATGTTATGAGAAAACTATACCAGAAATTGCTCCGAAAAACAAGCCAGGAAAGTTCCGCTTTCTTCGTCCTATTACTTTAGCCCAGCCTGACGAGCTACATAAATTTGACCCGCCTCCATTAAAGAGGCGGGTCAGGCGTACTTGAAATGTTTAATCCTCGTCTTCCTGCTCCAACAGGAGATCGTCGCGATCGCCCCACTTCTCCAGGAAGCGGTAGAAGTTGCGTTTGGCCACGCGAGCGCGTTCCGCGTCTGAAACGGCGGCGTTCTGCGCCTCGGGATGATGTGTGATGGGGAGATCAGCCGTGACGACGACCTGAACCCCCTGGTCGCGCAGGGCGAAGTTGAAGTCGATATCCATATAGTGCGGATAGCGATAGCGCTCATCGAACAGGCCAGCCTTCTTGAGCAATCCGCGTCTGAAAGCCATACATTGCCCGTCAATAACCTCGACCTCCGCCTGCTCACTCTCGGTAAAGTGGCGTAGATCCTCGGTGCGCAGGCCACGCGGCCCCGTAATGCCCACTTCTCCGTTCGTCAACGTCTTTTCCAGGGGCGTGAAGATGTCGCCTGTGAGTTCGACGGTGCTCTGCAGGAGCAGAACGTAGCGCCCGCGACTCTGTTTCAGCGCGACGTTATACGCCTCGGCCACTCCCATTGTGCGCGTCGTGCGCAGGAGGTGCAGGCGCGGCTCCTGATAGCCAAGGGTTTCTCCCCAGAGATCGATGCCGTCGCGCGAGGCATTGTCGATCAGCAGCACCTCGATAGCGCACGCGTCCGCGCAACGCAGAACGCTCTCCACGCAGCGACGTACCTGATCGGAGCTATTCTGCGCCAGAATAATAACGGAAAATGTGCATGTGTCAGGCTCATCGAGCAGTGATGGCACCTGGCGCGCCGTGTTGTACAGTCTGCCATCGATCTCGATACCCGGTAGAATGACCAGGTGTGCCCCGTGAGGATTATCTTTGACGGCATAGCCGGCATCTTCGATCTGACGTTTCAGTTCGTCGGCGCGATCGTAGTGACCACGGCGGCGCAGGAGGTCCCGTTCATGCGAGAGGGCCAGAATGTCCGCTGGAATACCCGGGCGATAGGGACGGGTTGTCATACTCATCATCCTTCCTTACTACGTTTTATAACTCTGTCCACAAATGCCTTTTTCTGCAACTCATCAGTAGGGATGGGGCTTGCCCCCATCCGGCTCGGCAAGCGGAACCATGCCTGGTCAAAGGGTCTATGGGTAGGCCGGATGGGGGCAAGCCCCATCCCTACTGATAAGGTACCTCAAGAGTTACCCTTTTCCTAGACAGACATGTCTGTCTATCCGCATGTCTTCTTCGTTGAGGCGCGCGAGTGCTACCAGCCGAGCGCGAGTCCATCGCAGCGCGGATCGGCGGCACCTTCTAGCAGCTGAGTGTCGGGATTGATGACGATTGCCTGTGCATGACCCATTCCATCCTCCCATGGTCCATGAATACTGGTACGATGGCCGAGCAGATCGAGCGCGAGAGCGACTCCGCTGGGGAAGCGATCCTCCAGCACTACGGTCTCACTGACCGCTGTACCCAGGTACTCGTCGACGCCCGCCTGTCCCACCAATTCTAATTCTCCGCCCGCCGCGCCGGAACGGAAACGTCCGCTGCGCCAGCGTGGGGCAGAGATCGCCTTTTGCGCATTGTGCCCAAAGTCTATCATAGCGGAGAGCAATTGTATATGGATCTGTGGCTGAGTATCGCCGCCCATTGATCCCAGCACGATAGCGGGTCTGCCTCCGCGTAGCACCAGCGCCGGTGCGAGCGTATGCATAGTGCGCTTGCCCGCTTGCAGATAGTTGACATGACGGGGATCGAGCGAGAAGTACGAGCCACGGTTATGCAGCAGCACGCCGGTATTCCCGCCGACGACGCCGCTACCGAAGCCTTTGTAGAGGCTCTGGATCAGCGAGACGACATTGCCCGCGCGATCAACTGCGCAGAGGTAGGTGGTATCGCCCTCTTTTTCCAGCCCTGGTCCAACCTGTCGCGACGCCTTCTGCAGATCGATGCGCGCGCGCTGCTCTTCCGCGTATGCCTTGCTGAGCAGGCGTTCGAGCGGAATATCGGCGAACGCGGGATCGGAGATGTAGCGATCGCGGTCCGCGAAGGCCAGCTTTTTCGCTTCGAGCAGAATATGCAGGTACTCGGCGCTCTGATAACCGAGCGAGCGGAGATCGTAACCCTCAAGAATATTGAGCATCTCCAGGACCGCTATGCCCTGTGAATTCGGTGGGAACTCGTAGATGTCGTAGCCGCGATACTGCGTCGAGATGGGGCTCACCCAATCGGAGTGATGCGCCGCCATATCCTCCATACTGAGCACGCCGCCGATGCGCTGCACATGCTCCGTGATCGTGCGTGCCAGTGCGCCGCGATAGAAGGCGTCGCGTCCCTCCCTGGCCAGTGTCTGATAGGTGCGCGCCAGGTGCGGCTGGTGCAGAATATCGCCTGCACGCGGAACTTTTCCGCCCGGCAAGAAGATATCGGCGCTCGTATCGTGCGGACCCAGCACCGCCTTTGCCGCCCCCTTCAGCCAACCGCTGAGCTTCGGCGTCACCGGCACGCCCTCCTCGGCAAAGGAGATGGCAGGGGCAAAGATCTCCTCGGGAGCAAGGCTGCCGAAACGGCCCAGCGCCTCGAACCAACCGTCGACGGCTCCCGGCACATTGATGGAGAGTGGTCCGACTAGCGGAATCTGCTGCATCCCTCGCGCCGCGAAATATTCTGGCGTCATACCAGCGGGCGCGCGTCCACTACCGTTCAGCGCGTGCAGTTGCCCGGTTTTTGCCTCCCAGATCAACATAAATAGATCGCCACCGGCGGAGCAGGTCGAGGGGTAGACGACGGTCATTGCCATATTCGCCGCCAATGCCGCATCCACCGCGTTACCACCCTGCTGGAGAATACGGAGACCCGCCTGAGTGGCGAGATAGTGAGCGCTTGCAACCATACCACGTGTGCCTAATGTCGGTTGTTCGGAGAGCATGGCGCGGAACTCCTTTTTATTACAAGGGGCTGTGCGAAATGTACTTCAACTGGCCTCTATATATAGAGCGACCTTCGTTGATTATAGCATTTTCTGCCGCGCTTTGTATATCCCAGCCATTCCTCCTAAGTCTTTGAGCGCTCATGTGGCCCGCTGGCAAAGGTCCAGAAGCGCATAAACAGATACGTGATGACTGCACCGACGGCGACCGCCACGAGCTTGGAGGCATTGCCCCACAGCGTAGTATTGGCGATAAAGGGCTGCAGCGCCTTCCCGGCCAACCAGATCAGCACGTTGCTATAAAGAATTTCGAGAACCAGGCTTACCACAAAACGTGTCACTTCGCGCCAGCTTGCTTTATGCGTGCGCCGGAACGTCCAGTACTTGTTCAGGAAGAAACTGCTCACCGCGCCGCCCGCGTAGGCGATCGAGTTGTAGCCCACCAGAACCTGCACATTGTTTGTGGGGAAGCGCCACAGGAGAATATTGAGGATCAGCAGGTCGAGGGCCGTGTTCGCCGCCCCCACGAGACAATAGCGCAAGAACTGCTTGAGTGTGCTGCTTACCGTCATCGCTTCACTTCACCAGCCTCATCACGCCTCTTCCCGCGTAGTTGCGTGCGTGGAACACCGCCAGCGCGATTTTTGGCAGGGCGAGCGTTCCACTGGCAACAATGTAGCGGCTCTCCCAGCGCGGGTGAAATTTCTGCTTGAATTTGAAGAGCGAACTGTGGCTCTCTAACAGATGCAGGTGATCCGTGATAAAACTGACAATCTGCCGCTGCGTAGAGGTCATCTCCTGCCTGGTATCGGACCACGCCACCAGACCCAGGCTAAGGATGTGCGCGCCGCGAGATCGAAAGCGCTCGATAGAACGTACCAGTAGCAGCTCAATCACTCCCGGCGGTGCATCGGGACGCCTGCGCATCATATCGAGCGTCCAACCCCACGTCGGGCTTTCCGGCCCTTCCTCATCAATGGTCGGAGAACCATAGACAGGTGTAAACGTAGTAAATGCGCACGGCTGGCCTGAACCTGTCATGGCAACAGCGGTCACGAAGCGCGGAGTGCTTTGATGAGCGCCGTTTGAGAGTGGCGGGATGCTGGCGAGCAGGTCGGCCCGCGCGGCGGCAGCGTTCAACTCATCGAGCCTGCCTGTACTGAAACCTGTCTCCGACGCGTGCTTGCCCGCCCGGCTCTCTAGCCACGCGTTTGAGAGTTGCTCGATCTGCTGTCTCACTTCTGGTGGAAGATCGCCTTCGTACCAGCGGATAGTGACTCCTTCGCGTTCAGCGCGCCGACAGCTTGTGCGTACATTTGCCAGGGCAGAACCATTTAATGTAAAAGTCTGGGGATCGAGGACTGCCTCTTCGCCCATCTTGAATATCTTCAATTTAAGTGCCCGGTAGGTGTCTAGATGATCGGGGTATACTTGATAGAAGGCGACGCGCCAATTGTGAAGTGCGCAAAAATCGAGAAAGCTGCGTGTTACCTGTTCGCATGCTTCGGGCGCGCACACCGGGTCGCCGAGCACAATAGCGACATTATTCGCCAGGCGGTAATTCACCAGTCCCTCTCCACACGGTGCCAGGAAATGGAGATTCTCCGACGACAGGCCGAAGAATGCAAGTGTATGAGCGCCATAGTAGCGGACCAGTTTTGCCTCTGGTTGATCGACCTGGGCAAAGTACTCCGTTGAATAGAACATAAGTAGTATCCTCCAAAATGCTGTCTGTACCGTTGTTATCTTAACGTAGAGTTGTCAGGAATCTCACATAGATTTGTAAAAAGTTTGTAAGTGGCCCTGGTCGGGTTGTTTTGGTAGAATGCCTTACAAAACCTTTACAATTTTGCGTCATCTTCTTAACATTTTTTTTGTACGATACATGCGGTATCATCCGCAGAGAGCCAAAAGGAACGAAGAAACTATCTCTGGCGAGCGGTAGTGGCCAAGGAGAATATATATATGGCTGAAGCAACATCGAAAATTTTTCAGACTGAACCCGAATATGTGACTGAACAGAGCGCGCAGAAGCGTTTTCCCTTCTGGCACCGCTGGGCGCTGGTCGTTATTGCGCTCATCGCCGTTTTTATGGACTTTTTCCAGCTGGGAAGCAACGGCTACGGCAGCTATTATCCGCCAGCTGTGCGAAGCATGATGGACAGCTGGCATAACTTCTTTTTTGCTGCTTATGATCCAGGTGCTTTCGTTACGGTCGACAAGCCTCCTGTAGGCTTCTGGTTCCAGGTCCTCAGCGCCAAGATCTTTGGCTTCAATGCCGTGAGCATCCTGTTGCCCCAGGCACTGGCGGGTGTGCTGTCGGTCCTATTGCTCTATTACCTGGTGCGCCGCCATTTTGGTGTGGTGGCCGGTCTGCTGGCAGCGCTTGCCCTGGCAATCACGCCGATCAGCGTTGTTACCAACCGCAATATCACCATTGATAGCACGCTGGCTCTGTTCCTTCTGATGGGGGCATGGGCGGTGATACGCGCTGCTGAGACCGGAAAATTGCGCTGGCTGCTGCTCTCTGCCGTAATCGTAGGCATTGGCTTCAACATTAAAATGATGGAAGCCTATCTCGTGATCCCCGCTTTCGGACTTCTCTACCTGCTGGCGGCTCCCAGGAGTATATGGAAGCGCGTCGGGCATCTGGCCTTAGCCGCGCTGGTGCTTGTGGTCGTCTCGTTCTCCTGGATAACGGTGGTGGACCTTACACCGGCTGCACAACGGCCCTATGTGGACTCTACCCAGGATAATTCGGAGCTGAGCCTTGCCCTTGGCTATAATGGTATCGAACGCCTGCTTGGCGGGGTGTTTGGTGGTAGAGGAGGCGTAAGGGGAGGAGGAGCACGTCCAGCCACGACTACGACTACTCCTGCAAATGGCGCGCCTGCTACAACAGGAAACACGCGTGGAAATGGCACGCCAGCCGTAACAACCGCCAATGCCGGTTTTGGCGGCATCTTTAATACTGGAGCTCCTAGCCCGCTGCGTCTCTTCGAGGTATCGCTTGGCGGTCAGGTCTCCTGGCTCCTTCCCATGGCGCTCCTGGGTATGCTGGCGCTCGCCTGGCAGCGCCGCCCGCGCTTCCAGGAAGACCGGCAGCAGCAAGCGCTGCTATTCTGGGGGATGTGGCTGCTTACCATGGCCATCTTCTTCAGTGTGGCGGGCTTCTTCCACCAGTACTACATGACGGAAATGGCACCGGCCATCGCCGCGCTCTTCGGCATTGGTCTGGTGACGATGTGGAAGGACTTCCAGAACGGCGGCTGGCGCGGCTGGCTGCTGCCCGTGGCCCTGGTTGCCACCCTTGCTGAGCAGATATACCTGCTCAGCAGCTATCCTACGTGGTCAAGTTGGATGGTTCCGATCATGGTCGTCCTGAGCATCGTCGCGCTGGTGGCGCTCGTCGGTGCGCGTCTCGCGCCTCGCCTGCGTCTCAAAGCGCCGAGTTCGCGCATTCTCTTACCGGCGCTTGGTGTCGGAGTGCTCGCCCTGATGCTTGCTCCAACGGTCTGGTCAATCACTCCCATCCTCCTGAGCAAGCAAGGGGATACCCTGGTGGCAGGACCGCCGCAGACAGAGGGCTTCGGTGGCGGTGGTGGAAGAAATGGTGGGACAGCCAGTTCGAATGCCCAGTTGATTAACTACCTGGAGGCCAATCAGGGCAATGCGAAATTTCTGGTCGCCGTACCCAGTTCGCAGGGGATCGCAGACCAGCTCATTATCGCGACGAACAGACCTGTGATGTCGCTAGGAGGCTTCTCCGGCAGCGATCCCATCCTGACGACCAGCCAGTTAGCCACACTGGTCGCCAATGGTACTGTGCGCTTCTTCCTATTGAACGCGCCCCGCACGGCGCGCCAGTTGCCGCCACAGGTGATTGATCAAATTCCTGAACAGTTCAGGAACGCTGCGCGCAATGGCGGCGGCGGCGGCTTTGGTGGCTTTGGTGGCGGCCAACAGAGCGCTCTGACAACCTGGGTGACGCAGCATTGTACTGCGGTGCCACCGGGCCTGTGGCAGTCCACTGCGACCAGCGGCAATGCTGGCTTTGGTGGCGCGAACAGATTGTATAGTTGCGCCCAGACACACTGATGGTCTATTAGGAGGCCGGGTACCTATCCGCCGTAGCGCGCTGGCAGTCGGCCTCCTTTGTTGTAACATCTCATCGATTGCCGATGAGATTAGTACGTGAATTCCAGGTTTCCTATCAATTTGGTCCCAAACTATTGTGTCTGCCGGGCAGTTAAGCTATAATTGCAAATTGTGGGGTTCCAGATAGAAAAAGAGCGTAGAAGAGAAACGTTTGCATATTGCTCTTCTTAGCGATCGTATGGCAGGCTTAATATTAATTCTCTTGCGTATACCAATGGTCAATGACAAATCTCTATTTTTTCAGAATAGGAGCGTCTCCTGTATGTCTCAAGAAACTATGACGCATCAAGTGCGCACACCCATAGGCAGTAACAATTTTTTTGCCGCAACTATGATTGCATCTCCCATACCCTTGTGGAGAAGACGGGGCGTCATTATTGGCGCTATTGCTGTCCTGCTGCTGATCATTAGTGGTGCAATACTTGTACCACTGTTGCTGCGTAAACCAGCCGTCGCCTATCAATACCAGCAGGTGGTTACTGGCAATCTCTCGACCACCATCAGCGAGACCGGGCCGTTGCAGAGCGCGATCTACAACCTCATATTTACGGGCACCGGCGGCAGGATCGCCTCGATCAACGTCAAAGTCGGGCAGAGTGTTGTAAAGGGACAGGTGCTGGCCACCCTCGATAAGACCTCGCTGCAGGACGCCTACAACCAGCAGCAATCAGTCGTACAGTCTGCTCAGAATGCGCTCAAGAGTGCGCAGACGAACCTCGCCAATCAGCAGTCCCTGGGCGGCGCGAATGCGAGCGCGGCCCAGACCACCCTGGCAAACGATCAGAACGCGCTCGCCAACACGCAGGCCACCTCGCGGGCGTCCGTAAGTGCCGCGCAGACGACGCTCAACAACGATCAGACGGCGCTGAGCAATACACAGGCCACTTCCCGAGCGTCCGTAAGTGCCGCGCAGACGACGCTTAACAACGATCAGACGGCGCTGAGCAATACCGAAGCGACCTCCCAGGCAGCGGTAAACGCGGCGCAGGCTACACTTAACAGCGATCAGACCGCTCTAAACAACGCGCGGACGGTTGCTAACGCTCAGATAGCAACCGCTACAGCCACTCATACGCAAGCAATCGCCAATTGTGGCCCTGCTCCTGTTCCCCCTACACCGGCAATTACTTACAACAATTGTGTAGCAGTCGCTGATGCTACCTTTAGCCAAGCGAAGGCGACGGCGAACCAGAGCGTCTCCCAGGCGCAGACGAAGGTGACAGCCGATCAGAATGCGTTGAGTTCAGCGCAGGCGACGGCGAACGCGAACAATGCCGAGGCGCAGGCGGCAGTGAACACCGCTCA
>Ga0209839_10001997_pt1 | contig 10172 bp, 7 predicted proteins | sample OrgsoiDNA2013050_FD_185800 | JGI IMG/M metagenome (GOLD analysis project Ga0209839, IMG submission 185800) | Permafrost soil microbial communities from the Arctic, to analyse light accelerated degradation of dissolved organic matter (DOM) -... | ecosystem: Environmental > Terrestrial > Soil >... | reverse complement strand
CATCCCCCTGCTCGACCGGATCTCCGCCGCCCTCGACGCCGACCTCATCGTCCACCTCGCCCCCCACGCAGCCTGACCAACCAGCCCGCCAGGCACCAGGCACCAGGCACCAGGCACCAGGCACCAGGCACCAGCGAAACCCGCGCAGCGGCGACTGGCGCCGACCGCATATAGTGACCGACTTGCTGCCAGGCGGCGCGCACAGTCCCGCCCATCGGTGTGCCCGCGGCGGATTGCTGACTGACTGTCCGTAGGCACCTGAACGAACATTCTGTCGCAGCGGTCCCGGGTCAAGGGAGGAAGAGTCAAGACCTGTGGATTGGCGTACCACGATGAGGTTGCAAGATCAGTTGCAGGAAGGGGACGAAGTTTGCCGGAGCGATCAGGAACCCCCGCTGACGATCCGTTCAGTGGCCGGCAGCCAACCAGTCACGAACGGCTGACGGGACTGCCTTGGGATGCGTCGCACCACGACGGCCCTGCGCCCTGAGATACTGGCCATCCGCAGCCAGCAATAGTGCGTCTGGCACCCGAAGGCGGATTCGCTGGAGCGGTGCTCGATGCGGGCTGCGGGACCGGCGAGAACGCTCTTCACGTCGCCTCGCTGGGATTGCCGGTTCTGGGCGCTGAGGTGGCTGAGACGGCACTGGCGATCGCCTGGGCGAAGGCCGGCGATCGCGGGATCGAGGTGGAGTTCGCTGCGGCTGACGCATTCCGACTGGAGCGTCTGGGGCGCAGGTTTGAGACGGTGCTGGACTGCGGGCTGTTCCACACCTTCGACGGCGGCGAGCGACCAGGATACGTGGCGAGCCTGGCGTCGGTGACCGAGCACGATGGAACCCTGTATGTGCTGTGCTTCAGTGACGATGGTCCCGGTACTGGCCCGCACCCCATCAGTCAGGAAGAGCTGAGAGCGGCGTTCAACCCCGGCAGTGGATGGAATGTCGCCGCCATCGAACCGGACCGGGTCCAGACCAGATACCACGACGACGGCGCACCGGCCTGGTTCGCGACAATCAAACGGATCTAGACGACGGACTCGTTGCACTCATAATGGGCGCCCTCGGCGGGGACCCCGTATCCGGACCCGGTCAAGGGCTGCCAGGCGGGCTGCTGGGCGGCGCAGGCGGCGTCATTCCAGCGCTTGCCCAGGGCCTGTTCGATCGCCGTGCAGCCGAACCAGGGTTCGTCCGCCGCCACGACGTCGTCATTGATCGCCCAGCTAATGGGACCTGACCCAGCAGCCTGCACGGGCCGACCAACAAACACCCAACCCGCGCGCGACGACGCACAAGCCCTGGTCAGATAACCGCTATGGGCGGCCAGCGTGGATCTGACGGCGTCGTCCCCGGCAGTATGGATCTGCGCGGGCACGCGAGAGCGGCATGAGCTGGGTCTGCGAGGCGTCAGGTTGGGTCACGGCTGGGTGAAGATCCGACGGGCGTGACCGAGGCCATAGCAGTTTGTTACTCGCCTATCCCTGCGGGCGACCCCAGCTGGACTTAATATCATCACCTCCGTACTCATTTGTCCTCGGGACGGGAATGACACGGAGGGCCGCCAATGCCGGATCAGGACTTCGCAGCCGATCTCGACTTGATGCGCCTCACCGCCGGCCTCAGCCTTCGTGAGCTGGTCCGATTGACGGGCATTCCGCGCAGCACCCTCAGCGACGCCTTGGCGGGCCGCCGGATGCCCCGCCTGGAGACGGTGCTGGCGATCGCCCGAGCCTGCGCGGCGGACCCAGCGCAGTGGCGGCGCCGGTGGGCTGCGCTGAGCACGCAGCGGTTCGTGCCCGCGGACGCGGCGGCGGGCCCGGCGGTCGCCTCGGCTGGCCCGCCGGCGAGGACTCCCGGTGGGCGGGTCCCCGCGGCGACGGCGCCGACGGAGGCCGCGTTCGTGCCGGCCCAGCTGCCGCGCGATGTCGGCGGCTTCACCAGCCGCGAGCACGAGATCGCGCGGCTGGGCCGGGGCGGGGTGGCCGTCATCCACGGCCGTCCGGGCGTCGGGAAGACCGCGCTGGCCGTGCACTGGGCCCACTCCATCTCGTCGCAGTACCCGGACGGGCAGCTGTTCCTGGATGTGCGCGGCCATCATCCAACGCTCCGGCCGATGTCACCGGCCGAGGCGATGGGACGCCTGCTCGGCTCGATCGACGTGCGGTGGGTGCCGCTCACCGAGGACCCCGAGGAGGGAGTAGGCCTGTGGCGCTCGTCGCTGGCCCGGCGCAGGCTGCTGATCGTGCTCGATGACGCGATCAGCGCCGACCAGGTCCGCCCGCTGGTGCCCAGCGCGCCGGGCTGCTGCATGATCGTGACGAGCCGCCACTACCTGGCCGACCTGATCGTGCGGGACGGGGCCGACGGCATCGTCCTGGACGGCCTTCCCCCCGAGAGTTCCCTCGACCTGCTGAGCCACGTCGTCGGGCCGAAGCGGGTGACGGCAGAGCCGGCCGCGGCCGCCGCGGTCGCGACGGCCTGCGGCCATCTGCCGCTCGCCCTGCGGCTGGCCGGCGCGGTGCTGGCCGGATCGCCCGAGCGCAGCTTCGCCGAGCTGTTGGATGAGCTGGCCACCGGGGACCGGCTCACCGCGCTGGAGGGCCTGGCCCGTCCGTCCGCGGTGGAACACGCCTTCGAGCTGTCCTACCTGGCCCTGCCGGAGGACGCCCGGTTCCTGTTCCGGCGGCTGGGCCTGCACCCGGGGCCGGACATCAGCGCCCCGGTCGCGGCGCTGCTCGGTGACCTGAGCCCGGCCACCGCGCGGAGCCTGCTGCACCTGCTGGCCGAGGCGCACCTGATCGAGCCTGGCCGCATGGGCAGCTACCGGATGCACGATCTGCTGCGTGACTACGCGGCGCGCCTGGTGGAGGAGTCGGACGAGGAGCCCGGCCGTGACGCCACCCGCCGGCGCCTGCTCGACTGGTACGTCGACCGGGCGGTGGCCGTGTCGGCCCGGCTGGATACGGGCCGCGCCCGCCTGTGGGTCGACGAGGCACTGGCCACCGCCTGGGAGCCGGGCGAGGACGAGGCTGCCGCCTGGGTGCGCAGCGAGCACCGCAACATCGTCGCCGTCATCGAGTACGACGCCCGCCGCGGGACCGGGCGGCACGCCTGGAGCCTGGTCGACCTGATGAGCACCGTGATGTTCCGGCGTACCGACGTGACCGGCCTGATCGTGGCGGCGGACGCCGGGCTTGACGCGGCCCGCCGGCACGGCGAGCAGCATGCCGAGAGCGCCATGTGCGTGCGGCGCGGCTGGCTGCGGTGGCGCGCCGGGCGGGGCGAGGGCGCAGCGCGGGACTTCACCCGCGCTAGGGCGCTCGCGCGGCAGGCCGGCACCCGCCGCACGGAGGCATCGGCGCTGCGCGGGCTGTCGACCTGCCACGCGGACGCGGGACGGCTGGAGGAGGCTCGCCGGTGCGCCGAGGAGGCGCTGGCGCTCTACCGCGCCGAGGGCGACCGCAACGGCGAGGCGGCCACCCTGAACACCCTGGCTGTCGCCATAGTCCACGCTGGGGACTTCAACGGCAGCGCAGCCCGGTTCGACGCCGCGCTCGCCCTGTACCGGGAGGCGGGCAGCCGGGGCTACATCGCCCTGGCACTCTGCAACCTCGCGCACCTCCACGGCATCTGCGGCAGCCTGGCGACGGCCATCGCCTGCGCCGAGGAGGCGGTCGAGGTGGCCCGGGCGATCGGCGACGGGTTCGCCGAGGTGGTCGGGCTGTCCAACGGCGCGCAGGCGCTCGACCGGGCCGGACGGGCGCAGGAGGCCTACCGCTGGGCCGCCGCCGCTACGGCGCGGGCCGGGGAGCTTGGTTACGGGCTCAGCGACGCGGCCGCCATCGACGCGCTGGCCACCGCGTCGCGCGCGCTGGGCCTGCCCGACGCGAGCGCGCACCGCTCCCGCGCGGTGGCCTGCGCACGGGCGGCGAGCGATCTGGTCAAGGAGGCGGAGATCCTGGTCGGGGCAGCACGGGACGCCTACCAGGACGCGGTCTCGTCGCCGGCTCGCAGCGGCGAGGGGTTCGCCGCCGCGCGGGCGGCGGCGACGCGGGCGCTGGATGCCGGGCTGGCCGCGCACACCCTGCACGGTCAGGCCGAGGCGCTTAGCCTGGCCGCCGCGTGCGATCTGGCGCTGGGCCAGGTCACCGGCGCGCTGGGCGCGGCGCGCCGCGCTGTGGCGATGCACCAGGCCTCGGGCGCCCGCCTGCCGGAGGCCGCCGCCCGGGTCGTGCTCGCGCACGCTCTGACGCGACATGGCGATGAGACCGGGGCCGAAGACGAGCAGCTCACGGCCCGGCGGATGCTGGATGACCTGGCCGTACCGGATGCCGCGCCGGTGCGGCGCCTGCTCGCCTCCTGGCCCGACGCGGCCTTCCCGCCGTTCGCCTGAGCCCTCGCCGGCCCGCGCGGCGGCCGTCTCTTCCGTTCATCGCATGCCCTCGTCCGAGTCCGTCCGAGTGCGCCCGAGATTCTTCACCGGCCCCCTTCGCGCCATTTAGGAATGACACTGCCCGCGCATTCCGCCGGGTTTCAGAGATCTGGTTCGATGAATGGAAGGACGCCGATGATTTTCCGACTATCCGGGATAGGACACTGGGTCGGCCTACCTGCAGTAGCACGCCAAGCTCGCCGGCTTCGCGGCCGGCCCGGGCCTGGAGCCTGTCCCGGAGGTGCTGCTGCACCCGTCGGTGATCGAGACCTTCTTCTTACCATCCGGACCTTCCTGGGTGCACTGGCGCGGCAGCAGGGCCCGCCGACGGGACTTCGTCTGACCGCCCGCCGTGCAGCTCGTCATCTTCGACGCTCACGTCGCCTTGCCGCTAGCTCACCGGCCGCTGGCCGCGCGCCTGACCGGCCGCGGCCGCCGCGCAGACTCGCGGCGCAGCATCACCACCCGGAACGCCTCGGAACGGCCGCGCCGGGCGGCCTGCTCCGTCTCGGCACGACTCGGACGCCGCGCGCTCTGGCCTGATCGTGATCGCTCCTGGAAGCCGCCCACTGACGTTCCGCGCAGTAGCGCGGTCTCCAGCGCCGGCGGAAGTGGCAGGCCGCCTTCGAGCCGGTCGGCCGCCGTCACCATCTCGTCGAGGGTCGCCTCCGAAGTGCGTGCCTCGTAAGCGGTTCCGCTCGCCTGGAAATCAAGCGCCCCGATACGGTCGGACCCGGATTCAAGCAGATACGTGAGCAGGCCAAGATCGCCCGTGTCGCTGTCCGCCGTCAAGGGCCCGCTGCGTCGCTGAAGGATGACCCGTTGCCCCCATGCGTCCGGGCCAGAGTCGCGGATACACCCAGCGACGGGAAGTCCATCCGGCGGTCGGGTCCGACCTTGGCGGAGCCGCAGCTCCGGAAGATAGAGGGGGATGGCATCAAAACGTGGGCGGGCCGCCGCCCGCAAGCTGGTCGCCGAGTACGAGAGCGAGCACGGGCCGCTGCCCGCGGCGTCCCGCCAGCGTGCCCGCGAGTTCCTGGCCGAGGCCGGCCTGCTCGACGACGAGCCGCAGCGGGCCGCCGGGTAATGCCCGCCCTCGTCTATGACGCCAGCGCGCTCCTGGCCGCCGAGCGGCGCAACCCTGACTTCCTGGCCCTGCACGACGAGGCCACCGCCGCGCGGATCCGCCCGATCGTCCCCGTCGTGGTCCTGGCCCAGGCCTGGCGCGGCGGCCCCCAGCACCAGATCTCCAGGGTCCTCAACGGCTGCGACATCCTCCCCGACGACGCAGCCACCGGGCGGGCGGCAGGCGTAGCCTGCGCCGCATCCGGCACCGCCGACGTCGTCGACGCCATCGTCATCACCACCGCCGTCCGCTACCAGGCCGCCGTCGTCACCAGCGACCCCGGCGACCTCACCCGCCTCGCCAGCGCCATCGGCGTCAAGATCCGCATCTTTCCTACCTGAGACCGACGCCAGCCCCCGGGCGGCCGAAGGCCCAGCCCCGGCAGCCGAAGGCCGCACGACGCTAACGCCGACATCTGGCTGCCATTAACGTGAAGATCCGGGCGGGCCAGGTCGCCAACCGGCCCGTCTACCTGGTCCTGGGCGTCACCTGCCCCCAGGCCATTGGTGTGGAAGAAGACCGCAGAAGAGATCCTCGACTCCCTCGCGAAATCGCACGTATTTCTGGCGGATCACACTAGGCCTGTGAGATGTCATTGAAGGGCTCGGGCGTGATCTCGAGATCTGGGACGGCTGCAATGGCGGGCCTGAGCAGGCTGGCGGCAGGGTGCTGGTAGTAGCGGCGGAGGCGCCCTGCCGCAGCCGTGTGCTCGCCAGGGCCGGAGGTGGCACGGGCTTGCTCGACGGCGTACTCGCGCAGTAGCTGATGGAAGGCGTACCGGCTGGGGAGATGTTCGGTGAGCATGCTGGCGGCGGCGAGCTCGCGTAGCGCGCGGCGGCTCTCGGCCGCCGGGATACCAGCGAGGCTGGCGGCGGCCGCCAGCGAGATATCGGGGCCGGGGTGCAGCAGGCAGAGCAGCCTGAACATCCGCGCCGCCAAGTCACTCAGGTTCCGGTAAGACCAGCCGAACACGGCGCGGACGTTGCTGGCAGGTTCACCCGCATCCAGGGCGTCGAGCGGAGTGCCGCGAAGCTCAGCAGCCATGACCGCCAGGGAACTCGCTGGGCACGCCGCTCCCCTGGCCGCGGTGATGGTCAGCGCAAGAGGCAGCCGGGCGCACAACCTGGTCAGCTCGGCCACGGCGTCCGGCTCCGCCGCGACCCGGGGCGCGCCGAGGCGCGCGGCCAGCAGTTCGGTCGCCTCGGCGTCGTCGAGCACGCCCAGCGTCAGCAGCCTGGCGCCCTCGACGGCGGCTAGCCCGGTGAGCTGGTTCCTGCTGGTGACCAGGACGAGGCAGCCAGGCGCGCCGGGCAGCAGCGGACGGACCTGAGCGGCGTTGTGCGCATTATCGAGCATGATGAGGACCTGCTTCCCGGTCAGCAGGCTGCGATACAGGGCGGCCCGCGCATCGGCATCGTCCGGAATCGCCTGCGGCGACGCGCCGAGCCCGTTGAGGAACCCGGAAATCACCTGGGTCGGCTCGACCGGGTGCCCGGACGGGCCGAACCCTCGCAGGTCCGCATAAAGCTGCCCATCGGGGAACCGTGCGGCCGTACGGTGCGCGAAGTGCACCGCAAGCGCGGTCTTGCCGACGCCTGCCATCCCGTCGATCGCCGAGACCACCGCCGTGCCCCCGGCCCTGGCAGCCTCCGCGGCCTCCTCCGCCAGGCCGTTGAGCATGCCGAATTCGGCCTGCCTGCCGACGAAGGACCGCACCGCCGCGGGCAGCTGGCGAGGAATCGTCGCGGCGGCCGGCGGCGGCGCGGCCACCGCAGGTGCCGTCGGCGGCGCGATCAGGCTGGCGTCCCCGGCCAGGATGCGTTCGTGCAGCTGGCATAGCTCGGCGCCGGGGTCGATTCCCAGTTCGCCGACCAGCGCGCGGCGCGCCTCCTGGTAGGCGGCCAGCGCCTCGGCCTGCCGCCCGCTCCTGACCAGGGCGAGCATGAGCTGGGCGTGAAAGTGTTCCCGCAGCGGATGACGCGCTGTCAGGTCCCGCAGCTCGGGGATCAGCTGCTCGTGGCGTCTGTCGTGCAAGTCGGCCTCGATGCGCCATTCCAGCGCCTGCACGCGTAGCTGCTCGATGTGCGGCACCCACTGATCCCGCAGCATCTGTGATGGGATATCCAGTAACGGTGCGCCGCGCCACAATCCCAGCGCAGTAGCCGCGGTCCGCGCGGCATCCGCCCATCGGCATGCGCGGACCGCCGCACCAGTCTCCCAGGTCAGCGTCTCGAACCGCGACGCGTCCAGTTCGTCGCGGGACACCTCGATCACGTAACCGGGAGCACGCGTCACGATCCGCGCCGCAGCCCGCTCGCCCAGCCCCCGCCGCAGCCGCATGATCAGGGCGCGGGCCGCTTCCGCCGCCCTCGCGGGAGGCTCGCCGTCCCAGACCATCTCAGCCAGCTCATCGACCGGCACCGGCTGGTTCGCCCGCCACAGCAACACCGCCAGCAGCACCCGCAACCGGGCCGCCGAGACCACGCCGGGCTCGTCCGAGTCCCCGGCTACCACCCGCAAGGGCCCCAGCACCCCGAACTGCATCACGCCGACCGCCCCCGGCGGGTGAAGCTGCCGATCGCCTCGCCGGCCTGGAAACGATCTTGGACGGCCGCCACGGCCACCGGCCGCGCCGCAGCTGATGCCGCCGCCGGGCTCGCCGCGGCTACCCCGGCGCCGGAGGCGACCCGCCATGCCCTTAATGGCCGAGGACTCATCGGCGCATCCGATCTGGTAGGAAATACTGAGCCGCGCGGAATGCGCGGGCGAATACTTCCTAATCCCCGTGAGTTGTGCGCGCGAAGGGTCTCGGACGTACTCGGACTCACTCGGACGGTGGTGCGCACGGCCTCACCGGCCAGGCACGGGGCCTCCCAGGGATGATTACAGTCAGTCACCGAGCAGGCCGGCTGCCTCGCTCAAGTTCGTAGCGGCGAAGATGCCGTTGACCGGCAAAACATGAACGACATGGCCGGGACCTCACCCCTGGAGAGGCCGCTCATCGCCTTCCGGGGAATTGGTCAGACGATTAGCGGAAAGGATGAGGCGGTCACGACACGTCCCTGCGCCGGAACAGCACGCCGGTGATCAGATCGACGAGAGCCCAGGAGCAGCGGCCCCTGCCGTGCCGTGCGTCGTACTCGATGGCGGCGATAATATTGCGATGCTCGGCCTCCAGCCACGCGGTCGCTTCGTCGTCACTGGGTTCCCAGGAGGAGCGCAGCTCATCGTCGACCCACAGTCGTTCGCGGCCTCTGTCCAGGCGAGCCGACACGGCCAGCGCCCGGTCCACGTACCAGTCGAGCAGTCGATGGCGCGCCGCCTTCCGCTCGGGTGCACTTCGGACTCGTCCACCAGGGGACCCGATAGGAAAGCTCGAAGACGTCCTCGACCGCGGATGGCCGCGCCAGGCCCTCAAGAGCGGTAAGGCGGTCACCGGTGGTGAGCTCTTCCACCAGTTCGGCGAAGCTACGGTCCGGCGCGCCGGCCAGCACGGCACTGGCAAGCCGCAACGCGAGCGGCAGATGGCCGCACGCCGCGGCGGCCGCGGCCTCGGGCTCGGCCTCGACCCGCGCCGATCCGGCGACGTGGCCCAGCAGCGCGGCGGAGCTCTCCGCGGGCAGGACATCCACCACGATGCCGTCAGCTCCGTCGCGCACGATCAGGTCGGCGAGGTAATGACGGCTCGTCACGATCATTGTGCAATCAGGCGCGCCAGGCAGTAGCGGACGGACCTGGCCGGAGCTGATCGCACCATCGAGCACGATCAGCAGCCTCCTGCCGGCCAGGGAGGAACGCTACAGGCTCACCCTCGTCCGGGTCCTGGGTGAGCGGCGCCCCCGGCACGTCGAGCGAGCCGAGCAGCCTGCCCATCGCTTCGACCGGCGACATAGGACCGAGTGCCGGATGGTGGCCGCGTACGTTGAGGAACAGCTGCCCGTCCGGGTACTGAGCCGACACGGAGTTCGCCCAGTGCACCGCGAGCGCGGTCTTCCCGACACGCCGGAGCCGGAGCCGCAGAAATGGGCGCGCCCGCTACGGCTGCGCCTGTGGGGAACCTCTGCTGTTAGCTCATCGCTGCCCAGCGCCGCCGCCACGGATCCAGGTCCGCCTCGCACGCGCCGACGATGGCCAGGACCGTCTCCAGCCTCGGAACCCGGCGCCCGGCCAGCGCGTCGCTGAGAGTACGGCGAGGGATCCGCTCGATCTGACCAGCGCCCGGCAATGTCACCTCCGCGAGGTTCCCGCCGGACCCGTACCGGGTCACGCCTGCAGGCCAGCGCGCCGACCGTAGCAGACCCGCACCTGCATGAGGAGTCCAGGCAATCAGTAAGCCTTTTTCATCCTGCGGGCTTGGGTTATCACACGGTTATCACCGGTATGTCACGCCTTCTGGCCAGAGTAGCTGCGGGCGGTGCCGGGACGTGGCCGCACCGGCACATCCAGATCTCTTCGTGCTGGCCCACACTACGGCCGGCGGTGACGGACAACCCATCCACATCAAACGCAAGGAGACTCATGTGGTGTAAGTGGAGATGGCGAGGCGGCACGCGCGTGGTAGCCCGGTGGGGTGGCGCGGCGGGGGTGGCGGGTGTGCTGGCTGCTTCGCTGCTGG
>Ga0209839_10001996_pt1 | contig 10174 bp, 10 predicted proteins | sample OrgsoiDNA2013050_FD_185800 | JGI IMG/M metagenome (GOLD analysis project Ga0209839, IMG submission 185800) | Permafrost soil microbial communities from the Arctic, to analyse light accelerated degradation of dissolved organic matter (DOM) -... | ecosystem: Environmental > Terrestrial > Soil >... | reverse complement strand
CGGCGGGCCCGGCAACCCCAGTGGCGGCAGCGCCCACGATGCGGGATCAGCCGAGCGGACTCGCTCCCTCATCGCCTCCATTCAGCAGGGCTGGCGGAGCGGCCGGGCCGACGCGGGCCGGACGGCTGACGGCCGGGCAGAACAGCCGGGGGATACCGGTCCCGCCCCGGACTACGGCGCGGACTACGGCACGGCTGAGCGATGACTGAGGCACCAGAGCCGGGCGGGGTGAACTGGCTGCTCGAGGACCTTGCCGATCACATCCGCCAGGCGGTCGTCCTCTCGCCCGACGGGCTGACCCTGGGCAGCTCGCCGGGGCTGAGCCAGGAGGACGCCGACCACCTGGCCGCCCTCGCGGCCGCCCTGCATAGCCTGGCGCGCGGGGCCGGCCGCCGCTTCCAGGGCGGCCAGGTCCGTCAGACGATCATCGAGATGGACGCCGCGCTGCTGTTCATCAGTGCGGCCGACGAGGGTATGTGCCTCGCCGTGCTGGCCGACACGGACTCCGACGCTGGCCTCATCGCCTACGAAATGGCCATGCTGATCAAGCGGGTGGGCTGGCACCTCGCGGCCAAGCCGAGGCCCCCCGAGCAGACCACGTCCGCTGGGTGAGCCACGGCCATGAGGTCAGACGACGATTGGATGGACTGGGACACCGGACCGGTCGCCAGGCCCTACACCGTGACGGGCGGGCGGACACGGCCCAGGGGCGGGGCGTACTTCGACCTGATCGACGTCGTGGCCAGGAGCAGCACACCTGCTGATGCCTTCTTGGTCTCCAGTCCTGAGCGCAGCCGGATCCTCGACCTGTGCGGGAACCCGGTGACGGTCGCTGACCTGGCCTCGGTCATCGGGCTCCCGGTTGGAGTGGTGCGCGTGCTGCTCGCCGATCTGGTCCACGAGGGCCTGATCAAGGTGACAAGACCGGCGGCGAGAGGGCGGGTGACCGACAGGCACCTGCTCAGGCAGGTTCTCGATGGGCTGAACGCGCTGTGATCCGGTGCGCCGATCAGGTCCGGGAGCAGATCGCGGACATCCACCTTCGAGCGGTGGCTCGCCGCCCAGTGGCCTCGGCCGCTCCCTTACTCTCCCAGGGCCCTTGGCCTGGTCCGGGTCAGGACGTCCAGCTCGGCGGCAAGGCCGGTGGCACCGGATGATCCGGGGGCCCCATGACTGAATCGAGGCACCCGCCGATGGAACGAGTCCTCCCGGTCATCGCGCTCGCGGGACGGCCAAGACAACGGCCGCGTCAAGCGAACGCGGCATGAGAAGCTCCAGGAGGAGCAGATGAACCTACGGATGGCAGCCACCGCCGCTGCGGTGCTCGCGGCCACGGCTATGACGGCATCGCCGGCCCTGGCGGCCAATAACGCAAAGGCTGCACCGAAGGCAAGACCGTCAACGAAACCATCAGCGGTAATACCGGGTTTTCGGCGGAAGGTATTTCCGCGAGTGTGGGATTCAACGTCAGCTTTTCCACGTCGATGAGCGCGAGCAACTCGGTAAAGGTCAACCCGGGCGGATACGGCTGGTTCGACGTGGGTTTCCGGTACAAGAGGTACAGAATCGGGATGGAAAGCCGTTCCTGCGCCAATCTCTGCAGCAAGTGGACCAGCCCCGACTGGGTGACGGTACAGCAGCACCTGGGAAACACATTCCACTACTTCGGAACCGGCGCGGCAAAAAGCTGACACGCCTTATCCAGGCTGCCCGCGCAGCAACAGCGAAACCTGCCCTGCCGGTCATCCGAGTTCGCCACCCGGGTGACCGGCCGGGCAGCCGTCACACGCTTCCCGTAACACCAGTGGGAGCCGGTCATTTCACCGTTGCCGTTGAAGGAGTGCCAGCCCGCGGCGCATGCGCCCCAGTCCTGTTTCCCCCGGGGCAGGATCGCGGTGACGCCGGTCCGCACCGGGCCGTGGCCGACCCGCATCGCCCCGGACCCCTCGATCAGGGTGACGTAGCCGACCTCCACCCCCTCCACGTCGGTGATGGCGTTGTGCGGACCGGGACGGCCGTCGAACGGAACGCCGATCGACCGGGCCCGCGGCAGCCCAGCAGGCGTGCGCTGATGCGATTCGTTCATGACGTGCATTCTTCCGGGCCGGGTCCCGCATGCTTGCCCCCGTCCGGGCCACCCGCGGCAGCGCGGCAGGCCGGGCCGCCGCCTCAGCCGACGACAACGTCCGCGAACCGGCGGTGGGAGGTGATCTGTTCAATTTTTCCCCTACAGGCAAGGCACTTCTTCGTATCTCAGGCCCGGGCCGGCCCACCGGCGTGAAATGCGCAGGCTAGGCACGAGCGTCTTTCTCGGCTAGACCTGGTACGGGGTGAACGATCAACCCCCCGGGGATGCGGGCCCAGCCGAATTATCCCGGCTGATTGTGCCCCGCTGAATGAGGAGAATGCCGATGCCCAGCGACCTGGATCCGGCCGAGACCCGGGAATGGCGTGACTCCCTCGACGCGGTGCTGGAATTCGACGGCCCGGACCGGGCGTATTTCCTGCTCGACGAGCTGATCGAGGAGGCACGCCGGAACGGTGCGCCGGTGCCCTACTCGGCCAACACGCCCTACCTGAACACGATCCCGCCGCAGCGCGAGCAGCGCAGTCCCGGCGACCGGGCCATCGAGCACACCATCCGGGCGATGATCCGGTGGAACGCGGTGGCGATCGTGCTGCGGGCCAACCAGGAATCGTCGGAGCTGGGCGGCCACATCGCGAGCTTCCAGTCCGCCGCCACGCTGTACGACGTCGGCTTCAACCACTTCTGGCACGCACCCTCGGAGGGGCACGGGGGAGATCTCGTCTACATGCAGGGCCACTCGGCTCCGGGCATCTACGCGCGGGCGTTCGTGGAAGGCCGGCTCACCGAGGAGCAGCTCGACCACTTCCGGCAGGAGACCGGCGGACGGGGGCTGTCCTCCTACCCGCACCCGTGGCTGATGCCGGAGTTCTGGCAGTTCCCGACGGTCTCCATGGGGCTCGGGCCGCTGATGGCCATCTACCAGGCCCGGTTCCTGAAGTACCTGTCCAACCGCGACCTGGCCAGCACGGGCAACCGGCACGTGTGGGCATTCCTGGGGGATGGAGAGATGGACGAGCCCGAATCGCTGGGCGCCATCTCGCTGGCCGGCCGGGAGCGGCTGGACAACCTGATCTTCGTGGTCAACTGCAACCTGCAGCGGCTGGACGGCCCGGTGCGCGGGAACGGCAAGATCATCCAGGAGCTGGAGGCGCTGTTCCGCGGGGCCGGGTGGAACGTGCTCAAGGTGATCTGGGGCAGCAGCTGGGACCCACTGATCGCGCGCGACACCAGCGGCATCCTGCTCAAGCGGATGGAGGAGGCCGTCGACGGGGAGTACCAGGACTTCAAGTCCAAGGACGGCGCATACGTGCGGCAGCACTTCTTCGGCAAATACCCCGAATTGCTGGACATGGTGGCGGACATGTCCGACGACGAGGTGTGGGCACTGGCCCGCGGCGGCCACGACCCGGCCAAGGTGTACGCCGCGTACGCCGAGGCCGTCGAGCACACCGGGCAGCCCACGGTCATCCTGGCCAAGACGGTCAAGGGCTACGGGATGGGTGAGGCCGGTGAGGGCCAGAACATCACGCACCAGCAGAAGAAGATGGCCGAGAACACCCTGCGCGCGTTCCGGGACCGGTTCGGCATCGACGTGACCGACGACAAGATCGCCGAGCTGCCCTATCTGCGGCCGGCGGAGGACAGCCCGGAAATGCGCTACCTGCGGCAGCGGCGGGAAGCCCTGGGCGGCTACCTGCCGGCCCGGCGGACGAAGTCCCAGCCGCTGGAGGTGCCCCCGCTGTCAGCGTTCGACAGCCAGCTCAAGGGCACCGGCGAGCGCGAGATCTCCACGACGATGGCGTTCGTCCGGGTGCTGAACACCCTGCTGCGCGACAAGGCGATCGGCCGGCGGGTGGTGCCGATCGTGCCGGACGAGTCACGGACCTTCGGCATGGAGGGCATGTTCCGGCAGTTCGGCATCTTCTCCCAGAATGGGCAGCTGTACCAGCCGGAGGACGCCAACCTGCTGATGTTCTACCGGGAGAGCAAGACGGGCCAGATGCTGCAGGAGGGCATCACCGAGCCGGGCGCGATGTCGTCCTGGATCGCCGCGGCGACCTCCTACAGCACGTCGGATACGCCGATGATCCCGTTCTACGTCTACTACTCGATGTTCGGCTTCCAGCGCATCGGCGACCTGGCCTGGGCGGCCGGGGACAGCCGGGCACGCGGGTTCCTCATCGGCGGGACCGCCGGGCGCACCACCCTCAACGGGGAGGGCCTCCAGCACGAGGACGGGCACAGCCACGTGATCTCGGCGACGATCCCCAACTGCGTGTCCTACGACCCGGCGTTCGGCTACGAGGTCGCCGTCATCGTGCACGAAGGGCTACGGCGGATGTTCGCCGAGCAGGAGGACGTCTACTACTACCTGACCGTGATGAACGAGAACTACCGGCACCCGCCCATGCCGGACGGAGCCGAAGAGGGCATTCTCCGCGGCATGTACCTGCTACGGGAGGGACGGAAGAGGAAAGGCAAGCCCCGGGTGCAACTGCTGGGCAGCGGGACCATCCTGCGCGAGGTGATCGCCGCCGCCGAACTGCTGGACGCCGACTTCGGGGTGACGGCCGACGTCTGGAGCGTGCCCAGCTTCACCGAACTGCGCCGCGACGGGCTGGCCACCGAACGCTGGAACATGCTGCACCCCACCGACCCGCCGCGGCCGAGCTGGGTCGAGACCTGCCTGAACGGCCGGGCGGCCGGGCCCGTGGTGGCCGCGACCGACTACATGAAGGCTTTCGCCGACCAGATCCGGCCGTTCGTACCGCGCCGGTACCGGGTCCTGGGCACGGACGGGTTCGGCCGGTCCGACTACCGGCGCAAGCTGCGCTCGTTCTTCGAGGTGGACCGGCACTACGTCGCGGTCGCCGCGCTGCACAGCCTGGCCGCCGACGGGACCGTCCCGCCGGCCACCGTCGCCGACGCCATCGCGCGGTACGAGATCGACGCCGACAAGCCGAATCCGCCTGAGGTTTAGCGAAGGGGTCCCAGATGACGACCGAGGTTCAGGTACCCGACATCGGGGCCTTCGATGACGTGCCGATCATCGAGGTGCACGTCAAGGCGGGCGACCGCGTCAACGAGGAAGACCCGCTGATCACGCTCGAATCCGACAAGGCCACGATGGACGTGCCGGCCCCGGTGGCCGGCCAGGTGGTGGAGATCCCGGTCAAGATCGGGGACCGGGTCAGCACCGGATCGCTGATCCTGACCATTGACCCCGGTGACGGCGCGGTCGAGGCCCCGCCGACGCTGGTGGAGCAGCAAGAACCCGAGACCCCTACTGAGGCTGGTGTGCCCGATGGGGCACACGTGTCTGTTGTGACTGATGGGGTTGTTGAAGTCGCTGGGATTGTTGAGAGTGGGGCCGCTGGGAGCGTGCAGGCCGTGGCGACGGCCGGCCCGGCGGCGGACTTCACCGGGGTGCACACGGGCCCGAGCGTGCGCCGGACCGCGCGTGAGCTGGGCGTGGACCTGACCGCGGTGACCGGCAGCGGGCCCAAAGGCCGGATCACCAAGGACGACCTGCTCGCGTACCTGCGCGGACCATCCCCGGCGTCCCCGCCAGTCAGGGGGGCGGCGGCGGGAACCGGTATCCCGGAGATCCCCGCGCAGGACTTCGCCCAGTTCGGGCCCGTTGAGACGCGGCCACTGTCGCGCATCAGGAAACTGTCCGGGACTTACCTGCATCGATCCTGGCTGAACGTACCGCACGTGACGCATCACGACGAGGCGGACATCACGCTCCTGGACGCCTACCGCCGGGAGCTGGACGCCGCCGCGCGACCCGACGGCTACCGGGTCACCCTCCTCGCCTTCCTGCTGAAGGCGTCCGTCTCCGGGCTCAAGCGGTTCCCCGAGTTCAACAGCTCCCTGTCGCCGGAAAAGGACAGCCTGATCGTGAAGGGCTACTACCACCTCGGGGTGGCCGTGGACACCCCCGAGGGCCTGGTCGTCCCGGTCATCAGGGACGTGGAGCGCAAGGGCATCGTCGAGCTCAGCCAGGAACTGGGCGCGGTGTCGGCCCGGGCCCGCGACGGCAAGCTGGCGGTCGCCGACCTGCAAGGGGGCACGTTCACGATCTCCAGCCTGGGCGGCATCGGCGGTGTCGCCTTCACCCCGATCGTGAACGCTCCCGAGGTGGCGATCCTCGGTGTCGTCCGTTCGGCCACGAAGCCGGTGTGGAACGGCGAGGAGTTCATCCCGCGGCTGATGCTGCCCCTTTCCCTCTCCTACGACCACCGCGTCATCGACGGTGCGCTCGCGGCCAGGTTCGTTAAGCATCTTTCTCATGTCCTCGAAGATCCACGCCGCCTCATCCTTTAGGGAACGCCATGGCCGAGATCGAGAGCCCCGCCGCGAGCGGTGACGTGCACGCCGGGATGCTCGTGCTGGGCGCCGGGCCCGGCGGGTACACCGCCGCGTTCCGCGCGGCCGACCTGGGGCAGTCGGTGGTGCTGGCCGATCAGCGGCCGGCTCTGGGCGGCGTGTGCCTCAACGTGGGCTGCATTCCGTCCAAGGCGCTGCTGCACGCCGCGCGGGTGATCGCGGAAACGCGGGAAATGGCCGCGCACGGGGTCCGGTTCGGGGATCCGGACATCGACCTGGACGCGCTGCGGGGCTGGAAGGACGGGGTCGTGTCCAGGCTGACCGGCGGCCTGGCCGGGCTGGCGCGCCAGCGCAAGGTCACCACCCTGCGGGGCACCGGCCGGTTCGTCGCCGCGAACCTGGCCGAGGTCACCGCCGCCGACGGCAGCGTCACCACGGTCAGCTTCGCGTCCGCCATCATCGCGGCCGGCTCGTCCGCGGTCCGGCTGCCGTTCATGCCGGACGATGACCCACGGGTGCTCGACTCGACGGGGGCGCTGGACCTGGCGTCGGTGCCCGGGCGCCTGCTGGTGATCGGGGGCGGGATCATCGGGCTGGAGATGGCCGCCGTCTACCACGAGCTCGGGGCACGGGTCACCGTGGTCGAGCTGATGGACCAGCTCATACCGGGCGCCGACCGGGACATCGTCGCCCCGCTGGCCAAGCGCATCAAGAGCCGGTACGAGAACATCTACCTCACGACCAAGGTGACCGGGGCCGAAGCGGGCGCGGACCCGGACGCGGGCAAGGACGCGGGCAAGGACGCGGGCAGGGACGCGGGCAGGGACGCGGGCACAGGCACGGGCGGCCTGCGGGTCAGCTTCGACGGCCCGGGCGCCCCGGACCACGACGTGTTCGACCAGGTCCTGGTGGCTGTCGGACGGGTCCCGAACGGACGGCTCGTCGGCGCGGAGAACGCCGGCGTCCTCGTCGACGACCGGGGATACATCCCCGTCGACAAGCAGCAGCGCACCAACGTGCCGCACATCTTCGCCATCGGGGACGTCGTCGGGCCGCCGATGCTCGCGCACAAGGCCACCCACGAGGGCCGGGTCGCCGCCGAAGTGGCCGCCGGGCAGCGGAGCTACTTCGACGCCCGGGTGATTCCGTCGGTGGCGTACACCGATCCCGAGGTGGCCTGGGCCGGGGTGACAGAAACGGAGGCCAGGGCGGCCGGGGTCCCGTACGGCAAGGGCGTGTTCCCGTGGGCGGCCAGCGGCCGGGCCCTGTCGCTGGGCCGGGACGAGGGCCTGACCAAGCTGCTGTTCGACCCGGCCAGCAAGCGGCTGATCGGCGCCGGCCTGGTGGGGCCCAACGCGGGTGAGCTCGTGGCCGAGACCGCCCACGCGATCGAGATGGGCGCGGACGCCGCCGACATCGCGCTCACCATCCACCCGCATCCCACGCTCTCGGAGACCGTCGGGCTATCGGCCGAGGCGTTCGAGGGCACGATCACCGACCTGTACCTGCCTAAGAAGAAGAAGTAGCGGGGGTCGCGGGGGCCCCGCTCTAGCCCCGGGCTGGGGCGGAGCCGGGGTGGCGGCGACGGGAGCGGGGCCGGTCGGGGAAACTAGGGGCATGCCCGATCTTCCCGTTCAGTACTTCCCCGGCCGCGACGCCGCTCAGCTCGCCTACCGCGAGGTGGGGGAGGGACCGGCCGTGGTGCTGATCCACGGCTATTTCTCCAGCGCCTTCGTCAACTGGGTGCGCTACGGGCACGCCGCGTCGATCGCGGCCCGCGGGTTCCGCGTGATCATGCCGGACCTGCGCGGCCACGGTGACAGCGCCAAGCCGCACGACGCGGCCGCTTACCCGCCCGACGTGCTGGCCGACGACGGGTTCGCGCTGCTCGAGCACCTCGGGCTGACCCAATACGCGCTGGGCGGTTACTCGCTCGGCGGCCGGACCACGATACGGATGCTGGCCCGCGGCGCGGCGCCGGGCCGGGCGGTGGTGGCCGGCATGGGACTGGACGGGGTAGTCGACGCCACCGGCCGCAACGAGCATTTCCGCCGCATCCTGACCAACCTCGGCACGTTCGACCGGCGCTCGCCGGAAGGGAAAGCGGAAGCCTTCCTGAAGAGCACCGGCGCCGACCCGGTCGCGGCGCTGTACCTCCTCGACGCCGCGGTCGACACGCCACCCGAGGCCCTGGCCAAAATTGACGTGCCCGTCCTGGTCCTGGCCGGCCTGGAGGACGACGACAACGGCCCGGCCGAGGACCTGGCCGACGCCTTCCCCCGCGGCCTGGCCGCCCGCATCCCGGGCAACCACATGAGTGCCGTCACCCAGCCGGATCTGGGCGCCGCCATCGGCGCCTTCCTCGCCGTCGCCCCTGAGCCGCCTCCCCGCGGGTAACTGTGCCTGAATCCACAGTCGGCGGAGCATCCCCGTCCTCACCAACAGCGAAGAAAGCGTCGCCATGAGCGATGGCCTGCGGCTTTGGCGCGGAGTTCGGCCCGGGCTGGTCAGGTCGTGGCCGGGTCGAGTATGGGTTCGGCGCAGACCTGGGCCAAAGTGGTACCGGCGTGGCGGGCGAGGTCAACACAGTTAACGCGCTGGGCGATGCGGGCAGCACGCTGGATCTGATGGGGAAGGCGGTACCGGCGGCCAAGATCCACGGCCTCTCGCAGAATGGCCGGCCCGGGTGAGGGTTTCGTGGCACCGGAAGCTCATCACCAATCTCAGGAAAGGCCCTCCCATGGCCACCGCCATAGCACTGAGCACTCTCTACAGGATCGGGGACATCGCTGACCCACCGACCGTGGAAAAGATGCGCTGTCAGGTGCGCTCGGACGGCCTGGTCCTTTTCGACGGTGCCCACGGCATCGAGGCAATGCTCGACGTGGCCGGGCAGATGATGTACATAACCGCCCACCCCGATAGCGATGATCGCGGCGTCACCACGATCGTTGAGCTCGGCCCGGCCGCGAACCTGCCGAACGCCGGAGGGTTCAGCCGCCGCGAACTTATGCCGCACACCGATCGCTCTGGGGTACCTGATCCACCAGGCCTTATGATGCTCACCTGCGCGGTCCAGGCCCGAGTCGGCGGTGCCAGCCGGTTCACTGATGGCCTGGCCGTCCACGATCATCTGGCCGCTGCCTGCCCTGCATCCCTGCCAGCGCTCAGCCGTGCCCGCTCTGCACTGTTCGGCGGAGCCGCCGACCACCTCGGGGCGGTCTTCACCCCCGTTGCCGGCCCCGGACCGGCCAGGGTCGCGATCCGGCTGCGCCTAGACGATCTTGTGTCTTTCTCTCCCGACGTTGCGGAATGGGCCCCGCAATTGACCGCCTCCATCAACCGGCACACCTTCACCGTGACACTGCTACCAGGCCAGGGAGTCCTGCTGGGCAACCACCGGTGGTTGCACGCCCGCGACACATTCGAGGGACCCCGGCAGTTGTACCGACTGCTGGGCAACCCATTGCCAAGCCTCGGAATGTACCCGGGCATTCCAGTTGAAGCAGACAGTGACCGGTTGAAGCAGACAGTGAAATGACGCTCAGCGACGTGACGCGCCAGTTTCGGGAGCCGTGGGGGACGCTATGAGGTTCCGTGAGGACAAGCCCGGCGACCTGGAGCGGACCCGTGCCGTCGTAGCGGAATGGCGCGAGCAGAACCCGGCAGGCACCGCAGATCAGCTCACCGCCGCGCTCGGCTCCCAGTTCCACTCCGACTACGGCCCCGTGCTCCGCGGGATGCTGTTCGCGT
>Ga0209839_10001995_pt1 | contig 10184 bp, 11 predicted proteins | sample OrgsoiDNA2013050_FD_185800 | JGI IMG/M metagenome (GOLD analysis project Ga0209839, IMG submission 185800) | Permafrost soil microbial communities from the Arctic, to analyse light accelerated degradation of dissolved organic matter (DOM) -... | ecosystem: Environmental > Terrestrial > Soil >... | reverse complement strand
AAGCGTTAAAGGCCTATGCCGCGGCCGACGAGATGCGCAATGGCGGCGGCGAGGCTGAATCGATCCCCTTGTTTGTTCATGCCACGGAACTGGATCCCAATTTTGCCCTGGCCTATGCCCGGCTGGCGGCTATTTACAGCAACCTTGGGGAAGAGGATCGAGCGGGGGAGGCTGCCCGGAAAGGTTTCGACCTGCGGGAACGGGTGAGCGAGCGCGAGCGCTACTACATCGCTGGGCACTACTATTTCGCGACCGGGGACATCGAGAAAGAAAAAGAGAATCTGCAACTGGCCATCAAGGCATATCCCAATGACTCCACCGGACTGGGTAACCTTGCGCTCCTCTACAACCTGTATTACGGCCAGTTCGATAAGGCCATTCCGCTGGCTCGTGAGGCCTCACGCGCCGAGCCGAATGCTCCGTTTGGCTATGTCCATACAGCAATACCCTACATGGCTCTGAACCGGACTGAGGAAGCGCGTTCCATTCTGCAACGGGCGGTGGATGCGAAGGCGGACAACCTGTTCGTCCAACAGGCGATTTACTGGGTGGCCTTCCTGAATGGCGATGCCGATGGGATGCAACGCGAGATCAAGTTGTCCGAAGGCAAACCAGGCGAATATCTGCTGCTCAATGATGCTACCAATGCCGCTGCGTCGCATGGGCAAATGCAGAAGGCGGCAGAGTTGTTGCAGCGGTCGGTGCAGGTAAGTGACCGGCTGGGCTTTAAAGAGACGACGGCGGACACCCAGGCAAACTTTGCGTTGGTGCAGGCCGAGGTTGGTAACCCTGCGAAAGCCAAGGTACTGGCTGCGTCCAGCTTCGCGTTGGGGCACAGCCGCGGCAATGTCGCTCCGATGGCGGAGGCGCTGGCATTAGCTGGAGACGGCAAGCATGCCCTGGCAATCATGGACGACCTGGGTCACCGCTTTCCCGACGATACGATCCTGCATCAGGTGAGCATTCCCATAGTGCGGGCGCTCGTTGAGTTGGAGGGCAAAGCGCCGGAGAAGGCGATCGAGGCCCTGCAGCCAACCACGCCGTATGAGCTGGGCACAGCCCAAGGGCTCCTGCCGATTTACATTCGCGGACAGGCCTACTTGCAGGCCCAGCGCGGGGCGGAGGCGGCGCGGGAATTTCAGAAGATCGTGGATCATCCTGGGGTCGCTCCCACATTTCCCGAGCATTCCCTCGCCAAGTTGGGCTTGGGCCGCGCCAACAGAATGACCAGCGAGGCGGCGAAGGCCAGAGCTGCCTATCAGGATTTCTTTGCGCTGTGGAAAGATGCGGATCCGGATGTGCCCATCCTGAAGGAAGCGCGGGCGGAGTACGGGAAACTGCAATAGCCTGGGGCGATGCCCCATAAGCGCTAACGTAAGTAAGACCGGGCTAGAAGTTGACCTACCGGCCGGCTTCTGGGCGTAATTTCCGGGTAGCCGACCAAACGGGAATAGACGGGATTGGTCAACACTTGGGCTGTTTTCGGGACTAATCTCTAATCTCCCTCAAAGAACGTCTGTCGCTTCGCCCATGCGTCTCCAGACACTCCTCACCAAGTGCCAGCAATTGAAAGCACGGTCTAGCGCGATTTCGGCGTTTGCCGCCGAGTCGCCATCGCAGGCGGAGAAGACCGTCGGTTCGTATTTGCTATTCCCATTGTTCTGCCGATCGGCGGATTTGCGTTTCATTTCTGAGCTGAAGTGCACAGAATCGCTTTCCTCTTGGTGGCAAAATCTCAGGTAAGCTTCCGGGAATCCGGTGCGCCGATATTGTGTCCGCGGCACACCAGAGGTTAATCCCAGCACGTCGGCCTGGATCGCGCCACAAGGATGTGAACTTCAACCCGGCATCGCGCGTATCCCGTCTTCACAGCCAACGTGCATGGGTGGAGGGTGATAAGGATCGGAACGATGCGGCTGCCGCTCTTGATTCTGCATATCCTCGCTGGAAGCATCGGCTTGCTCACCGGCACGGTCGCCATGGCTGTGCGCAAAGGCGGCAAACTTCACCGCGCATCCGGCAACGTCTTCACCGTTGCCATGCTGACCCTGGCCACCAGCGCCTTCTTCCTAGCCGTCCTGAAATCCCAGCAGGGCAACGTCGTCGGCAGCATTGGCACCTTCTACCTAATCGGCACGGCCTGGCTGGCCGGACGCCGCGGAGAACGCACGCGTTTTATTGACTGGAGTGCGCTTTTCATCGGTCTCGCCGGCGCCGTTGCAGCTATCGCCTTGAGCGTTTACACCCTCCACAACCCCGGGAGCGTCGATAAAACTACTGCCCCAGCCGGCATGAGCTTCTTCTTCGGCGCCGTCCTACTGCTCGCCACTGCAGGGGACATCCGAATGCTCGCGCGCGGCGGAATTTCAGGCCGGCAGCGGATCACTCGGCACCTGTGGCGCATGTGCTACGGACTCTTCATTGCGACAGGCTCTTTCTTCCTGGGTCAGCAGCAAGTTTTCCCAGCCTTCCTGCGCGGCTCCATATTCCTGACCCTCCTAGCACTGCTGCCGCTTCCCCTACTGATCTATTGGTTCCTCCGCGTGCGGTTCAGTAAGGCTTACAAGAACCAGTTGTCGCCCAACCCGGTACCGGTGACCTCTTGAAAACGTGATTCATCGCAGGAAAGAATAGTTTCGCCGGATGACGGACACAGCTTCCGGGTATGCTTTTTTGCGGAAGAGTTGCCGACTATACAGCAATAACTGAGGCGCGCATGTATCACGCGATTGTCAAACGAATTGCGCTACAAAACTTTCTGCGAGTGAATCAGAAGGACTACGCCCCGATCCTGAAGGGCTGTTCCCCAGGTGTTCATCACCGCTTTGGCGGGCATCACGCACTCGGCGGCGAGCGGCACGATCGTGACGCGCTGGGACGTTGGTTCGAACGTCTAGGCCGGCTGGCTCCCACGTTGCAGCTCACAGTTCATGATGTATGGGTGAAAGGTTGGCCTTGGAATACCACCGTCATTATGCGGTGGTCTGCAGTACAGGATCTTCCGGATGGCTCACCCTATAACAACCACGGCGTTCACGTTATTCGCATGCGTTGGGGCAAGGTGTTCGATATCGACGCTAACGAAGACTCGCAACTTGTTGCCGCGTCTTTGCAAATAGGGGCCAAATATGGCGTGAACGAAGCTCTTGCCGATCCAATTCTGAGTTAGCCGTGATCCAGGCATGGAACGAGAAAGGACCTATGTCCCAGTCGAGGAGTGCTACGAACGCAATCGAAACGGGCAGCACCGCCATGCGCGCACTGGCAGTCGGTGCATTCGCTCTTGGCGCGGCGGCGATCGGGGCAATCGCGGTGGATGCAATGGCCATCGGGCGTTTGCGAGTTCTGGAGGCTCGCATTGAGAAGCTCTCCATTGGCACACTCACAGTGGACCATCTGAACGTGCGCTCCCGATAAGTCCTTGCTTGCCTGATGCCCGGGCAGTTACTTCTTCAACCACCCTTGCAACTCCAGCCATTCGGCGAAACGGTCGATCCAATGATCCGTAGGCAGGTTCTGTTTGCGCATGCCGAGGCCGTGGCCACCCTTGGCGTAGAGGTGCAGTTCGGCGGACTTGTGAGCCTCCGTCCAGCGCTCGTATAAGCCGACGCTCACGGGCGCGAGTCCGAGTGAGTCGTCGGTCGCGGCGGCAATGAACATGGGCGGAGCGTCGGCGGGCACAGGCGTATCCTTCGAGATGTCGCCGCCTGCGTAGATCGGCGCGACGAATGCGGGGCGGCCTTCGGGCTTGTAATGGAATGCGACTCCGGACGTGACTCTTCCACCGGCGGAGAATCCGACGATGCCGACGCGGTCCGGCGATACTCCCCACTCGGCAGCGTGCTGCCGCACATAGGTGACAGCCGCCAGGCCATCGGCGATGGCCAGCGGAATGGCCTTGCCAACCGTCTCGCGAAATTTCTCGCGGTCGTTATAGAGCGTGGTGAATTCCTGGGTGGCGTCCTCGCCGGTGTGCGCGAGGCGATACTTCAACACAAAGGCGGTCACGCCTTTCGCGGCGAGATATTTGGCGACATCCGTGCCCTCGCTGGAGATGGAGAGCGCCATGAAACCGCCGCCGGGGCAGATGACTATCGCGGTGCCGTTGTTCACCTCCGGCGCGGGCTTGAAGATCGTCAGGCTCGGCTTGGTCACGTTGGCGACTACGTCCGTGTTCCAGAGCTTCGAGAAGTACTCTTTCTCGGGATAGTTTTCCGGCGTCGAGCCGGGCGGGGTGCCGGGGTAGAGGGGAATCACTTCCTGCGCCGCGGCCAGGGTCGCCAGGAAAACTATGAAGCACAGGGTACGGAGGAGGAATGTTTTCATGGCCGGGTAGTTTAACCGAGGTCTCTGCGCCGGTCCCCACGTCCAAACGACTCAACTTCAAGATTCTTGGCTTTTGTCGTATCCTCAAGCGGATCAATCCAGTGTTTTGGCTTGAGGTTTACATCCCACCATGCTCGACGGCGATATCCAGATGGAAGATAAATCCGGGGCAATAGTTTCGCCGGTCGAGGGCGTAGCCAAAGATTCTTCCGCTCTGGTGGAGATCGACGGCGTCACCAAGTCGTTTGGGCACATGCATATGGTTTACAACGCGGTGGTAGTGCTCTGGTGGCCTTAACTAAAGGATTTTCTCAGTACTTGGCGACATCAGTGGCATCGCAGGCGATGTTAACGTTAAATCAGCCGCTAGACTGGCTGCGTTGCGCGGCGTGGGGTACGAATTGACAATCGTTTTCCAACGGCGACGGAGTCGCAGAGTCTGCGAAAACCACAGCGGCGAACCTTGCGAGGAACGCAATGAGCGAGAAGACGAGTGCAAAGAAGAAGGGCAAAAAGAAGTCGAAACAATCAACCTCGGTCAATGATCGCTCCTTGCGCCAACATCTGATCGAGCTTCTCGCAGGAGGCGGCGCTCACGCCAAGTTCGAGGACGTCATCAAAGGTTTCCCGGTTGAGCTCCGGGGCAAAAAGCCAGACGGCCTTCCGCACTCGCCCTGGATGCTGCTCGAGCACCTGCGCATCGCGCAATGGGATATTCTTGAATTCAACCGCAACGCCAAGCACGTTTCGCCCGCATGGCCAGCGGAGTATTGGCCGAATACGCCTGCTCCACCCAACGCTTCCGCGTGGGACAAGAGCATCCAGGAGTTTCGCCGCGATCTAAAGTCCATGCAGAGTTTGGTTGCCGATCCCACGACGGATTTGTTCGCCCCCATCCCGTGGGGCGACGGCCAGACCATCCTGCGTGAAGCTTTGCTGGCGGCGGACCATAACGCCCACCATCTGGCCCAGTTGGTCGACGCTCGCCGGCTCCTCGATGCGCGGAAAGACTAACTAGCGCCGACCTCGATAAGATTCGGTGATGGCGATTCGTCTCGACGACCTGCGGCGCTTTGCGGTCACCAACAGCCTGTTCGCTCCGACGGCGTTGGGGCGCGCGCTCAACAGATTTGGCTTTGTGCAGGCCGATCCGATTCGCGCTCCCGCCCGCGCGCAGGATCTCATCCTGCGGCATCGCGTCAAGGGCTATCGCGCCGGCGACCTGGAGCGCCGCTACTCCGAGCTCGACATCGCCGAAGATTTCTTCATTAACTACGGGTTCGTCATGCGCGAGCTGCAGGCTCTGATGCATCCGCGATCGAACTCTCGCGTGCCCGCCGAGGGTTGCCTGCCCTGGCCCGCCGGTCGGAAGAAACGAGCGCTGCAGATTCTGGAGTTCGTGCGCGAGCGCGGCGCTGTCCATCCGCGCGTGGTCGATGCGCATTTCGCTCACGGCCGCGTAACGAATTATTGGGGAGGCTCCTCCAACGCCACTACCCACCTGCTCGACGCCATGCACTATCAGGGATTGCTGCGTATCGTACGTCGCGAAACTGGAATCAGAATCTACGGCGCTCACGAACATGCTGGCGGCCCATTCGATAAGGCTGAGCGCCAACGCCGGATCGACGCGCTCGTCGATATTGCAGTGCGCATCTACGCGCCGCTCCCGGCCAAGAGCTTGTCGTTTGTGATCCGCCGCCTGCGCTACGCCGTACCGCAGTGGCAAGGCGAGATCACCAAGGCGCTGAAGCGCGCAAAGGAACGCCTGGCGCACGAGCAAGTCGATGGCGTCGACTGGTACTGGCCTTCCGATGAGAGTCCCGCGCGCAGCAAGGCGCCGGAGAGTGTGCGCCTGCTGGCTCCATTCGATCCCGTGGTCTGGGACCGCTGGCGCTTCGAATTGCTCTGGGGATGGGTCTATCGCTTCGAAGCCTACACTCCCCTAGCGAAACGTCAGCGCGGATACTACGCGATGCCATTACTATGGCGCGACCGTGTTGTCGGCTGGGGGAATCTAGCGGTCAAGAATGGCGAGCTAGTGGCTGAGTTGGGGTTCGTAGATTCGCGTCCCGTAGATGGTTCGTTTGAACGCGAACTTGAGTCCGAGTTGGATCGCATGCGGGCCTTTCTGGGATTGAAACGGAATTCATCTGGCTAGTTCGTGCTTTGCCCCGCGAAACAGCGCGCGCAGCGCCCGAAGCACCCATCTCGTCAACACCACAATTACCGCGACGAAGATTGCCGCCAGCGTTCCGGCCACATACGGATGCCTCGTAGCCAGCCACGTAAGACCAATGGCGAGGGCGTCCTCTCCCAAGCTTAGCGTGATGTTCGATAGCGGCTCCGGCGAAGGGGTCACCGCCGCCCGCGCCGCCATCTTGCCGCCGTGAGCGGCAAAGGCAACCGCCGCTCCCAGCAGTGTGGCCAGCAATTGATGCTCAGGGGAGAGTTGCGCCGTGGCCTGGTAAGCCAGCAGCCCCGCGACCGGGACGCGGATGAAGGTGTGCAGCGCGTTCCAGATCAGATCGAAGGCGGGAATCTTGTCGGCGAAAAATTCAAGCGCGAACAGGGCAAGGCTGGCAGCAATGACGGGCCAGCCTGCGAGCAGGTACAATCCCGGCGGCAGGGGCAGGTGACTGAAACGGGCCAACAGACCCAGCATCGCCACGGTCGCGTAGAGATTCAGGCCGGCAGCGAATCCGATGGCGGCCAGCAGGGCAAAGAGTTCAGTTTGCGGGATTTGCAGGATATTCGGCATTTGTCGGGGCCGACCTTGGGCAGGTCTGCATTCTGAAATCTACAATCTGCAATCTGCCCTTGAGATTGCAAATCATTTCAGAATTGTAGATTATTGTAGATTGCAGATTGCAGATTTAAGAATCCCGCCTAGCTAGAAACAGAAAGGGCCGCTCCGGTGGAGCGGCCCTTTAAATTGCTTCGGAATCTCCGCCTTACAAAGTCGACTCGATCTCAAAGCCCCAGGCTTCCAGAAGAGGCTCGGGGATGTATTTCGAGTTCTTGTTGCGCCGCGCCCACTCGCGCAGGCGGGTCGACCGCAGGTATTGGTCGGGAGAAAGTTTGTACTCGCGCACAACTTGTTCAAATTCGGTGATGGTCGGGGTGATGGGCCCGATCGGTTCGGGCTTGCCCCAGTTCGGATTTCCGCGTCGCTTGGCCATGAAAAGTGCCTTTCCACCTCAGGGGGATGAACTTCCTGCCTTGCCTGAAAGTCGTTCCTGGATCGCTATCTATATGATTCTCCAAGTCGTCCTCAGGATTCAACCGCACCGACAAGCACGCCGACTAGGCCCTCTACAGCGAACCCAAGTTGATCGGAGACTCAATAGCTTAGGGTCGTTTTGCCCCTAAAGTCAACAAGAATCTCAGCGCAAGACGTGAGCGGGCGCCGTTTAAGTGCCTCAAAATAAGCGGCTTGTAATCGCCACTTCTCTGGCTGCGGTCCCGCCCGCTCAGGATACCGGCCTTTGCCTCCTGGAAGCCATTCGGCGATGCTCCGTTACGGTCGTAACCAGTTGCGGCGCACGGGCGTTGATCCTCATCCGCGATGGACTTACAGTCTAGAGCAGGAGTCCGGAAGTGCAGCCCCGGGCGGACGCCAACGCCCGAGGGCAACGATGTCTCCACCGACGGACTCCGCGGCTTCCCCGGGAATAGGCCCAGCTATGAGTCTGAAATCGTTGGTTCTGTGCGCGGACGAAAAGATTGTGCGAGTGCTTCGCCGCGTGCTGGGCGATCTCGACATCGCCGTCGAATTGTGTAGCGACTCCGACTCCGCCCTTCGCAAACTCACCCGCCAGCGGTTTGAAGCGATCATTGTCGACATTACCGACGACGGCGCCACGGAAGTCCTTCGCAGCGCGCGCAGCGCCCCCTGCAACAAGCAAGCGGTAGCCGTGGCCATTGTTGAGCCCGTGATTGGGCTGAAGGCCGTGTTTCAACTCGGCGCGCATTTTGTGCTGTACAAGCCGGTATCGAGTGAGCGCGCCAAGTCTAGCTTTCGCGCCGCACGTGCCCTAATGAAGAGCGAACGCCGGCGCAACGCGCGGGTGGCGATACAACTCCCCGTAAGCTTATCGAACTCCAAAACAGGGGCTAGCATGAGGGTGACGACCATCGACCTTAGCGAAGGCGGCATGGCCGTCAGTATCCGCGGCGGGCACCGTCCCACGGGCCGCTGGGATATCACCTTCGACTTGCCCGGCACGGAAGCCTCGATTCATTTGCCGGCTGAGTTCGCCTGGGAAGGATCGAGCGCCCAGGCGGGCTTGCGGTTCCTGCAAGTTGCGCCGGAAGCCACGCACCATTTGCGCGAGTGGCTCAAACAGAATTCCTCCGACGCCGAGCAGGACGATCCACCCGTCCGCTGCCAACTCACCGATCTTAGCTTGAACGGCTGCTACCTGGAAATTTCATCGCCCTTCCCAGTATCGAGCCGCGTGGCGTTATCCATGCGAGCCGGAGCCGCGGAAGTCCGCGCCCAAGGCCTGGTGCGCGTGATGCACCCCGACAAAGGCATGGGAGTGGAGTTCACTCAGGCGACGCCCGAGCACCGCGCCGCCGTCGAGAAATTTCTCGGAGTTCTCTCCGAAAATCGTACCTTGCTGCCGGAATTGCTGGTTGAGCCCGAGGGCCTGGAGTCGGACCCCAATTCGGTCAAGCCGCAAGCCGACGACACAGACGACCCCCTCCTGCATCTGTTCCGTGGAGAAGCCCTAAGCTTTGAGGTATTCCAGGATTCCCTGCGCAAGCAACGAGCCAGCCAACCTCCAGCCGCCAGCGCCGCCGCCGGAGTCACTCACTAGGCCTCTCGAATCGGCTGATTCACCTGTACTCTGAGCTTGCCACATCCGCTGCATCCCTACGCTAAAATGAACCCGAGCCGGGATGGCGAAATTGGCAGACGCAGCGGACTTAAAATCCGCAGGTCCGAAAGGACTGTGGGGGTTCGATTCCCCCTCCCGGCACCAGGCAAACTCCTTCCATTTATGTAACTTCAAGAGAACAGCGATACCACGTTCGTACGGTGACGAGCGTGGTATCGGCAAAATTTACGTGTAGGAAATCAAAATTCACCGCTTGGAAATTCAGCGAACTCTAGAGCACGCCCGCAGCGAGCCTGATTTGCTGTCGACCCCTTCCCGCGAAGTGGCCGCATCCTGGCGCGATCAGAACACGATGATCCAGAACGCCACGTCGACCGCACTCAGGCCGCCCACTGTGGTAATGATTGCCTGACTGTTCGAGGGAGGGAAGAAACCGGCCGCGAGACATTGGTTATGAGGGTCCAGCACGCAAGTCGTTGCTCCTGTGCCCCCGAATGCAGTAGTCGAGAGATAACGGTCGTCGACTTCAAAGCCGAAGTCGATGAGGTCCTGACCCTGTAGTTCGTGGATGATGTTGAATCCGCAGGGCGGATCCCAGATCGTATCCCCGCTTCCCTGAGAGTTGTAGCAGCGTGTAATTGCGGTTCCGTTGGCAGTGAACGGATCCACGAAAATCATGGCCTTCACCCATCCGCCCATGCTGCGGCCTTGTTGTACGTTGCTGGGGGTTACGAAACCGAAGCCGTTGTTGGTCGAGACGCCATACACGCCGGTGCCTCCCGGGGCGTCGTTGAGTCCCGCCACGCCCGAGCCGGCGGCGCTGTGCGTGACGCCGTCGACACCGTCGGGGCCGAATCCGTTCACAGCGCCGGTGGCGAAGCTCTCCCCATGGACACCCTGCCCCGTGGGGCCGTTGGCTACCCCATAGAGCCCCTGGCCGCCGCCGCCATTGATTCCGGCAACGCCGGACGCTCCTGAGCTGTTGACGCCATGAACACCGTCGCCGGTAGC
>Ga0209839_10001994_pt1 | contig 10187 bp, 13 predicted proteins | sample OrgsoiDNA2013050_FD_185800 | JGI IMG/M metagenome (GOLD analysis project Ga0209839, IMG submission 185800) | Permafrost soil microbial communities from the Arctic, to analyse light accelerated degradation of dissolved organic matter (DOM) -... | ecosystem: Environmental > Terrestrial > Soil >... | reverse complement strand
CGGGGGTGTTCGTGGCCGCGGACGCGGTGCCGGGCTTCCAGGTCGAGGACCCGTCGGTGCCGCACCTCGTGTTTGGCTGGCAAGTGCCGGACGACGTTGGGCTGCCGGGCGCGGTCGTTGCTAGTTGTCCGCACCCGGGCGGCCCGCCGACCTGCTGGTGCCGGCCGCCGCTGCCCGGGCTAGTGCTCGCCTTCTGCCACCACCACGGCGTAGACCCCGCGCGTTCGGTGCTCGCGGGAACGAGCTCAGGGCATCGCGCCTTGGCGACCGCGGTAGGTGCCCGGTTCACCAGCCTCGGATGAGCTGGCGGGCGGGCTGCCGGCGTCGTGGCCGGCTGCCAGCGCACGCCGCCGCCCGGCAGCGGGGTAGGGGTAATGATGGCGACCTTCGCCTGGTGGTGCCCGCACGGGCACCGGCCGTTCCAGATGTTGATGGGGCCGGGCGGCCAAGGGATGCGGTGGCCGCTGCCGCAGTACCGGGACGGTCTTGCGGCAGGATCGTTGCCGCCCGCTGCACGCAGGTGCCACACGATGATGACGCGCGCTGAACAGTGCCGGAATTGCTTACAAGCGAGGGGTCGCAGGTTCGAAACCAGCTGCGCCCACCATGACCGCTTTACTAGAACCTGTGCCCACGAGGGCCAGCTCTAGCAGGCCGGTCGAGGTCATCTCGTCCAGCGAGCCGTCTTCCCATGTCAGGGAGACGGCTTGCGGCGTTCTAGCTCGCTGGTAGCTTCGCCGTGCGTAGGCTCTGCCCGCTCCCACAATCACGTCAAACGGTTCGGCTAGTTCGTCGTCCGTCACCTGGGTGCCATCCAGCTTGAGCTTGGTAAAGATCGTCCGGTTGAGCATCTGCCGCACCTGTGGCCCAGCCTGTCGGTACAGCTCCTGTGGCTGGTCGAGCAAGGACAGCGCCAGCGTGAACACCTCCCGTCCGGTGTCTAGCTCCGCGTCGAGACGTTCTACGTCGCGCCGGATGCTCTCCCGCTCGCATCGGATGGCAATCAGCCGCTCGCGGATCTTCTCCTTCGGTAGGTCGCCGTCGGCCGCCAGGTCGATCAGGTTCTCTTCTTTGGTATCGAGGGCAGCCAGCCGCGCTGACAGCCGCTCTCGCACCGCTTGCGTCGAGCCCTGGTCCTGGGCTAGGGCCTGGTCGAGTTGGGCTGACACGGCCCCCTTGAACTCGTCCGTGAACATCACCGTGGCGTAGTGGTCGAGCACGGCTTGCTCCACGGTGTGGACGTTGATATACGGCTGGTCGCACACGCCGTCCTGTCGTCCCCGGCAGAAGAAGTAGAAGTACTCCCCGCCGTTGCCCTTAGCCCGCTGCACGATGAACCGACGCTCGCAGCGTGCGCACCACAAGTCGCCCTTGAGGTAGTGGTGGTGGGTCCGCTGGCGTGCGCCCGACCCCGAGTGCGAGTCGAGCATCTTTTGCACCCGCTCGAATAGCTCGGGCAAGATCAGCGGCTCATGTCGTCCCTGGTACTCGATGCCCTCGTACTCCACGTAACCCAGGTAGTACCGGTCCCGCAGCATGTCCCCGAGGGTGGCCAGGCCAATCGGCCCGGCTGGACGCTTGGCGGTCGCCCGCATTCGCAGGCCCGCCTCACCCAGCATGACTCGCAAGCTCGCCACCGTGTACTTGCCCGTGGCGAAGGCTTCGAAGGCCATCACGACGAACGGCGCTCGCTCCTGGTCAGTCTCAACCGTGCGGACCTCCCGGTCTTCGACCCGCTTGCGCGCGTTGAGATAGCCGACCCTGGTTCGCCCGATTGTGCCGCCGTTGCGGGCTTTGTTGGCCATCTTGACCTTGATGTCTTCGCCGCTCATCCGCACTTGCAGCCAGTTAAAGACATCGGTGACGGCTTCCATAGCTTCCGCCATCAGGCCATCGCCGAAGTCTTCTTTGGCGCTCACGAGCTTGACGCCCAGTTTTTCCAGCGCCACTTTGGTGTTGCCCGCGTCGATGTAGTTGCGAAACGCCCGCGACCGGGCGTAGATGATCACGTAGTCCACATCACGCTCCTGCGCGATACGGGCGATCATCTCCCGGAATACCGGCCGCCTGTCAATCGTCTGGGCCGAGTTACCCGGCTCGACGTACTCACCGACGTTGACGAATCCCATCTCGCGCTCTTTCGCGCTCGCCACCTTGCGTTGCGTGTCGATTGAGTTGCCCTCGGGATCGACGTCGAAGTCCGTGTCCATTTGTTTCTTACTCGACACCCGCAGGTACCGGATGGACCGTTTCACGGCTCCGGTATCCGCGCTTGTGTGTCCCGCTTTTCGGATGGTGCTCATTGGTTTTGGTTCCTCTCTCCTAAACTGCTACGTGGCGAGCATCGCCGCTCGTGCCGTGACGGGTGCCAGGCGGAAGTACTTACCTACCGAGTCAGATGATTCGGTACTAACCCAGCGTTTGCGTGGCTCGACGAGCCCCAAGTGTTGCAAGCGCCGGTCCATTGCGGCCGGTGAGACGTTGAATGTTGCGGCCAACATCCCAGTATCCTGCAAACCCTGTGCCCATAGGCGCTTGACCCATGGACGAGGCATCAGCAGGCAGGCTGCGAAATAGTCGCACATCTGCTCGGCTCGTTCTTCCGCTGACCGACCGCCGTACTTACTCTTCGGATACAGCACGTTGATATACGGGTTGTCGAGCAGGTGCTTAAACTCGTGCGCCAGCGTGAACCGTCGCCTGGTCTGACTATCATCCCGGTTAATCGCGATGAGCCACCGGCCGTGTTCCTTTATCCACTGCGACATGCCGGATAGTCCCGCCAGTTCGCGGTTCGGTACCACCCGGACCTCAATCCGGGGCAGTTCGGCAATCAGGCCGACCGCGACGGCCGGTTCGTGCTGGTCAAAGCTGCGGAGCAAGCGCGTGGCCTGCCGCTCCGCAATACCGGTTGCCTCGTGCTCTTGAAGCCCCCGCGCCGGTACCAGTGCCCGCACGTCCCGCATAATCGTTTTCGGGTCTTGATTCATTCCCCACCCTCCTTCGGTATGAATTAGTTAGTTATTCAATCCGCCGCATTCTTGTCTTCAGCTAGTCGCCGCAAATGCGCCGCCATCTCCTGTATGGCCTCATCGCTCATGCGGTACTTGGCCCGCAAATAGGGGGCGAGATCCGGCAATCCGGTTGGTGGGACCACCCCGATATAAGCAAATAGGTCGGTCGAGTCTATTTCCAGCACGTCCGCGATCCGTTGCACCACGTCAGCGGATGGATTAGCCGTCTCACCACTTTCGAGTCGCGCCAGATACGAGTTATGAATACCTATCCGCGCGGCCAATTGTCGTTGTGACAGTCCGACTTGTTCCCGTGCTACCCGCAGATACTCGCCGAGCGTTGCCGCCTCAGCCACGACCGCCCCGCGCGTTACGCTGGTAATTAGTCATTTGTGTATCCCTCCTTTGTTACTGTTTCTAGTTTCTCATGATTGTCGCATGCATGCAACACTAAAATTGGGAGTCATGGAGCCGTCAGACCGATTACTCCGTCAATACTCGCATGATCTCATCTACCGCGTCTTTATCAAGCGTCACAACAAACAATGATTCGCTCCCGCTCGGCAATTGGCGAATCAGCCGAACAACATCCGAATGCCGCTTTGCATCCGGCACGGTTATGAGTATCCAGGGCATAATCTCCTCCGGCCCCCGGCCGCCCCGGTTGTAGAAATCGAGATACACCATTAGCTTGGCGCGCAGGGTCGGCAGGCTCTCGGTGGCCCGGTCTACCTCAATCCACCAGTTGTCTCGGTGCGCCCCCGCTTCCACCCTGACGGCCGCGTCCGGCTTGAGCACCCCGCCCCGGCTGTCCGGCCACCATGAGGCCGGTTCCGCATCAAAGGTAATGAGACGGAACTGGCCATGCCGCGAAACGTCAACGAGACTCGCGTACAACTCGCTCACCGCCAGCACATGCCGCATGTACCGCCCGCCCGGCAGTCCCGCCCGCCGCCCACCGTCCGCCGCGACGAGTCGATACCCGGCTGTGTCCAGGCTGTAGACCAATCCCGCCGACCCGGCCCGGACGCCCCCGATCCGCCGCTCCAGAGTCGCCAGCACCCGCTCGCGTACCAGCCGACCCAGCACCCGTCGCCGCACCACGGCCCGGCTCCCATCAGCCAGGTCCGCGAAATGCAGCCGTTCGAGCTGTGCGCCCGTCACCAGCCGCAGCCGCGCCACGTCGCCCGTGACGGCCCAGTCTCGCTCGCTCAATGCCTCTCGCAGTTGCTCTACCTGCGCTCGGCCCACCCGTCCGGCCGCAGACGATGAGCGTTCGTACGAACGGCAGAGTTTCGTTGTCGCTATAGCCCCGGAAACCCCGCCCGGCCGGGAAGAACGCGCCGCCGCACTCAACGCGACCGCAACACCGACCGCAACACCACCCCGCCACCTCATGACTGCCGCCCTGGGTAGCTGCGCCCCAGTTGCCCCGGCCCATTCCCGGTCTGGACCCGCGCCGCTAGGTTCGCCTCTATGTCTGCCCGAGCCATGCCGTGGCGCTCACGGCTGGCCGCCGCCAGCGCCGCCGCGTCACTTGTCGCCGCCCCTAGCGGTAGCGTCGTCCCGGTCACCGGCGCTACCGTCTGGCCGCCCACACTCGGCCGCAGCGCAATCTCATAGCGCGCCAGACCCATCAGGTCATCTGTGGTCAGCGCCGGGGCGAACCGCCGTTCCAATAGCCGCGCGTCGTCGTACTCCACTTGAAACGCCACTTGCGTTCGCACCGTGCCGAGCACCGCCGCCCGCACGGCGTCAGGCAGTTGCGCCAGGTACTGATTGGCCAGCACTGCCCCAACGCCCAGGCCCCGAGCTTGGCTCAAAAGATCGGGCAGGCTCTCGCTCAGCCGCACCACGTCTTGGAACTCGTCTAGGAACAAGAAGAACGGTCGCCGCCGTGCGGGATCGACCGCCACCCGGCCCAGCACCGTTTGCCAGAACACCGCCACCAGCAGCGAGCCCGCCAACGTCGCCGTCTCTGTGCCGAGCTTGCCCTTGGCCAGTGACACCAGCAATAGCTGCCGCCGCCGCATCACGCCCGCCAGGTCAATGCCCGCACTTTGGCCCAGCATCAGGCGGGTGGCCGTCCGCATGGTGAAGGCCCGTAGCTTGTTCATCACCGGCCCGATGTGCGCCAGTTGCTCGCCCTCGCTCATGGCGTCGAACCACGCCCAGTAGGTCTTGAGTGATTCCGGTAGTCCCGGCTGACTCGTGGCGTAGCGCCGCAGCGCCGGGCGCGTCAGCAGCTCAGGAATCTCGCAGATGGTGAACGCCTGCCCGTTGGGTGCGGGCACGCTGACGAGGGTGAGCAGCGCCGCCCGCAGCACGTCGTCGGTACGCGGTCCCCAGTACGTCCGGTACAGGTCGCGGAAGATGTGCAGCACCCGGTCGGCCGCCAGTTCCCGCGCGTGTTCATCCGGCCCAGCCGCCAGCGGATTGAAGCCCACCGGCCGGACGGTGGCGCTGGGGTCCAGCACGATGACCCGCTCGGCCGCCGCAGTCGGCAGGCGCGCTAGCACTGTCTCGACCAAATCGCCTTTCGGGTCAATCAGGCACAGGCCGTATCCGGCCGCCAGGTCGCCCAGGGCCATATTGGCGAGCAAGCTGCTCTTGCCGACGCCGGTTGGCCCCACCGCGTAGACGTGGTGCAGTCGGTCGCTTGGGGCCAGCACCAGTGGCCGACCAACGAGACCCGGATAGTTGCTCGCAGCCATCACCGTGCCGCCCCGCCTTGGCATGTCGGCCGGGGGTGCGAGCTGGCGCGACCGGCCGAGCACCAGCCCCGGCACATGCACGCTTCCGAGCGGCACGCCCATAAGTCCCGCCGCCTCGTGGGTGTTCACGATCACGGGCCAGGCCGTCATTGGCCAGGCCCGCGCCACGAGCCGACGTACTGCCACCCCCGACGGCACCGACCGCCGCACGACTGCCACTCCCGGCGCGTCCAGAATTCGCAGCGTTCCGATGACCCGGCCGAGCACGGCTCGCGCCCGGTTCGTCGTTCCCGCCTGAACCGCCACCCGGCCCACGGCCGCCAAAAGCGGTTGCCCGTGCTTCACCCGTTCGGCCTGAGCCAGCGCCCGCGCCGGGTCGTCCGCCGTCCGTGGCCCAGGTGTCCGCACGCCTCGGATGAGCCACTGCACGCACACCGTCTCTCCCGGCCCGAGTTGGCCGAACGCGCCCAACATGGCCGCCGCGGTGGCCTCCGCTCGGTCGGCCGCCAGCGCATGGGACAAGTGCGTGATCCGCAACTCCCCGGCCGCCTGCCAATTTGTCGGTGGATGGGCCAGATAATCCGGCGCGTCTTCCAGCCGCAGACCCGGCAGCACCGCCCGCGTTCCAGCCACCAGATCGGCCCGTCGGGCTTTCGGCACGATCAGGTAATGCGTGATGTGCTCAGATGTCGCCACCACTTCCAGCGCTACCGGTACCCGCAAGGTTCCGACCAGCGCCAGCCAGGCACTTAGCTCATCTGCTTTCAGCCCGCGCGGAAACCGCACCATAACTGCCACCAGCGACCGCCGCCAGCTTGTGGCGTCCAGCCAGCGCGACCCGATAACCAGACCGAGAATCGTCGCCCCGCCGAGCAAGCTGAGCAGGACCGCCGTCATGGCCGCGCTCCCGTGTTGGCCGTCGACGTCATGGCCGGTTTCCGCTTAATGGATCGCTGCGGCCCCCGCGTGGCCAGCTCCCGGCCCAAGGCAATGACAGCCTGAGTCATTAGCTCGACGTCAATATCACGCCGCTGCTGGCAAACAATTGTTACCCGCACCCCCTTCTTCGTCATATTCACGCGCCCTCCTTCGTTACTTTCCGGGGTAGAAAACGGGCGGCTCGCTGTTGAAGCGCGAGCCACCCACAAACGTCTGACCCCCTCTCTTCGTTATCTGTCGCATTGATGCAACAGTCAAGACTTTTGTTCTTCCTAGGTTGGTGTCCTACGGGTAGCTCGAACCGTCACTTGACGTTGTGCCAGTACCAACGGGCGAGCCGAATCGCGTTGCGGATGCCCTGGGCGACTCCCTGGATAATTTCTTTCTCAGTTGCCATATCCGGCCGCTGGCCCCGGACGACGTAGCCGAAGCTCCACCGCAGTAGCCAGATAACGACGACCGCCGCTAGTACGGTGGCGATGCTGCGGGTCATACTCTTGTCACCTGCTCGGGAATTGACGCGCGCTTGATTACTTCACGTGCCGTCCGAATAGGGCTAGCCCCAGCACGGCCAGCACAACGGCCAGGCTGACGAGGATGGGCAGGGCGGGAGCGAGCAGCGCCCAGGCGATGCGCACCCCCGCCGCCACCCCGAGCACCAGGAACAGGGCCTGCCGGACCCGCTCCATGGAGCCTTTAACTGAGCTGTCGCTCATGGCCTGCGCCGGGCCTGTCGTCGGGCCTCGGCCTGGATTGCAGCCCTGGTCTCTCGGCTGATGGTCTCGATATCCTGCTTGGCTTGGCTCACGCGCCGGTCGAGCTGCCGTTGTTGTGACGTGCGTCCGCCGCAGGCCGCCGCGATCCCGCAGGCGACCAAACCGGCGATGACGAGATCGATCCCGATCATGGGTCACCAGTCCTTACAGTCGGTCGATGACTGAGGCCATGCGCAGGACACCCCGGAAGGCGATGTAGGCGTAGTGCTCGGCCCCGTCCGGTGCCGCGTGCTCCGCCTGTACTCGCACCAGGTTGACCTTCATAGCCTCCGTGATAGCCGTGTCCGTCACCTGGCCGATGCCGATGACCTGGGATTCCGCGAGACTGAACCCACGCTGGAGCGCCGCCCGGTCGCGAGCATGTTGCCGCTGCACTGACGAGCTTCCCCAGATCACTCGTTCCAGCTCTCCACTCAACTTGATCCTCTCCTTTTGATCTTGGTGGTTAGGTCGATGATGATTGAGATACGGAAGGGAGCGGCCACATGGCCGCTCCCTTCCGTATGTGGTGCAAGCCCGGTCTTCTCCGTTGCGCCAGGATGCGCGGCCAGAGAACCGGTAGCAGGAAGACGACCAAAACCGTCCTGACGGCATTCGATCTGCACATCAAAAAACCTCCCCTCGGATTTGGCTATCTCTAGCCTCGTCCGAGGGGAGGTTTGGAACTGGCGCTGTTGTGGCTAAGTGATGGCCTTCTGGCAAGAGACCATATGAACCGCCAGTAGTCGCAGCAGCTCTCGTTCGGGGCTGTCCGGCCTGCGGAGCTGCCCCAGCGGGTAGTTCAGCCCCAGGATGTGTAGCACCCGCTCGCGACGGTTGGTCGCGTCCTGGCCGCTGCCCTCGAACTTGAGGAGCAAGCGCAAGACCCGACACAGCTTCACCGCATCGAGGGGTTCGCCCTGGAACTCGAAGCCGCCGTCCATGGAGCGGATGGAAGCCTCTAGGTAGAGGCGGATAAGGGAGCCCTTTTGCCGAGCCGTTAGCCAGTCGGGCGCGGCGGCTAGCTCTCTGAGCGTCGGTAGGGTCAGTAGGCGCATGGGGTGCGCTCCTCTCCCTACCAGTTGCCGCAGCTCGTCGGTCAACTGTTCGACTTGGGCGGATGCACTTGCGTGCATAGCGGGCCTTTCCGCGATCCTCCCATTCTTTGTTAGAAGGGTGATTCGAGGATCAGGATCGCGGGGGCCCACGCCGTTGCCCCTCGTGGGTTACGGACAGGCTATCATCTAGCTCCGTTTGCAGGTCACAGCCCCTCCGTTGCCTCTGGTGCTGAGCCCCAACGCGATCACCACTACGCCACGACCAGGCCGAGTTGACAGCAAGGGAGGGCGCAGGCAAAGCCTGCGCCCTCCACACCGGGATAAGTTGCTTCATCCTCAGGCGCATCAGCCCCGCTGGACGATGGCTGTCCAGTCTGTGCCCAGCTCCTCGCCAAACGCCAGCCGGTATACGACCACTTCCTTGATCGACTGCCCATTGTCGCAGGAGTACAATGTGCACCGTACCCAGACCCTGTACTGCCCCTCGGAGCCGTTGGCCTGGCACAAATACCCTTCCACCTCGTATTCAGGCCAGGTGAAATAGTCGGGCTCGTTAGGGGTTCCGGCATTGCCGTCCGTCCAGACGAGCCGAATGTCCGTCACGGCGAGATGAATGAGACACTCGAAGCCCACGAAGACACTATCTTGTACGGGCGTGCTGTAGGTTGCTTGCTCAGCGCCCTCAAATAGCGGCGGGTGAACCAGCAGTTCGACGGGATGGGGTCGGCCGTAAAGGCTAAGCTTCATCGACTCGAAAAAGGCATCGAGTGAGAAGTCACCGCCCCCAGATACATCAGCATCCGATGTTCGCCTCATTGATTCGGAGTGAATCGGAGCGGTTGTTTCGTTGGTCATGCCAAGCCTCCGCTTGGTATCATGGCCTAGCTTCTTTCGCCAGGCCAGGCCACTACCTGCAAGCAATGGTCTGGCCTGGCGAACAGAGCAATTATGAGGGATTAGGGCATCCTTGCAAAGCATAACTGCTTCTACGAAGGAGCATAAAAGTATAAGGACTGCGGACCAGCCTCGATCATGAATGAGTAAGTCCGCCTATCGGCTGCGCGCTTATAACAATTATCCGTTGGCTGCTCTCGCACACCGCGTTTGAATAGTCGCGGGATTAACTTGCCCCTTACGTATCAGCGTCAGCGTCGCATACACACATTCGTACCGACTCACCAGCATGTTGCCATAAGCCTTGAGGCCGTCATACGTAACGCGGAATCTCGCGACCGCTCCGTCTGCCGGACGGTTAACATCAATCTCCAGCGTGAGCAGAGGCTTGACCAAGAGAGCTGAAGTGGGCACGAACCGCCCCCAGTTTGCCCCACAGCGAGCCGAGCTACGAAGCTGGAACGTTCCCACAAGATGCTCCGGTGGGTCGTACACACTTACGCTGTCGGCAGTTATCGCCCCGGTAGCGCAACCGGTTACTTCAGGATCGTTCCCGTCCGCCACGCTGATCGTCGCCAAGGGATGGTGCGTAGGCTGAGGGTGCCGGAGCGCCAGGCCGACGACGAGTGCTACGAGCACAACCAGCCCAATCGCGCCCCCGACTATCACTGGTCTCTGGCGGAGCCAGCCGAACCGTCCTAGCTGTTCGGTGCCAGGTGATGTTGCTGCCTCACCCTGTATGAAGTCAGTCGGCACATGTACCCGCCGTTTGGCCCAGGCGTCGCCGTGGCGCTCAATCCGGGCCGCCTCCAG
>Ga0209839_10001993_pt1 | contig 10200 bp, 5 predicted proteins | sample OrgsoiDNA2013050_FD_185800 | JGI IMG/M metagenome (GOLD analysis project Ga0209839, IMG submission 185800) | Permafrost soil microbial communities from the Arctic, to analyse light accelerated degradation of dissolved organic matter (DOM) -... | ecosystem: Environmental > Terrestrial > Soil >... | reverse complement strand
GGTAAGCGATGACGTTCCCACGCGCAATGATACTCCCCTCAGAAATGACTACATATGGGCATATGAGCCTGTAAAGGACGCGGCCACCAATGGAAAGCATGCGGCGGCAACGAGGAACGATAGAGCCACCGCGATTCCAGATCTCCTCGGTTCAACGCAGCCCGCGCCGAACGTGGCGACGGTCCCACTGGCGCATCCTGGACCCGAGCCAGCGGCGAAATCACGCCTCAATCGTCTCACTCTAGGCGTACTTATCTTATTATTGTTTGCCCTCATCACCGCCGGGCTGGGCTACTTCCTGGTCCTATCACACAACCTGCCCAGCGATACGGCGGCAGCACCGAACGCGCTCGTAGGGCACGTCTCCTTCCTCAGCAGCAACCAGATTAGTGAGAATAGCAACCAGGGACTCAACGACAAAATTCTCGTGGATCTCACTAACCTGGCGCAGCCCGCGACCGGCAAGAGTTACTACGCCTGGTTGTTGAGCGACAAGAGCCAGAGCGATACGCAATCCACGCTGCTCGGCGCGCTTCCCGTCAACAACGGGCACGCGCAGCTACTCTACCCAGGCGATGCGAGCCACACCAATCTGCTCGCCATCACCAGCCGTTTCCTGGTAACAGAAGAGGATACGACGCCGACGCCGCTCACGCCATCGCCCGACTACAGCACATGGCGCTACTACGGTGAGTTCTCGCAGACGCCCATCAACGCGCCCGACAACACGAATCATTATAGCTACCTGGATCACCTGCGCCACCTGCTCGCCGCTGATCCAACCCTCAACGAGCTGGAGCTGCCCGGCGGTCTGAATACCTGGTTCTACCGCAATGTCAGCAAGATTCTGGAATGGACCGGCAGCACGCGTGAACAGTGGCAGGAGACCAACGATGCAGGCTTCGTGCGCCGACAGACGCTGCGCACGCTGACATACCTGGATGGCGTCTCCTTTGTGACGAAGGATCTACCGCCCAACACAGGACTCAACGTCAACGAGCGCCTCGCCCGCGTTGGCCTGCTCCAGGTCGACGGCGCGACGCAAGACCCGTCCAGCTATCTCGCGCACATCTCGCACCATCTCTACGGGCTGCTGGAGTCCGACGCGGCCAGCGGAACTCTGCGCAAGAATATCACCAGCATCGTCGGAGCGCTCGATAACGTCCAGGCGTGGCTCCAACAGGTACGCCGCGACGCGTTGCAGATCATGAAGATGTCCGATGCGCAATTGCGCCAGCCTGCCACGCTTATGTTGCTTAACGATATGATCGATAATGCTACCAACGCCTTTACCGGACAGGTCGATCCCGCGACGGGTCAGATGCGCGAAGGGGTAACGTGGATACACGACCAGATACAGGCGCTCGCCGTACTCGACGTAAAGCACATTACCGCCAGCGGACCCGCGCTGCAGTTTGTGCCCAATAAGAACCTGCGCCGCGCCAGTATGTCGGAGGGGAACATATGAATAAACGACTGACACTTCTCACCGTCCTGGTTATCCTGGTCATTCTTGGCCTGGTGGCCGGTGTATTCGCCGGAGCGATCCAGAAAGCGCTCATCATCCCCGTCTCGCAGATGATGGCGCGTCCCGCCGCGCCAGCTCCTGCACCAGCGGCACCAACCAAAGCGCCGCCTGTAGCGCAAGGGAACGCCAACACGCTGGCACAGGATACCTTTCAGCGCCAGAATCAGCAACTCTGGGGCACGGCAACCGATGGGCGGGCGTGGCAGGGCGATGCCAACATGCTCAACGCCTTCTCGATCGCCAACGCCTCCGGGCAGATCGCCAACGCGCAGGGAACCCTGAACGCCGTACTTGGGCAACCGGTCACGAACGTCAATGTGACAATGAACGGCTCCCTCAATCACTTCAACAAAGGCAACGTCAACCTCGGGGCCGTTGTGCGCTGGACCGACAGCAACAATTGGTACAAGGCGCTCATCGACGGTACGCATCTGACTATGCTCAAACGCGTCAAGGGTGTTACTACCACGCTTGGTACCGTGCCTTTTCAGGCGCAGGATGGCACAATGTACTCCCTGCGCTTCCAGGCAATCGGCGCTATGCTTTTTGCGAAGGCATGGCCCGTTGGCACAACGGAGCCGACCAACTGGATGCTCAATATCACCGACACGACCCTCACCACTGGACAGGCGGGGATACGCGTCCTGCTGCAAAAGGCCACCGTCGCCACCATTACCAGCTTCCTGGTGACACCGGCCACTATGGGCAATACCGTATAATGCAAAATTTGCTTGAGTAGGGATGGGGCTGGCCCCCATCCGGTTCCCCACCACACGACTCCTGGGCCGGATGGGGGCCAGCCCCATCCCTACTCAAGAGCTAGAGAACAGGATAAAAGCGATGATAGAACAGCTCAAAATTGCCTATACACAGCAACGCCGGGTAAGGGTCTTCGTGAGCCTCGCTTTACTGGCCTATGCCGCGCTCCTCTACGCGTTCTCAGGAGGTTTCCCACCCTGGGCGTGGCGCTTCCTGCTGCACACACTGCCCCAGGTGTCGCGCCTGTGGGCCATACAGGGTTCCGCTATCGTGGTCCCGCTGGTGGGCCTTGTGCTGCTTTCATTTTCGCTCCTGATCTTATGGGGTATTCTGCTCGTCGTCGCTATAAGCATCATGCTCTACTGGTGGCGCACCATCCAGAATCGCCAGCGTTTCGCCCAGGATCTGGAGGAGGCCGAGCGTCTCTCTGACCTGGCGGTGCGCTCGCAGGAGTTCAGTAGACCAATCGCCCAGGCCGCGCAGGACTGGCAGCCATCAGCACAGCCCGTCCGAGCGCCTGTGATGGAGCGGGAGGCTGTGCAACCGCGTCAGCCCGTCTATGCCCGTGCCTCGCGCGTTGTCGGCTCATCGGGCCTGTTGCGAGTCTCCAGCGCCTCCCTCGCCGCCGAGCAGCCCACGATGCCGCCCTCAAGGGAGAGCGCTGTCCGGCAGCCCGTCTGGCAATCCGTGCGAGCGCAAGCGCCCGCCGTGCCGTCTGAGCAGCCGACGCAGCCGAATTTAGCGCAGCAAATGTCTCCCGCGCCTGCCTTCTCCTCTGCATCATTGCGCGAACAGTTTCGCATCGTTCCGCGTGTGAGCGAAGAGCGCGTCGGCTATGACACGCTGCCATCTTTCCCGGTCGCGCCGTTTATTGCGCCTGATAGGACCGCTAGCGTCGATAGGGAAGAGGTCGCGACCAGTGAGAGCGATGATGATGCCGACGAGAGCGTCTATGAACAGGACACGCGAGTTCCTACCTCCGCCGAGGATAAGCAGGACGAGTCGATCCGCCTGCTGGTTGGCATCGGACTGGACCCAGGTATTGTACGCAAAGATGCGCCCAACGAGGATACACTCTTCGCCATCCAGGGCATGCGCCCAACCGCGCAGGGACCGGAGCCAGCGGGACTCTTTATCGTCGCCGATGGCATGGGCGGGCACGCGCACGGACAGGAGGCGAGTAAGCTTGCGGTACACATGCTCAGCGATACCGTCGTGCCCACGCTGCTGCGGCCCGTGGATAACGAAGAGACCTTTGCCGACCTGCTCAAGGACGGAGTGCATCGGGCCAACCTCGCGCTCTACCAGCGCAACCGCGAACAGGAGCATATGATGGGCACGACAGTCACCACCGCGCTCGTCGTCGCCAGCACCGCCTACATAGCCAACGTCGGGGATAGCCGCACCTATCTCTATCGCCCAACCGAGGGCCTCACAAAGCGAACGCGCGACCATTCAGTTGTTGCGCGCCTGGTAGAGGATGGTATCATCAGCAACGACGAGGTCTACACCCATCCCAAGCGCAACCAGATCTACCGCTGCCTCGGCGAGCATGCCTCGGTCGAAGTCGACAACTTCCAGGTCGCCTTGCAGGCCGAAGACGTACTCATCCTCTGCTCCGACGGCATGTGGGAGATGGTGCGCGACGACGAGATCCAGCACATCATCGAAACCTCCGCAGCGCAGCCATCGCAGATCTGCAACCAGCTCATCCAGGCCGCCCTCGCGCACGGCGGGGCCGACAACGTGAGCGTCATCGTCATCTGCATTGCGCAGGCGTAAGAGCGCAGTGCAGATTCCGCTATCAGCCATCCTCCTGGGATGTACTCAAAACCAGGAGGATGCCACTGTGAGAAACGTCGCTCGGGTCAGATAGAAATGTGTCCAGTAATCGGATCGTTTCTCTTGTAACTTTCTCCATTGCTCATCAAACTGTCTATACTTTTGCACACACTTCTGCTAAAATAGCAGAGTAGACATTATCCGCACAAGTCTGATCACGCAAACCAGGACCAATGTCTGCTAATACCCGGCAAATTCGGCAAAAAGCACTTCTGCTAATACTGACAACGAGAGGACAGGAATGAAACGGAAAGCGCAGCCAATGCTTTCAGAAACCGGTCAACTCGCCCTGGATCAGTACGCGCAGGTTCTTCAGTATCTCGGAGACCTCTCACCAGTTACGACGCGCAACTATTTGAGTGATTTGCGCCATCGCTTTGGCTACCGGATGGCAGAAGCCGTTCCACTGCACCGGCTTGCCCAGATCATAGGTCACGACTCGCTGGATACCACCATGCTCTATGTTCGAGGAACCAAACAAGACCTTCAGCAGGATGTAGAGAAAATCGCATGGATATAGAGAGAAGAGATTTTGCATATCAGGTTTCTTATAAACTCTAGATGTTGGGAAAGGCAAAAAGGCAATGGAGGAGAGCATCAATATTTTTTACTCATATGCTCATGAAGACGAACCTCTGCGAAAGAAACTTGAAAAGCATCTTGCTCTTTTACAGCACCAGGGCTTAATCGCACCATGGCATGACCGTGAGATCAGCGCTGGAACGGAATGGGCGGATGAGATCAATGTTCATCTTGAGACTGCCCAGATTATTCTTCTGCTTATAAGTTCGTCGTTTCTGGCCTCCGAGTATTGCTACAGTCGCGAAATGGTGCGAGCGCTCGAACGTCATCAAACTGGCACAGCTCGGGTCATACCTATCATTCTTCGCCCTGTCTACTGGCAAGGCGCTCCATTTGGTACGCTTCAGGCCCTCCCAACGGATGGGAGATCAATTATGGGTCGTGGATGGCATAATAGAGACGAAGCCTTCACCGATGTTGCCTACGGCATCCATAAAGCGGTAGATGAACTCCGTTCTCAAAACAATACAGCCCTCCAGATTCCGGAATTAAGCAAAAAAGCTGAGCATCAAGATCGCTTTCAGTCTGCACATGAAATTGTTCAAGGTGTTGCCGAACGACAGGAAAAACAGGGAAAAGGACTTCAACAAATTATAGAACCGACAACGCAAATACGATATATCGTGACACAGAACACGACACCACTCATCCCAGTATGTGAGATCAAACCAGCAACATTGAATCTGGGAGACGACCAGTCGGCAACATTTCCATATCTTCCGACGATTTTTCCAGATGTCTATGAGCAGGCCACGCGAGTCTTTCGCAGCGCTCTCACCGATTCCCATCAGCGCGGATTACTTATTACTGGAGCGCCTATGGCAGGAAAAACTCGCCTGGCGTATCAGACGATGTATGAATATGCCCCAGATTGGCTCACGCTTACGTGGACACGTGGACATACCGCTTCGGAGATCCCAGCGCCGGAGACACTGACTGGCCAACGAATCATACTGTTCCTGGATGATCTGCAACAGTATGCTGACACTGAACGCAATGGAGATGATGCTGGGACTGCTAATGATTTTCCGCTGAATCGTCTCTATATGACGCTCATGCAGAGCGCTGTCCAGGTAATCATTGTAGCAACCTGTCGTGCCACCGATCTCAGTCGTGCCGAAATAACATCATCGCTACGGTGGCTCTTTGAAAAGGTCCAGGTGGTTGCGATCCCTTTTCTTCCCAATAATCAGGAAACTGCTGTGGTTGAATTGCTCAAGGCGACTAATTCGACAATTGACTATCATACCGAGGATTTTGATAACACTGTTGGCTCCCTGTTGCTGGGTCTCTCGCGGAAACGGGAGCAGTATCTGAAACTCAAGGATCGGGACCATCCTGGGTATCTGGTGCTGCGTGCCATGAAGTTGCTCAATCTGACAGGTATTACGCAGCAATCTAAAGCACGCGTTCGAGCGGTGGCAATTCAGGCACTCAAGGCAACAATGCTCAGCAATGATTCCAAATGGAACAGGGTCTGTGAAGATCTGGATGAGCGCCAATTCCTTACAGACACGGGCCCAGGACTTATTATTCGCAAAGATGTCTACTTCAACAAAGTGATCACAGATTATCCAACCCAGTTACGTGATGCATTACTCCAGGTGCGTCGTGTGTTTCAGACAGAAGGTGACAGTGAGGCGTTGATCGCTTTGGGGTGGATATTCAGTAAGCGCCAAGCCATCCAAGAGATGCTGGAAACTGCCACGATGGCGGTTGAACTTGCTCCCAATAACGCACGCGCTTATTATTTGCAAGGTAGAGCCCTCAGTTCTTTGCTGCGAAATAAGGAAGCGCTGGTAAGTTTTGACCAGGCCTTGGCCATTGACCCCACCTATGCCGCTGCCTGGAACAACAAGGGTTATGTGTTGGATACATTGCAACAGTACGACGAAGCACTCACAGCCTATGAGGAAGCAATCAAGCTAAATCCGCAATACATCAGCGCTTGGTACAACAAGGGAATAGTCCTTGGGTGGCTGAAGCAGTACGAAGAGGCACAAGCAGCATTTGAGGAAACGATCAAACTGAATCCGCAAAATGCCGATGCCTGGTTCAACAAGGGAGTCATTCTTCGTCAGTTGGCTCGAAACGAAGAGGCACAAGCAGCATTTGAGGAAGCATTGAGCGTTACAACCCTTAACCCCAACTTAGCTCTCGGATGGAACAACAAGGGAGTAATGTTAGCCTCTCTGGGCCGATCTCAGGAAGCATTGGCGGCTTATGACATAGCGATCAAACTGAACCCACAAGATGCTGGTGTATGGTTCAATAAAGGAAAGGCACTCTATGATCTCAATCTTTATGAGGAAGCGATCGCGTGTTTCGATAAGGCGCTGGCTATTGATCCGCGAGATGCCGTCGCATGGAAAGACAAAGGCGACGCTCTTATCAGTCTGGAACGCTATGAAGAAGCGATCGCGTGTTTCGATAAGGCGCTGGCCATCAATCCTCAATACGGCACAGCATGGAATTACAAGGGGTACGTTCTCGATGAACTCAAGCGGTATGAGAAAGCCATTGGATGTTTCGATAAAGCCCTGACCATTAATCCCCAAGATGGCACAGTATGGAGTAACAAAGGGTACGTCCTCAACGAACTCAAGCGATATGAGGAAGCCATTGGATGTTTCGATAAAGCTTTGGCTATCGATCCCCAATATCCCAACCCATTGAGGCACAAGGGCAATGCGTTGCGCGGCTTGCATCGCTATGAAGAAGCCCTCGCGTGTTTGGATCAAGCCCTGGCTCTCAATCCCCAATACGGAGAAGCATGGTATAACAAGGGAGCCGTGCTCAGGTTATTGGAAAGAGCCGAAGGGGTATTGGCTGCCTATGACAGAGCTATCAAGCTAAATCCCCAAAATGCTCTAGCTGAAGATTACGAAGAAGCATTGGCTACCTATGATGAAGTAACTAAGCTAAATCCCCAAAATACCGAGATGTGGTACAACAAGGGCGTGATACTTGGTAAATTGGGAAGAGACGAAGAGGCTCTAACAGCCTATGACGAAGTGATCAAGCTGGACCCGCAAAACGGCGATGCGTGGTACAACAAGGGCGTGATACTCGATAAATTGGGAAGAGACAGAGAGGTACTAACGACCTATGATGAAGTAACCAAGCTAAATCCCCAAAATACCGAGATGTGGTACAACAAGGGCGTGATACTCGGTAAATTGGGAAGAGACGAAGAGGCTCTAACAGCCTATGACAAAGCGAACAACCTGAAGGTTCGATCTCCCGGCAATTGGTCAACGCCTGGATTTGGAAAATATGTATCGCCAGCTTTGGTGTCTGATGAGTACCTTAATGCAGAGATTGTAATACTTTTGCAGGGTGTCAACTTATATGGCGATCAGGTATATTCTTATATAGAATTGACCGGTCGCAATTTAAAAAGAATGTTTGCCAAAATGCAGGCAGGTGAAAACTTCAAACCAGCCGAATATGGTACGATAATTGCTTCTGGGCGTGGAGACATACCACAGGAAGTTCGTGACAAAATGAAAGAAGAATTTAACATGGTTGACGTGCCAATGCCAGGGAAGCCTGCACCAAGTCTCCAGCCAAAATTTTTGGATGATGAAGATATTTAGGGATAATATAAACGTTGCTGGAATCTGTGGCGTAATGGAATAGGAAAGTGCCCTCACTGGAATATTCTGAATATCCCAGTGAGGGCACTTTCAGCCCTAACAACCAATTCATCTATCCTCTCTCCGCACACAAAGAAACATTTCCATGATTGCTCTCAGTCCTGATAATCAAACAATCAAACTAAGTGAATAAAAGCTCTTGATGTGATAGCTTAAAAGGGCTACGTTCCTATTCCAACTTTCCGTATGGTCGACGATGAGGTTGCCCTCACCGCCGCCAATCCCAAATGAAGTAGGGTACCGACGAGGTACCATATGAAGTTCTCATGGCCCTTTTTCGTTACCCCCTTCCCAAACCGGACTGGACCCTTTCGGTGTCATCCGGCTTTCCAGTTCCTGTTTCCGAAATGACGCGGTTGATGTTCCTGCATGAATCTTCTCATGACATTTTCGACACACCACTAATGTTTTGCGTCGTCTTGTTGCCATTTGTTTGACCCAGACAGGTTTTTCTTTTCGCCCTGGCTTTTCCAAATCGGCGAGCTTACGGATATGATGAACCTCTACCTTCTCTTTCGAGCCGCAGAGTTCACATTTATCCGCTAGGACTCTTTGAAGGAGTTCGCTCCGATTGGTCATGACGAATTGGGGGAGACGATCAACAAGGATGGCATCTTGTTTCCGTTTGAGAGGGATACCCCCAAAACGAGCGACAAGCGGCTTCTTGTTTTCTCCTCGCTCAATAATCACTTGCAAGCATTTCTTTGGCCCATCCGCTGTTTCGACGGAGGCTTTATGCCTCTTTGCCATCTTCGTGACGGTAGACCGGTGTTTGCCTGCTAGTGTTTTGAGTAAGGATGTTTCTGCTACCCAGTGCAACTTGCTGAACCAGCCAACATTGTGAGCGAGGAGATAGTACTGGACAATCCCTCGATACTCCGCTTGATATTTGCTGAGAATGCTGTAGTCACTCTCATGAATCAAGACGCCTCGTTGGGCCGGTTTTCCGCGTCGCATGTACATCGCACATTTTTGTTCAATGACTGCCTTTGGCACACGTAAACCAATTGTTTCGTTGACTTGCCGTTGTCCTCGACGATCCAGTTTATCATCGACATGTTGGCTCACGATCTCATAGCCGAGGAATTTTGCGGCACCTGTTCGTAGGTGCGTGATCAGGGTCTTTTCTTCGGAAAGCTCTAGTTTGAGCGTTTCACGTAGGAAATCTCTGATGTCGCGTTTGATCTCCTCAGCTTCTGCTTTCGGGCCACTGAAACCAAGCGCCCAATCATCTGCATACCGTATGTAGCGAAGTCTGCGATAGGTGAGGTCTTGAGGGTCTTGGCTTGGCAGTTTCCGTCGTTGCTTTCGTAAGACGTGAACTGCATGCCGATCTCCTCTTCGCTTGGCACGGGCAATAGCGTGCTCGAAGTACTCGTAGGAAGGGTTTTTCCCTCTACGCTTTTTCTGATTGTATTTAGGGAGCAGGACTGTTTCGACAAACGTATCAAATTTGTCCAAGTAGATATTACTGAGTATGGGACTGCACACTCCGCCTTGTGGTGCCCCTGAGAGCGTTTCATGCCATCGCCATTCTTCGAGATATCCTGCTTGGAGCATATGTCGAATGAGCCTGAGAAATCGGTTGTCGTGAATGCGCTCACTCAGAATGTTCAAGAGGACCTCATGATTCAGTCGTCCAAAACAATCTGATATGTCGCCCTCTATGACCCAGTGAACCCCCTTCCATCCATGCACAATTTCGCTCAGAGCTGTATGGCACCCTCGCCCTGGACGGAAACCATGAGAATGATCGGAAAAGGTCGGCTCAAAGTAGGCGTCAAGGAGTTGTCGCACCACTTCTTGCATGACCTTCGATGACCAGGAAGG
>Ga0209839_10001992_pt1 | contig 10207 bp, 9 predicted proteins | sample OrgsoiDNA2013050_FD_185800 | JGI IMG/M metagenome (GOLD analysis project Ga0209839, IMG submission 185800) | Permafrost soil microbial communities from the Arctic, to analyse light accelerated degradation of dissolved organic matter (DOM) -... | ecosystem: Environmental > Terrestrial > Soil >... | reverse complement strand
CTTTATTTTCTTAGGCACAAACGATTGTCCTGGCCAAAGGGCGGGCCTCTGGAAGCGGATTACTCGAGGTGCGTCAGTTCGCGGAAGATTTGAAAGCGCTCGTCAATCTCTTCCCTGGTCAGCGTCTGCAGACGTTCGGTACCGAAGCGCTCGACTGCGAACGATCCCATGACGCCGCCATAGAACAGAGCGCGCTTCAGGACTTCGCGGCTCAATTCTGGTTGCGACGCCAGGTAACCCATGAATCCTCCGGCGAAAGAATCACCCGCGCCAGTCGGATCTTTGACTTCCTCTATGGGGAGTGCCGGAGCGCGAAACGGGTGATGGCCGATGCCAAACGCTCCCTCGCGAAAGAAAATGGTCGCACCGTATTCGCCGTGCTTGATGACCAGCGCCTGCGGACCCATAGCCAGGACTTTGTTTGCGGCCCGCGGCAGGTTAGTTTCGTTGGCTAGCATTTTCGCTTCGGTGTCGTTGATCAGCAGGACGTTTACGAGTTTCAGCGTTTCTGTGAGTTCTTTGAGTGATCCCTTGATCCAGTAATTCATGGTGTCGCAGCCGGTCAGGCGCACACCGTTCATTTTCCGCCGAACGTCGGTCTGCAAAGTCGGCTGGATGTTGGCCAGAAATAGAAACTCAGTGTCCTCGTACTCCTTGGGAATCCGTGGCTGAAAAGTCTCGAAGACGTTGAGATCGGTGAAATTCGTTTTCGCTTCGTTGAGGTTGTCGGTATAGGAACCGCCCCAGCGGAAGGTCTTGCCTTTGGCACGCTCCAGTCCGCGGGTGTCGATGCCGTGCTGCTGGAAGACCTGCTCTTGCTCTTTGCCGAAGTCCTCCCCGACCACGGCCACGACCCGAACCTTGGTGAAATAGCTGGCCGCCAAGGAAAAGTAGGTGGCCGCGCCGCCGAGAATGTTTTTCACACTACCCGAAGGGGATGTGACGTCATCGAATGCAACCGAACCGACTACGAGAATGCTCATGGATTCCTGTCTTTGGTCAACGGTTAGTGAACTGATTAAAGGGTTAACATGTTAATGAAATTGCGACCGCCCTCAGGGGCTAAAGCCCGAATCTTATTCGGTTCTTAATGGCACGGCTAAAGCAGTACCCTTCCCAGAGCCGTTACGCTCGCGTCTAGCCACCGTTCTTCATGTACTTACCCAGAATCAGCTTTAACTTCTTCTTCGTCGCCGCGGGAATCTTCTTGCGATCCGTCAGGATCGCATGAGCCAGCGCTGATGCGCACTTGCACGAATGTTCGCGCGGCATTGCGGCCACCGTTTCGCGGACTACTTTTGTTGCGTTCTCCGCGTTCTTGACGAGCACGGCGACGATTTGATCGACCGTCACTGAATCGTGATGCGGATGCCAGCAGTCGTAGTCGGTCACCATGGCGACGGTGACGTAACAAAGCTCCGCCTCGCGCGCCAGTTTGGCTTCCTGCAGGTTGGTCATGCCGATCACATCCATGCCCAGCCCTCGATAGACATTCGACTCCGCCTTGGTGGAAAACTGAGGTCCTTCCATGCACAAGTAGGTTCCGCCGCGCTTGCCGACGACGCCAACCTTCTTGCACGCGGATTCGACCACGCCAGCCAATTCTCCGCAAACTGGATCAGCAAAGGCGATGTGGGCCACGATGCCGCCGCCGAAAAAAGTGTCTACGCGATGGCGGGTACGATCGAAGAACTGATCGGGGATGACGAAGTCCAGCGGTTTGTGCTCTTCTTTCAGCGATCCGACGGCGGAAACGGAAACGATGCGGTCTACTCCCAGCTGCTTGAAGCCGTGAATGTTGGCACGGAAATTCAGTTCGCTAGGAAGGATACGATGGCCGCGTCCATGGCGCGCTAAAAAGGCAACCTTGCGGCCTGCCAGCGTACCGCACACGTAGGCGTCGGAAGGCGCGCCGAACGGCGTCTTCACGCGCACTTCCTTCACTTTGCTCAAACCGGGCATCGAGTAGAGCCCGCTGCCACCGATAATTCCGATTTCCGCCTGTGCCAATCACCCTCCAGAACGCTTGCGCGCACGCGAGTCAAACTCGTGATTATACAGGACAGGAATTCGTTGTTTTACGTCTCGGCGGCCGACAAGCCGTTCGACGTGAAGGCCTTCGAAGCGCAAATTGCCTCTTGCGTGACTTTGCTCGCGAGTTCGACGGCGCGACGTGAACGCGCTCGGGGAGAAAAAGTTCCGAACTACGCACCAGTCGCGGAGTGGCAAACGTATGGCGCTACAATTCGGAATATGAGGTTTTATTTCGCTGGCTGCGCGCTGTTCTTGCTCTGCAGTTTGAGTCGGGCGCAGAGCAAACCCGCCCTCCCGTCAGAAGCGGTCACCGTCCCCGCCGCCATCGATCACAGCCGCGTAGTCATCAACGCGGACATTTCTCTGCCCGACGGTTCGACGCAGCGCATTCACGCGTGGGTGGATAACGGCAACCCAGACCTGTACGTATCGCGCAGAGTGGCTACCCTGCTGGGACTCGCAGTCTCCTGCAATGACCATGAATGCTCTTCTCCTCCCCCTCCGGCGATCAACGTTGGCGGCATGACGATTCCGCTCGTGGGTATCAAGCAAGCGAAGGTTCCGCTCAAGCCCGTGAATGCGGCCTCGGTGCTGGCCGCCGGCATGAGCGTCGAGATCAACCTGCCGTCGAGCGTCCTTCGCCACTATGACGTCCTCATCGATTTTCCGGGGCATAAGTTTTCGATCGGCGCGCCGGGGGCGATTCACTTTCGAGGACCGAGCGGCAAAGTCCAGATCAATGCGGAGAACGGTCTGATCCAGGTTCCCAGCCAGATTGAGAATAAGAAATACAATCTCGCACTCGACTTGGGCGCCTGCATTAGTTTTCTTTCTTCAGAACTGTTCGACAAACTAGCGGGCGCTCATCCGGACTGGCCGCACATGACCGGCGCCGTGGGCTCAGCCAACATGTGGGGGCTCGACGAAGAGCCGAAGTGGAAGGTGATGCGCTTGGACCGAGTGCAATACGGGCCGCTCTTTCTTGCCAACGTTGCCCTTGTAGACTTTCCGAAAGACAGAAAGGAATTCTTCGAAAAGCGCGCCGGAGTGCCGACCGCTGGCCTCATCGGCTCGAATGCATTGCTCAACTACCGGGTCGGACTCGACTATGCCCACGCGACGGTCTACTTCGAGTTTGGGCGCATGTTCAACTTCCCTGACTTTGATGTCATCGGACTCACACTGCGGCCGGAAGATGACGGGCGATTCACGATTCTTGGTGTTGCGGAGTTCGACGGTAGGCCATCGGTGACGCCAGGATCGGACGGCGTACAGCCGGGAGATCATCTGATCGCGGTCGATAGCATCCCGGTTGGCGGGTCAAGCATGGGACAGGTGTGGGCGATGCTCGGGGGAACGCCTGGACAGGAGCGCAAACTAACGATCGAGCGCGCAGGCAGGCAATTCAAAGTGCCGGCGAACGTCCAGCATTTCCTGGCAGAACTGCCGGACGAAAGAGAAAGGAAGAAAGAGAAGTAGCGAAAAGTTAGTTCACTTCGCGAGTGGTTGCATTCCGAACACTTCCCTCTCCAGCGTTGCCGTCGTCGCCGCATCCAGGCTCTCGCTGACGAGCACGGTGTTGCCTTGCTCCGCGATCACCACGGCGCCGTCCTCGGTGGTCCAGGTATGGCGACCTTTCAGCAAGTCGGCCTTCGACTCGCCGTTTGGCCCGGCGGCCGGCGCGGGCTCTCCTACCTCTTCCGCCTTTTTGTAGCGCTGATTCAGAGACCGCGCGTAGATCCCGGCAAACTCCGCGGCCTTGTCGGCGCTGGACCAGCGCGAAACGTACAGCAGGCCCAGAGGTGCTGCGGTGGCGAGATCTGCGTGGGGATCGGGCTTGGGCTTGGCCGCGTAGTAATATCCACCACGCCATTCGGGATAGAGGCTCTTCGACAACGGCTTTCCGGCGTACTGCTCGATTAGCACGGCCACATCGAACTCGCCCATCGCGCCGATATCGAACTTCTGATAGTTCGCGAAATCGTGCTTGAAGTCGGGCACACGCATCGGCTCGATCTTCTCGCCGGATAAGTATGTTTCCGGCTGCATGATCTGGCGTGTGGTGTGCGGAGGATTTTTCAGCACGGCGGCGAACGCCTGCTCTTTGCCGCCCTTGCGCATCAACTTCACCACAAATTGCATGCCGTAGCTGTAAGGGAAGGTCAGCGACTCCTGCATGAAGATAGGAGCGGAGTTGAAAACTTTCGTGCCGGGAGTGCCAGTCAGCGTCTCTTCTTGCATGGCGTCAACCAACTCCGGCGAGTTGACGATGGTGTGGCCGGTGGGTGCGATCGCGTATTGGAACATGATGGCCTGCGCCTGGCCTTCGATGACGGCTTCGCGGGCGTTGTCAATTTCGTCGTTTTCAATATCGGCGGGCGTGGGATCTTTTCTGATCTCGGCGAGATCCTTGTCGCCTTTCCGCATCCACTTTTCCATCCCGACAGTCTGGTCCTGCAACGCATGGGTCAACTCGTGCGCCATGACCGGCTCCTGTTCGGCCATCGGCACCCAGTCGAGCAGATTCACGGTTCTGGTTTTCGGATCGTAGTAGCCGGCCACTTCTTCGCGCAGCAGGGCAACCAGAAAAGTTTGTAGATCGAATTCGTGCGGCAGCAGTCCGAACTTTTTCAAGACCAGCTCGGAGCGGCGCAGGCGCTTGGTGTCTTCATCGTCAAGATGCTTGGTCAAATAGGAAACGACTTCATCGCGGCTGGTCAGCTTGCGCTTCACTTCGCGTTTGATGGGCAGCCCGGTCTGCTTGCTGTCGAAGTCGAGTATTTCATCGACCGAATGAAAAAGTTCCTCGGCCTGCCGCGGCGTGATCTTGACCTCGTCTTTCTCATCAGGCGCAGGCAGGTCCTGTGTGGGTTGACCCTGTGTGGGGCGGACACTCTTGTCCGCCTGCTTTTGTCCTTGATCTCGCTCTGGCTGAGCTTGATCCTGTGCCCACGCGCCACTCATCCCCAGCAGCACAACTGCGAAAAGCAACCGGAGAATCCCCGCCACTCGCCCTTCAACTGTATTCATTAAGATTGAGTTTATACGTTTCCCTATACTTTCTCCCATGACTGCGACCAAGCCCGTAAATCTCTGGACTTCACCCGAGCACGCCCGCGAGTATCTCGACCGCGCCGATTCTATTTCGCATCGCACCGAAGGAGAGGCGGCTCTGCTGGAATTCATTCCAGCCGGCACGCGACGCATTCTTGATCTTGGCACCGGCGACGGACGACTGCTGGCGTTGGTGCGCCGTGTGCACCCAGACATCGAGGCCGTGGCAGTAGATTTCTCTCCCTCCATGCTGGATGCTGCGCGCCAGCGGTTTGCCGATGCGCCTTCCGTCAGCATATTCGCGCACAACATGGACGAGCCTCTGCCCGCGCTCGGCACGTTCGATGCGGTGATTTCTAGTTTCGCGATTCATCACCTGGTCCACGAACGCAAGCGGGCCCTTTACGCGGAGATTTACGCGCTGCTGAATCCGGGCGGCGTGTTCTGCAACTTGGAGCATGTGGCGTCGGTCTCGGCAGGGCTGCATCAAGAATTTCTGGAGCGGATCGGATTTACGGTTGAAACAGAGGATCCGTCGAACAAATTATTAGATGTAGAGACGCAGCTTGGGTGGTTGCGCGAGATCGGGTTCGTCGAAGTGGATTGCCATTGGAAGTGGCGGGAGTTGGCGCTGCTAGCGGGACGCCGCGCCTGATTCTTCCGTATGTCATCCTGAGCGGAGCATCGGCCCTTCTGAAAGAAGGGCCGATCCGGAGTCGAAGGATCCCTAGGACAACGGCGCCGCTCGACCGCTTCAGGGAGTTCTCTTTTACGCTGTTGTCTTCGCCCCGAGCAGTAAGGGGAGAACGCCTCACGGCGTCAGCGGTAACGTTCAAGGATAGGGATCCTTCGACTCCGTGAGCCGATTCGCCTTCGCGAATCGGCTCACTGCGCTCAGGATGACAGTTGCTGTTGATTTCACACGCGGATTATGAAATCTGACACAAACTTTCCCGCTTCGCGCGTCCCGAGCGAACCACCGATATCCTGCGTAGTCTTCTTCTGGCGCACGCCTTCCAGCACGGCGGCTTCGATCTTCGCCGCTTCGTTCGAGAATCCCAGATGCGCCAGCATCATCGCGCTCGTCAGGATCGCGCCGAAAGGATTCGCCAAATTCTTCCCCGCGATCGGCGGCGCGGAACCGTGGACCGGTTCGAACATCGAAGTTTTTCCCGGATGAATGTTGCCGCTGGCAGCCATTCCCAAGCCGCCCTGCAGGCCGGCGGCGAGGTCGGTGATGATGTCGCCGAACATGTTGTTGGTGACGATGACGTCGAACTGCCACGGATCGCGAACCATCTGCATGCAGAGGGCATCGACGTACATGTGTAGCGCGGCGATCTGCGGATACTCGCCGCTGACTTCTTTGAACGCGCGCTGCCACAGGCCGCCGGCGTGGGTCATGGCGTTGGACTTGTCGCACATCAGAACTTTGTTGCGCGGTGAGCCGTCGAGCTTGGTGTGGCGTTCGCAATATTGGAACGCGTAACGAATGATCCGCTCGACACCTTTGCGCGTATTGATGTCTTCTTGTGTTGCGATCTCGTCCGGCGTGCCTTGCTTGAATACGCCGCCCGCGTCGGTGTAGACGCCCTCGGTATTCTCGCGGAGCACGACGAAGTCCACGTCTTTGGGCTCGACGGCTTTCAGCGGACAGAGCGCGGCGTCGAGCAGCCGGACCGGGCGCACGTTGGCGTAGAGGTCCATTTTGAACCGCATGCCCAGCAGGATTTCCTTGGCATGGATATTCGTCTTAACGCGGGGATCGCCGAAGGCGCCGACCAGAATCGCGTCGAAGTCGCGGGCCAGCATGGCGAAGCCGTCGGGCGGCACGGTAACGCCGTCGCGCAGGTAGCGGTCGGCGCCCCAGTCGAAATCGGTGAGCTCAACATTCGCGCCGGAGGCCTGAATCACCTTTACCGCCTGCGGGATCACTTCCTGGCCGATGCCGTCTCCGGGGATGACGGCGATGCGTTTGCGGATTGCCTTGGCTGAGTCCACGGCAGGAAAGTTAACACAATCGCTATAATCGAACTACCAGTATGGGTCAGACGGTACTTCAAGTTCACGGTGAAGGATTGGGCGCGGCAGGCGTGGCGGAGTATCGCGGCGCGACCACTGCCGCCCGCTTCGGCGATCCGCCAGGGGAGTTTGCGGCGTTGCGAAGTGCCTGCGGCGTTTACGACCTCGGATTCCGGGCCAAGCTTTCTCTAACCGGCGGCGACCGGGTGCGCTGGCTGAATGGGATGGTCACCAATAATATCCGCGATCTGGCGGTGGGGCGCGGCGTGTATGCGTTTCTGCTGAATCCGCAGGGGCACATCCTGGGCGATCTCTATGCTTACAACCGCGGAGACTCGACCGATATCGATACCGATTGCGGACAGGCAGAAAAGATTCTGGCGTCGTTCGACCATTTCATCATCATGGACGATGTTGAGGTCACGAATCTCGGCGAGAAGCTGACGGCGCTGGGGATTGCGGGCCCTGAGGCGGCTACGGTTCTGAGCACGGCAGGATTCACGATCCCTGAGATGCAGCCGTTGCAAGCGCAAGCCGCGATTTGGAGCGAAACGGCGTACACGCTGGTCCGCGGCGAGGACGAGCAGCGCATTTCGTATGAGATTTGGATTGCTCCCCAGAGCGTGCGCCCGTTGTGGGACGCACTGAGAGCGGCAGGAGCTACAGCGGTCGGCTCGGACGCACTGGAGTTGCAACGCATCGTCTCCGGCATTCCGACATACGGCGTGGATATCCGCGAACGCGATTTACCGCAGGAAACCGAGCAGGCGCGCGCATTGAACTTCAGCAAGGGCTGCTACGTGGGACAGGAAATCGTGGAGCGCATCCGTTCGCGAGGAGCCGTGCATCGCAAGTTCACGGGATTTGTGACTGAGGGCGCGGCGCAGGTCGCAGCAGGAGCAAAGATTGTTGCTGGCGAGAAAGAAGTCGGTGAAATCACCAGCTCTGCGTACTTACAAGCAGCAGATAAGACCGTCGCGCTAGGCTACATTCGGAGAGAAGTGGGCGTGCCGGGGCGCGAGGTTATGATCGGGACGGCGCGCGCGACCGTGGTCGCGCTACCGGTTGAGAACTCCGTTCTTTCGGCGGAGAGTTCCCTCGTACAGAATCGCGCGTGAAACGATTTCAACCGCCGACTTCGCGAAGACTTCGCCAAGGACGCTGAGAAAAGAATTTAGAGGAAAGAAATTATGCCAGAGAAGAAGCACGAGCAGTCTGGATTCAAAGTAACTGACCGGCGGTTGTTTACTTCCGACGGCGAACTGCGGAGCGATGCGCCGGACGAAGTCGAAGCACCAAAGTCTGCACCCCCGCCTGTTCCGCAGGCAGCATCACCTGCGCCCGCGCCTCCCGCCGAGGCTAATGCCATACCCGTGGCGGGTGATACACCGGAGCGCGACCTGCCCGTTCCGCCGTCGAGCGCGGAGCAGGAGGCGCAGGCCGCGGCCTACCGGCAGTCAGCGAAAGATCTCGATTCACAGGTGGAACTCAGTGGGCACTCCGCCACAGAATTTGAGATGACATTTGAGCGCTTCCTGGCCTCGCTCTACATGACGGCTATGATGCAGCTCGGGCTGATGCGGCAGCAGGGCGAGCAGCCCCGTGTCGACATCATCGGGGCGCGCCAGAGCATCGACACCTTGAGCCTGATTGGCGAGAAGACCAAAGGCAATCTCACTCCGGTGGAAGAGAATTTTCTGCAGAACAGCCTCTACGAAGTGCGCATGGCGTACGTTGAGGTGACCAACGCCCTGGCGCGTCCGCCGCAGCCGGGGCCCGCCGGAACCGGAACTCGAGGACGATGAAAGCGACCCTGACGGTGTTAGGCAGCGGCACGTCGATGGGCGTGCCCACGCTGGGATGCAGCTGCGCCGTTTGCCGGTCGACCGATCCTCACGACCGGCGCACCCGGCCCTCCATCATGATCGAGTACGGCGGCAAGGTCGTGCTCATCGACACGACTCCCGATTTTTACACGCAGGCGATTCGCGAAAACATTACACGCCTCGACGCCGTGCTTTACACCCACACGCACGCGGATCACATCCTGGGAATCGATGACCTGCGTCCGCTGAGCTATCAGCACAAGCCGGGGAAACTTCCGCTGTATGCGCGGCCAGACTCGGCGGCATTCCTGCGCCGCATGTTCAGCTACATTTTCGACGCGGACTACAAATTCGGCGGGCTGCCTCTGCTTGAATTGAAGCCGATCGACGGGCCGGTCGATATATTGGGAGCGCGCTTCGAGCCCGTGATATTGATTCATGGCGAGACGCAGATCAATGGCTACCGCTTCGGTGCAGCGGCGTATCTCACCGACCACAGCGAGATTCCGGAGTCGTCGATGCATCAGCTCGAAGGCCTGGACGTTTTATTCCTCGACGCGCTACGGCACAAGCCTCATCCGACGCACTCGACGGTAAAGAACTCGATGGCGATCGTCGACCGCCTGAAACCGAAGCGCGCGTTCTTCACTCACATTTGCCACGACCTTCCGCATGAAGCCACCAACGCGACGCTGCCAAGGCATGTTCGACTGGCGCATGACGGAATGAAGCTGGAGTTTGAAATCAGTGGATAGTGTGCCAGGGGTCAGTGGCCAGTTGAAATCGAAGACCGCCTTGCAAGTTTTTCATACCCTCGACGACGTTCCCGCTGATTTCGGCCCGGCCCTCGTCAGCGTGGGCAATTTCGATGGCGTGCACCGTGCACACGCGCATGTATTGCGCGAGATTGTGACGCGCGCTCGCGCGAATGGGAACAAATCCGTTGCTGTAACCTTTGAGCCTCATCCCGCGCGAATTCTGCGACCGGAATCTGGATTGAAGCTCCTCGCGCCGACCGCCGAAAAATTGCGCTTGCTCGAAGCCACCGGCGTAGATTCCGTTCTCCTGCTTCCCTTCGGCCGCGATCTTTCTCTGATGACGCCACGACAGTTTGCCGAACGCATTCTGAAGAAAAAGCTGCACGCCCGCGAGGTGCATGAAGGATTCAACTTCCGCTTCGGTCATAAGGCCTCGGGTGACATGGCGATGCTCGCCGAATTCGGACGCGAGATGGGCTTCGAGGTCAAGGTCTATCCCGAGATGAAGCTGCG
>Ga0209839_10001991_pt1 | contig 10210 bp, 8 predicted proteins | sample OrgsoiDNA2013050_FD_185800 | JGI IMG/M metagenome (GOLD analysis project Ga0209839, IMG submission 185800) | Permafrost soil microbial communities from the Arctic, to analyse light accelerated degradation of dissolved organic matter (DOM) -... | ecosystem: Environmental > Terrestrial > Soil >... | reverse complement strand
TTCAGTATACTGCCTTGTAGGTTCTCATTAGCTTAAATATATGAGAGGTACTGGCCTCAATTCTCGCCACGGGGCGGTGCTAAGAGATGTTAAATAGTTAATAGTAACACTACATCTAGTATAAAAACTCTGGAAAGGAAACAACCGGGCATACAAAAAGGAGGTTGGTGGCATGGGTGAAAGGGTAAATCGAGCACCCTTTCGCCCGTGCCACCAACCTCGTGTGAGCTGAGTAACCAGTGCGGCGTCACAATAGTATAAACAGTTGCGACTCCCCTTACGTTTGAGGCAAAGGAAACTGGTTATCCAGCAAGCGCTTGAGGAGAGCGGGACGGCGCAGGTGAGGCTGGACCCAGGCGCGAAAACGCTCTTGAAACTGCCGGGTCTCTTTGAAGTGTTCGGCCACTTCGCGCAATTCAAGCAAGGATTGAAGCGCCTCATCGTAGGCCGCACCGGAGCCGCGCGCCACCGTTAGATCGATTTGACGCCAGCGAAGATCCTGGTGGTCGTGAATGTCTTGCAGGTGGCGCTGATGGGCCAGTTGCTCCTGTTCGTACTTCTCGCGTTGCAGTTGGGCTTTTATAGCCTTGCTTTCGGCGAGCAGCGTGGCGTAGGTGACATGCTCAGCCGTTGATGACTTTGCACTGGTCTTGTTCTGGCCCAGTCCCCGCAATTCGTTGACAAGGCGGCGGCTCAGACCCGGCTCGTTGCGTGCTAACCGCGCCAGGTAGTCGTCGCGGCGCTCCGGCGGCAGCAGTGTGATACGCGCAGTCACATCATTGTCGGTCGATGGCATGCGCACACTGCTATGAAGGGCTGCTGCTGCGAGCAATTCTTGCGGCACTTGCAACAGGTCCGCCAGTCCCTGCTGGGCCTCCGTCAGCTTGCCAAAGGCGGGCGGAACGGGCGGCGCGTAAACCTCCTCGCCTTCCTCTTCATCATCATAGCTCCCCAGCATCTCCATACAGGCCAACCAGGCGATATACAGCGCCCGCAGATCGCCATCCATCAGTTCGTCGCGAATGGCGATGAGCGAGCCCAGGTCATATTCTATCCATTCGTCGGGCCCTTCCATCTCGCCAAAATGGATATCGAGGATATCGTAATCGGAGTGCTTGATGAACGTGACGAAATCATCGAAATCGTAGCCATCTATGAGATCGCCCGGCAAGATTCCGTGTGGGAAGCGCAATGCTAATTGGGGAGAGCCCCAGTTGGCCCAATAGAGAAAACCATCAAAGAACTCGCGGAGTACCTCGATGGGGTCATGCTTGAAGTCGCCCCAATTATATTCGATGAGGGCGTGCGTAGAAGACGCTTCGATGTGGCTAGAAAGATCGTTGACCGCATCGAGCTGCTTGCGGGTCAGAGGTTGATCAACGGTCATGAATTCGTAGCGCTGGTATTCGCTCATACATACTGTCCTCATTCCTCAAAGATTTGAGCGGGTCGGGCTGCTCTTTCCCGGCGCGCTAAAAGCACTATATCCGACCGCCTCAAAAAAGGCAAGGGAGATAGGATATGAGTCTCAGGGCTTTTTGATAAAATGTGCCTTGTTATCCCTCCTATCATCCACTTTCCTGCCGATAGAAGACAGTGTAGAAGTAACACCGTTTTGCCCATTCGCCATTGCATGGTGTTTGTAACTATCGGGAAGGAAAAGATATGGTCCGTGATACACTGGCTAACACCAGCAAATCAACAAAAACAGCCCCTCTCGCGTCTCCCGCGCTATCAATGTCTGCACCACTGACGCAACCCGTGCTACCGGCTGTCCTGAGCAAGCGGGATTTGACCGTTTTGATGCTATTAATCATTCTCTTTATTGCTAACACAAATGATGTCCAGTTCGCCGGTCCCTCCGCTTTCTTCTATTGGATACTCGGTCTTCTCACCTTTCTTGTGCCTTGCGCATATGTTACGCGCTGGCTGGCTCACCACTTTCCCGGTCAGGGAGCACCCTATCTCTGGGCAACACGCATTTTCGGCGCTCGCTGGAGCTTCTTTTCCGCCTTTTGTGCCTGGTTGCCAGGTGTTCTCGCGGTCGTCTCCGCGATCGAGAGCGGCCTGCTTTTCATACAATATCTCGCCCCGACATGGTTCTCCACTCCTATTCAGCAAGGAGTGGCCATCATCTTGATCCTTGTGGTTCCAACCGCCATCGCCTGCCTGCCCTTGCGTTGGCTCAGACAGATTTTGCTGCTCGTCGCAGGGTTCTATGTTGGAACCTTCCTGTTGCTTGGAGTGGCGGGGTGGTGGTGGCTCACACACGGACACACGGTGGCCCTTCCATTCAATCAACCATCAACATGGATACCAACACAAGGGAACGCCGCTGTTTATGGCGTCGTCATCCTGGCCTATCTGGGCATAGATGTGCCCCTTTTTATGGGCGGGGAGATTCGCGGCGGGACGGAGGGAGTCAGGCGTGGCACCTCCTATGTCTGGTGGGGAATAGCGCTGGTCATTCTCGCGTATATGGTCGGAACCTTCGGCATTATGGCGATTGTTCCCCCCAGCCAGGCAGGAACCATGGCGGCTCCCATCCTGGCGATCCGCGCTGTCTTTGGTCCTACGGCGGCGACTGCCACTGCAATCATTCTCGCGGTAAGCCAGATCGGCCTCACGATTGCCTACTTGCTCCTCTTTTCACGCCTGCTGCTGGTGGTCGCTCAGGATCGACGCCTTCCTGCTGCACTGACAATCGTGAATCGCTTCGGTGTTCCTGTCCGCAGTATTGTCTCACAAGCGATCGTTGTAGCCGTCGTCACGGTGCTGGCGTTGGTCACGATTCCCCTACTCTTTGGCGCATTTCTCCAAACAGGGGCATTGGCACTGGCGATTTACAATATCATGCAAGCAGCGACGACCGTCATCTGGGTCCTCAGCGTTATTCAGATGTTGATGTTTGTGCCCTGGCTCCTCTTTCATCACCACTGGCGTCTTCGGGTCTCTCTCCAGCAAAGGGTGCTCCTGCTGGGAATGGTTCTACTGGGAACGGGAGCCTCCCTGGTGGCGCTCTGGGTCACGGCCTCCAGTTCCTGGCTCCCCACTGTGATCCCAAACACAAACTGGACGATCCTGGTTCTGGGAGTTGCCATTTTTTCGGCTCTGATGGGCTGGCTCGGCGGCGAACTTCCACGCATGTACACGCTCTTACGCGAGCAGAAACAGCTCAATGACCGCGAACTGCGCTTGCGCGCCCAATTGCAGGAAACGTACGATGAACAACAGGTGCTGGTGCAGCAGCAACAAGTACTGGTGGCCGAGTTAAACCGGCTCTATCACGAACAGGCGCTGGCCGCTCTGACAGATGCCGTAACGGGTTTACCCAATCATCGCGCAATCATCGGGGCGATCGAAGAGGTAGTCTCGTCCTGTCAACAATCCTCGCATTCCTGTGCGATACTCTTTGTAGACCTGGACCATTTCAAGAAGGTCAACGATACCTGGGGGCATCGTGCGGGTGATGCTATCTTGCATGAAGTTGGCGGACGTCTACGTAGCAGCCTGCGACAGGAAGATGCGGTCGGGCGTTATGGAGGCGAGGAGTTCGCTCTCGTGTTGCGCGAGGTGGGTATACACGAGGCATATGAGACAGCAGAGCGCGTCCTCGCCGTGCTAAGGAACCAGCCATGTGAATGGGAAAGAGAAGATACCCACGCGGTCGTGCCGATCGCCGTGACTGCCAGTATTGGCGTTGCCGTCTATCAGCTCCACGGATGCAGCCGTGAAGAAATGATCCATAACGCTGATCAAGCGATGTATCAGGCGAAACGGGCCGGGAGGAATCGCATCTGCATCGCAGACGCAGCAATGGAAATTGCTCCACAGCTATCCCCTTATCGGGAGGAGAGTCTGCCGGTCGATGAAGACAGGCTGAGAGAACAGACCGGCGTGCAGGCGCTGGCGATTGCAGCGTCAGCCCGCGATGGCGGAACCGGTGCGCACGCGCACCGCATGTTCTTGTTGGTCGAGGCGGTCGGGCACCGGCTCGACCTCACGGAAGAAGAACTGCACCTGCTTCGTCTGGGTGCAATCGTTCACGATCTGGGTAAAATTAGCATTCCAGATGCTATTCTTAACAAAGCTGGTCCCCTTAGTGAACAGGAGTGGGATGTTATGCGCACACATCCGCAAATTGGTCAGCAAATGCTCACAGAGTTAGGCGGCGTATTTACGCGTCTAGCACAAATTGTAGTGGCGCACCATGAGCGCTGGGATGGTACCGGCTACCCCCATGGAATCGCGGGCGAACAGATCCCACTCTGCGCCCGCATCCTCAGCGTGGTGGACGCCTACGACGCCATGACCTCGCGCCGTCCCTATCATGAGCCGCTACCCATCTCAGAGGCCAGGACGGAGCTACTGCGTTGTTCGGGCAGCCAGTTTGATCCGCGCGTAGTTCTTGCATTCCTACAGGTGGCTGAAGCCCCAGAGGAGGCGCTGAGCAGTTTGTAGGTGAGCAAAGGAAAAGTGCGTAACCAGGCACGCAACAATTTAAGACAAGAGAAACTGCTCACTGACTCGCGCAAGCTCTCTTGCATTGGTCAACACCCCCATGTGCCCTCCATGATAAACATACAGCCGCGAATGGGAAATTCCAGCATGCAAGATTCTCGCATTGGTCATTGGAACGATCGGGTCATCGTCACCAGCCAGTATCAGTGTTGGTTGCCGTAGGGACCAGAGCCAGGGGAAACTCGTCCAACTTACTGCCGCCAATAATTGATACACATAACCAAGCTGATTTAGCGGAGAGATAGAGCGCAAAAATGCACGTCTTACCTCTGGCTCTGCTTCCTGCGTCGGGACCAATTCTTTCAAGAAAAATGGTTCCCCATTAGCGCTCCAGGGGGTCAACAGCTGGAGCATTGCAGACAGTTGACCTGGTACCATCGTTACACCGGTTCCAGTGCTACCCAGAATCAAGTGCCGACAGCGGCGCGGAAATTGCAAGGCAAATTGCTGTGCCAGGCTCCCACCCCATGAGAAACCCAGCACATCTACCTCCCTGTAACCCAACTGATCGAGCATTCTACCCACCATGCAGGTGAGAGAAACAATGCTATATGGAGAGACTGGCGTCGGAGAAGCGCCGGTTCCCGGTATATCGAAGCGAATAACTTCGATGCTCGGGTCCAACGCATCGACGAAAGGCTGAAACATCTCAAGGCCGGAACCGATGCCGGGCATCAGGAGAAGCGGCGTGCGTATACCATCTCCTCGGTGAATACCTACATGCAAGCGTTGGCATCCCACGCTAATCATCTGCGTGCTCTCTTCTTGCTGTACGTTTGTTTGCGTATCCATATGCATATCTCTCCATCTTGCTGCACTCACTCGATCTAACGATGATAGGCAAACTCTATATCCAGGTGCCATTCCTGGTGATCATCATCGCTTGAGCACTTTTTGAGGGTGCCTACTTTTCCCCCTTGCAGCAAGACCTGATAGCCACCATCGGCCTCGGAAGACCCGATCTCGTCGCGAACGATTTTCTTGCCTCGTATGCGCAAACGCGTCATCGGGCTATCCGTCGAACGGGCAAGGTCGTCGCCGCTGGCGATAATAGTGCCGTCACTATTGCGTAACTGGACATCAAATGTATCTGGCGCATCATAAACGATGAGAGTATCTGTGGGTTCGAGCCAGCCGTGCGCAAAGCTAGTGCCCAGTACACCATCATCGGCAATCCATATATCCCAATGATGTTGTTCTTTTGTCATAAGCTGTGCTTTTGTCATAATAGTACTCCTTTGGTACCGGAATCCTGTTTGCGCAAAATCTCAAACGACCTCGCTTAAGCAGAATCTTTGCATTGTCTATTGTTACAATGCATCTATATGCAATAGTATAATACTAATACCAGGAGTTTGCAACCCGCGTTTCAGCCTGAAGGAACACACCTTTCACCCCATACAGCGTAGAGGCGCTTGTAGAGCGCTTTCGCACTACATGGGGCGAAGTGATTTGTGATAGCAAGGGCGCAGTTTGTGATGAAGGGGAGTCAGATCTATTATTCAAGCGCGAGCTTCGCCTCAATTGAGTGTATGACACGCACAAAGGCGGGCAAGGCGATCTCAGGCTCCTCGATCTCGGGGTGCCAGCGCTTCTCCCATTCAAAGGAGATCCACCCATTATAGCCACCGTTCGCCAGCAGGCGTAGAACCTCGTCAACCGGCACTATGCCCTGTCCCAGCAGACAGTAGCGAACGCCTTCACTCGTAGATACGGAGTCCTTCAGGTGAACATGCCTGATGCGGTCTTTGAGCGTTTCATAGGTGTCTGCTAGCGGCTCGGAGAAGAACCTGTATGGATGATGCACATCCCAGAGCACGCCCACCTGTGGATGATGCACGACCTGCAACACATCCTGCAGGTTCTGCAGGCGCGCGAAGTCACCGTGAGATTCGAGCAGCACCTGAACGTTCGTTCCCTCAGCATGTTGGGCAAGGGTCAGTAGTCCGTCGATGACCTGCTCAATGATCTTCTTCCGCGATTGGTCGTTGGGAATAGTATTTCCAAAGACGCGGATGTAGGGGGCATTCAATGCGGCTGCCAGGTCGATATGGCGCTTCCCCTCGTCAATGGCGCTAGCGATGGCAGCCTCATTGTCGAAACGGCACGATGTATCCAGGCATGGAATGGCTAAGTTCCGGTCTAGCAGATCGTGTTTTGTGGCCGGAAGTCGGCTGCCTATAAATGGAGCCGCCTTCGTCAGGTCCATCTCCCCCTCGACGCCCCGCAGTTCCAGCCCCTGATACCCGTATTCAACCGCCCTCTGCACGATCTGCTCCCATGACCAGTCGGGACACGCCAGGGTGGTGAATGCCAGGGGATAATGAATGTTGCTCAATGGCTGCTGCATACTGTCTACACCTCTCATTGTATATATTCTACGGCTATAAGACTTTTCTCACATCTCCCTCAAAGGTAATTATAATATACTACTATCAGGAATGTTGCCCCGAGCAAAGGTGTTTCCCATAATAGAGAGATATTGTAAGTTTGCTTACATTTTTTCTCAGTTTTTCAACACGCTGAAAAAAGGAGATTTGCTAGATGACTACATGGAATGACCGCAACAAAGCGGTTATTGAAGAGTTCCGCGCCAATGGAGGTCAGGTGAAAGGGTGGGGGCCGTTGATCTTGTTGACAACCAGGGGAGCTAAAACCGGTCAACCCCGCATCATTCCCTTAATGCTCGTGACAGAAGGCGATCGCTTACTTGCGGTGGCTTCTAAAGGAGGTTATCCAAAACATCCTGACTGGTATCTCAACGTGCTGGCCCATCCCGAGGTTACGGTTGAGATTGGTAGCGAGAAATTTGATACCACAGCCCGCATTCTTACCGGCGAGGAGCGAGAACGAGCGTTCAGGAGGGCAGCGGAAGTATTTCCTCCCTATGCCGAATATCAAAAGAAGACGGAACGCGAAATTCCTGTCATTGCACTCGAACGATCTGCCAGATAAGTTGCCCAATGGCACCCGCTCAATGGGATGCTTGCTCCATCGCGATGGAGCAAGCATCCCATTAAATATGGCTCACAGGGGGAGTACTGTTTGTACTCTTAATATATATCTAACCCGTATTATAAAGAACAAGTACCTCTGAAAATTTGTTTTTTGCACATCGGGAGATTATGATGAATCTAACTAATCCTAAAAGCACACAGACGTTTACTGCTCCAACGACAGCCATTGCTGAGAGGTGGAGCAACACGCATATCTGGCAGCGTGTTGGGGCTATCGTATGGAGTATTGGCTTCATTCTCCTGATAGTATGCAGCGTGATCGTTCATTCTCATCCAGGACCCTGGCCCTTTGACCTGCAAACGACCATGTATGTGCAGGGTCTTCATCTCTGGGCATGGGTGATAGCCTGTCTGACCTTTATCAACTTCTTTAATAATGGCATTCCCGCGGCTGTAGAACTGGCGCTCTGGTTCGTGATCTTATTGATCTTGCGTCAATTTCGCTATGCTCTCTTTATCGGCCTCGGGCCTGCCGTTCTTGATGCGTTGAATGGGCTTCTTGGCAATATCGTTGCGCGACCACGCCCAAGCCCGCACCTGGTCCATGTCACTATGGCTGAACCCACGTACAGTTTTCCTTCTGGTCACGTGGAACATTGCATTGTCTACTATGGCATTCTGTTGTATATTAGCTTTACACCTCCACTGCGCCAGTGGCGTTATCGCTGGCTCCTTCTGCCTTTCCAGATTTTTGCCATCCTGACCATTCTCTGTGTTGGCTTCGCGCGTATAGAGGCCGGTTCGCATTGGATCACTGATGTCCTGGCTGGCTACCTCTCAGGTGCCCTGCTGCTGACCATCCTTATCATTCTCTATCGTTGGGCAAGCGTCAGATTTGCCCATCGTGGTGCGAAGAAACACTCTCCTCTGGCACGACAGAGCCAATAGCCAGGCGCGGTAAAGAAATGACTCCTGGCACGATAAAGTTCTGTGGATTCGTTCTAGAATTGGTATCCCTTACTTGCTCATATCTGGCTCATCCATGACTTGAATGCTGTCTTCCTGCGCGGTTCCTTTGTCGGCCTGGACTTCACCGACTTTCCACCGCGAATGGTCGCCTTCGCGCCAGAAGCGCAGTGAACGCTCTTGCCGGTGTAGTTGGCGATATCGATGTCTTCGTGAATTCCTTCGCTCATAATACGATTGAGTGTGATACGCAGCGTTTGTGCATCAAGCACGCCGCCATCCGTTTCAATGTGGGGATTGGTCAGGTGAAAACGGGAAGCATAGAAGCTGAGCTGGCTCGAATTGACAACTTGTAACGGCTCCCGATTGATGTAGAGAAGGAACGTTTTCTGGCATGGGTAAGTCTTCGTGTACCGACGAAATGTTGATAATGCGGCCTGCCGTCTGGCGCTTGACCATTTCGCGCGCGGCCAGCTGGGCTCCAAAGAAGGCACCTTTGAGATCGACGCCTATAACGCGATCAAAATTTTGTTCGGTCTCATCCAGAAACGGGCTGTGAATCTCCATGCCCGCGTTGTTGACCATAATGTCCAGGCGCTGAAAGTGTTCAATCGTTTGCTGAACGAGGTTTGCGACCTGCTGATACTGTGAAACGTCGGCCTGGATGATCATGGCTTTGCCGTTATTTTTCTCAATCGTCTGTTGGACCTCTTGCGCCTTGTCCTGGGCATGGGCATAATTCACAATAACGGTCGCCCCTTCGCTGGCAAACTGAATGGCGATGGCGCGGCCAATACCGCTATCTGATCCGGTGACAATAGCTACTTTCTGATCGAGTTGTCCCATCATGAATATCCTTTCTTCTTGCAACCATACTCTTTAGTATCAATGATCTTCTTTGAGTATAGCCAACGAAGGTAAAGAGATGGTAAAAATAGAAGAAAATACTACCTGTCTGACAAGAGGAAAGAGGAAAATAGCTAGAAAAGGTTACAGATTGATGGTATTGGCGTCTTTCTTTTCCTCCCATGCGCCTTGCTTGTCATATCCCACTACCCTCCTGCCACATGTTTAACCATATCATGCATCAGATCCCGCATCTGGGGATAGGTTGCGATATACTTATCGACGTAGAACTGATACTCCTGGTGCCGCGCGGGGTCTGGCTCAATGCGGCGATCGGCGTGGACCATGTGGCGGGCGGCTTCCTGGATATTCGGGTACGTTCCGGCACCCACCGCCGCCAGGATGGCGGAACCCAGAACGCCAGCATCGGCGACCCTGGTGAGAGAGATGGGCAGGCCACTCACGTCGGCATGGATCTGCATCCACAACTGGCTCTTGACCGGGCCGCCGCTCGCGATGATCTCTTTCAGGTCGAGGCCGTTTTCGCGCAACGTGCGAAAGATGTGTTCGCTCCCATAACAGATCCCCTCTATAATGGCGCGGTAAATATGCTTCTTTTCGTGTCGCAAGGAAAGGCCCCAGAGCATCCCACGCGCCTGCGCGTCGGTATAAGGAGTGCGGTTGCCCTGCCAGTAATCCAACACCATCAGCCCCTCTGAACCCGGAGGCACGCTCTCCGCCTGTCGATTGAGCAGGTCATAGACCGAGATGCCCTCCTGACGCGCCAGCTCAATTTCAACGCCACAGAAGCGGTCCCGGAACCAGTTGACAACGGAGCCGGTGGAAGCCTGAGCACCTTCTATCGTGTACTGGCCGGGCAGCACGGCGTCAGTGAAGGAGCCAAAGAAGCCAGCCCTATA
>Ga0209839_10001990_pt1 | contig 10214 bp, 6 predicted proteins | sample OrgsoiDNA2013050_FD_185800 | JGI IMG/M metagenome (GOLD analysis project Ga0209839, IMG submission 185800) | Permafrost soil microbial communities from the Arctic, to analyse light accelerated degradation of dissolved organic matter (DOM) -... | ecosystem: Environmental > Terrestrial > Soil >... | reverse complement strand
GATCGCGGGCTCGGGCGTCGTGGTGATCACCGCCGGCCTGCCGCGCAAGCCGGGCATGAGCCGGATGGACCTGATCGGGGTGAACGCCAAGATCGTCCGGAGCGTCGCCGAGCAGGTGGTCAAGCACGCGCCGGAGGCGGTCCTGATCGTCGTGTCGAACCCGCTGGACGAGATGACGGCGCTGGCCGCCAAGGTATCTGGGTTCCCGGCCAGCCAGGTCATGGGCCAGGCCGGCATGCTCGACACCGCCCGGTTCAGCTACTTCGTGGCGGAGCGCCTCGGGGTGCCGGTCGGTTCCGTGCGCACGCTGACCCTCGGCTCGCACGGGGACACCATGGTGCCGGTCCCGTCGGCCTGCACGGTCGACGGGAAGCCGCTGGCCGACCTGATGTCGGCCGCCGACATCGGCGCCCTGGTCAACCGGACCCGCAATGGCGGCGCGGAGATCGTCGGCCTGCTCAAGACCGGATCCGCCTACTACGCTCCGTCGGCAGCCGCGGCCCGGATGACCCGCGCGGTCGCCGAGGACTCCGGTGCGGTCCTGCCGGTCTGCGCCTGGGTCACCGGCCAGTACGGGATCTCGGACGTCTACCTGGGCGTCGAGGCGGAGATCGGGTCCTCCGGCGTACGCCGGGTCGTGGAGCGCGAGCTGACGCAGACCGAACTGGCCGGCCTGCGGGCGGCTGCCGATGCCGTCCGCGCCAAGCAGGCCGACGTCGCCAGCCTATAAGCGGCGGAATGCGCTAGCCGCGGAGTGCCCGTTGCTATGGCGCAGGCAAAATGAGGGCCTGCACACGGCCGCCTGTTCCCACTGTCGGCCGGTTTTCACCGAGGTCCGCACGTAGCATGGCTGAAACCTGTCGGCTGGTTCCCGTGTTCGGCTGGTGAGAGGCTCATGCGCACAAGGGCGAGGGGCCGCCGCAGCGACGCGGCGGGCGCTAGCGAACGGCCGCCGGGGCACGGCAGCCGTCCGCGGCGGTCGATCGCATTCTTGGTCACCGCGTGGGTCTCCACTGTCGTCGTGGTGGTCCTGATCGCCGGGGCGCTGGTCGGTTACGTGAAGTACCGGCAGATCTGGGATGGCATCCGCCGCGACGCGGTCACGGGCCTCGGCCACCGGCCGCCCAAGTACAACAACGCGCTGAACATGCTGGTATTCGGCTCCGACAGCCGGGTCGGGCTGAGCCGCCGCGAGCAGTTGCTGCTGCACGTCGGGTCGCAGGGCTGCGGCTGCTCCGACACCATCATGGTCATCCACATCTCGCCCGGCCGCCATCAGGTGGCGGTGCTGAACATCCCGCGCGACACGATGGTCCCGGTCTATGGCTGCGCGGCCGCGCAGGGCCTGCCCGGCCAGGTCAACGACCCCGCGGCGGTCGTGCAGATCAACCAGACGCTCTCCCATGGCGGCCCGTCGTGCCTGTGGAAAACGGTGGAGCACGTCACCGGCATCCACCTCGATCACTTCATCCAGCTGGAATTTACCGGCGTCGTGAAGGTGGTCAACGACGTCGGCGGCGTGAACGTCTGCGTCCCGGCGGCCATTCATGACTCGCGTTCCGGGCTGAACATCGCGGCCGGCCCGCACCACATCAACGGCCTGACGTTCCTGGAATTCTGGCGGGCCCGGTATTCCATCGCCGACGGCACGGACCTCAAGCGGATCAACCGGGATGACCTGCTGCTGGCCGAGATGCTGCGCGGAATCCTCGGCAGCGGCCTGCTGTCTAACCCCGCCAAGCTGCTGCCGGTGGTCGACGACGCCGCGCACGCGATCTACGCGACCGACCGCGGGCTGACCCAGACCGACCTGCTGCATATCGCCGCGAGCTTCCGGCACCTGACCAGCAAGGACGTTCAGTTCATCGAGGCCGTCACGCAGGCCTACCCGCCCCAGCCGGCGCAGGTGGAGTTCGTCCAGCCCGCTGACCAGAGCCTGTTCTCGGCGATCGCGCACGACACGACGCTGCCAAAGAAGGCCAAGGCCAAGGCCGCTCACCCCAGCCGCACTGTCGTCGAGACCGTCGCCCCCGCCCGGGTCCAGGTCGAGGTCCTGAACGGCACGACCCAGCCGGGGCTCGCGGGCACGACGGCGACGACCCTGACGGGTCGCGGGTTCCACGTCCTGGGCGCCAGCGATACGGCCAGCCCTAGCTACACCAGCTCGGTGATCGAGTACCCGTCGTCGGCCGACCTGCCGCAGGCCCGGACCCTGGCGGCCCAGCTGCCCGGCGTGACTCTGCACAAGGATCCCACTGTCACCACGGGGACCGTCGAGCTCATCCTCGGCTCCAGCTTCACCGCGCTGACCAGCACTACCTCGGGGACGCCCTCGGCTACGCCGTCCGCCACGCCCTCGGTCGGCAGCCTCGCGCAGAATTTCGGCGGGATAACCGGGAACGCGACCTGCCGCACCGACGCCAGCGCGTTCGCCCCCTGATCGTGACTGGCCCGGGGCACGGCTGACGCCGGTACTTTCCTTCGTTATAACGATTGCTGTTTCGGCTGGCCCGCTTAGCTGGCGGCGGCCGCGGTCGCCAGCCGGCGCAGGGCAAGCTCCGCGTACAGCGCGGTGCCGCCGGGCAGGACGGAGTCGTCGAAGACCGCCTCGGGGGAGTGGTTGGACGGGGCCGTCGCGGGGTCGGCGTCCGGCGGGCACGCGCCCATCATGACGAAGGCGCCCGGAATCTCCTCCAGCACGTAGGAGAAATCTTCCGCGCCGGTGTCCGGATTCGGCGCCCGGACAAACCGCTCGGCGCCGAACGACTCGCCGACGGTCTGCTCGGCGAAGGCGAGTTCCGCGGCGTCGTTGACCGTGACCGGGTACCCGTCGATGAACTCGGCGTCGGCGGTGAGCCCGTGCGCCCCGGCGATCTCCCGGATCAGGCGCAGCGTGGCGTCCCTGGCCAAGGCCCGCGCGGCCGCGGAGAACGACCGGACGGTGGCGGAGAACCGGGCGTCGTCGGGAATCACGTTGTCGGTCGTGCCGGCGTGCAGGCTGCCGACGGTGATCACGACCGGGTCAAACACGTCGAAACGCCGGGTGACGAGGGTCTGCAGTGCGGTCACGATCTCACAGGTGGCGGGGATCGGATCGGCGGCGTGGCTCGGCGAAGACGCATGACCACCCCGGCCGCGGACGGTCACCTCCAGCGTGTCGGCGGCGGCCAGCATGGGGCCGGAACGGCCCCAGCAGACCCCGGCGGCCCGCACGCCCGAGATGACGTGCAGGGCGTAGGCCGCGACCGGCCGCTCTCCGGCGGCGTCGAGCACGCCCTCCTCGATCATCTGCCGGGCGCCGTGCCAGCCCTCCTCGCCCGGCTGGAACATGAAGATGATGTTGCCGGGCAGCTGCGCCTGGCGCGGCGACAGCAGCCGGGCGGCTCCGGCCAGCATCGCGGTGTGCAGGTCGTGGCCGCAGGCGTGCATGACGCCGTCCACCTGCGAGGCGTACGGGACGCCGCTGCGCTCGGTCACCGGCAGCGCGTCCATGTCCCCGCGCAGCAGCACCGTCTTGCCCGGCAGGCCGCCGCGCAGCACCGCGGTCACCGAGGTCAGGCCGCGGCCGGTGGTGATCTCCAGCGGGAGCCCGTCGAGGGCGCTCAGCACCTTCGCCTGAGTCCGGGGCAGGTCGGTGCCGATCTCGGGATCGCGGTGGATCGCGCGCCGCAGCTCGGTGATCTCGTCGGCGATCGCGACGGCGTCATCCAGTACTGCACCGTCGTGTGCCGCGTCGTCGTGTGCCGCGTCGTCGTGTGCCGCGTCGTCGTGTGCTCCGGCCACTGTTGTCGGCCCCCTCACTCGGCGGTACGATCCAGGATGTTCTGGCATGATCGTAACGTGGCGGCAACGGCGCCACCGGCCTGGCTCGCTGACCCTCCCGTGGCTGCGTAGACTGACCGGATACCGCCGGGGCTCCGTAGCACTGTGGTTCGGCAGCACGGCGGTTCGGCAGCACCGCGGTGCCCGCCGGGGGCCGGTGGCTGCTGTTGACGGCAGTCGTCGCGTCCGGCCGAGACTGAGGTCGGGGATCCAGGGTGAATGGCGTCGGCTGGGACATTCTTCTCGTCCTGACCGTAGTTCTCATCGGAGGCTTTTTCGCCGCCGCGGAGATGGCCCTGGTCTCCCTGCGCGAGGGCCAGGTGCACGCGCTGGCCAAGCGGGGGAAAAACGGCCTGCGCGCGGCCAAGCTCGCGCAAGATCCCAACCGGTTCCTGTCCGCGGTGCAGATCGGCGTGACCCTCGCGACCCTGCTGTCGGGTGCCTTCGGCGCCGAACTGCTGGCCGGACGGCTCAAGCGCGCGCTGGGCGACCTGCTGCCGCCCGCCGCGGCGTCGGTGATATCCCTCGTCTTCGTCACCCTGGTGATCTCGTTCTTCACCCTGGTCTTCGGCGAGCTCGCGCCCAAGCGCCTGGCGCTGCAGCGGGCCGAGCGCGTGTCGCAGGCCGCGGCCCCGATCATCGACCGGATCGCGACGCTCGCCACCCCGATCGTCTGGGGGCTGTCGAAGTGCACCGACCTGGTGGTCCGGATATTCGGCGGCGACCCCCGGGCCGGCCGCGGCGTGATGACCGACGAGGAGCTGCGTGACCTGGTGGCCGGGAACCAGGCGCTCGGGGCCGACGAGCGCAGCATCGTCGGCGAGGTGTTCGACGCGGGCAAGCGGCAGATCCGCGAGGTCCTCGTGCCGCGAACCGAGGTCGAGTTCCTGCCGGCCGTCATGCCGCTGGCGGAGGCCGCCGCGATCGCGGCCGATGCGAGCCACTCGCGGTTCCCGGTCTACCAGGAGTCCTACGACGACGTGATCGGCTTCGTGCATGCCCGCGACCTCCTGGATCCCCGGGATCGGAACCCGGCCCTGCGCGTCGGCGAGATCTGCCGGCCGGTCAAGCTGCTGCCGACCAGCAAGACCGTGCTGTCCGCGCTGTCGGAGATGCGCCGGGACCGCGCTCACCTAGCGATCGTCGTCGACGAGTACGGCGGCACGGCCGGCATCGTCACCCTTGAGGACCTGGTCGAAGAGCTCATCGGGGACATCCAGGACGAGTACGACGCCGACGAGGGCCGGCCCCGGCAGTTGCACGGCGGCCAGGTCGAGGTCGACGGCCTGCTGAACCTGGACGAGTTCGCCGAGCAGACCGGGATCGAGCTGCCCGAGGGCCCGTACGAGACGGTGGCCGGCTACCTGCTCGCCGCCCTCGGCCACCTGCCCGGCGATGGCGAGTCGGCCGAGATAGCCGGGCGCAGGCTGACGGTGACCCAGCTGGACGGGCGGCGGATCGCGCGGGTGCGCGTGGGCCCGGCCGGGTCGGACGGCCCCGCGGACGCGCCGGTCGGCGCGGCGGCCGCCGAGGTGCCCAGGGAGCCAGGCGCCACGGCCCATTAGACTGGGCGATTCTGCGGCGCATTTGACCGCGCTGCCGCGTGCTCGGGCGTTTGAGGGGGTTTGTCGGCCATGGCTGAAGCAAGCACTGTGGCTGAAGCAAGCACGGTGCTGGTCGTGGACTTCGGGGCCCAGTACGCGCAGCTCATCGCACGCCGGGTCCGCGAGTGCCAGGTGTACTCGCAGATCGTCCCGAGCACGATGGCGACCGAGGAGATGCTGGCCCTGCGGCCCGCGGCGATCATCTTGTCCGGCGGCCCGTCGTCGGTCTACGCACCGGGGGCGCCGCCCGCGCCGGCGGGCCTGCTCACGGCGGGCGTGCCGATCCTGGGCATCTGCTACGGCTTCCAGCTCATGGTGGCGGGGCTGGGCGGCACGGTGGCGCGAACGGGCGGCGGCGAGTACGGCGCCACGACGCTGAGCGGGGCGGCTGGCGTCCTGCTGGGCGGGCTGCCCGCCAGCCAGCAGGTGTGGATGTCGCACGGCGACACCTGTGCCGTCGCGCCACCCGGCTTTGCCGTAACCGCGCGGACGCCGGCCACGCCGGTAGCCGCGGCCGAGGCGCCGGATCGCGGCCTGTACGGGGTGCAGTTCCATCCCGAGGTCCTGCACACCGAGCACGGGATGGAGATTCTGCGCCGGTTCCTGGCTGCCGCCGGCTGCGCCCCGACCTGGACGATGGTCAGCGTCATCGAGGAGCAGACCGGCCGGATCCGCGCGCAGGTGGGCGGCGCCCGGGCGATCTGCGGCCTGTCGGGCGGCGTGGACTCGGCGGTGGCGGCCGCGCTGGTCCAGCGGGCCATCGGGCACCAGCTGACCTGCGTTTTCGTCGACCACGGGCTGCTGCGAACCGGCGAGGCGGAGCAGGTCGAGAAGGACTTCGTCGCCGCCACCGGCGTCGACCTCAAGGTCGTCGACGCCGCGCCGGTGTTCCTGGCCGCGCTGGCGGGCGTCACCGACCCCGAGCAGAAGCGGAAGATTATCGGGCGGGAGTTCATCCGGGCGTTCGAGCAGGCCGAACGGGAGATCACCGCCGAGGTCGGCGCCGAGGGCGGTGCGGTGTCCTTCCTCGTCCAGGGCACGCTCTATCCCGACGTGGTGGAGTCGGGCGGCGGGACCGGCACGGCCAACATCAAGTCTCATCACAACGTCGGCGGCCTCCCCGAGGATCTGGGCTTCGAGCTGGTCGAGCCGCTGCGCGCGCTGTTCAAGGACGAGGTCCGCCAGGTAGGAGCCGAGCTCGGCCTGCCGCCCGAGATCGTCTGGCGGCAGCCGTTCCCCGGGCCGGGCCTGGCGATCAGGATCGTCGGGGAGGTCACGGCCGAGCGGCTGCGGATCGCCGCGGCGGCCGACGCCATCGCCCGCGAGGAACTGTCCAGGGCCGGCCTGGACCGCGAGATCTGGCAGTGCCCCGTGGTCCTGCTGGCCGACGTCCGGTCGGTCGGGGTCCAGGGCGACGGCCGCAGCTACGGCTATCCGGTCGTGCTCAGGCCAGTCACCAGCGAGGACGCGATGACGGCCGACTGGGCACGGCTGCCAGATCAGGTGCTGGCCACGATCTCGACGCGGATCACCAACGAGGTACCGGAGATCAACCGCGTGGTCCTCGACGTGACCAGCAAGCCGCCGGCCACTATCGAGTGGGAGTAGCCGGCCTCGTGGTCTAGTGCACCGTGGTTAGGTGACCCGTGGTCACGTGGACCCGTGGTTAGGTGACCACCGACGGCTCGGCGGGCAGGTCGACGTAGGACTTGTCCGCCGCGATCTGCCGGATCTTGTCCACGGCGTCCCAGACATCGGCGAAGCTGGTCGTGATCGGCGCCGGGCCGAGCCGGAGCCGACCCGGCGTGCGGTAGTCACCGATGACCTTCTCGCGGATCAGCGCCTGGCTGATCCGGAAGGCCTCGGGATGGCGGAAGCTGACGTGCCCGCCGCGCCGGGCATCGGCGCGCGGCGAGGCCAGGGCGAAGCCGTGCGGTGCCAGCCACTCGTCGGCCAGCCCGATCAGGTAGCTCGTCAGCGCCGTGCTCTTGGCCCGGAGCCGGCCGAGGCCGGCCTCGCCGAGCAGGCGGGTGCCTTCCTCGACCGCGACCGTCCCGATGATCTGCGGCGTGCCGGTGGCGAACGCGTCGATGCCCGGCGCCGGGTCGTAGCTAGGCCCCATGGCGAACTGCTCCCGCTGGCCGAACCAGCCCCAGATGGGCTGGCGCAGTCGTTCCTGCAGATCCTCGCGGACATAGAGGAACGCGGGGGCGCCGGGACCGGCGTTCACGTACTTGTAGGTGCAGCCGACGGCGAGGTCGGCGCCCGCCGCGTCGAGCTCGACCGGCACCGACCCCACCGCGTGGCTCAGGTCCCACAAGACCAGGCCGCCGGCCCGGTGCACCAGGTCGGTGAGCCCGGCCAGGTCCACGAGCGCGCCGCTGCGGTAGGCGACATGCGACAGGCTCACCAGCGCCACGCGGTCGTCCAGCGCCTCGGCCAGCGTCTCCGTGGCCACGCCCTCGTCCCGGTCGGCGTGCAGGAGGCGCAGTTCGCAGCCGCGCTGCGCCGCGATTCCCTCCAGGACATAACGGTCAGTCGGGAAGTTATCATCATCGGTGATGATCACGTCGCGGCCGCGCTGGGCGTCCAGCGCCGCCGACGCCAGCTTGTAGAGGTTGACCGTGACCGAGTCCGTCACCAGGACCTGGCCCGGAGCCGCGCCGAGCAGATGCTCGGCAAGCATGTCGCCTGCCTGCCGGGGCATCGTTATCCAGTTCTGCCAGGACCGCCCCAGGCCGACGCCCCAGTCCTGGTCGACTACCTCGGCGATCCGCGCCTGACTGCGCACCGGCAGCGGGCCGAGGGAGTTCCCGTCCAGGTAGATCAGCTCACGATCGTCGCGCACGAACCGATCCCGGAACGCCGCTAGCTGGTCCTCCGCATCCAGTGATTCCGCATATGACCGATCTGTGGAAAATGCCGTCACGTGCACCACCCTAACTCCAGGCCCTGAACTCACCCGTTACCCGGTGCGCCCCACAGTTAACGGGGAATCGGTCGTCAGGAGATTTCCTGGACGCCAGTCAGCTTGCCGGCCGGGCAGATCGCCTCTGTCGCCGACAACAACAACGACACCTGGACCTACGGCTATAACCTGCTCGGCCAGAAGATATCCGCGACGGATCCGGGCACCGTCGGCAGCTCCGGGCCGTCCGGCAATGCCGGCCCGACCACCTTCGCCTACGACGGCGACGGGAACCTGACCTCGACGACCGACCCGGCCGGGAACCTGGCTACCAGTACGTACGACGCGCTGGCGACCCGGGCCCGGCTGCTGGCCGCGGCCGTGCAGGTCCTGGCCGAGGGGTTCGACGGCATCCACTACGACCTGGAGCCGGTGCCCAGCGGGGATCGTGGGTACCTGGCCCTGCTGACCGCTACCCACGACCTGACCCGCGCCCGCCACGGCGTGCTGTCGGTGGCGTGTGACCAGATCGAGCCCGCCCCGTACCTGCACGTCGTCGATCAGCTGATCTTCGGTCATCCGCACTGGTGGTCGGCCGCGTACCTGCGCGCCATCGCCAGCCGGGCCGACGAGATCGCCCTGATGACCTACGACACCGGCGTGCCCACCGGAGCCGCCTACAGCGGCTACGTCCGGCGGGAGACCCAGCTGGCTCTCGCGGCGGTTCCGCCGGGCGTCACCTTGCTCATCGGGCTGCCCGCTTACCACGACAGCGAGCCTGGCCATACGAGCGCGGAAACGGTCGCCGCGGCCATCCGCGGCGTCCGCCTGGCCCTGGGCGCCCGCCCGCCGCGCCGCCGGGTCGGTGTCGCGCTCTACGCCGACTACTCCGCCCGCCCAGCCGACCGGGCGGCGTATCTCGGCGGCTGGGCGGGTTAGCGGGGGGGTCCAGCGCGGGGTCGGCGCCGGCCATCCGTTCAGCCTGGCCATCGCGGTTCCCGGGCGCCGCGGTCCTCTTCGCGGTCCTGCTCCGGCGGGCGATCCGCCCCGGCCCCGGTGGCCGCCGGACCCGATTTCGTGATTGGTTCGGATGTTGCTTGTCATGGACAGTGCGATCCGAACCACTGACGAATTTCCACAGGTCGCCGGTCCGGACGGCGTCGCCGGCGCGGTGGGCCGGGTCGGCGACGGCCCCCTCGCCCGCGCGACCCCCAGGGCCATACACGCTGCAGGGGCAGCGAGTCATGCCGGGACCGCCGGACTGCCCGGACCCAGATCATGCTCGACCGGGGCCTGATGAAGAAGGTAAGGGGGTTAGCGGGGCGGGTTAGGCGCGCGAGCGGCGGCGCGCGCGGCGGATGCTGACCACGACCACGGCAATGGCCACGGCACCGGCCGCCACGGGGAGGGCCCGCTTGAGCACCGGGAGTCCGGCCACGCTGAGCAGGTCGATGGCGTCGTCGTCGGCCTGCCAGGACGGCGGGCCGGCCGGGGCCGGAACGGACCGCAGCGGGGCCGGGGGCGTCCGTTGCGGGGCGGCGGCTGCCTCCGGCGGTGCGGCGGGTGCCTCCGGCGGTGCGGCGGGCGCCTCCGGCGGGGCGGCGGCTGAGTCCTGCGGGGCGTCGGCCGGGCCGGCGAAGGTCGCGGCCGGGCCGGAACCGTTGGCGGCGGCGGTGCTGGCGCTGGCGGGCTCGTTCGGGGACCCGGCGGGCGCTTCGCTGAGGGACAGGCCCCGGCTGGCCAGCCGCTGGCGGATATCTTCCACCGACGCGCGGCCGATGTTGTCGATCGCCAGCAACTGCTGCGGCGTCCGGGCCACCAGGTCGCCGACGGTATGCACGCCTTCCCGGCGCAGGCTGTTGTAGGCCCGCAGCGGCAGG
>Ga0209839_10001989_pt1 | contig 10217 bp, 8 predicted proteins | sample OrgsoiDNA2013050_FD_185800 | JGI IMG/M metagenome (GOLD analysis project Ga0209839, IMG submission 185800) | Permafrost soil microbial communities from the Arctic, to analyse light accelerated degradation of dissolved organic matter (DOM) -... | ecosystem: Environmental > Terrestrial > Soil >... | reverse complement strand
CCTGCGTGGGTCGTGTATGCGCCGAAGAACGTTCCGGCATTGCTTTATCCCGGACAAGGCCTGCTGCTCGATATCCCGATGCCCATCATCGTTTTTCTGGTAGCGGCGGTAGCGATGCACTTGTTTCTTTCAAAGACGTCGGTCGGGCGGTTCGTCTATGCGCAGGGCGATAATCCCGAGGCTGCCAGGCTTGCGGGTATCTCGCTTCGGCCGCTTATCGTACTCGAATACGTGATCGTCGCGTTGTTGGCTTGGCTCGCCGGTCTGGTGTGGATCGGCACCACGGGCAGCATGCAGATGTCCATCACGCAAGGCACAATGGTGTTCGACGTCATTCTCGTCGTGGTGTTGGGCGGCATCAGCCTGATCGGTGGCCGTGGTAGTGTTCTCAGCGTCGTAGTCGGCTGCGCACTGATCGGCACACTGCTCAACGCTTTCACCATCATGGACGTCAACAGCGAGGTCCAGAATATCATTCGCGGTATCGTTCTGCTGGCGGCCATCCTGCTCGATAACTGGCTGCACCCCCGCGACGAGGAGACGGCGCGTCAGGGCGACTGACGGGTTCATCCGGCTTTGGCCGGCAGTAAAGGCTAATCATCTGTCTCAAACGAGGAGGAGACCAAATCATGCTGAGTCGACCATTGCTGGCGGGGACCGCCATCGCGCTCGCCTGGGCCGCAATCCTGGCGGTGCCATCTGTTGCCGTTGCGCAGGACGAGGGTGGAACCAAAGCGGCCCATGAGCTGCGCGCCGACTACGACAAGTCGGTCAAGGGCAAGACGATCGCCTACCTGCCGATCACGCTTGCGGCGCCGATTGCCGCCGAATGGGGCCGAATGATTGAGGAGGAGGCCGCCTGGCGCGGGATGAAATATGTGGTCCGCGATCCCAATTTCGACAGCGCCGCGCAGCTGCAGGCGCTGACCGCGCTGGTCAATGACAAGGTAGATGTGCTGATCGTGCAGAATCCCAGCGTGACGTTGCTGATTAAGGAGATGAAGCGCGCCGAAGCCCAGGGTACGCACGTCATCCAAATCAACATGGCGTCGAATTACAAATCGGACGCATTCGTTGGCGCCGACTGGCACGAAGTCGGCCGCCTGCTGGCCGACGAAGTGGTCAGCCAATGCGGTACCGCCTCCGGCAAGTCCGGCAAGGTGCAGATCGTGCAGGGCGAATTGACGGCAGCAGCGAGCGTGGACCAGGTTGGCGCCATGCTGGACGTGTTCAGCAAGGACAAGAACATCAAGGTGATCTCGAACCAGGCCGCTAATTGGGACGCCAATACCGCGCTGAACATCACCGCCACGGTGATCCAGCAGCATCCGGACCTCTGCGCCAGCGTCGGGTTCTGGGGCATCATGGAATCCGGTGCCGCGCAGGCGATCCGTAACGCCGGCAAGATCGACCAGGTCAAGGTCTATGCGTCGGGAGAGGGATCGCAGCTTGATTGCGACCAGATCAACCAGGGCAATTTCGCCAAGTTCCTGAACTACAAGTCGACCGAGCAGGGGCATGACCTGGTGGCCGCCGCGGTCACGCTTCTGGAGACCGGCGTGAAGGCCGGGACGCAGCATCTGGCATATTTCACGATGCCAGTCTGGGTCGACAAGACCAATGCCAGCGGAGCCAATTGCTTCGCATTGCCCAAGGCGAAGTAGCGCGGCAGGAATGACCATCGCTCCCGCCGGAAAAACGGCGGGAGCGATCCGTCGATGGAGTCTGGACTGATGTCGATGACAACCCTGGATACCACCAGCTTCTCGAAGCGGCTTCGGGCGAGTTACTCGCCCCGGCTGCTGCTTTCGGAATTGCTGATGAAGCAATGGTTCGAGCCAATAATTCCGTTCACGCTGATGCTCGGGCTGCTGATGTATTTCGCCGCCACCATCCCGGGATATGCCGGCTTCGACAACTTTCAGTCGCTGATGCGGCTGTTCGCGGAGTTCGGCTTTGTCGCGCTCGGGATGGCATTCTGCCTGATTGCCGGCGGCATCGATCTCAGTGTCGGCGCCAACTTTGCGCTCTGCAACTTCGCCGCACTGTTCTTTCTGTTCGTCATGGGATGGCCGGTCTGGCTGGTATCGATCGCCACCCTGGGCGTCGGAATCGTGATCGGCGGCATCAATGGGATATTGATCGGCTACATCAAGGCGCGCCCATTCCTCACCACGCTGGTGACGCTGATTATCCTGCGCGCCTCGGTCAACATTCTGAGCGAGAAATACGCTACCGTCTTTGCGACGAATTCGGTCGAGAGCGACGCTTGGGACTATCTCGGCGAAGGCTTCGTGCTTGGCATTCCCATCAACGCCGCGGTCTTGATTCTCGTACTGATCGTCGGACACGTCTTTCTGAGCCGATCACGCTATGGCTGGCACCTCACCGCGATCGGCGCGAGCCGCAAGGCGGCGCGCCATGCCGGAATCCCGGTGGAGCGAATGTTGTTTGCGACCTACGTGCTGTCGGGCGCGCTCTGTGCCACCGGCGGCATCTTCTATGCCGCGCGGCAGGCCAGCGCGGATTCCAGGACAGGGGTCGGCTGGGAATTCCAGGCGCTTACCGCCGTCGTGCTGGGGGGCATTTCTCTTGCCGGCGGCAAGGGCACCGTATGGCGGGCAATGATTGGCGCGATCATCATCTTTGCCTTGACCAACGGTCTGGTCCGCATGGGCATCCCGGGCTATGTCACTTCGGGTGTGATCGGCATCATCTTGCTGGTCGCCGTCGGCATCGACGTCAAATGGGCCAAGAACCGTGGCAAGGCGGTGCAGAAGATCTACGTCAACCCGGCCCAGGTGGCGCTCGCCTCCGCCCCCTCGCTGCGGCGCGACAGCGGCACGCCGTTCGCCCAGAACGACCGGCTGCTCCAGGCGGAAGCGATCGGGTTGGACCAGGTCGAAGGACCCGAAGACGTCATCCTCGACCGGCAGGATCGGGTTTACGGCGGCACTCGGGACGGCAACATCATTCGTTTCTCCGGGCCGAACTTGGAACATCGCGAGGTATTCGCCCATATCGGTGGCCGGCCGCTCGGGATGCAGTTCGACAAGGATGAAAATCTGATCGTCGCGGTCGCCGGAATGGGCGTCTACGGCGTCAAGCCGAATGGCGAAGTGTTCAAGATTACCGACGAGACGAACCGCACCTGGTACAAGTTGAACGACGACAGCCGGCTGCGCATGGCCGACGATCTGGACATCGGTCCCGACGGAAAAATCTGGTTCAGCGACTGCACCACCCGTTACGAAATGACGACCAATACGCTCGACATCATAGAAGGACGACCGAATGGTCGCCTCGTCGTATATGATCCGGCGACCAACAAGACCCGGACCGCGATCAATCACTTCCACTTTCCTAACGGAATTTGCGTCTCTCACGACGGCCGTTCGGTGCTAGTTGCGAGTACGACGCTGTGCCAGGTGTTTCGCTACTGGATCGAAGGGCCCAGGAAGGGTGAGCTCGAGCTTCTGATCGAGCATCTCCCCGGGTTCGTGGACAACATCAACCGGGCGTCGGATGGTAACTATTGGGTTGCCCTGGTGGGCATCCGCTCGCCGGCTTTCGACCTTGCGATGCGCAAGCCCGGCTTCCGGCTGCGCATGGCCAAGCAGGTGCCGATCGACGAATGGTTGGCCCCGGGTCTCAACCACGGCTGCGTCCTCAAATTCACCGATGCCGGCGACGTGCTGGAGTCCTACTGGGATCCGACCGGGGTCAATCATTCCACCCTGACCTCGATGCGCGAGCACAAGGGCTACCTTTATCTTGGCGGGCTGGAAAACAACCGCATCGGGCGGATCATGCTTAAGGATGCCGATCCGACATGGTCGGGGTTTGAAGCGTACTGGGGCAACAAACGTCGTGACAAAGGCTAGTCCATGGGGTTCCTCACTTATTTTTGGCGCGACGTCGAGCAGATCATGTTCCCGATGCGGGAGCAGCATGCGATTCCCTCGATGGACGGCGCGCTCAGTCCAAATGACCGGTTGGATGCTTGCAGCCCGATCGGCGAACCGATTGCCGGCGCCGATGACGTGGTCGAGGGTCCGGATGGTGCGCTCTATGTCTCCGGCGGCAGCCAGGTATGGCGTCTGGCGGGCGAGGGCTACCTCGATCGCAGAATCTTTGCGGCCTTCGAGGGCAATGCCGGCGGGCTTGCATTTCATCCGGACGGCCGGCTTCTGATGTGCGTTTCCGGTCATGGTCTGGCTGCCGTCGACGGCGCAGGCAAACAGACTTGGCTCCTGCAAGCCGGCGATCAGCCGCTCAACTGTCTGACCAGCGTCGCTGCGGCGCAGGATGGCAACATTTTCCTGTGCAACGGCAGCATCCAGAACGTCGCCGAGGATTGGTGCGCCGACCTTCTGCAGAAGAACCGGCTGGGGCGGTTGGTCAGTTGTGGACCAGGGCTTGACCGGCCGGCCGTCTTGTTGCGTGACCTCGCTTATCCCCACGGTCTCGCCGTTGCGCGGGATGAAAAGACGCTGTGGTTTACCGAAAGCTGGAGCCATCGCGTCAGTCATGTTCCACTGCAGGGACAGCAAGTCGGATCGGTGACGACCGCGAACGGCAATCTGCCCGGCTATCCTGCTCGCCTAGCCAGGGCCAGCGCCGGCGGCTTCTGGCTCAGCTTCTTCGCGGTGCGAACCCATCTCATCGAATTCGTGCTCCGCGAAGACGATTATCGCGAGGAGATGATGCGAACTATCGAACCCCGGTACTGGGTCGGCCCCTCACTGGCATCTGGCGAGGATTGCCACGAGCCGATGCAATGGGGTGGGCTCAAGGCGCTCGGGATTCAGAAGCCCTGGGCGCCGCCCCGTTCCTACGGCCTGCTCGTGCGTATCAACGACGAAGGCGATGTGGTGCAGAGTCTGCACAGCCGGGTCGGCGGCCACTATCACGGCATCACCTCCGCATGCCAAACCGCGCAGGGCCTGGTGATCGTGTCAAAAGGCAGCAGCCGCGTTCTACTCGACCGCTCGGGAGGTCGCGGATGACCGAAATTTTCGTCGCCCCGGAGAGGGTTGCTGTGCCGGCTGCCAACAGCAGGCAGCCGGTGCTGCGCGTGGTCCATGGCAGCAAGATCTACGGTGGCGTGCATGCCATCGAGAACATCAATTTCGATCTCTATCCCGGCGAAGTCCACGCCCTGGTCGGCGAAAATGGCGCCGGCAAGTCGACGCTCTGCAAGGCCATCGCTGGAGCGATCGAGCTGACCTCGGGCGAACTGTATGTCGACGGCAAGCTTGCCAATTTCGACAAACCCGGAGACGCGCTCAAGGCCGGCATCTGCATGGTCTATCAGGAAACCAGCCTGGTGCCGACCATGACGGCAGCCCAGAACATCGAGCTCGGCAACGAGAAGCTCCTCACCAGCTTTCGCACCCTCAATATCCAGGCCCAGCAGCTGCTGCAGTCGCTCAATTTCCACATCGATCCTGCGACGCCGGTGGCGCTGCTCGGCACCGCCAAGCGTCAGATGGTGGAAATCGCCCGCGCGGTCTACCACAGGGCGCGCATCATCATTTTCGACGAACCGACGGCAAGCCTGACCCCGGAAGAGATAGTTCATTTTTTCAACCTGGTTCGCGATCTCCGTGCCCGCGGCGTTGCCATCATCTACATCTCTCATGCGCTCGAGGAATCCCTGCAGATTTCCGACCGGGTCACCGTGCTGCGCGATGGCAAGCTCGTGGTCACCGCGAAGACGGCGGAGATGACGCGCGAGAAGCTGGTGCGGCACATGGTCGGCCGCGACATCACGCAAACGCATTATGCCCGCGCGGCCGAGGCCGCCCGCGGCGGCGGCGCCCGACTCAGCCGCGGAGAGAAGGTGCTGACGGTCGAGAACGTCACCATGGGCATGGTGGTGAAGAACATGTCCTTCTCGGTGTATGCCGGCGAGGTGGTCGGCATCGCCGGACTGATCGGTTCCGGTCGCACCGAGATTGCAAAGATCATCTTCGGCGCCCTGAAGCGCAATCTGATCAACGGCGGCACCATAAAGCTGCGAGGGAAGCCGGTGCGTTACCGCGTGCCCAAACAGGCGATCGACCAGGGCATCGCTTACATCACCGAAGACCGCAAGCTGAACGGCTTCTTCGAGACCATGGTGGTGGACGACAACATCTATATCGGCAACCTCGCCACCAAGGCCGGCTGGCGCTTCCTGCTCTCGAAGCTCGTCCGCAACACGCTTGCCGGCCGTTGGGTGGAACGTCTGAAGATAAGCACGTTGCAGCGCAAGGCGAAGATCATCGAGCTTTCCGGCGGCAACCAGCAGAAGGTGGTGGTGGCGAAATCGCTGGTGCAGGATCCTTCGATCGTAATCTTCGACGAACCGACGCGGGGCGTCGACGTCGGCACCATCCCGGAGATCCACGCCCAGATCCGCCGGCTCGCCGAAGAAGGCAAGGCGGTCGTGGTGATCTCGTCATATCTGCCGGAGGTGCTCAGTATTTCCGACCGCATCCTAGTCGCCCGCCTCGGTCGCATCGTGGCTGAGTTCGATGCCGCGAGCGCTACCGAAGACAAGATCATGTACGCCGCGATCCATTAGGTTGTGATGACAATTATGGCAGCGAAGCCGTCGCGATCGGTGACACGCCCTACGATGCCGAAGCAGCGGGGAAGGCGAAGATCGCGACCATCGGCGTGCTCTGCGGCGGGTTCACAGAGAGCTCGTTACGGCAGGCCGGATGCGCCGAGATATATCCCGGGCCGGCCGCGCTGTTCGCGCGTTTCGCCAACTCCCTGCTCGCGAGATAAAGGGAACGGCGGATCGTACTGTCGTTCAGTCGGCGGTGCGGGGAGCGTATCATGGCGAGAAAACTGAAGACCTACCAGACTTCGCTGGGCTTTTCGATCTGGCAATCGCCGCGCCGTCAATGAAGGCGGCCCCGGGAAGCGTGGGGCGCCGATAGCAATCTCTTCCACCAAGGAGCTGCAAAGGAAAGCGACGATCCAGACGTCATCGCCGCGACCATGGCCAAACCGGGCGTCGTTCTCAGGCGGCCCGTCGGATCGGACGGATCCTTCGGCGAGCATGCAGGGCTGCCCACCGACCTGGGGCGCGCCGGAAAAGCGACGAAAGCGACCCGCAAGTCGAGCGGCCAACAGGCGAAAAAGCCATCCCCCCGCCCCGTTGACAAGGCGGCGGAGGGGAAGGCCGCTCTCGAATACGAACGGGAGCGGAAGCGCCGCGAGCGCGAGCGGGCGAGGGAGGACGCCACCAGGCAGATGCAGCGCGCGCGCCGGCAGCAGGCCGTCGACAAGGCGCAGGCGGCGCTGGACAAGGCCGAGCGCGAGTATGCGAGTAGGGCGGCGCCCATCCAAGCTGAGATGGAGGCTATCGAGAAGAGATCGCAAGCCGAAACTGCCCGGTGGAAAAGGAGAAGGAGCGGTTGGATGCGGCGCTGCGGCGCGCGCGGGGCTAGAGCCCCTAGAGGCGGCGAACCGGACTTGGCTTCAGGCCAAGCTCGACGCGCAATTCCTCATCGGACATTCGGGCGAGACGATCGAGGTCACCGTCCAGCCGCAGACAGAGTCGGCCGTTCGGTTGGTCCGGATCACGACCGAGGCAAACGACGGGGGTATGATAGGCTTCGTTCGCGAAAAATTCCGTCAGGAAAAAGCCGTCCTCCGAATCGACGAACTCCGCCACCGTCGCCTTCTTCGAGAAGCGGACGAAGCGCTGCCAAAGCTCGGAAGACCTGTCTCGGACGCGCCGGCATAGATCGAGAGTCGCCACGACGTCCGACATTGCATCGTGCGCTCGCGTGCGCGATCCCGTTAGCCGCCGCCAACCCTTCCAGTCGATAGACGGGTCGGCCTTCCGGTCCGCGTGGAACCGAAAGGCATGCCGGAGAGAGGGTCGCGGCTGCCATCACCAGACCCAGGACATCGGCGCGGCAGTTGCCGTGATTACTGGTCAAGTAGGCGGGATGGAGAGTCTGAAACAATGCATGCCGCAACATTTCCTCGTCGAAGCGGATGGAGTTGTAGCCGGCGAAGATCGACGGAGACCACGAGAGAAGCTTATCTCGGATGGTGCGGACCATGTCGTAGTGCGACGGCAATCCTTCGTCCAGCAGCCGCGCGATGGGCAAACCGTTCGTGTACAGGGCGCTCGGGTGAGGCACCACGTGTGGCAGGAGGCGCGAGCGAACCTCGAACCGATCGATCTCATCGAGGTTCGTATCGGTGCGGATCGCAGCAAAGTGCACGATCTGGTCGAAACCGTGCTTCAGCCCAGTGGTCTCGGTATCGAAGAAAACGAAACTCACCGGACCACCCCCTGTCTAGAAACGACCCGCCAGCCGGTACCGCATTGCGGATGAACTGACCCGAAACTTTCGGGCAAGCGCCTCGATTCCCGCATCGTCCTCGATATCCAGACCGGTCGCACGGAGCGCGGTCATCAGAAACTCGTTCGGCATCAGCAGTTCGGAGGCGAATGCGTTGGCCTCGATTTCTAGCGGTTCTACGCCCTGGGAAGAAACGTCGTCTCGAAGCAACATACGAAATCCGTGATCGACATGAACGGCCTTGCGGATCTCCCGTTCGTGCAGTTCGTGATGCGCAAGTTCGTGTGCCGCCGAAAATCGTTGGCGATTCGGGTGATGCAGCGCGTTGATCCCGATAATGCCGACGCCGTCCTTTATGTAGGCCATTCCTGATAGGTCTTCGTCGAGCGGCGCATACTGGAGCACAATGTTTTTCGACTTGATAATCCGCTCGACGGGCACCGGCGCGCCTTTGACACCGAAGTCCCTAACGATCGCCCTCGCAGCCTTGCGGGCCTTCTCGGGGTCGGCCTTCACGAGCCGGCCTTCTTTGCACCGCGCTGAGCGAGCGCGTTGGCGATGAGATCGGTTATTTGAGCCTTTGCGCGCGGCGTAACCTCTTCGTCGGACAGTATAATCATGTCGGTATTCTCCCGGTTGGATGGTTTCGCGGGCAGCAGATCGGAAATTTTGGCGATCTTCAGCGCTTCCGCGAGACCGTACACGTGGTGCAACAGCACGCTCTGTCTACCACTCTCGATGTTGGCTACCGATGCGCGGGACATTCCGACGCGGGCTGCAAGTTCAGCCTGCGTGAGCTCTAGTTTTCTTCGTCGGGTTGCCACAGCCCTGCCGAACGCTTTGTAGATCGCTTCTTCCGCCATTGTGATGGTTTGCCTCAAGCAAGCCATATTGTCAATTACAAGCACAAACGTGTGTATTACAAACATTACAGTGTGCTTATTGACATCATAGCTGATTTGGAATTAATGCTCCCGACGGTACCTGAGACTCCGTGCCGCCTAAGAAGATCGAGGCTGTCGAATCGAATCCACATAGTGCCTCATGGAGGATGGGAATGACGGTTAAGACTCTACATTTCCGTGTCGGCAATGGCGACATGACGTTGATCCTCTTGGAATCCGGACGTCGAATACTCATCGACATCGATGTCCGCGCGGACGCCGATGACGAAGATTCTGATTCGCCGGATGTGGCGGGACAGCTTCGCAAGGAACTCGATGACCTCGGACGCGACAGCAAGAGGCGACTTTTCGTCGATGCATTCCTGCTGACCCATCCCGACCAGGATCATATCCGGGGCTTGGCGAAACACTTTCACCTCGGCGGTCCCGGCGACTGGTCCAAGACGGCCGACAAGATCCTGATCCGCGAACAATGGTCATCGCCTATCGTCTTCCGGCGTGCATCCAAGGATCACACGCTCTGTGACGACGCTTGTGACTGGTCGGCCGAGGCCCGGCGTCGGGTCAAGAAGTTCCGGGACGATGGTTCGCTGGCCGACGGAAACCGCATCGTCATCATGGGTGAGGACGTCGACGGCAAGACGGACGATCTCGGCGACATCCTCGTCAAGGTCGACGAGGTGTTTTCCAGGATCTGCGGCGCCACCGACAGTTCGTTCGAGGCCAAGCTTCTAGCGCCCCTGAAGGCCGACGACGAGGAAGAAGAAGAGGTCATTTCGAAGAACGATTCGAGCGTGGTCCTGACGATCGACCTGAAGGTTTCGAAGGTTACCAAGGCCAGGTACCTGATCGGCGGCGATGCCGGCGTAGCAATCTGGGAGAAGCTCTGGGAGCGCAACGAGGACCATGCCGACCGGCTGGAATACGACGTCCTGATCGCGCCGCACCATTGTTCATGGCGCAGCCTGTCCTACGATAGCTGGTCGGAGAAGGG
>Ga0209839_10001988_pt1 | contig 10217 bp, 5 predicted proteins | sample OrgsoiDNA2013050_FD_185800 | JGI IMG/M metagenome (GOLD analysis project Ga0209839, IMG submission 185800) | Permafrost soil microbial communities from the Arctic, to analyse light accelerated degradation of dissolved organic matter (DOM) -... | ecosystem: Environmental > Terrestrial > Soil >... | reverse complement strand
TTGACCTGGATATCGATCGCTGGCACATCACCAAGAGAGCGCGTGATTCATATCCAGATTTACTAGTTAAACAGCATCAGCGCGTCCGTGATTTATCATTTCCCCCTCTGTTGTATATACTAAACGCGTGGAGGAATACGATAAATCACGGACGCGCTGATGCTGGTCCCTACCTCATAATAGGTATTATAAAATGTAGTGTGGGTTTAAAAAGCAATATATGTAAAAACATAAAATGCTATTATGACAGCATAGAGAGTTTATAAATCGCATTCCTCCATCATGGGGACCTGGTTTCGGTCGGGGTTATGAACTCGTTGATCGAAATGGTGTACGGCGATGATCCCGATGGGGTAAAACAATGATACCCACCCAAACGCTACTTTGCACAGGAAGCATGCACATAAAAAGATGTATACTACATGCATAATTATTTAGTGCTATAGCGTATCAAGGAGAGACGAAAATGGGCCGCGAAACTATGCCGATGAAGCGTAGTATTCCAGTACGATCTCGTATGAACCAGGAGCGCGCTGTACATGTAGATGAAGAGGCGCTGGTGCGCGATTTGCAGGCCAGGGTGAGCGGGGAGGTGCGCTTCGACGCTGGCAGTCGGGCGCTTTATGCCACCGATGGCTCGAATTATCGTCAGACACCGATAGGGGTCGTTATTCCGCGCAATAGCGAGGATGTGGTACAAACGGTTGCCGCGTGTCATCAATACGGTGCTCCACTGCTGCCACGTGGAGGCGGGACGAGCCTGGCCGGACAGTGCTGTAACGTCGCGGTCGTCATCGATATGTCCAAGTATATGCACAATATTTTGGAGATCGATGCCGGACGCAGGCTAGCGCGAGTGCAGCCAGGGCTTATTCTTGACCATCTACGCAACGCCGCTGAGCGCCATCATCTCACTTTTGGACCTGATCCCGCGACGCACGCGTGGTGTACGCTGGGCGGAATGATCGGCAACAATTCCTGCGGCACCCATTCGGTGATGTCGGGGATGATGGTCGACAATATTGAGGCGATGGATATTTTGACCTACGATGGTGTGCGGATGACTGTGGGCGCGACCAGTGATGACGAGCTAGAACGCATCATTCAAGAGGGCGGTCGGCGGGGTGAGATCTACGCTAGACTCAAAGCCTTGCGCGATCGCTACGCGGACCTTGTGCGCCAGCGCTATCCAAAGCTGCCACGCCGCGTCTCCGGCTATAACCTGGATCAATTGTTGCCGGAGAATGGCTTTCACGTTGCCCGCGCGCTTGTTGGTACGGAAGGAACGTGCGCGACGACGCTGGAGGCCACGGTGCGCCTGGTTGAGAGTCCGCCTGCGCGTTCCCTCCTGGTGATCGGCTTTCCAGATCCGTATATCGCCGCCGATTACGTGCCGTTGATTATGGAGTATAAGCCGATCGGCCTGGAAGGTTTTGATCAGCGCCTGGTCGAGAATATGCGCAAGAAGCGGCTCAATGTAGCGGAGATTGCCTTCCTGCCTTCTGGCGGTGGCTGGCTCATGGCCGAATTTGGCGGTGAGACGCAGCAGGAGGCGAACGCTGCGGCCCAGGCTTTAATGCAGGCGCTGAAGGGCAAAGAACACATCACCTCCCTGAAGCTCTTCGATAATCCCGTCGAGGCGGCGAAGATCTGGCTGGTGCGCGAATCGGCGTTGGGCGCGACGGTCGCCATCCCCGGCGAGCCTCCGTACTGGGAGGGTTGGGAGGATGCCGCCGTTCCCCCTGAAAAGCTGGGCGGCTACCTGCGCGATCTGCATACACTGCTCGACAAGTACGACTATGCCTCCGCGCTCTACGGCCACTTTGGACAGGGCTGTGTACACACGCGCATCAATTTCGATCTGACGACGCGCGATGGCATCAAGAAATATCGCTCGTTTATCGAAGATGCTGCTGATATCGTCGTTGGCTACGGTGGGTCGCTGGCGGGCGAGCATGGCGACGGTCAATCGCGCGCGGAACTGCTCCCCAAAATGTTCGGAGCGGAGCTGGTGCAGGCATTCAACGAATTCAAGACCATCTGGGACCCCGAGTGGAAGATGAATCCTGGCAAGGTCGTGGCACCGTATCGCATGGACGAAAATCTGCGCCTGGGGCCGCGCTACAATCCCGCGCAGCTGAAAACGCGTTTCCAATTCCCGGAAGACCAGGGCAGCTTAGCGAATGCTACCCTGCGCTGCGTCGGCGTCGGCAGGTGTCGCCGGACGGAGGGCGGCACGATGTGTCCCAGCTTTATGGTAACGCGTGAAGAGGAGCACACGACACGCGGACGCGCCCACGCGCTGTTCGAGATGTTGCAGGGCGAGGTGCTACAGGACGGTTGGCACGATGAGCATGTGAAGGAGACGTTGGACATGTGCTTCGCCTGTAAAGGCTGCAAGGGCGATTGTCCCGTCAACGTCGATATCGCGACCTACAAGTCCGAGTTCCTCTCGCACTACTACGAGGGCCGCCTGCGTCCGATGGCTTCCTACACGATGGGCCTGATCTACTGGTGGGCCAGGCTTGCCTCCCTCGCGCCCGCAGTGGCGAATTTCTTCACGCACGCGCCCATTTTGAGCAACCTCGCGAAGAGCGTGATTGGCATCGCTCCGCAGCGCAGCATGCCCGTCTTCGCCGAGCGTACTTTCAAGGCGTGGTTCCAACAGCATACTCCGCGTAACCTGGATGGACCCGAGGTCTTGCTGTGGCCCGATACCTTCAACAACTACTTCCATCCCGAAACGGCCATCGCCGCTGTCGAGGTGCTTGAGTCTATCGGCTATCACGTCCTGGTCCCCGAGCAATCCCTTTGCTGTGGGCGTCCACTCTACGATCATGGGATGATTGACACGGCGAAACGTCTGCTGCGTCAGATCCTGGATACGCTGCGCCCGCAGATTCTGGCCGGTATTCCCATTGTTGGTCTGGAACCGAGCTGCGTCGCCGTCTTCCGCGACGAACTCGTCAATCTCTTTCCACACGATGAGGATGCCCGGCGGCTGCAAAAGCAGGCGTTTCTGCTGAGCGAATTTCTGGATAAAAAGGTAGAGAACTATCAGCCGCCCAGACTGCAGCGCAAAGCGGTCGTGCATGGGCACTGCCATCACAGGGCGATTATGCGCATGACCAGCGAGGAGGTGGTGCTCAAGAAGCTGGGCCTCGATTACCAACTCCTTGACTCCGGCTGCTGTGGTATGGCGGGTGCCTTCGGGTTCGAGAAGGACCATTACGACGTGTCTATAAAAAGCGGCGAGCGCGTCCTGCTGCCCGCTGTGCGCGCTGCCGCCGAAGAGACGCTGATCATTACCGACGGCTTTAGTTGTCGCGAGCAGATTACGCAGACGACCGATCGCAGCGCGCTGCACCTCGCGGAGGTGATCCAATTGGCGCTGCGTGAAAGCGGGCAGGTTCCGAGTGTGACGGAAGAGGTCGTGCCTCTCGGTGCGCGCCAGCTCAGCAGGACTACAACGCGCATCCCGCTGCTCGCGAGCATTGGTGCACTGGCGCTGGGTGCTGTGGTCGTATGGCGCTGGCTGCAAAGTAGAAAGTAAGCGAAGAGCACAATAGTCCTGTAATCCATCCGCCCCTGTACAGATTTCTGAGCTGTACAGGGGCGGATGGATGAAGGAAGGCTGATACAAATGAACTTATGTTAAAGCGTTAGAGTTTTATGAACGGCGAGACTTTGCGCGTCTCCCAAAGACAACAGTAGTGGCAAGCAGCGCGCAGAGGGCGAGGATGCCAACCAATAGCAACGGCTGTACCTGCGGCGCTGTCGGCGCGGGCGCGTTAGGATCGCTTCCCGTCCCTGGCAGACCAGGAACTGCATTCACTTTGCTCGATATAAATTGCAGCCCTGGTTTCCCATTGGCGAGGCCAACGGCGAAGACGCTGGTAATGGTGTTCCGATCGAGCTTCGTCGCGAATGGAATCGGCGAGCTCTTCTGATCGGTATTGATGGCAAGGTTGTACGCCCCAGCCTGCAGCGGGAGATAGTCGGTGGCGTTCTGGTACGGCAAGATGCCACACAGGGTACTGTTGTTCGATGATACGCTATTCATCTGGGTGTCCGGCGAGAGATTGTAGAAGCGCAGCTCGGCCTTGCCTTCCTGGATGAGATTGTTGTCGTTGAAGGCTTCCAGCTTGAAGCCCTCTTTCTGTGTTCCAAGCGCGGCAACCGTGTAGACATCCCCTGAGTTAACGCTGAGGGTCTGTGTAATGGTAGCTGCGCCTGGTCCTCTTCCAATCAGTCCGACTTTTACCACGTGCGGCCCAGGTGTCATCGATACATAGCCAGTTACCGTGCCAAACTGGAAGTTGCTGAGTAGATGCTTGCCATCGACAAAGACATCGGCAGTGCCAATATCTGGTGATGCATGAATGATGCGTACAAATGATGGACTGTCGGCACTGGCGATAGGAGCCTGGAACGCAAACGGTATAAGAGAAATTATGGAACCAAGGGCAAGGAATAGATAACGGGTGCGATGTTGAATCAACGGTTTCAGATTCATTTTTATATGCCCTCCCTTACGAATGATTGTATCAGCCTTCTATTCCTACACGAAACTTGTACATGGATAGATGCATATCTATTATACACTGTATTTTACAGAAAGGCGCGCTTTTTAGTCTACTTTTATAAAATTCTTACACCTCAGCTTGTGTATAAGAACCTGATCGTTTATAATGGTGTGTATGTTATGCCTATGACAAATATATGGGGAAAACTGTGATACAAGAAGAACACCACCATCTGCCGTTGCCGAAGAAATATGTTGTGCGCGACTCTGATAAGAAAAGCTATGTGGTCGAAGGTCTCCTGGGCACAGGCGGCTTCAGTGCCGTGTACCGTGTCAGAGAGCGCGGCGGCGAGCAGCACGTATTTGCGCTGAAAGAGGTCATCGACCCTGGGAAGCGCGAGCGTGAACGCTTTATTTTTGAGTGGGATGTATTGAAGAAGCTCAATCACCCCGCGCTGCCCCAGGTGTACCGTGTGTTTGAGAATCAACGGCTCAAGCGCGTCTATATCCTTATGCGCTACGTCGATGGGCCTAACCTGGAGGCTCTGCGCGACGAGCAGCCCGCGATGCAGTTTTCGCTCTCCCTGACGCAAGCATTAATGGAACCAATCTTCTCCGCCGTGAGCTATCTGCACCAGCAAGATCCACCTATTGTGCATCGCGACATCAAGCCTGCGAATATTATTGTGCCCATGGGAGGCGACGAAGCGGTTCTGGTGGATTTCAGTATCGCTAAAGAATATATACCCAATGGTACTACTACCGTCGTGCGTCACGGTTCGCCTGGCTATGCAGCGCCTGAACAATATGGTACAGGAACCATGCCAGCGACCGATATCTATGGATTGGGCGCGACGCTCTATACACTGCTCACCGGTAGAGTTCCCGTCGATGCGCTCGTGCGCCTCACCGTTAGCGGAAAAGTGGACCCCTTGAAACCCGTCAAAGAGCTGGTGCCGGATATTCCGCGGGAGATCTCTGATGCTATTCAGCGCGCGATGAGCCTGCAGAGCGAGGAGCGCTTTGAAAGCGTCGAACAATTCTGGCAGCAGATCAAAACGTACGCAAATGAGCAACCGGCACCTGCATCCGAGGTCAGCCTCTTGAGTGCCGCGCGCTCCGTACATACACGCGTGCGCCGGTTGGATGATATTACGACGGCTGTGGTGGAAAACAACAAAAGCACGATCCCGCTTGTGAAGGAGCGCCGCTGGGTGCCGATGTTGGCGTTCGCGCTCGTCGCATTAGTATTAGCAAGTCTACTCTACTACTCTTTCGCTTTACACAAAGCCGGTACCGCTTCTGCTCCAGTTCCACCAGTTGCAACCCATACCGGTCTGGTAACAGGCAGTGTTGCCAGCTCGCCTACTGTGTCGCTTTCTGCCAACGCTCCCTATCCCACGCTGGCGAGTGGCTATAATGGCACAGTTTTAGATATGTCAAACAATCATAAGACGGATTTGCACCTCTCCAATATTGTGCAAAAAGGCAAGAATATTCATGGTTTCTTCCAGGGACTTGGTATGAGCGGTCCCTTCAGCGGCACCGTCACTACATCCGAGCACATCCATTTCACCAGCACCGCCTATGGTGGGGACACGATTATCGTCTTTGATGGAGTGATACAGTTTGGGGCTAGTATCAGCGGAAGCTTTGCTTTGGAGAACCAGAATGGACAGCCCACCGGCGAAACTGGCATCTGGAGCGGGGACCCGCAATAGAACACATGTTAGTTGCTACAGGATGCAGGGGATCATTCCTGGATAGATGCCTGCTCCAGAAGTGCCTGCCGTCCCTGTATCCAGGCCGCTTGAAAGTCCTCTGCTCCGAGCTGCTTACGTGCATCTGTCACCGCCCGTTCGTAGCAACCGCGATAGATGGGGGGTATGGGCGCTACCATGTCTGCGCGCAGCGTCGCGGCCTGCGCCCACAGTTGCGTCGCCCGCGTTGCTTCCCCTTGCGCGAGCAGGACTTCTCCCGTGCCTTCCAGGCAGGTAGCCCTGAGTTCTCTAGCATCGATCGCCAGAAGCAACTGCCAGCTCTCTTCATATCTTTTGCGCGCCGTTGTTGTATCTTCATGTAAAGTAGAGAGCCAGGCGCTAATGGTCAATGCCAGTGCGGAGCCATAGCGGTCGCCTACCTCTTCGAACTTGCTTAACGCCTCTTCAAGGAATTGTTGTGCCCCTGCTGTATCTTTCTGTGCAAGATGGATCTGCGCCAGAAGGGAGAGAACGTAAGCGACCAATCGTCCATTCCCCACCTGCCTGAAGAGCGCCAGGCTGCGCTCCGCCAGCTCCGACGCCTGCTGGAGAGGACTATGAGTGAGAAAGAGGATGCGCGCCAGGTGATAGAGCGGATGGGCTGTCTGATAGCGTTCGTCCCACGCCTGGAAATGAGCGATGTTTTCCTCCAGCAGAGCACGCGCCCGGCTGAAGTCGCATTGGATGATCGCGATCTGGGCCAGGGTGGCGCGCGTCGAGTTTACTCCCCTGCGATCCCCCAGTTCTCTATAGATGGTCAGGGCTTCAGCGAGGAGGCGGCGAGCAAGCTTATAGTTGCCCTTTGCCCAGGCGAGGCTGCCCTGCATGCGCAAAATGTTCGCCATCCCCGCTTTATCCTGGCTGGCGCGGAATAGGAGCTGACTTTCGCGCAGAAGCGACTCGGCCCGCGTCGCGTTATCCATAGAGAGCGCGAGGTAGGCGGCCTGTTGCAGTGCCTCGGCCCGCGTCGTCGGTGCTGCATGCGGGCCAACGGCGAGGGCGCGTTGCAGGAAGGCCGCGCCCTCGCTAAAGGGGCCGCGAATCTCCCACAAGTTCATTAGCGCTATACAGAACAACAACGCCCTCTCGCCCCATTCTTCCCCGCTCTGTTGCAGCATCCATTCCAGGGCGGTACGGAGGTTCTCATATTCCTGCTCCTGGCGATCTAGCCACTCTACCTGCTGCGATCCTGTGCTGAACGTCACCGCCTGCTGTGCCCAGGATAGATAATACAGCGCATGTCTGGTCTGGGTGGCCTCCGTCTCGTGCGCCTCTGCCAGGCGCTCAAGGCCGTATTCGCGCAGCGTCTGCAACATCATCAAGCGCGGCCCTTGCTCGCTCTGTTGCTGCAACTGGAGCATGCTCTGATCGACCAGCGTCTCTACTATCTCAGTGGGAACCTCTTCAAGGCCACATATCTGTTGAGCCGCCGCGATCATACAGCCTTGCGCGCAGACTGCCAGGCGGCGGAATACCAGCCGTTCCTCTTCGCTCAACAGCTCATAGCTCCACGCGATGGCACCGCGCAGTGTCTGTTGCCGCAGCGGGATATCGGGAGACTTCTTGCTCAGGATATTCAGGCCCGATTCCAGTTGGGCGAGCAGTGCCTGGGGCGGGAAATAGCGGCTGCGCGTGGCTGCTAGCTCGATAGCCAGCGGAATACCGTCCAGTCGTGTGCAAATGCGCGCGACGTAGGGTGCATTGGTGGGCGTCAGGCAAAAATCGGGCTGCATCGCCTGGGCACGCTGCACAAAGAGGTTGATCGCCTCGTAGCGCGACAGTGCGACAAGATCGGGCAGATGCCTGACATCGGGTAGCGCCAGGGGCGGCACCTCAAGAATCCGTTCCGCCTGCATATGCAACACAACCCGGCTCGTCACCAGTACCTGTAGCCGATCGCAGGTTGCCAGCAAACTTGCTAAGATTGGTCGGGCGGCAGTGACCTGTTCAAAGTTGTCCAATACTAGCAGGATATGCAGCTCCTGCAGAGTGGCGGCAACGCGCTCCAACAGCGCTTGCCCTGCCTCTTCCTTGATAGCGAGCAATTGGGCGATGGCGGCAACGAAGCTCTCCGTATCCCGCGCCTGTGAGAGATCGATGAAGGCGACGCCGTTGAGAAATGCATTCGCCAGTGACGTTGCCACCTGCAGGGCCAGGCGCGTCTTGCCAACACCAGCCGGGCCGACGAGCGTCAGGAGACGTGTGCTCGGATTGCGCAGGAGGTTCCGCGCCGTGGCGACTTCCTGTTCGCGCCCAATAAAAGGCGTCGGCGCAAGCGGCAGGTAGCGAATCTGGCGTGGTCCGGACGCTCTTAGCGGCGGAAAGTCATTCGGCAGGTCGGCGATGACGAGTTGGGAGAGACGGTTAACGCCTTCAATATCCTTGAGGGAGTACTCGCCCAGATCGCGCAGGTCGACTCCGGCGGACAGCTCGGAGGCGACAAGGTCGCGTGTCACTTGCGAGAGCAGAACCTGTCCGCCGTGTCCAGCGCTCATCACGCGGGCGGCATGATGCACGTCCATTCCGATGTAGCCTTCGGAGGTAGCCTCCGGCTCGCCAGTGTGCAGTCCCATGCGCACACGCACCGCTCCATCCTCGGGCCAGGAGTGCGTAAAGAGTGCGCGCTGCGCGTTCACCGCTGCGGCCAGCGCATCCGCCGCGCTCGTAAAGGCCACGAAGAAAGCGTCGCCCTGCGTATCGACCTCGTAGCCGTCCCACTGCTCGAAAGCAGCGCGCAGCAGAGTACGGCACTCGGTCAGTATCTGCGCGTAGCGGCTCCCCAGGCGTTGCAGCAAGTGCGTGGAGCCTTCGATATCGGTAAAGAGCAGGGTGACGGTCCCTGTAGGGAGGTGACGCACGGAAGCCTCCTGCCATCTCGCGGCGCGAATGTATTTCTATATGTGTATTATATGCGCGTGTCAAGGGAGCCGAATCCTCGCCGTGTGGAGCAGAAGGTATATCAGGCTGATCAAAGTGTTTACAAAAAATCAAATGAGAGTTGAGAGAGAAGTCTCGGCTCATAAAGGATTGGTTGGGAAGGAGCGATTACGGTTGAAGGAACAAATTTATGAATTGCTCCCTCAACGACGCCAATAGGTTTTTCTGCCAAAAGGAATTGAGAGAGATCAGGAGGCTCAACCACGCGTAGTCTATTTGGATCAGCACTTTTTAATTGCTCACGTAGCTGTGTAAGGAGTTGCCCAAGAATGTTTGAGCCAACCAGTGTCTCTGAATTAATTGGCCTGGCTCCCCAAAATTGATCCCGATAGGATTCCTCAACTATGTGCTTATCGCTTGTCGATAGAAGAAGATCACCAAAATTTTCCCAGTGCTGAGCTAGCTTAACGCGTAAGCACCACCACATTACCTCTACACGGACCTTGTCCCAATCAGGACGTGAATCTCCCCTATAGGGTTTGCTTTTCATCTTAGCTGTCATTGGACTTTTCTGCCCAATGATAATCTTTTGAAGTTCAGATCTATGAGGGAAGCGACAAGCCTGATAGAGAGCTTCAGACGTTGGTATGTGAATACCATTGATCAGCAGTGGATAGCCACCTGCCATGTTGGATAACCCACCGAAACGTTCGGTGGTTCTTAGAAATACTGCGCACTCGTTTCGATCATAAGTGCTCTGGCTCTCTAGCTTCATCTTTCTTCTCCCCGGAGAGGTAGTTCGTTGAATATTTGTTCTTCTGTTATTATAGCACGGGATATATTTGTCCGCCTGGGAAAGAGGGGGTACCATTTACCTAAAGGGTGTGTAGATGGATAACTGGGGTCGCCCCACCAGAGCACAAGCGGACAATTGTTGGAAATATTTCTGTATGTAACGAAAAATGTGCCAAATCCTAGGGAAATTAGCTTCATAAAACCTAGTGGACGTATAGAGGGAGCCGGATTCTGACTAGCTTTGACAAGTTGAATGCCTT
>Ga0209839_10001984_pt1 | contig 10230 bp, 8 predicted proteins | sample OrgsoiDNA2013050_FD_185800 | JGI IMG/M metagenome (GOLD analysis project Ga0209839, IMG submission 185800) | Permafrost soil microbial communities from the Arctic, to analyse light accelerated degradation of dissolved organic matter (DOM) -... | ecosystem: Environmental > Terrestrial > Soil >... | reverse complement strand
CGCTCGCACCGAGATGTGCCACGGCGCGCGGCTGCGGCGGCGCGACGAGTCGACGCGCGGCTACAACTAACGTCGCCTTGGTGACGTTCGAGCGCCTCGGCGCCCGTGGGCCGAGCGCACAGCGGGTGAGCTGTGCGCGGCCGGGCAGCCGATTGCCCGCGGTGACCCCGACGCTGTCCGGCCGGGTCATCGGTGCTGTGTGACGCCGAGGGTCAATTGCTAGGGGTTCCCCGACGCGCCGCTGCCCGTTTTGGGGGGATGCTGGGCGGGCCGCCCCCGTTGGGATGGCGGTCCAGTCAGATCAGATGACGAGGAGTTTTCGATGGCGCGCTGGCTGGTTGTCGGGATCGGTGAGGTTGAGCGGCCGGTGGATGGCGGGGTGGTGCTGGCGGGCGGCGGTGCGTGTTGCGCTTACGCGACCGGCGCGCTGTCGGAGCTGGTGCCACGACTGGGTGACCAGGTGCGGGTCGTGCTCGGCGGGGATGTTAGCTCAACACCGGTCAAGTGCGACGTTTGTCACACTTCTGTCCGACGCACCCGCATAGCCTCCGTCCGGTGGTGATCGGTATGAGATGGCTAATCCCGCCCCAGGTCGAGGTTTGCTTCCCGATTTGGTTTTATTGGGCAGGCGTTACATTGTGGCCCCGGCGGTGTAGTGCGCTCACAGCTAATAGCTGGCGGTGTCCAACGTGCTGAATCCCCGGAAAGCACGGGGGATTTCGCACGTTCATCGCGCGGTCGTTGCGCGGCGGCAGCCGCGATGCGCGTCTTATTGGATAGGGGTGGAACGAACGGTATGACTGACGAACGGTATGACTATGTGGTCATTGGCTCCGGATTCGGGGGCAGCATCACCGCCTGCCGCCTCGCGCAGGCTGGTCACTCGGTGTGTGTGTTGGAGCGTGGGAGGCGCTGGCCGCGGACGGGGTTTCCACGGACGCCGGCGCAGGTCGCGAGCGAGGCTTTTTGGGACATGGACGCGCGGCGATTCGGTCTGATCGAGTACAGCGTGTTCGACCGGATGCACGTGATCCACGGCAGCGGCGTCGGTGGTGGGTCCCTGCATTATTTCAACGTGCATATTCGCCCCCCGGCGAGCATTTTCGATGATCCGCGGTGGCCGGCGGCGATCAGTCTCGAGTCACTTGATCCCTATTACCGGCTCGCGCACGAGATGCTTGACGCGGCGCCGCTTTCCCCGCCTGATGGTCGACGGCTCCCGGCGCGCACCGAGGCGTTCCGCGAGGCGTGCCGCGCGGCCGGCCGCGAACCGGAGCTCGTGAGCATCGCTGTTTATACCGGGCCTGGGCGGCGCAACCCTCACGGGGGCGGCGAGCAGCTGTCGTGTGATTACTCGGGCAATTGCGGGCTTGGGTGCGCGACGCACGCGAAGAACACGCTGGATCTCAACTACCTCGCGCTCGCCGAGCACCATGGCGCGGTCGTCCGCCCGCTGCATCAGGTAGAGGTGATCGAGCCGCTATCGGACGGCGGCTATCGCGTGGACTACGAGCGTCTTGATCCAGATGACCCGCGGGCGGACGAGCAGGGGACGGTGGAGGCCGGCGGGGTGATCGTGTCCGCCGGCACGCTGGGCAGCAATCAGCTGTTGCTGCGCTGCCGCGACGTGCATCGGACGCTTCCGGAGCTGAGCCCCGCGCTCGGCAGTGGGTTCTCAGGCAACGGCGACTTGCTGCTGTCCGGGGCGGAGATGAACCGCGACGTGGATGCAGGCAGCGGGCCGAGCATCACCGCCGGGGTCGACTGGGCGACCCCGGATCAGGAGGCGTATATCGAGGACCTCGGGCTGCCGGACGCGGTGCTTTGGCTGATCGAGGGGATGCTCGCGAATGAGAACCCGCTTCGCAATCTGGTGAGGTGGGGAGAGCTGCTGCTCGATGACCGCTTGCGGATCCCAGGCGCCGCGCGCCGCATCACCCGCGAGCGCGAGCGGCTGCTCGGCGGGGGTAGGACGCGCCGGTTCCTACCGTATCTGGGGATGTGCGAGGACGCCGCCGATGGCCGCTTCGTACTCGACGCGCAGGGCCGCTTGGATCTGAAGTGGGACCCTCGAGTGAGCGAGCGCAATCTGCTCGAGCTGGAGGACGCGATGCGCAAGCTGAGCGAGGCGCTCGGTGGCGTGTACATCCCGAGCCCGCTGTGGGCGGCGGGCGGGCGTGGGCTGCTGACCGCGCACCCGCTCGGTGGGTGCGCAATGTCGGCGGATCCTTCCAGCGGGGTCGTAGACGAGCTGGGAGCGGTCCATGGCTATCGGGACTTGTTTGTGGTCGATGGCTCGATCGTGCCGACTGCGCTGTCACGAAACCCGACCGCGACGATCAGCGCGCTCGCGGAACGGGCCGTCTTTCACATGATCCACGATCGCGAGATGCGCGACGGGGATGCGGAGATGCCGGCTAACCATCCGCCGGATCTGCTCAAGGCGACGCTGGGGACGGGCCTGCCGCTTGCCGCGGCGGGGGCGACTGCGGCAGATGAAAGGAGGGGTTCGTGAACTCCGAGCAGGTAATCTCAGAACCGGAACCGACCCGCAAGCCCCGCAAGGGCGCACCGCGGGTGGCGATCGTCGCCGCGGGCGCCGGCGCGCGGGGAGCGTTCGAGGCGGGCGCGCTGTCGGTACTCGTGCCGTGGCTTGCCAGCCACCGGCTGCGACCGACCGTGTTCGTCGGGACCAGCGCCGGCTCGATCAACGCGACGCTGCTCGCTGGCACCGCCGAGCTCGAGCCCGACGACGCCGCCGAGAAGCTGCTCGCGTTCTGGCGCAGCCTGACGGTTCGCAGCGTCTACCGCTCCCCCGTGCTCAGCGCTCCCGGTACAGTCGCCACCTATCTGGGGCAGATCTTCGGGCAGAGCCACGTCGTCAGTCTGCTCGACACGACGCCCCTGCTCGGGTTCGCGGAGCAGACCCTCGTCCCGTACACCGGTCCGCTGCGCAGCAACGTCAAAAGTGGGCGAGTGCAGGCACTCGCCGTCGCCGCCACCGACGCCAGCGAGCGCACAACCGTGTTTGCCGAGCTGGCCCCGGGCGTACGCCTTCCGGGCACAAACCGAGGGCGGGCGATCGATTACCGGGCGAGCCAGGTGACGTTCAAGCACGTCCTCGCGTCTTCCGCGATCCCGGTGCTGTTCCGTCCGGTCGAGATCGACGGCGGGTACTACGTCGATGGTGGTGTGCGCCTCAACGCGCCGCTGGCGCCAGCGGTCGCGCTCGGCGCGACGCACGTCGTCGCCGTCGCCACCCACCCTGAGAGCTATCCAGCCGCGCCGCCAGCGCAGCCGCAGCAGCGACCACCGGACATCGTCGACTCGATCGTCGGCATCCTCGCCAGCGCGATGAGCGACCGGATGATCGAGGACCTGCGGACGCTCGACAAGCTCAACGCGAACGTCAACGGCGGTCCGGCGCGACTGATCCCAAGGCTGTTCGTCGGCCCCCAGACCCGGCACGAGCTCGGCGAGCTGGCGGCGAAGGTCTACGGCGAGCGCTATCACGGCCGCCGCGTCGTCAACGAGCTCGACTTCCGGCTGCTTCACGCTCTTGTCCGAGCGGGTGAGAAGGACAATGGCGAGCTGCTCAGCTACATGTTCTTCGACAAGGCGTTCATCGAGGCGTCAATCCAGCTCGGGATCCGCTACGCGCGCAACAAGACAGGCGGCACAGCGCCATGGAAACCGTCCTCCGCGGTTGCCCAGCCTGCGCCCACATCCACAGTGCCCTAAGAAGAGGAGGGACATTGGCTACACCGACCACCACTCGAACCGCCGACCGCGACGGAAGAGCCACACTGAGCGACCTGGACGCGCCAGCGCTCTTGCAAATGTCGCAGCAGGAGCTCGACGATCTGTTCCGAGCCAGCCCGGCCGGACCGATCCCGAAGGGCGTCGGGAACGGTGAGGCGATCGTCTTGCCGGGAACGCCGCTCGCCGGCGCCCTCGCTTCGACGTTGGGCCTGCTGTGGCGCGGGAAGGTGTTCTTCCCAAAGCGCAAGGACCTGCTCAACCGGATCCTGCCGTTCGGGCTGCGCGCGGTACGGGCGCGGGTCTATCGGCAGGACAGCTGGTTTGACCACCGCGAGACGATCGTCCTCGACTACTCCAAGACGTCGGTGCTGGCTCACTACATCCGCGATGAGATTCGCGAGGTAGCGCCGAACCTGTACCTGGGGATCGTCTACTGGGGGCACACCAAGACCATCAACTTCGCGCTCGACTTCGCGCACCAACACAGATGACCGAGCAACTCCAGGTAGCCACCGTCACGCCCGTCAAACCAGACGCCCAGCGCAGCCTCGGAGAGCTGCACGCCGCAGGCAATCACCCGCTCCCCGTTGGGCGGCTCCGCGGGCTTGGTCCTACTCGACACCCCAGGCGCCCCGCACCGCCAACCGATCGAACCCCAGCACACGTACATGAGCGACACCAACGCGCCAGCCGAGCGGCACCCTCGTCGGGCAGCCGCTCGACTTCCCGGACGGGACAACCCAAGTGTTCGAGCGCTGCGAGCGCTATGAATCTGAGCAACTGATAGAGCCCAGGAGCTAGACGATGACCGCCACCAAGCAGGCCGACGGTGACCCTGATGCGGGCACCCGAGCTTCGCTGAGGACTCCGTTGGTGACCGAGCGGCGGCTTACGCGCCAGCTGCCCGTCGCGATCGTCGCGCCCGTCCGCTCCCGCCAGCTGGCGCCGCTGCGCAGCCTGTTGGAGCGGGTCAGCGAGGACGCCGCGGGCAACGCCGAGCTTCCGCTTGGGCGCCTGTGCACCGCGCACTACGCGCGGCTCGTGCTGCTCGAGGAGAGTCGCGATCTGGACGGCGAGGCGATCCCGGCGCAGCTCCTGTACATGAGCGACATCGACGAGCCGCTGTCTAATCACCTCGACGACCTGCTCGGCCTCGCGCCTGGCCTGGACCGTGTGTTCGGACGCTGCGAGGGTTATCCGACGCGCGGGCAGTTGACCCGCGAGAGCCGCCGGCAGTGGCTGCAGCGCCACATGGTCCAGACGCAGGCGTTCTATGTGAACACGGTGGGGCGGACCGTGCTGCAGATCCAGCGCGAGTCGCTGCTGCATACCGAGATCGAGCAGTTCCTCGACCGCGGCGACTGGGGCGGGCGCGACCCGCTGGAGGTTCGCGCGGCGATCCAGGACCATGTCAACGCTGTTCCTGAACTCGCGTGGGCCCGCGCCGCGGTCCCCGGCCCGGGGCCGCTCGACATCGCGCGGGACGTCGTCGCGGTGGCGCTCCCGGTCGTGGGCGCGGTGGCCGCCGCCCCAGTGCTGGTGCCGCTGCTGCCGCTCTACGCGTTGCTGTTGCGCTGGCAGGAGCTGCACGACGTGGTCGAGACCGAGCGTCTGCCCGCTGCCCACGAGCGCCGACTCGCGGAGCTCGAGGATCGTGGTCCGGTGAATCAGTTCAGCGCGATCGGGTTAGTCAAGCCCGGGCTCCTGCGACGAGTAACGATCGGCGTCGCGATCCGCGGGCTCGACCTCGCCGCACGCCACGTGTTCAACCGCGGCACGCTGACCGGAGTCACGACGATCCACTTCGCGCACTGGACGAAGCTGGATTCCGGCCGGCGGCTGTTCTTCGCAAGCAACTACGACGGCACCGTCAAGAGCTACAACGACGACTTCATCGACAAGGTGTGGTGGGGGCTGAACCTCGTGTTCAGCAACGGGGTCGGCTGGCCACGGACGTTCCTGCTGATCTGGGGCGGCGCTCAAGACGAGCAGGGGTTCAAGAACTACCTGCGCCGCCACCAGATCCCGACCCAGGTCTGGTACTCCGCCTACCCGGACCTGACCGCCGTAAACATCAACAACAACGCGAAGATCCGAGCCGGCCTGGTCGGATCGATGAACTCTGAGGAGGCCGAACAATGGCTCCGCCTGATCTGAGCGCCGAGCGCGACGACATCCAGGGCATCGTGGCCAGCGGCTACGGCCACCTCCCGCACGCCGCCTATCTGCTGTTCGCGATCGATGAGCCTGTCGCCGCCGGCGACTGGCTGGCGCGGCTCGCCGACACGGTCACGACTGCGCACGGCCGGGTCCAACGGCGGGCGCTGGGTGTCGCGCTGACCGCGACCGGGCTGGCAGCACTCGGGCTGCCGGAGCGCATCCGGGAGGGGTTCGCGCTGGAGTTCACGACCGGGATGACCGACGACGCCCACCGCCGGCGGATTCTCGGCGACGTCAGCCCGAGCGCCCCCGAGCGGTGGCTCTGGGGCGGTCCCGACACGCGGACGGTCGACGTCCTGCTGCTGCTGTTCGGCGAGTCCGGGAGCGAGCTCGAGACGCTCACCGCGCAGCACCTCGAGGATGTTAGCGGCGCGACGCTCGTGCAGCGCCTGCAGGCCAGCAACGCCACATTCGACCATTTCGGCTTCCGCGACGCGATCTCGCAACCGTCCATCGCCGGTCTGCGCAGCGGCCCGCCGGCACAGACGATCCAGACCGGCGAGTTCCTGCTCGGATACCCGAACGAGTACCGCCAGTACACCAACCGGCCGCTGATCGACCCACTTGAGGATCCGAACGTCCTGCTACCGAACGACGCTGCCGGCTCGGGCCTTCACGATCTCGGCCGCAACGGCACCTACCTCGTGTTCCGCCATCTCAGCCAGGACGTTCCCGCCTTCTGGCAGTGGGTGGACGAGAACGTCGGCCCGAACGGGACCGCCGAGGGCAAGGCGGGCCGGGCCGCGCGCGAGCAGGCACGGACCGCGCTTGCCTCCAAACTCGTCGGGCGCTGGCCGGGCGGCGCTCCGCTCACGCTGTCGCCCGACCACGACGACCCGCAGCTGGCGACCGCCGCCGACTTCGGTTACTTCCAGCAGGACCGCGACGGCCTACGCTGCCCGATCGGCGCCCACGTCCGCCGCAGCAACCCGCGCGACTCGCTCGACCCGAACCCCGGCACCCCCGACTCGATCCGGATCAACAAGCATCACCGGCTCCTGCGCCGCGGGCGCAAGTACGGAGAGCCGATGGCGCCGACGGCGGCGCTGACAGCCCCGGGCGGCGGCGAGGACGAGCGTGGCCTGCACTTCATCTGCCTGTGCGCGAACATCGAGCGCCAGTTCGAGTTCGTCCAGCACACGTGGGTCAACAGCCCCAAGTTCGACGGCCTCTACGACGACCCCGACCCGCTCGTCGCGGGCGGCACGCCGACGTTCACGGTCCAGGCAGTGCCGGTGCGCAAGCGCTACCGGGACCTGCCCGCGTTCGTCCAGACGAGGGGTGGCGGCTACTTCTTCCTCCCCGGGGTAGGCGCGCTGCGCTACCTGGCAACCCTCGCGGGAGATCGATCATGACCGCCAGCGGCTCGACCCTGACGGCTGAACGGCATCGAGCGTCGTCGGCGGCGTCCCCGCCCGGCGCTGGATCGCCACGGCCGGACAAGGGGCTAATGGCCGCTCAGCGAGCGCTCAACAACACAGTTGTCGGCGCGCTCGGCCTCGAGCGGCGAATCGATCCGTACTTCCGACCGGCGTTCGACCGAGCCTTCAAGGAGCCGCTCGCGACCGCGGTGCAAGCACTCATCAACCTGCGCAGACCGGATCAGCATCTCGGTCTGGCAGAGGAGCGCGCGTTGCCGGACGAGCCCGAGCTCGCGCGCAGCATCATCGACGCGATGGCGGCATTCCTGGATCAGACTTACCAGCCCGGCCAGTATCAGCGCGCGGGTAACACGAAGACACACGGCGTTGTCCGCGGCGAGTTTCACGTCCTCGATGACCTGCCGGCCGACCTGCGGAAGGGGATCTTCGCAAGTCCAGACACGTACCCGGCCTGGGTGCGCTTTTCCGGGCCAGGTCCGCTCTCTCCCCCCGACATCGAGGACTCCGGCATCTTGAGCGTGGGCATCAAGCTGATGGCGGTGCCGGGGCCGAAGCTGATCGCGGACGAGCGGTTCACGCAGGACTTCACCGGGATCAGCGCCCCCACGTTCACCACTCCCAACGTGCGCGAGAACGTCAAGCTGCAGCGCCACGTCCGCGCCGGAACGCCGACGTTGTACTTCATCGACCCGCGCGATCCTCACATCCTCGACATGATCATGCAGGGCCTGTGGGCGAAAGCACAGACCAGTCCGCTCGAGGCACGGTACTGGAGCTGCGCCCCGTACCTGCTCGGCGACGGGCAGGCGATCCAGTATTCGCTCTCACAGTGCTCGGCCGAGCGGACCACAGTCCCGATCTGGCCGTCGCCAAATTACCTCCGCCAGGCGATGGCCGCCACGCTCTCGGAGCGTGAGGTGTGCTTCGACTTCACAGTCCAGCTGCAAACCGACCCGCATCTGATGCCGATCGAGGATGCCTCCGTCCGCTGGCCCGAGCGCCTTTCGGCGCACGTCCCCGTCGCGAAGCTGCGGCTCCCGGTCCAGCAGTTCGATTCGGCCGCACAGCTCGCGTTCGCCGCCAACCTGTCGCTCAACCCGTGGCACTGCATCGCCGCGCATCGGCCGCTGGGCAACCAGAACCGGGCGCGGCTCGCGATCTACGAACAGCTATCAAGGCTGCGCCAGGAGATGAATGGCACGCCACACATCGAGCCGACCGGCGACGAGGTCTTCTCTTGAGCCACAGCACGACGGTACTTTCCCGCAACCTACGACCACGAAAGAGAGAGCCCGCATGACAGCACGGCTGACACATAGGAGGGTGCAGGCGAACGGGATCACGTTCCACGTCGCCGTTGCAGGACCCGAGGATGCGCCGGCGGTCCTGTGCCTCCACGGGTTCCCCGAGGGATGGATGAGCTGGCGGGCCGTGATGAGGCAGCTGAACGGCCTGCGCATCTATGCGCCCGACTTGCGAGGATACGGCGAAACCGATCGACCGGCTGGCGGCTACGACATCCTCACCCTGACCGACGATGTTGCCGGCCTGATAAAGGCGCTCGACCTGAACCGCCCTCTGCTCGTAGGGCATGACTGGGGTGGCGCGCTCGCGTGGATCTTCGCGCACCGCCACTCGGAGCTGATCAGCCGGCTCGTCGTCGTCAACTGTACGCACCCGAGGACGCTCGTCCGTGCCGTGCTGCGCTGCGAGGACTGGCAGACGTTCCGCATCCCTTGGGTTCCCTTCTTCGAGATTCCAGCACTGCCCGAGCGGCTCATCGCCACACCGGTCGGTCGGGGACTGCTCAAGCTCTCATTCACCATCAGACAGGGCAAGCCGGGCACGATGAACATCGGCGTCGTGGACGAATTCGTCAAGCGCTTCCGCAGGCCAGCGGATGTGCGCCCACCGATCAGCTACTACCGGCAGATGGTGCTCACGCAGGTGTTGCCCGGTCGACGGGAGCAACTCAACGCTATCTATGACAACCCGATCACAGCCCCGACCACGCTTGTCTGGGGCATGAAGGACGGCGCCCTCTCCACCAAGGTCGCGATGCAGAGCAACAAGGACGCTGGCTGCCCCGTGGAGTGGCGCCCGCTGCCCGGGGTTGGGCACTTCGTCGATCTCGAAGCTCCCGGTGATCTGGCCAACGAGATCGCCCGCGTAGCTGGACTCGACCCGTCGCCGCAACCAGCCACGGTTGGTCCCGTCGAGGCCTTTTCCTAACACCCCTCACGGACTACTACCTCGACGAGTTCACGTTCCGGTTCAACCGGCGCAAGAGCAAGCATCGGGGGATGCTGTTCTACCGGCTGATCGAGGGCGCAGTCGCGACCGAACCCCACCCATACAAGCGGGTGAAGGCGGCCTGACGACGGTGGTTCTAAGGGCATACCCCACTGGGCTAAAAGGAGCCACCAGCCCGCGCGCCGTCCCGCTGCTCCTTCTGGTGCGAAGCGGCCAGCACGCCGGCGTGACCCGAATAGGCGTCAAGCGGCTGCGTGTTGCCGGGCAGCAGGCTGCCGCTGGGGAGTCGGCGGACCGTAGCCTCACTCGGTGCCGTTACCTACGAAGATCGGCGATTCTGCACGCCGCTCCGCGAGACATGCTTTCGGCGACGCGCGACGCGGTGGACCGTTGACGGCGGTTGTTGCTGAGTCTCTGACGAAGCGGTTCGGGTCGGTTCTTGCCGTCGATGACTTGTCGTTCACGCTCGAGCCCGGGACGATCACGGGGTTTCTCGGTCCGAACGGTGCGGGGAAGACGACGACGCTGCGGATGCTCCTCGGCCTGGCGGCGCCGACGAGCGGCCGTTCGCTCGTGCTCGGCAAGCCCTACGCGGAGCTCGACGGTGCCGCGT
>Ga0209839_10001982_pt1 | contig 10234 bp, 8 predicted proteins | sample OrgsoiDNA2013050_FD_185800 | JGI IMG/M metagenome (GOLD analysis project Ga0209839, IMG submission 185800) | Permafrost soil microbial communities from the Arctic, to analyse light accelerated degradation of dissolved organic matter (DOM) -... | ecosystem: Environmental > Terrestrial > Soil >... | reverse complement strand
GTCGTCTGCGGCAACACGGTCGGGCCGCCGGCGGCGCCGACGAGCACCGCGTCGGGGTTGGCGGCGATGATCTTCGCGGTCTGGCCGATCACGCTCTGGTCGGAGCGCGCGAAGCGCTCGTTGGCGACTATTCTGATGCCGACCTTCTCGGCCATCGGCACGAACGTGCGGTACCAGGATTCGCCGTACGCGTCCGCGAGGCCGATGAAGCCGACCGTCTTGACGCCGTGCTTGGCCATGTGCGAGACCAGCGCCTGCGAGATCAGGTCGTCGTTCTGCGTCGTCTTGAAGACCCAACGCTTCTGGTCGTCCATCGGCAACACGACGGCGGGCGTGCCGACGGGCGCGAGCATCGGCGTCTTCGCCTCGGCGATGAACTGCAGCGTGCCCATCGCGTTCGGCGAGCCGGAAGGCCCGATCACGGCGTCGACGTTCTGCTCGGAAAGCAGCTTCTTGACCAGCGCGACCGACTGCGTCGGGTCCGACGCGTCGTCATAGACGAAGTATTCGACATCGATCGCGCCGATCTTTTTCGGCAGCAGCGCCGCGGTGTTCTTCTGCGGGATGCCGACGACCGCCGTCGGTCCGGTCGACGAGGCGATGAGGCCGACCTTCATCTGCGCCTGCGCAGCGAACGAGACGAGCGTCGCGAGCAGCGCCGCGGCCCAGCGAGTCGGATGCGAATTCAGCATGGCGTGAGTCCTTTGAAGTGCGAAGCGGAAGAGGAAAAAGTCAAAGCACGAGGCTGCCGACGCTGGTGCCGCCGCAGACGTAGAGCACCTGGCCGGTGACGAAGCCGTTGGCCGGGTCGGCGAAAAACGAGACGGCGCGCGCCACGTCGTCGGCCTCGCCGAGGCGGCGCACCGGCACCGACGCGGCGAGCTGGCGCTCTCGCTCGCTGCCCGCTTCGATCACATCATGGAACATGGCCGTGCGAATCGGGCCCGGCGCGACGACGTTGACGGTGATGCCCTCGGGCGCGAGCTCGAGCGCCCAGGTTCGCGCCATGCCGACGAGGCCGGCCTTGGTCGCCGAGTAGACGGTGCGCGTCGCCAGCCCGAGCGCGGCGCGCGACGAGATCAGGACGACACGGCCGAAGCGCGCCGCGCGCATCGCCGGCAACGCCGCCTGCACGAGTTGGATCGCGGCAGCGAGGTGCAGCTCGACCAGCGCGTCGAGGTCGGCGAGCTTCACGTCGGCGAGCAGCGCGGAGCGGATCACGCCGGCGTTGTGGACGACCGTCGTCACCGCGAAGCGGCGCGCGATGTCGGCGGCGACGCGTGCCGTCGCCGCGCGGTCGGCGAGGTCGACCTCGATGGCGTGCAGGCGCGGATGGCGGGTCGTTCCGGCGGCGCGATCGAGCGAGAGCACGGTCGCACCTTCACCGAGCAGCCGCTCGCAGATCGCCCGGCCGATGCCGGCGCTGCCGCCCGTGACCAGTACGGTCCGCTCGCTCATACGGCGCCCGTCACGACGGCGAGTCGACCACTCACGCCGCCTGCTCCGCGAACGCGCGTGGCCCGCTCACGCCGCGTCCTCGACGAGCGCAAGCACGCGCAGCGGGCTGCCGCTGCCCTTCTCGATCTTCAGTGGCGGGCAGATCAGCAGCGCGCCGGTGGGCGGCAGGAGGTCGAGGTTCGTGAGGCACTGCAGCCCGTAGCGACCGGCCCCGTGCATGTAGTAGTGGCACGGATAGGGCGGGCGCAGGTGATAGCCCTGGCCGGCGTCGGTGCCGATCGCTTCCGAGCCGAAGCCGAGCACGCCGCGCTCCTCGACGAGGAAGCGCACCGCCTCGGCCGACGGCCCCGGTGTGTGCTGGCCGGTCTCGTCGAAGTTCTGGTACGCCTCGGGGTCGGTTCGCTTCGACCAGTCGGTGCGCATCAGGAACCACGCGCCTTCCGCGACGCGGCCGTGCGCCGCCTCGAAGCGCGCGATGTCGTCGACCGTCAGCAGGTAGTCGGCATCGGCCTTCACCTGCTCGGAGCAGTCGATCACGCAGGCCGGCGCGACGAAGTGCTGCGCCGGGATCGTGTCGACCGAGTTGTTGGCCAGGTCGCGGCCGGAGATCCAGTGGATCGGCGCGTCGAAGTGGGTGCCGGTGTGCTCGCCGCACGAGAAGTTGTTCCAGTACCAGCCCGGGCCGCGCGCGTCGTAGGCCGAGACCTCCTCGATGCGGAACGGCCAGCACTGCCCCATCTCGGGCGGCAGGGCGATCTGCGGGAAGTCGGGCGTGAGCGTCTGCGTCAGGTCGACGACGCGGATGCGCCGGCTGGCCAGCGCGGAGGCGAGCTGGCCGAGAAGCGAGGGTTGCGTGGTCGGGATCGGCGCAGCCTTGAGCGTGTCGGCAGGTGGGGCAGAAGTCATCGAATCCGTGGGCGTCGCGCACCTTGGGTCATGGCGCATGCAATGCTATGAGATAAGTCGATCTCGAGGACTGCCCCAAGGCATGAAGAATCAGGGCGTCCCGCCAGCATCCGCTGCCGGCGCCCAACCGTCCAGGTTGATGTGGTGGCGCGTCGATCGGCCCGCGCCGACCTGATGGACGGCAATCGACTCAATTCATGAGTCGATGAATCGGCCTATTCGACTCGGAAATCGAGCAGCGCCTCGACCCCGACCGTGGTCAGCGCGAGCAGAAAACGCTCGCCGGCGGCGAGCTGGGCGAGCGACACGTACTCGTCGGCCTGATGCGCCTGGGCGATGTGCCCCGGGCCGCACACCACCGTCGGGATGCCCGCCCGCTGGAACAGGCCGGCCTCGGTGCCGAAGGCCACAAGCGTCGTCGACTCGGACGCGGCGAGTCGGCCCGCGAGCAGCACGGCGGGATCGTCGGCGCGCGCCAGGAACTCGGGCGTGGCGCAGATCGTCTCGAAGCGGATGCCGGCCTCGGGCGCGACCGCGCGCATCGCCGGCTCGAGCGTCTCGGCGAAGGCGCGCACTTCGGCTTGCATCGTGGCGACGTCGGCGCCGGGGAGGTTGCGAAACTCGTAGTGGAAGCGGCAGTCTTCGGGCACCACGTTGTCGGCGATGCCGCCCTCGATGACGCAGACCGAGCCGGTGCTGTAGGGCACGTCGAAGCCTTCGTAGCGCGGCCCGTGGCGCCAGCGCTGCGACATGTCGGTGAGCTTGCCGACCACCCGCGCGCCGACCTCGATCGCGTTCACCGCCTGCGGCGTGAGCGACGAGTGCGCTGCGTGGCCCTTGATGCAGCAGCGCCAGCGGTACACGCCCTTGTGCGCCAGCGCCGGCACCATGCCGGTGGGCTCGCCGACGATGCAGGCCCGCGGCGCGACTCCGCGCTCGCGCAGGTCGGCGATGAGGCGGGGCGCGCCGAAGCAGCCCACTTCTTCGTCGTAACTGAAGGCGAAGTGAATGGCGAACGGCAAGTCGGCCGCCAGGAACGCCGGCACCTGCGCGACCGCCAGGCCGATGAAGCCTTTCATGTCGGCGCTGCCGCGGCCGTAGAGGCGGCCGTCGCGCACGTCGGCGCCGAGCGGGTCGACCGACCAGTCCTGCCCGTCCCACGGCACGGTGTCGGTGTGGCCGGAGACGATCACCCCGGCGGGCTTGCCTTCGCCGAGGGTGGCGAAGAGGTTGGCCTTCTGGCCCGAGTCGTCGAAGGTGAGCGTGCTCGCCACGCCGTGGCGCGCGAGCTCGTCGCGAATGAAGTGGATCAGCTCGAGATTCGATTCGCGGCTGACCGTGTTCATGCGCACCAGCGTGCGCGCCAGGTCGAGGGCGCGCGCGGAGGGGGAGGCTGGCATGTCCATCGATGCAATATAGCGGCCGGCCGTGCGCGGGCCGAGCGCCGCCTTGGCGCGCGCGCCGCTGTGTGACAAACCGTAGCGCCGACGCGCGTGCGGAACGCACGCTGCCGTCGACGCCGGCGCACACGCGCGGGCGAGAGCTCGCGATGATGGGACCCACCGGATCGACGCTCGCGCAGCTGCGGTCACGGCCCCGCCACTTTCCACTTCGCACGCCATGCACTTCACTTTTTCCGCGAAGCCGATCGCCGCTGCGATCGCGCTGGTTCTTTCTCCCCTGGCCGCTTCGTGCGCCGAGGTGTACGGCGGCGCCGGCACCACCGGCGCCGAGCTCGGCGTCGCGCAGGCCCTGGGCGGCTCTCTCACCGTTCGCCTCGACGCGAACATGCTCAGCTACAGCACGCATTTCTCGAGCAGCGGCATCGACTACGACGCCAAGCTGAAGGCGACCAACGCCGGCGTCTATCTCGACTGTTTCGTCTTCGGCGGCGTTCGCGTGACCGGCGGCGCGCTCGTCACAACGACCGCCCACCGCTACTCGTCAGAAGCTGTGCTTTGGCACGGACGGCCCGGTGAGGCCTCACTGGGGGCACGCCATCAAGTTGGGCCCTGCCGAAGCGCCAGCGTGCGGCAGGTCACCTCACCCCGCGACCGGTGCATCGCCCTCATCCCCGACTACGCCGGCGCCCGCATCAGCGAAGTCGTGCGCCTGGACGTCGGCGACGTGCGCCGCTCAGCCCGCAAAGGCGTCCTGCGCATCCACGGCAAGGGCGACAAGGTCCGCGAGGTCCCCATCCACGCCAAGCTGCGGTCCGGGCTGGAGCAGTGGCTGACCGAACGCGCCGCCTGGCCCGGCGCCGGCACCAGTCCCGCGCTCTTCCTCAACACCAAGGGCGGACGCCTGTCGGCCCGCGCGGCCGGCGGCATCATCGCCGCCATCGCCGAGCAGGCCGCGCTCGACGACGACCCGACCGCCCATGTCTTGAGGCACACGTTCGCGACCAGCCTGGTGCGCGGCCAGACCGACCTGGTCGTGGTCGCCGAGCTGCTGGGGCACTCCCGCCTGGACACCACCCGGCAGTACAGCAACCCTCGGGAATTGCATCAGACGGGTGCGTTTGCGCTGGTCGCCTAATGAGCGGGGGTCCGCAATAGCCGTCTGCCGTCGGCTGACGTCATCGCCTGACCTGCATGAGTTGCGCGTTGATCCCGTTAGGTGCATGATCCTGCCTTCAGACGGAAGTGGCTTGCGGGGCTGGAGGGCGGGTTGGGACGAGGTGATCTGGCCGGCGCGGCGCACCTGGAGCTGGTGTCCGGGGTGGTGCCGCTGCGGCCGGAGGATGCGATGGCCGAGGCGATGCTGCACGGCTGGCGGGCGCAGCAGAAGGCGCGCGGGCTGCAGGAGTCCACGATCGCGCCGCGGGAGCGGCTGGTCCGGGCGTTCGTGGAGTTCACCAACGAGTACCCGTGGCAGTGGGGACCGGGCAATGTGGAGGAATGGACGCTGTCGCTGGCCGGGGAACGGCACCTGGCCCCGTCGACGATCCGCGGCTACCAGACCGATCTCCGTCTGTTCAGCGAGTACCTGACCGACGGGCGTTACGGCTGGTCGGCGGCGTGCGAGAAGGCGTTCGGGCCGGGTGCGCATCCGGTGGCGATCTGCCATGAGTGGAACACCATCGCCCACCTGAACGAGTACGAGGGCAGCCCGGAGGCCCGGCCGTTCACCCGCGAGGAGCTGCAGGCTTTCCTGGACTACGCCGATGAGCAGGTCGACCGCGCGGTGGTTGCCAGGCGGAAGGGGGCGCTGGCGGCCTACCGGGACGCCACGCTGTTCAAGGTGATCTACGGATGGGGGCTCCGGCGCACCGAGACGTCCCGGCTGGATGTGGCCGACTGGGGCCGCAATCCTGCGGCTCCTGAGTTCGGCCGGTACGGGATGCTGCATGTGCGCTATGGCAAGGCGGTGCGCGGGCAGCCGCCGCGGCGGCGAAACGTCCCGTCGGTGATGGGCTGGGCGGTCGACGCGGTGGCCGATTACGCGGAGAACATCCGGCCGGGGTTCGGCTGCGCCGATCATCCGGCGCTGTGGGTGACCGAGCGGGGCGGGCGGGTCAAGCCGGCGGAGATCAACGCCCGGTTCGTCGCCTACCGCGACGCGCTGGGCCTGCCATCTGCCCTGGTCCCGCATAGCCTGCGGCACTCGTGGGTCACGCACCTGACCGAGGACGGGGTGGACCGCCGGTTCATCCAGGAGGCTGTCGGGCACCGCTGCGACACGTCGACCGCGATCTATACGCATGTCAGCGGCGATTTCATGAATACCGCGCTGCGCAAGGCGCTGGCTCCGGCACTCGACGGGCAGCCGGGCTGACGAGGGGGATTGATGGCACGCAAGCTCGATTACCGGTGGAACCTGCGGCAGGTCATGGCCAGCCGGGACATGTTCCAGACCACTGACCTGGCTCCGCTGCTGGCTGAGCGGGACATTCACTTGTCGTCTAGCCAGGTCTACCGGCTGGTCACCGAGCGGCCGGAGCGGCTGAGCCTGAAGGTGCTGATGGCGCTGCTGGACATCCTGGACTGCCCGATGGAGGACCTGATCGAGCCGGTCGCCGGGGCCAGGCCGGCCCGCAAGGCGAAAACGGCCAGTGGCGAGGACGCCGGGGTCGGCACGCTCCGCCCCAGGCGGGCCAGGATCGCCAGGGGCGATGGCTGAGCGATGACCGCCATCGTTCCTGGCGTACTGACCGACCCGGTCGGTGTCATCGTGGCCATGATCAGCGGCGTCGAACCGGCCCTGGATCAGGCCGGGATCGAGGAAGCGGTGATCAGCGTGGCCGGCGGGCGGGCCAAGCGGCGCAAGCTCGCGCAGGCGCTCACCCAGCGGCCCGCCGTCCTCACCGATGGCCGGTCGCCCGCGCCCCGGGTCATCGGGGACCTGCTGATCGCGCTGCGCAAGGCAGGCGCCGGCACCGTCTCGGCCCCCGCCTGCGCCGGATGCGGCAAGCAGTTGCGCAGCTTCCAGCGCCGCGGCGAGGACTGGCTCTGCTCTGTCTGCGGGCCGAAGCGCGAGCCGTGCGGAGGCTGCGGCAAGGTCCGGGTCATCCACCTGCGTGACCGGGACGGACGGCCCCGGTGCGCGAAATGCCCGCCAGACGGGGGCCATGACCCCGTGACCATCGTGACCGGCATCGTCGCGGCGATCGATCCCGGGCTGCCAGCTGAGGTGATCGCCTCGGCCGTGACCGCGGCTGCCGCGCAGGCAGGACAGCGCCATCAGCTCGCGTGGGCCTTGCAGGACCGGCCCGAACTGCTGACCGGGGCAGGCGCCGCGGCGCCTGCCCCGTCCGTACTCCGGCTGATCGGCCAGCTCATTCAGGCCGGGGCCCAGGGCATCGTCCAGCCGCCCTGCCCGCACTGCGGCCGGGTGATCCCGCTGGTCAAGCCCCGTGACGGGATGCGGCTATGCCGGAACTGCGTGGCCCGGTCCCGGGCTGAGCCATGCTCGCGCTGCGGGACCGTGCGGGAGGCGGCCATTCGCGACGAGGACGGGCAGCCGCTGTGCCCGCACTGCCTGATAACCGACCCGGTCAACCAGGAAACCTGCGCGGGCTGTCATCGCCGCCGCCCGGTCAGCGTCCGCGCCGAAGACGGGCCGCTATGCCCCAGCTGCCGACCCTGGAATGTCGCGACCTGCGGTATTTGCGGGCGTGAGGCACCATGCGTGATCTCCCAGGCGACCGGTGAACCCTGGTGCGGGGCCTGCAAGCAGCGCCGGGCACGCTGCTCGCGCTGCGGCCAGGCCGGCCGGGTCCGCGGCGGCACCAGGACCGAACCGCTCTGCGCCACCTGCACCCGTTCCGACGCGGGGTTCTGGACCAGCTGCCCGGCCTGCGGCGAGACCGGCCGGATCCACGCCGGGAGGTGCGCCAGGTGCGCTATCGACCGGCGGCTGCGTGACCTGCTCGGCGACCAGGCCGGCGAAATCCAGCCGCGCCTTCGTGCCCTCTATCAGGCCCTCACCGCCGCCGAACGGCCCGGCACCGTCGCGGCCTGGCTGGACAAGAGCACCGCCCCCTCGATCCTGCGGAGCCTGGACGCCGAGACCGAGCTCACTCACGCCACCCTCGACGCGCTGCCTGGCGGCAAGCCGGTCGAGCACCTGCGGGCCGTCCTGGTCGCCGTCGGCACGCTGCCCCACCGCGATGAGCAGATGGCCCGGCTGGAGCGCTGGATCGCCACCACAACCGCCGGCCGTGATGACCCGGACCAGCAGCACATGCTGCACCGGTATGCCGTCTGGCATCTGCTGCGACGGCTCCGCCGCCGCACCGAGGGCACCGATACCACCCACGACCAGCTGGCCAGCGTCCGCCAGCACGTCCGGGCCGCGATCACCTTCCTGGACTGGCTCACCGCCCGCGACCTCGCCCTGGCCACGTGCCGGCAAAACGATCTGGACGCCTGGATCACCAGCGACCAGGCCTCCCGGCGCCGCGAAACCGGGCACTTCATCCGCTGGGCCAGGAAACAGAAACTGACCCGCCTGGACTTCCCCGCCACCCGATGGGGCGGCCCGTCCCGCGTCATCGACACCGAGGCCCGCTGGGCACAAGCACGCTGGCTGCTCCACGACGGCAGCCTCGATCCCGAAGACCGCGTCGCCGGGCTCCTCGTGCTCCTCTACGCCCAGTGGCCATCGGTCATCAGCCGCCTCACCCCCGGCCACGTCCAGGCAGACGGAGAGCACGTCCGGCTGCGCCTGGGCCGCGAGCCGGTCACGCTGCCCGAGCCCCTCGCCGGTCTCGTCCGCGGGCTTCTCGCCTCCCGCCGCGGCCACGCCGCCATCGGCGACCACGACACGTCGGCCTGGCTGTTCCCCGGCGGGCAGCCCGGACGCCCGATCAGCTCCTACCGCCTGGCCGAACGCCTCCGCGAGCAAGGCATCCACTCCGGCCAGGCCCGCTCCACCGCGCTGTTCCAACTTGCCACCGACCTGCCCGCCGCGGTCCTGGCCCGCATGCTCGGCATCCACATCACCGTCGCGGCCGCCTGGCAGCGCGCCTCCGCCGGCGACTGGACCTCCTACGCCGCCGAGGTAAGCCGGCGCAGCCCTCCCGGCGAGCACATCCCCTGAAACCCCGGCACGATACAGGAACAGGCGATCATGACTCCACCCGAACCCGCTCCCGGCCAGCTCCGGCGAGACCCGCTCCCCCTTCGCGGCCGGACAGCGCTGGTGACCGGCGCCAGCCGCCGCGCCGGCATCGGATACGCCATAGCCCGGCGGCTGGCAGCCCTGGGCGCCAGCTTGTTCCTGCACCACTACGCCCCGCACGACCGCGACCAGCCCTGGGGCGCCGACCCCGGCGGCAGCCCGGCCGTCCTCGCCGGCGTGACCTCCGCCCTGGCCGCCGACGAAGCCAGCGTGCACGACATCGAGCTCGACCTCGCCGAACCCGGCGCACCCGCCCAGCTGATCAACGCGGCCGCCGGCACGCTCGGGCACCTGGACATCCTGGTCTGCAATCATGCCCGCAGCGGCGGCGACGGCCCGCTCGGCACCCTGGACGCCGCCATGCTCGACGCGCACTGGGCCGTCAACACCCGCTCGGCGATCCTGCTGGCCCAGGCCTTCGCCGCCCGGCACGACGGCCGCCCCGGCGGCCGGATCATCTTCATGACCTCGGGGCAGGACCTCGGCCCGATGACCGGCCAGATCGCCTACGCGGCCAGCAAAGGCGCCCTCGCCTCGATCACCCACACCGTCGCCGACCAGCTGGCCGACCGGGCCATCACCCTCAACACGATCAATCCCGGCCCGGTCGACACCGGCTACGTCACACCCGAAAGTCACGAAACCGTCCGCCGCGGCTTCCCGCAAGGACGCTGGGGTGCACCTGACGACCCCGCCCGCCTGATCGCCTGGCTGACCACCGACGAAGCCGCCTGGATCACCGGGCAGATCATCAACACCGAGGGCGGCTTCCGCCGCTCCGGCTGACCCCCGAACAGCCCGATCCGGAAGGCATTCAGACAGTTGCGATATCTGAGTCCGCCAGAGTTGCCCACCGAACAGGACGAAGCCGATGCGCTTAACCACCTCACGACCGACCACTGAGGTAACCAACCGCAGATCAGGCCCCTTATTGGGCACATCAACATCACGCCATGGCCGGTTTTGCACGTATCTCGGTCGTCCCCGCACCCGGGATGAGGACAGGTACTCACAAGCCTGCCGGAACAGCAGCTTCGGCGAGTCATGTTCCATCGCCCGCGCTAACAGGAACTCCTCCAGCTCCTTCCAGCGCGGCCCGTCCACCGTCCGCCAGCCCAGGAAAGCAACGATGTCGCGCAGGTGCCCAGTGCGGGTCTGCTCCCGGCCGTAGCCGGGCAGCTCCCCGACCGGAATACCCAGCCTGTCCGACAGCCGCGCCGGCGCGGCGGTCACGTCATCCGGGACA
>Ga0209839_10001981_pt1 | contig 10237 bp, 10 predicted proteins | sample OrgsoiDNA2013050_FD_185800 | JGI IMG/M metagenome (GOLD analysis project Ga0209839, IMG submission 185800) | Permafrost soil microbial communities from the Arctic, to analyse light accelerated degradation of dissolved organic matter (DOM) -... | ecosystem: Environmental > Terrestrial > Soil >... | reverse complement strand
GCCCGCTGGAATGCCGGGCTCGACCCGATCATCTTCGGGTTCACCCCCACCAGTTCGCGCAGGCGCTCGTTCTCGGCGCGCAGGCTGGAGTGCTCCAGCGCATTCTTCACCGCCAGCAGCACCTTGTCGCGGCTAAGCGGCTTCTCCAGAAAATCGAAAGCGCCCGCGCGCGTAGCCTCCACTGCGTCCGCGATGGTGCCATGCCCCGATATCATCACGGCCGGCGCGGCATTGCCGTTCTGCCGCACGGATCGCAGCAGGTCGATACCGCTGCCATCCGGCAGGCGCACATCGAAAAGGAACGCGTCGGCGCGCTCAGCGTCCGGATGCGCGCGAAACTCCCGGATCGAGCGGCACACCGCGATGGCATAGCCTTCGCGTTCCAGAATCATACGCAGCGAGCGGCCGATATTCTCTTCATCATCCACGATCAGAATGCGCTTGGTTGCCATTGGACGCCACGGGCAGCAGCACGCGGAAAGCGGCGCCGCCCAGTTCTCCTTTCACCAGCACGATATCGCCGCCCGTAAGCAGGGCGCCCTTACGCGATATGGAAAGCCCCAATCCCATGCCGCCCTTCTTGAACGAAATGGAGGGCTGAAACAACGATTGCCGGATTTGTTCGCTTAGGCCTGGGCCGGAATCGTGCACTTCCATCAGCGCGTTGCCATTGTTCACCGCCGTAATTCCCAGGATGCGCCCGCCCTCGCCGGCGGCCTCCGCCGCGTTCTCCAGCAGATTCGTGAGTATCCCCTTCACCAGATCCTGATCCGCCAGCGCCGTAGGATGCCCCGCGTCCAGCCGCAGGTCGTAGATCAGCTCCGGGTGCCCGCTCTTCAGGAACGCCACGCGCTCTTCCAACATCGCGTTCAGATCCAGCGGCACCGGCATAACCGCGGGCTCCGCGGCGAATTGCGAGAAGGCCCGTACGCGGCGTTCCAGGCTTTCCACTTCTTCCACCACGATCTGCGCGGCCTGTTCCATGAACGCGCGGTCGTGATCGCCGTAACGCGCCAGCATCTCCTCCACCGTAAGCCGGATGGGGGTCAGCGAATTCTTCACCTCGTGAGCCATCTTGCGCGCCAGCGTCTGCCAGCTCGCCAGTTGCGTCAGGTAAACCAGCCTCTCGGTGGAGCGCTGCAGCCGCGCCGCCATGTCGTTGAAAGCCCGCATGGCGCGGCCGATTTCGTCGTCGCGCCGTGTTTCGACGCGCGTCCCCAAATCTCCCGCCGCAAGCTGCGAAAGGCCCGCCGTCAGTTGCTGAATCGGCCGGCTGATGCGATGCGCCAGGTACACCAGCAGGACCAGCGAAGCCAGCCACACTAAGGCCGCCAGCAGCACGTACGTGTACGTGAATCCCCGCAACAGATCGCGCGATTGCCGCTTCTCCACCACCTCTCGCGCCGAGCGGTATTCGCGTGAAAGCTGGTCCAGCCCAACGCCGCCCAGGCTGGTCGACCACTGCCAGACTTCGCCGCCCCGCCGCGCCAGGTATTCAATCCGGTCGCCCTCATGCCCTGCCAGGCGGAAAAGTTCGGAATCACCGGCATCGAAGAAGCTCTTCACCGGCGCCGGCCATTGCGCCCGCCCGGCGGCGGCATAACGCAAGGGTTGCAAACGCCCGCCCAGCGCATCGGCCTTTAGAGCGTCGCAAGCCCGTTGATATAATTCTTTGCCGGTCTTTTGCAGGGAGCGCGAAAGCCTGTCCAACTCTCCTGTAGAGGCATAGCTCAGGCTGCGATCCAGCAGGGAAGTGGTAATCCAGAGGGTAGCGGCCAGCGGCGCCAATGTAGCCGCCAGAAAGATGCCGATCAGCCTGTTGCGCAGCCGGTTCACAGCGTTCGCGCGGCCCGGCCTGCCAGTCTTTTCAAGTCGCCCAACCGCAAGGGCCCGGCATCCGCGGTCCACTGCGGTTGCTGGTCGCGCGGACGGCGGCTGAAAATCTCGATCATGCGCGTCAGGTTCAGGCCGGACTCGCCGATCACTGCCGCCTCGTCCTTTCCCTCCGCCGCCCGCAATTCGAACCGCAACCAGAACGGACGATTCTGCGGCAGACCCTCGGCGCTGATGGCTACGTTGTCCAGGCACCAGGCTTCGGCGGCCACCGCCGATAAGTGCGCGACCGTCCGCTGCCCCTGGCCCAGCTTCGTGACTGAGAACTTCTCTTCCCACAAGTCGTAGCTGAATATAAACCGTTCGGGAGTCCGCCGCAGACTCGTCGTAAAGTTGTCCGTCGTCAGGGTCAACTGCGTCAGGAACACTACCGCCGCGCCGTCTTTCAGCCGATCCAGAGGCTTGCCCGCCAGGAAATGCAGTTGGGGCGCGGCTACATGCAGGTCGTCGCCTTCCCAACTCACCCTCAGGCGCTCCGCCCCCCACAGGCAAGACAAAGGTATAGCCACACCGGCCATAAGCCAGCGCCTGCGGCTGATCGGGACCGCTCCCTTACGGTGGCGGCTCAGTCTATCGCCTTCGGCTTGCGCCATTCAATAATTCATACCCACCATGAAAACCGGCTCGATGTGGCCTTCTTTAACCGGAAAGGCCAGCGCTGCGTATAACCCGTTCTGCCGCACACCCACGCCCAGCGAGTGCCGCAACACAGCCGTCTGTCCCTGATCCCATATTGCGCCACTATCGTAGAAAACGTCGAGCAGCCGGTACCGGTACTCAAGCGTGTTGTGTACCACGCGACTGCCGCCGAGCGGGTCTAGTTCGAAGCGATTCCATCCGCGCAGCATGCTGCTATTGCCCAGCACAAACCGCTCGAAAAGCGGCGCCCGCCCGGTGATCGCCCCCGCCGTCACAAGGTCCAGCACCTGGTTGTGCCCCCAGGTGTAAGCATACTCGGCGTCGCCCAGGTGGCGGGCGTAGGCAAAATCGCTGCCCAGGAAATTGGTGGCCGCCCGCAGGCTATAACCTGCGTCCCATTCCTGCTGGTTGGCGCCGGAACCCTCCACGCGGCGATGATAGCGCAGAGTAGTCACCATCGCGTTGGCGGACTCCGTTCGCGCGGCCGGAAACTCGGATTGAAATCGTTCGAAACTGGTGCCGACAGTCAGGTTCACTACCCCCGCGGCGCCTCTTGAAAGGACGAAAGTGACCAGCGGTTCAAGGTTTTGGCGGGTGCGGTAGATACCGGAGGTGTCGCTTGCCGCGCCTGGCTGTCCCAAAGCGTTGGTGCTGGCCTGGTTCCACTGCTCGCGATAACTCTCGAAATCGAGCCGGAATCGTACCCGGTCGCTCCCCAGGCGCTTGTCCTGGTAGCGCGCCGCGATGCCGGAGTAGCGCTCCGCCAATGAGTCGCCATCGCTCACCACGCCGAAGGTGAAGGCCTGCGATCCGATGCTCGCCGTACCCTCAACCCGCCCGGTCAAACCCGCGTCCGAGCGATACACCAGATTCGGCACGGATGCCTCGAATTTCGCGGGCGTTCCGCGCACATCGAATACTACCCGCACATGTTCCGGCTTCTGTCCCCGTAGCAGGCGATGCGTCACCGCCCGTACGTGCAATTCCCGCCGGATACGAGTGCCCAGGTCGTCCAAGGCCGCCGGATTGACCTTAGACCCCACCATCCGCTTTAACTCGCCGCGCAATCCGGTGCTGATGCCCGCCGGATTGTCCCCGGCTACTTCCACGCTCTCCACGGTGTAGCGCGTGTTGACGTTCATATCCTGTTCCGGGGTACCCGCCAGCACCAGGCTGCTCCATAGGATTGAGGCGAGCCAGAGGAATCTCATGGGCGGGAGCGATGCAGGTAATTGGCCAAAAGTAAGTTGCTCCAATGGAACAACTTAGATGATTGCAGGCTGTGACTGTGCTTCACAGGTGTGGGGGAGATCAATAGTTTTTTTGGCTCGCTTCTTCGGGCCTGTTTTATAAAGCTTTGGCCAGTTCGGCGCCAAAAGCTGTTTTAGGAGCTGCGTCCTTGCCGCGCCGCGGCTTGCGAATGCCGTTGCGTTGCGGTAGCGGACGTTCCATCGGTTTGCCGGCTTCTTTGCCCTTGGAAGGCTGCGCTGGATTGGCCCTCAACAGCCGATCTTCCAAAGGCGCCCGATCGAAGCGGCGAATGATCGCCTGCATCTCGTCGGCGGTGGGAGCTTCCACAAATGCGAAGCCCTTCGATTCTTGTGTTTCGTGGTTGCGGATGACTTTAACCGAATCTGCTACCAGATTCTCGGCGGTTAGCCACGCTTTAATATCGTCGGCAGTGACCCACGTCGGCAGGTTGCCTAGAAAAACAGTGAAATTCATTCAGTGATTCGTTTACTCCGTTGCTTGGATTTGTGGCACTTCAAGGGAGGATTCCGCTCAGCCATATAAATAGTATCAGACCGGAGCGCCGCAGCGCAAACCGATTCACAACTTATTGAGGTAGCAAGCCAGTCGCCCCATCACTCGAAAATCGGCGCCAGCCTTGCCAGTACTTCATCCATAATCTCATCGGCGACGCTCTCCAGCTTCCTGCCATGGCGCGCCCCCAGATCCATGGCGCGCGGCTGGTCGCAACGAACCACGCCTGTGGTTTTCCCAGTCAACGGCACCGCAAAGCCAACTGCGCGCACCAAGCTGCCGCCGCTGGTAATCGGGACAACCACAGGCGCCTTGGTGATCCGATTGAAAGCCTCAGGCGATACCACGAGTACCGGGCGCCGCCCCTTCTGCTCATGCCCTGCCGCTGGGTCCAACCCCACCATCCAGATCTCGCCGCGCTTCATCAAAGCAACTCGCCGCCGGCGGGTTTGCTACCGAGCCATGCACGCTCTTCCCGGGTCCTGGGGCGAGCCGCCCTCGGCTTCCACTGCGTGAGCAGATCGTTCAACGTATAACGCGGCCGCCTCTGGGGAGCCACGACCAACCGGCCGCTCTCGATAACAATGCCGACCTGGGCTCCGGGCCGCAAGTTCAGACTGTCGAGCAGCGCTTATAACATTCCCGCTCTCACGCCGTCCCCGGCCAATCACTTCCACGCGTCCAGCACTAAATGGTTTCGGTTCCGCATCCCCACCCGCCGCAAATATCGGTCCGCCCACCGCACGTAACCATAGCTGGCCTCCGCCCCGAACCTGCTATAAATGAAACGCATCCCACGAGTCCAAGGCAGATTTTCCGTGCGCGCCCGCACCAACCCCGCCGCTGCCGCCAACTGCCGCAACGATGTCCCGGTAAATGGACGGATGTGCGTATAGTCCCCATAAAACGCGACCATGTCCACCGGCGTAGGCACTACAATCGAACACAGCCCTCCCGGCTTCAGCACACGGCGAAACTCCGCCATCGCGCGCTCCGGATCGGGCAGGTGTTCCAGTAGCCAGCAACAAAATACGCCTTCGAAATAATCGTCGGGGAAGGGAATGGAGTCCGCGCTCCCCAGCTTGATCTGAAGCTGCCGCGCCGTATAATGCTCCACCAGGTCGGGCGCATTGTCGATGGCCACGATAGCGGCGGGGTTCTGCCGCGTGAACCAGCAGCGGCCGGGCCCGACGTCCGCCACGGGACGCATCCCCGCAAATCGCGATTCGTACCAGTATCTTCCCCACACCATCTCGATCTGGCCTACCAAGCCCTCACCGGTGGTTAAAATGTATTGGCCGTACGGCGTGGCTGCCGCTCCTACCGCCATCGTAGAATGTAATGAATGGCTCAAAGCACCGACGAATTTTACCGGATTCAAAAGCTACCTCCTTACGTCTTTGCCGTTATCAATGAGATGCGAGCCCGCGCGCGCGCCGCGCAACAGGACGTGATCGACCTGGGGATGGGTAATCCCGATGGCGCCACCCCGCGCGTGGTGGTGAGCAAGATGGTGGAAGCCGCCCGCAACGCGCGCAATCACCGCTATTCGGCCTCCCGCGGCGTCCCTAAACTCCGCGAGGAGATCGCCCGTCATTACCAGACCAATTACAGCGTCGCTATCGATCCCGAAGCCGAAGCCATCGTTACCATCGGCGCTAAGGACGCCTTGGCCCACCTGCTGTTTGCCGTAGTCGGTCCCGGCGATGTGGTGGTTTCGCCGAATCCCGCCTACCCCATCCATCAATATGGCGTCATCATGGCCGAAGGCCAGGCCTGCCTGCTGCCCATACCCACTCCCGCCGAATTCCTGAACCGCCTCGAAGACCTCTACCGCACCTCGCCGCGGCCGCCCAAGTTGCTTTTGATCTCCTTTCCCCATAACCCCACCACCACGTGCGTGGAGCTCGACTTCTTTCGCGAAATCGTCGCGCTGGCCGCCCGCCATGGCACCCTCGTGGTCCACGACTTCGCTTATGCCGACCTGGGCTTCGACGGCTACAAGCCGCCCAGCATTCTGCAGGTGGAGGGAGCCAGGGAAGTCGCCGTAGAAATCTTCTCCATGTCCAAGAGCTACAACATGGCCGGCTGGCGCGTGGGCTACTGTCTCGGCAATCGCCGCATGATTGCAGCCCTGGCGCGCATCAAGAGTTATCTGGATTACGGCGTCTTCCAGCCCATTCAGATCGCCTCCATCATCGCGTTGCGCGAATGCCAGGAGGAGACTCGCAAGATCTGCGCCATCTACCAGAAGCGCCGTGACGTTCTGGTCGCCGGCCTCACTCGCGCCGGCTGGCCGGTGGAGAAACCCCGCGGCTCCATGTTCGTGTGGGCCCCCCTGCCGGACCGCTACCGCGCCGACGGCTCGCTGGAATTCGCCAAGCGTCTGATGGAAGAAGCGCTGGTGGCGGTCTCTCCGGGTATCGGCTTCGGCCCCCTCGGCGAGGGTTACGTGCGCTTCGCCCTGGTGGAAAACGAGCATCGCATCCGGCAGGCGGTCCGCTCCATCGGCAAATTTCTGAAGACCTGAATCGACGGCCACTTTCTCTTTGTGTCCACCGCGCCTGGAAATCTCCACATATGTATGGCAGGCCCCCGGCCGAGCGGCGGCTTCTCGGATCGCGCCGATTGTGTATGAACCAGGACCAATCTCCCCAAGCCCCCATCGCACCCCGGCTTCCTTCCCAGACTTTGGCTTGTGTATTGCTGTTACGTCCACTATGATCGCTCAGGGAAGAGATGAATAATAAAGGGAAGCGCAAGGCGCCCACCAAACTACACCGGATACCGGCGCCCCATGGCCCGAAAATCTTAGCAGAGATCGCTTCCCGCGATGCGGCCCAAGATTCTGAATCTGGGAAAGATCGTAGCCGACATGCAGCGCATGTTGCAGGTGATGATCCACCGAGAGAATCGAATTGGCCCTCGTGGCCAGCCCCGATCAGGGGTCCATTCGTGCCGATCCTGGGCAGATGGAACAGGTGGTCACCAACCTGGTGCTGAATGCGCGCGATGCCATGCCCAACGGCGGACGCGTCGCTATTGAAATTGCCGACGCCAAAATAGATCGTACATCCGCGGGCGTCAAACCGTCAGTGCCTCATGGCGATTACGTGGTCCTATGCGTCACCGATACCGGCACGGGCATGGACGCTAAGACCAAGTCGCACCTCTTCGAACCGTTCTTCACTACCAAACCCAGAGGCTCGGGCACGGGACTCGGCTTGGCGACCATCCATGGCATCGTGAAGCAAAGCGGCGGATATGTGTGGGCCGATAGCCAGTTGGGAAAAGGCTCTACTTTCCGCGTATTCTTCCCCCGGGTGGAAGGGAAATCCGTGGGGGACGAGCCGGAGGCTGCCCCCCAAGTGCCGGCCCGCGGTACCGAAACCATCTTATTTAGTGGAAGATGAGCCCATGGTCCGGCGCCTGGCCCGCACCGTCCTTCAGGACGCCGGCTACCGTGTCCTCGATGCCGGGGAAGGTGATGAAGCCTCGAGCTTCGCCCGGGAACATCGGAATTCCATCCACCTGTTAGTGACCGACGTGGTAATGCCTCGCATGAGCGGCCCGGAACTCGCCGGACGTTTAGTGCGCGAGTGCCGTGGCATGAAGGTGGCGCCCGGCTTCGCCTTCCTGCAGAAGTCCTTCTCGCCGGTCGCCCTGGCGGCCAAAGTGCGCGAAGTGCTCGATACCGAAAAAACCAGGAAAATCGCTTTGCCCGCTCCCTCTAAACGCGCATAACCCCAAAGTTCTTAGCCTGCGGCGGCTCTCAGTCCGCCTACCGCGCTAAGATAAATGGAAATGCCGACACGCCTGAAATCCTTCTACCATAAGCTCGGGCGAATCGAAAAGACGTTCATTGTCCTGGTGCTCCTCTCCGCCGTCCTGGCGTTCGCACGCCCCGCTTCGCTGATCGGCCTGATGGTCACCTTCGCCGCCTGGGTCACCGGATTTCTGGTGGCCGCCCGGTTGGCCCGGCACGGCGTGAAGAAGCTGATTTGGCGGCTCCGCAATCGCCTCATCGTGGCCTATGCCTTCATCGGCATGGTCCCCATCGTCCTCATTCTGGTGCTGGTCCTGGTCAGCACTTACGGCCTCACGGGCCAGATCGCCATCTACCTGATTAATTCCGAATTGGACCGCCGCACCACCATCCTGAGAGGCTCCGCCGCTACCATCCTGGAAACTGCCGCCGATCGCCGCTCCGGCGTGATACAACGCACCGAGGACTTCGCCCAACGCTTCTTTCCCGCTACCGAAATCCTGGTGAACGATGGCGGCCAATTCCGTTATCCTGCCTCCTCCACCATGGCGGCCCCGCCCGCCGGATGGAAGGACGCCAACGGCATTATCGTCAAGGACGCCCAACTATATAGCTGGGCCCACGTGCGTTCCGGCAGCACCGAAGTGACTCTGATGGCCCCGCTCACCCAGGATTTTCTTTCGGGACTGCTGCCCGGCATCGGACAGGTAAATTTCCGGAACTTCTCCGAGTCCGCGCGCCTCGCAGGGGCCCCAGGATCCGCCTCCAGCATCCCGCCCAAGAATAACGTCCTCGATATGCAGGTCAATTGGGGCTCCCTCATCCCGGTAAGTTTTTGGAACTCGCCGCGCAACAAGAATAGCCGGGGTCTGCTGCTGGTCCATACGCGCCTGTCGGCGGTCCTCAGCACGGTTTTTGGCAACAATATCAACCTCGGCGACCTGGCCTACGGCCAAGTCTTCTGGGTCGCTTTCCTCATCACCGTTACCCTATTCCTAATCGTCGAGCTGGTTTCGCTGGTGATCGGCGTGTCTATTTCCCGTACCATCACCAGCGCCGTGCATGATCTGTATGTAGGCACGCGCCGCGTGAAAGAGGGCGATTTTTCGCACCGCATTCCGGTCCGAGGCAACGACCAACTGGCGGAGCTGGGCGCATCGTTCAACACCATGACCGAGAACCTCGAGCGCCTCATCGTGGTGGCCAAGGAGAAGGAGCGCCTGGAATCCGAACTGGAAATCGCGCGCGAAGTGCAGAGCCAGCTTTTCCCCAAGGATGTGCCGGACCTGAAGACTCTCTCGCTCACCGGTGTCTGCAACCCCGCGCGCGTAGTCTCAGGCGATTATTACGATTTCATGCCTTTCGATAACAGCGTCGCCCTCGCCATCGGGGATGTGGCCGGCAAGGGCATCTCGGCGGCGCTCTTGATGGCCTCCATCCAGTCCACCATGCGCATGCAGCTAACCGCTGGATTCTCGGGCTCCTCCTCCAATGGCGGCCCTTCGCACTTGCTCTCCACCGCGGCCATGGTGTCGCGCCTGAACACGCTGTTATATGCCAACACCTCTCCCGAGAAGTATGCGACTTTTTATTTCGCTCTCTACGACGAGACCACCCAAACCCTCACCTACACCAATGCGGGACACTTGCAGCCGATCCTGCTCCGTAAAGGCATCCCCGAACTGCTGGAAGTGACCGGCACCGTGGTAGGAGCGTTCCCCTTCGCCACCTACGAGGAAAGGAAGATCCAACTCTGTCGCGGCGACGTGCTGGTGGCTTACACCGATGGCATGATCGAGCCGGAAAACGAATATGGCGAAATGTTCGGCGAGCAGCGCCTCACCGATCTGCTTTCCAAAAACGTGGACCGCGGTTCGTCCGAAATCATTGCGCGCGTTATGGAGGCTGTCATGCAATGGAGCGGAGCGGCCGCGGAACTGTCCGACGATATGACCATGCTGGTGGCGAGGCGTCCATGAAAGTTCTCTCCGCCTCGCAAATGCGCGAAGTAGACCGGCGCACGATTGAGATGGGCATCCCAGGCCTGATCCTGATGGAAAATGCCGGACAGCGCGTGGTGGACCTGTTAGTAAGGAAGTTCGACAAGCTGGCGGCGCACCGCATCGTTGTGTTGTGCGGCAAAGGTAATAATGGCGGCGATGGTATGGTAGTGGC